>Ga0208772_100036_pt1 | contig 78756 bp, 75 predicted proteins | sample AntDeeMetVIREN14_FD_184782 | JGI IMG/M metagenome (GOLD analysis project Ga0208772, IMG submission 184782) | Saline lake microbial communities from Deep Lake, Antarctica, in enrichment culture - Antarctic Deep Lake Metagenome VIREN14 (SPAdes)... ... | reverse complement strand
TGTGGCTCCATGACCATATCGATCATATCTTCTTCCTGCTCTGACGGAGCAGGGAGCTTATCCTGCCACTCAGGCGGAATGTAGCAATGGCAAGTTGCACACGACATAACGCCGCCGCACTCTCCAATAATGCCGTCAATAAAGTTCTCGACTGCGGCTTCCATAACGTTGGTTCCCGAGTCGACTGTGGCTTCAAACTGATTCCCATCGGCATCGACGAAATAAACGGTTGGCATGATAAATTCTGTATCCTGTTTAAAAAATAAAAAGTGAACAACAAATTACGCAGCAATTAGGATAAAATACCTGCCTTTTAACCACAACGCCAAACTTTAAAGGTTTCTCATGCTGGATAAGCTGTTTTCAATTAAAGCAAGTGGTAGTTCTGTTAAGTCCGAGGTTATTGGTGGACTGACAACCTTTCTGACCATGGCTTACATTATCTTCGTTAACCCGTCTATTTTGAGCGAAACGGGTATGGATTATGGGGCTGTATTTGTGGCCACTTGTTTAGCGGCAGCTATTGGCTGTTTGATTATGGGGCTGTGGGCAAACTACCCAGTGGCACTGGCGCCGGGAATGGGCTTAAACGCCTTTTTCACCTACACCGTTGTATTTAGCATGGGGTATACCTGGCAAACGGCGTTGGGGGCTGTATTCTTCTCTGGCTGTTTGTTCTTTTTACTTTCTGCTTTTCGGGTACGCGAGTGGATAATAAAATCCATTCCTACCACCTTACGTTTGGCTATAGCTGCCGGTATTGGTGCATTTTTGGCGTTAATTGGCTTGCAAAATGCGAACATTATTGTTGCAAACGACGCAACAATGGTGAGTTTAGGCTCTTTATCTGAGCCGTCTGTATTGCTGGCAGCAGCAGGCTTCTTTCTAATTATTGGTTTGGCTGCACGACAAGTACAGGGCGCAGCTTTAATCAGTATTTTACTGGTAACGCTAATTGCGTGGGCAACCGGCTTAGTTGAATATAATGGCATTGTATCGGCGCCTCCAAGTTTGCTTCCAACCTTTATGCAAATGGACTTAGCGGCAGCTTTCGATATTGGTATGTTGTCCGTTATTTTTGCATTTCTGTTCGTTGATTTATTTGATACGTCAGGCACTTTACTTGCCGTTGCACAAAAAGCGGGTCTGGCAAAAGCCAACGGCGAAATGCCCCGGCTGAACAAAGCGCTAATGGCGGACAGTACTGCCACTGTCGCGGGCTCAATTCTGGGCACTTCAACAACCACTAGCTATATAGAGTCTGCGGCAGGTGTCGCCTCGGGTGGTAAAACCGGGCTTGCCGCTGTGGTGGTCGGTATCCTGTTTCTTTTGGCTATGTTTTTCGCGCCGTTGGCTGGTATGATCCCAGCTTACGCAACGGCTGGGGCAATAATTTATGTTGCTGTTTTAATGTTGTTTACACTTAAAGATGTAAAGTGGGATGACATTACGGAAGCCGCACCTGTTGCTGTGGTTTTATTAATGACACCACTGACATTTTCAATAGCAGATGGTATTGCGTTAGGTTTTATCAGTTACGTTGTGGTGAAATTACTCGGCGGACGCTATCAGGATTTAACACCGAGCGTAATTTTCTTAGGCGCGCTTTTTGTCGCTAAATTTATTTGGTTAGGGTAACGAAATTATGGGATGGCATTCAAACCGCGAGTTTTTTGTATCATGGGAAGAGTTGCACCGTGCGACGCGTGAATTGGCGCGCCGTCAGCTACCGGCGGAGCAGTATAAAGGCATTATTGCAGTGAGCCGGGGCGGTTTAGTTCCAGCGGCTATTGTGGCGCGTGAGCTAAACATTCGTGTGGTCGACTGTGTGGCGGTGAGCTCCTATGATCACACCGAGCAACGAGACGACTTACAGGTAATGAAGGACGTTACTGCGACAACAGATGGCGAGGGCTTTTTAGTTGTAGACGATTTAGTTGATACGGGTAACACCCTGAAGTTTTTACGAGACCGATTACCAAAAGCTAAGTTTGTTACGGTTTATGCAAAACCGGCAGGAATGGAATTGGTTGATGATTTTGTTGCTGACTTAGCACAAGACACCTGGATTCATTTCCCCTGGGATATGCACTTACATTACATTGAGCCGTTGGCAGGGCAGGAATCTTAAAATTTTCTCTGTTAAGGTAAAAAGGCCTGATAGCAAAACTATCAGGCCTTTTTCTTTATTTATTGAGCTTAGAATTGCTGTTTAATGAAGTTAACGCAGTCGCCTAAACTGATTTTTTGCTTCTCGCCGCCTTTACGACTCTGGTACTCAACCTGATCTTCATCCAGATTACGTTCACCAACCACAACCTGATGTGGAATGCCTATTAGCTCCATGTCCGTAAACATGACCCCTGGGCGCTCTTTACGGTCGTCAAACAGAACGTCAATACCCTGAGCCTTAAAATCTTCGTAAAGCTTCTCAGCGGCCGCCTGAACACGTGCCGATTTATGCATATTCATTGGTACAATAACGACCTGGAAGGGGGCTAAGGCATCTGGCCAGCAGATACCGCGCTCGTCGTTATTCTGCTCTATTGCAGCAGCGACAATGCGCGAAACACCAATGCCATAACAACCCATAGTCAAAGTTTCATGTTTACCTGTCTCAGATAGCACACCAACTTTCATGGCATCACTGTACTTTGTGCCGAGCTGGAAGATGTGGCCGACTTCAATGCCTCGGGCAATTTTCACTTTACCCTGACCGCAAGGGCTTGGGTCGCCGGCAACAACATTGCGAATATCCACTACGCTATAGTCTGGGGTATCGCGATCCCAGTTGACGCCTGTCAGCCAGTGACCATTCTCATTCGCACCACAGGCGAAGTCAGCCAGATGAGCGGCACTGCGATCAACCATCAATGGGAGTTTTGACTTTACGACGCCAACGTAAGGCGCTTCTATGCCAGTTGCTTTCTCAGTTTGAGTCAGTATTTCCAGAGGTGCAGCGACTTGTTCGAGTTTCTCGACTTTTACGGTATTTAATTCATGATCTGCACGTAATACAAGTTGTACGTATTCGGCGTCAATGTTGTCAGATGCTTTGACAATAACGGACTTAACAGCTTGCTGACTTTCTACAGATAGTGGCTGTAATACAGCGGCCAGTTCATCGCCTTGTACTTGATGCTTGTCCATTTCCTGTGTTGCAGTAGGGCGTTCCCCTGCAGGAGCCAAAGCTTCGGCCATTTCGACATTGGCGGCATAATCTGACGAGTCAGAAAATGCGATAGCGTCTTCACCGGAGCTGGCCAAAACGTGGAACTCGTGTGAGTGACTTCCGCCAATAGAGCCTGTGTCAGCAATAACCGGGCGGTAATCTAAGCCCAGACGCTCAAAAATACGGCTGTACGCTTTGTACATGTCATCGTAAGTTTTTTGCAGCGATTCGTCGGTGAGATGGAAAGAGTACGCGTCCTTCATCATAAACTCACGGGCACGCATAACGCCGAAACGAGGGCGAATTTCATCGCGGAATTTTGTCTGGATTTGGAATAAGGTTAATGGCAGTTGCTTATAGCTACTGACTTCCTTGCGTACCAACTGACTGATAATTTCCTCGTGGGTCGGGCCCAATAAGAAGTCACGTTGGTTGCGATCCTTTATGCGCAATAACTCCGGGCCGTAATCATCCCAGCGTCCAGATTCCTGCCAGAGATCGGCAGGTTGCACCATCGGCATTAAAATTTCCAATGCGTTAATGGCTTCCATTTCTTCACGGACAACATTCTCAACTTTACGTAGTACACGCAGGCCGGTGGGAGTCCAGGTATAAAGTCCGGCGGCGACCTTACGGATCATGCCTGCCCGCAACATAAGCTGATGACTCACGATCTCAGCGTCAGAAGGTGTTTCTTTAAGCGTAGATAATAAATATTGGCTGCTGCGCATAGTCCGGCATCTCTGCAATTTATAGTGGTCAAAAATTAGAGCGAAGTTTAGCAGTGTCTGACTCAGCTCAAAAGTCTTTTACGGCTGTTTTAATGAGATTTCTTCAACAAAAACGGTGTCTTGTTGTACATACCAACGAATATTATAGTTTAAAAGCGCGGTGCCGTAACTTCTCTGGGCTGATTGCATCTTGTGATAGGCCGGTCGAGGGTCCTGACTAAGTACCTCAGTAATCAGTGTCCTTAGGTGGGAAGAGCTCGAATGCTCGCTTTTCAGCACTGCCTCGGCGGCGTCTGAAAAGCGCACTTTCATATGTGGTTCGGGTTTTTCTTGTGCAAATCCCGCTCGGGCATCTGTAATAGAGTCAACGTAGGGAATATAAGGCTTTATATCGACAATTGGCGTTTTATCGACTAAATCGGTTCCGCGAACCGTCAAAACGACATTAGGTTCCGTTTGTACCGCAACCAGCTCGACAACGGACAAACCTAACTGGTTAGGCCGAAACGGAGAACGTGTGGCAAATACCCCTAACTGCTGGTTACCTCCCAGGCGTGGAGGACGGACTCTTTCCTGCCAGGTATCGTGCTGATGAAACTCGAAAGTTAGCCAAAGGTGTGAAAACTGTTCTATGCCTTCTATGGCTTGTGCGTGCTGGTAGTCACCAACCAGTTCCACTTGAGCAAGCGCAGAAGGAACCAGCCCGGGCTGTCTGGGGACGCTGAATTTCTCAGGAAAAGGCGTACGGATAACCGCAACCTGTGTCAGTTGTTGCTGGCTTTTCATATCGCCTCCGTTAGTGAACACGCGAAATACAGGTAGCCAATTTCACCACATAGTTAGCTATTTCGCTAATCGATTACTTTTATCTTTATTTAAATGGTTGATATTAAAGGATTTTAATCTTTGGCATAAGCGTTGCAAAGGTAATAAATAAATTACATGACGTGCTTTAGAGTTTGGCATGAACGGCTTTAATAACAACAGGAAAAGAAAAATGATGAAACATAAAATTTGGCCTTTAACTTTAGGCTTTATCGGCTTAATTACGCTTAGCACCGCGGCTTTCTCTGCAAATGATCGCGAGCGCACGCTGACTGACAGCTATATTGTCAGTAGCGATACAGAAATTCGCCTGGATGCAACGGTCGGGACTGTTGAGTTAAGAGTTACCGAGGGTGAAGCGGTTGAAATTGAACTTCGCGTTGAATCTGATGACGACGGTTGGTTTGCCAGTGGTGGTGATTTGTCAGAGGTGCTCATAAAAGGGGAGCGTAGCGGTAATCAGTTGGAAATATCCGCCACGCCAGACGATGACATGTCTCAACATTGGAAGGTGTCAGTTCCACGCTCACGGTTACTGGAAGTAAATTTAGGTGTTGGCGAAATATCCGGCGATTTGCCATTCAACAATGTAAAAGTAGATTTGGGCGTAGGCGATGTGTCACTGAACCTTGCCAACGGTGAGTATGGTTTGGTTGAAGCTTCAGTGGGTGTAGGCGATACCAGCTTGAGAAACTTCGGGAAGACTCAGGAAAATAGAATGTTAGTAACATCGGAATCCAGTTATCGGGGTAATGGTTCGACTGATGTTCAGGTTGAAGTTGGAGTAGGTGACGTAACGTTAACCAGAAGCAACTAATCACGCCACCGAATTGCACGACCTACGCAGCTGACTTCACTGTAACAGATGGAGTCGGCTTTAGGTTTCAATGAAAAACACTGGGTTTCAATGACGGCATGTGCTTTAAATCGAACAGCATCCGCTCTCAGTGCTTGGATGGCTTCTTTGTTTGACGCCGGTTCGCCTTTAAATTGCCGCTGGCAGCTTTCACCATTAACAACACTAACGAGCTCGTATGCGCGTGATGGCGTGTCGCCTGTATGGTAAATTTCGATGTCACCCGAGTCGATTTGAGTAAAGCCTCCTGGCATCTGAGGTAAGATGCTGCAGGCAGAAAGGCCGAATAATGGCGTTAATACGAATGCTATGAAACGATAGCGCAATGTCGATCCTTGCCAGTTTGAATTTTCTATAGCCTAATCAAGCTGAGTCTATTGTTCAACAAAAAGCGTAGCCTTGATTAATTATTCATCGCGACTACGCATAAATTCGTCTTATTACTTAATTAGAAAAGACTCTAAAGGTTTGCCATTATCAATCGCAGTTTTCATTGCTTTTGGCATGCGTCCCTGACCTGTCCAGGTTTGCTTTTCACCATTTTCATCAGTGTATTCATATTTAGGCGGCTTAGGCGCTCTTTTCTTGCGAGTTGTTTTAACAATAGGTTCGCCACCAAGCTCTTGCTCTAATATGTCTGAGAGCTCAATACCGGCGTCTGCCATTGCACTTTTAAACTCTTCAATTTTATTTTGTTTGGCTTCATGCTGGCGCAGTTTCTCAGCTTCTTCTTCACGACGCTGAGCGATAACCGAATCGAACTTTTCTTTAATGCTTTCCAGTTCATTTAAGTTAAGTTCTTTTAGTGCTGCTTTTAAACGACGCTCATGACGCAGAATATTAATGAAATCACTCATTGATGCTTACCTTATTTTATTGACTTAAATTTCATGTTGATTTGTTTTCATTATAGCGAGATAAATTATTTTAATTGAAGTTTATTTTTAACTAAAAAAACAATGTGTAAAACAGAAAAAGCGGATCGTTGATCCGCCTTTTTCTACACTGAGTTATTAACAATTAATTGTTACCATTTTCATCATCGTTATTATCGTCGTCTTCATTTTATCTGAGTCGTCAGATTTATCCTTAAGCGACTGGCGCTTTTCTTTCATTGATATTGCTATGGATGTTAATAGTTTCATAGTACATCTCGTTTACGGGATGTTTAGGACTTAATAAGTCGACAGGTTAAAAATTTTCAAGTTCCTAAAATGGAAAAACACCAAAACATTTAGCATGCTTTGGTGTTTTTTGTTATGACCTTTACACTTTACTTACATATTAGGGTAAGTTGGTCCGCCACCACCTTCTGGAACAACCCAGGTAATATTCTGGCTGGGATCTTTAATGTCACAGGTTTTACAATGTATACAGTTCTGAGCGTTAATCTGGAAAACTTGTTTCCCGTCTTCTTCAACAACCTCATAAACACCGGCGGGGCAATACCTTTGTGCGGGCTCTGCGTATTTTGGTAAATTAACCTCTAAAGGAATATCAGCGTTTTCCAGTTTTAAATGACAAGGCTGATCTTCAGCATGGTTAGTGTTAGATAAAAAGACAGATGATAAACGGTCAAATGTGAGTTTATTATCAGCTTTAGGGTAATCAATTGCCTTAAAATTCTCAGCTTTCCCGGTTGCTTTATAATCCGGTGTCCACTCTTTAAATTTAAAGGGTAACTTGCCACCAAACCAATTTTGGTCAACCATGTTGTATGCGCCGCCTAACATGGTACCTAACTTATGAACCGCGCCGCCAAAGTTACGAGAGCGGTATAGCTCATCAAATACCCATGAGCTTTCAAAAGCGTCTTTAAAGCTAATGATGTCGTCGTTGGCTTTACCATTTTTAAGCTGTTCAAAAACAGATTCAGCAGCAACCATGCCGGACTTCATGGCAGTATGGTTGCCCTTAATTTTGGCAAAGTTCAAAGTGCCGGCATTACAGCCGACAAGTAGACCGCCCGGGAATGTCATTTTCGGCAACGAGTAATAGCCACCTTTGGCAATTGCGCGAGCACCGTAGGATACACGCTTACCGTTTTCTATCACTTTTTTAATTGCAGGGTGTGTTTTAAAACGCTGGAACTCCTGAAATGGGTTCAGATAAGGGTTTGCGTAGTTGAGATCCACAATTAAGCCTAAATACACTTGTCCGTCTTCAGCGTGATAAAGGTAACCGCCACCGCTGGCATTACTATCGGTCAGCGGCCAACCTGCTGTGTGAACCACTTTCCCGGGTTCGTGTAGCTCTTCTGGTATATCCCAAATTTCTTTAAAGCCTAAACCGTAGTGTTGAGGTGTACTGTCTTTATCCAGTTCAAACTTACTAATCAGCTCTTTGCCTAAATGACCACGGCAGCCTTCTGCAAACAAAGTGTATTTAGCACGTAGTTCCATACCGGGCATGTAACCATCTTTTTCACTACCGTCCTTAGCAACGCCCATGTCACCAGTTTGAATACCGGCAACGCTGCCATCCTCGTTATAAAGTATTTCTGAGGCAGCAAAGCCCGGGAAAATCTCTACACCAAATTGCTCAGCTTGTTCTGCCATCCAGCGACAAAGGTTACCCATACTGGCAATATAATTGCCTTTATTATGGAAGGTTTTTGGCACGGTAAAGTCAGGCAGGCGAGTGTGACTCTCTTCGTCTTTTAACAGTAGGATGTCATCGCCGGTGACTTCTGTATTAAGCGGCGCGCCGCGCTCTTTCCAGTCCGGGAAAAGCTCATTTAAGGCACGTGGTTCAAAAACGGCACCTGATAAAATATGCGCGCCAATATCAGCGCCTTTTTCAACAACGCATATCATGAGCTCTTGCTCATTTTCCTGTGCGAGTTGACCGAGTCGACAGGCCGTTGCCAGCCCTGAAGGGCCTGCACCAACAATTACGACATCAAACTCCATACTTTCGCGTTCCACGTTAACCTCCGCTATATTCAGGCAATCTGGATAGGGATAAGCCCTTTATACTGCTGTAATAATTGGGTGATTTGTCGTGCCGGTACGGGTTTACTAAAAAGGAAGCCCTGGCCGGTACTACATTCACGCTGTAATAAAAATTCGACTTGTTCTTCTGTTTCAATACCTTCTGCAACCAGTTGAATATTCAGGTTACGTGCAAGACTAATAATAGCCTGCGTAATGGTTGCATCATCTTCGTTGTGGGGCAGGTCTTTAACAAAAGAGCGATCCACTTTTAATGAAGTCACCGGGAAATTCTTAAGATACGACAATGAAGAGTAGCCTACGCCAAAATCATCGATTGCCAGTGACATTCCGTGTTCACGTACCGAATGCATAAGGCGGGTATGTGACTGAATATTTTGGATAAAGACTTGCTCAGTAAGCTCTAGTTCGACTTTGTTCGGTGGTATTTGAGCTTCGTTTACGCGCTCCATAATATCATCAACCAACTCAGGTAAGTGTAGCTGCTTTCCTGAAATATTGATCGCGATACTGAGCTCTTCAAAGCCAATATCGTGCCATTGCTTCAACTGGAGAAAAGCTTCTTCCATAACGTATTCTGATATCGGAATGATCAAGCCGGTATCTTCAGCCAATGGAATAAATTCATCCGGAGGAATAATACTGCCGTCGTCATCGACCCAGCGCACCAGGGCTTCAAGGCCGCTGATACGACGACTGCTTAACTCAACTTTAGGTTGATAATAAACCGTTAATTGTTGCTTAGAAACGGCGTGACGCAGTCGCTTAACGAGTTCCAGCTTCTTGGTCAAATCTCTGTGTATGGCTTTATCGTAAACTTTGTATGTATTACGGCCATGTTCTTTAGCCTGGTAAAGCGCTGTATCGGCATTACGAATAAAGTACTCAGCGTTAAAGTCGGCATCCTCAGCAAAGGTTATACCAATGGATGCACTAATAAATAACTCGTAGACATCAACAAAAAAGTGGGTGTCGAGAGCTTGTAGTAACTGTTCTGATAACTTTATAACACTCTCTCGAGTGTCCGGTTCTGCTATGGCGAGTAAGAATTCATCACCACCAGCCCGGGCAAGAACACTGGACTTCGGAGCCAGCTTCGTAATACGGCGGGCAACTCTGCGCAAGAGTTCATCACCAACGGTATGCCCCAGTGCGTCGTTAACTTCTTTGAATCTGTCTAAGTCAATGAAAAGCAAGGCAGCTTTCTTCTGCGGTGACTCAGTTTCCAGCCATTCACCCAAAATACGTTTTAGTGCATTACGGTTTACCAGTCCGGTGAGTGAGTCGTGTTTGGCAAGGTAGGCCATTTGCTTTTCAATGCGCTCTCGCTCGTCAATTTCACTATAAAGTTCAATGTTTGAATCGGCCAGTTGCTGCGCCTTAAAGCGGCTTTGCCCCAGAATATAAAGCACAAAAGTCAACATACTGGTCACCAGTAGTCCGGCAATTAAAGCTGCCACTGATATACCACCGCGCAGTTGTTCCAAATGATTTGTGGTAGGCCAGACCGAAAGTTCCCAACTGTTGCCGACTAACTGTAATGAGTGATAATGAGACCATTCATCACGTAACGATGAATCCCCGGCAAATTGGAAAAGCACGTCATCTTCACTTCGAACACTGAGTTGAAAGCCTTCACTAATATTACTGCGAACAACATTACTGAATAGACTCTGTAGGCTAATGACGAACCCCAGAAAGCCCGGGTTTTGCTCTCGCTCAACCCGGACGAAAATGGCAATGTCGCTGCTAATACGACCGAGGTTTCCGGCCGGCCCCATCATGGCATGCCTATTACCTTCCGATGCTTCCAGTTTTCCAACCAGTGAGGTTTTAGAGAAAGAGGTGCCTAATAACTCCGGTTGTTCATTTTGGGGATAGATTAATTCAATGTTGAGATCGTCATTAAGCCAGGCGATACCTTGTACGTTTTGATAGTACAAGGTAACGATATCGGCATTTTCTTTCCAACGTTCCTTGATGGTCAGATCACTGCGTTCCCACTCTCGTGCTAAAAGTTCAGCGACAAATAAATGTGAAACCAGACTTTGTCGGATATCACGCTGTAAGCTGTAGGTTTCAGCTTCCAGTGCGTCGTGGACAACTTGGTTTTCTTGATAACGCAAATAGCTAAAAGCGGTAACCGTAATAATCAGGCCAACAATGGCTGCTACGACCGCCTGCCGTGATCCGTGCAGGAACATCATGGATTAACGCAACTCCTCTCTATCACGGAAGTAATCCAGTGCTTCTGGGTTTGCCAGAGCATCTGTGTTTTTAACAGGCTCACCGTGAACCACATTACGTACCGCTAATTCAACTATCTTACCGCTTATAGTACGGGGTATATCGTCAACCTGCAAAATTACAGCAGGAACGTGACGCGGAGTCGCGTTTGCACGAATGGTTTTTGCAAGGGTTTGGCGCAGCTCGTCGTTAAGCTCAATGCCTTCTCTTAGCTTAACAAAAAGAACGACACGCTCGTCATCCTGATATTGCTGGCCAATAGCGATACTTTCCAATACCTCGTCAACTTTTTCTACCTGACGGTAAATTTCAGCAGTGCCAATACGTACGCCGCCAGGGTTAAGAACCGCATCAGAGCGGCCGTAAATAATCACGCCATCGTGCTTAGTTAACTCGGCGAAATCGCCGTGGGCCCAGGTATTTTCAAAACGAGCAAAGTAGGCGTTGTAATAGCGCTCACCGTCGTCATCTCCCCAAAAGCTAACCGGCATGCAAGGGAATGAGTTTTCACAGACTAGTTCGCCTTTTTCGCCACGAACCGGCTTGCCGTCATCGTCATAAACATTCACAGCCAAACCAAGCCCTCGGCACTGCAATTCACCTCGGTAGACAGGTAGAATAGGGCAACCAAGGGCAAAGCAAGAAACAATGTCAGTACCACCCGATATCGACGAAAGACAAAGGTCTTTTTTAATGTCGCGATATACGTAATCAAAGCTTTCTGGCGGTAGTACAGAACCCGTGGTCAAGATACTACGGAGCTTTTCCAGGTTGTGACTTTCTCTTGGTTTAACGTTGGCTTTTTCAAGGGCCGCCAAGTATTTTGCGCTGGTACCAAATACGGTAATGCCTTCTTCGTCTGCAACGTCCCATAAAAATTCAGGTTCTGGTGCAAAAGGAGAGCCATCAAATAAGGTGAGGGTAGCGCCAACAGCTAAACCGCTGACTAACCAATTCCACATCATCCAGCCACAGGTGGTGAAATAGAATAGGTTATCGTCACGGTCTAAGTCTGTGTGTAAGCCGTGCTCTTTTAAATGCTGCAATAGCGTGCCACCGGTACCGTGAACAATACATTTAGGTACGCCCGTGGTGCCAGATGAAAACATAATATAGAGCGGGTCATTAAAATTACGAGGAACAAAGTCTATTTGTGTTTGTTCGGCATCGCCAAAGTCATTCCAGGCAAAAACATTTTCACCTTTAAGGCGGTCTTTTTGTTGACTGAAATTGACCACAACGGTGGCTTCAATGCTTTTTATTTCTTTTATAATATCCGCGGTTTTGCTTTTTATGTTGAGGTTTTTGCCGTTGTAAAAATAGCCGTCAACGGTTATCAGTACTTTGGGTTCAATTTGACCAAAGCGGTCAAGCACGCCCTGAACACCAAAATCCGGAGAACAGGATGACCAGATAGCACCGATACTGGTGGTTGCCAACATGCCAATAATGGTTTCAATGCAATTGGGCATCATGGCGGCAACACGGTCGCCGGCTTCGACTCCACATTGACGCAAGCCTGCGGCAAAGGCGGCTACTTCGTGGTTTAGTTCAGCATACGTGAGTTGCTGTCTTACACCGTTTTCGCCACGAAAAATAAGCGCTATGTGGTCATCTTTATGGCGTAATAAATTTTCTGCAAAGTTTAGTTTGGCTTCAGGAAACCATTTGGCACCCGGCATTTTTTCTTTATCGGTAACGACGGTAGAACCTTTTTCGCCAATAACATCAAAGTAATCCCATACCATCGACCAGAAGTTTTCGTCGTTGTCGACCGACCACTGATAAAGGTCGTGGTAATTGGCCAGAGCTACATTTTTTTCTGTATTCACTCGTTGCAGGAAATCCGTCATGCGGGCATTGGCAATGGTATCTGCTGACGGTTGCCACAATGCTTCTGAAGTCATGTTTAGTCCCCTTGTTTTGCCAATTCTGCTATCGCGACTTGTGAACGGGGGCCATGCGCTAAATGCTGACAAATATCGGCCCCGGCTGCGATTAACTTATTCAGATCGATACCGGTTTTAATTCCCATACCATTTAGCATGTACACCACATCTTCGGTGGCAACGTTACCACTGGCTCCTTTAGCGTAAGGGCATCCGCCTAAACCAGCAACGGCTGTATCAATAGTGGCAACGCCTAATGGAAGGCACGCCATGATATTAGCCAAAGCCTGTCCGTAGGTATTGTGAAAGTGTAATGCCAGCTTTTCCATTGGCACTTTTTCGGCTACCGCTGCGAGCATTTCTTGCGCTTTTAAGGGGGTTCCGACACCTATGGTATCGCCCAGTGAAACCTCATAGCAGCCCATGTCATAAAGAGCCTTAGCAACTTTGACAACATTTTCGAGCGGCACCTCACCCTGATAAGGACAACCTAAAACGCAGGATACATAACCTCTGACAGGTATGTTCTTTTCTTTGGCTGCTGCAATAACCGGCTTAAATCGCTCCAGCGATTCATCAATACTGCAGTTTATGTTTTTTTGTGTAAAGGCTTCAGACGCTGCACCGAATACGGCAACTTCGTCCACATTAGCCGCAACGGCTGCTTCAAAACCTTTCAGGTTGGGTGTTAGCCCTGCGTAGGTAATGCCTGGACGACGCGTTATTTGTTCCATAACGGCACTGCTGTCGGCCATTTGCGGCACCCATTTAGGACTCACAAAGCTGGCACTTTCAATGTAGGAAACGCCGGCATCAGCCAGCGCTTCAATCAAAGCAACTTTTGCATCGACAGAAACGGCGGTTTCATTTTGTAAGCCGTCACGCGGACCTACTTCGACGATCTTTATCTTGTCTGCAAGGGTCATAGTTACTCCGCTTCATTAACTGCTATAAGCTCGTCACCATCACTGACTAAGTCACCAGCGGCGAAGAAAATGTCGGTAACCTCACCTTGATGCCCGGCGCGAATGGTGTATTCCATTTTCATGGCTTCCATGATGACAAGCGGTTGGTCTTTTTCAACAGTATCGCCTTTTTCTACCAGCACTTCCATGATGGTACCGTTCATTGGCGCAACATGGCCACCATGAGCGGTGTCGTCTGACAGTGTGTCTGCCACACGGTGTCGATGGAAAATGACAGGGCCGTTGTCAGTAAATACGGTAATTTGCTGATCATCGGCGCTGACATAACGATGATAACGCATACTGCCCGCTGTCAGTGTGAGTTTGTCGTCGGTTAAAGACGCCTGCCAGCGAATGCTTTCCTCATCAATTTTCTGCAGGAATTCGCCTGAGGCAGTTTCAATGAGTGATATCGCATAGGTTTCTTCGCCAAACTGCAGTGGAACTGTATGTGTAGCTGCTGAGTTCATTCTAAACGCATTACCGCTTTGCCATGGTGAACTGCCACGTTCCTGCTGGCGCTGACTAATATCAAATAAAGCGGCTTCGGTCGCAATTTGTTGATAATTTACAGAGCTATTGGGTAACAATTCTTGCTGATGTTGCTGAATGAATTCAGTTGTCAGGTTGGTTTTCACGAACTCTGGGTGTGAAGCCAAACGGTGTAAAAAGTCGACGTTAGTGGTGAGGCCGGTTAAACGGTATTCGCGTAAAGCTTTCTGCAGGCGCAGCAGAGCACGGATACGATCCGTGTCCCAGACAATCAGTTTCGCAATCATAGGGTCGTAGAAGGCGGAAATTTCATCGCCTTCTTCTATACCGGTATCAATGCGAACGCCGTTTTCTTCTGTCGGAGTGCGCAAGTGTTTAATGGTACCGGTGCAAGGTAAAAAATCGTTGTCCGGATCTTCTGCGTAAATACGCGCCTCAAACGCGTGGCCGTTTACCTGAATGTCGTTCTGTGCCAGAGGAAGCGGCTGACCGGAAGCGACCAGTAACTGCCATTCGACCAGATCCTGCCCGGTGATCATTTCCGTCACTGGATGCTCAACCTGTAAGCGGGTGTTCATTTCCATGAAATAGAACTCGCCGCTTTTATCAAACAGAAACTCAACCGTACCGGCGCCAACGTAGTCTATTGCCTGAGCGGCGCGAATGGCGGCTTCGCCCATTTCTGTGCGTGTTTTTTCGGTTAATGCCGGAGCCGGAGCTTCTTCAAGCACCTTTTGGTGACGGCGCTGTACCGAACAGTCACGCTCTGCCAAATAAACGGCGTTACCATGTTCATCGGTAAATACCTGAATCTCTACGTGACGAGGGTTACGAATAAAACGCTCCATTAGCATTTTATCGTTACCGAAAGAGGACTTAGCTTCGCGTTTCGCCGAATTCAGAGCTTCATCAAATTCGCCCATGTTTTCGACCACACGCATACCTTTACCACCACCGCCGTATGCAGCTTTCAGTAGTAACGGGAACCCGACTTTTTCAGCTTCTGCTTTTAAGGTTTCAGTGTCTTGCTCGCTACCATGGTAGCCGGGGACCAGTGGGACGCCGGCGTCCTGCATAATAGACTTAGCCGCGCTCTTCGAGCCCATAGCTGCAATGGATGCTACTGGCGGGCCAACAAAGATAATATCGTTAGCCTGACATTGGTCAGCAAAATCTTCGTTCTCCGAGAGAAAGCCATAACCCGGGTGAATGGCTTCAGCACCGGTTTGTTTAGCCGCAGCAATGATTTTGTCGCCACGCAGGTAACTTTCAGTGCTTGCTGCCGGACCAATATGTACAGCCTGATCGGCCAGTTTTACGTGGCGCGATTTGCGATCGGCGTCAGAGAATACCGCTACGGTGCGAATTCCCATTTTTTTAGCTGTGGCAATAATACGACAGGCAATTTCACCACGGTTCGCAATCAATAATGTTTTGATCATAATGAGACCTGTTGTTAACTCTGTTTAAGCCAGGCGGCGGGGCGTTTTTCAAGAAACGCACTGAGTCCTTCCTGACCTTCGTCCGACACGCGAATTTCGGCAATGGCTTTAATGGTGTGTTCACGCACGTCTTTATCGATTGGGCGAGAACCAACATTGCGAATTAGTTGCTTACAGGCGCCTACCGCTTGTGGACTGTTCGCTAAAAGCGCTTCTAAAAGTTTGTTCAGGGGCTCATCGAAGTCTTCAACAACGTCATTAACTAAGCCCAGTTCCTGCGCTTTGTCGGCAAAGAAACGTTCTGCTGTCAGCATATATCGGCGTGATTGACGCTCACCAATCGTACGCACAACATAAGGGCTGATAACCGCGGGAATCAGCCCAATTTTCACTTCGCTCAAACAAAAGCTACTGCGCGGTTGCGCCAGTACGATGTCACAGCAGGCAGCAAGGCCTACGGCACCGCCGAAAGCGGCACCCTGGACTAAAGCAATGCTGGGCTTGCTAAGCAAGTCCAAACGCTCCATTAAAAGCCCAAGCTCTCCGGCGTCATCAACGTTTTGCTGGTAGTTTTTATCAGCCATGGAGCGCATCCAGTTCAGGTCCGCACCGGCAGAAAAGTTTTTACCCTCTGAACGAAGCACCAGCACGCGTACGCTGGCACTTTCCTCAACTTCTTTTAATGCCTTCAGGAGTTCCGCAATCATCACATCATCAAAAGCGTTGTGAACATCCGGGCGGTTTAATGTCAGCGTTGCAACGCCTTGGCTGTTGATATCAAGCTCTGTGTATTTTGCCATGGTTAATAACCTCCGATTACATGCGGAAGACGCCGAAACGGCTGTCTTCAATCGGTGCATTTAATGAAGCAGCAAGGCTTAGTGCCAGAACTTCGCGCGTTTGTGCCGGGTCAATAATGCCGTCATCCCATAAGCGGGCAGACGCATAATACGGATGACCTTGTTTCTCGTACTGCTCAACAATCGGCTTTTTCAGCGCTTGTTCTTTGTCTTCACTCAGGCTTTCACCTTTACGTGCTAAATTGTCCTTGGTGACCTGCGCCATAACGCCTGCAGCTTGCTCACCACCCATTACCGAGATACGGGCATTTGGCCACATGAACATCATGGTTGGGTCATAAGCGCGGCCACACATGCCGTAGTTACCGGCGCCATAGCTACCACCAATTAAGACGGTAAACTTAGGAACTTTGGCACAAGAAACGGCCATAACCATTTTCGCGCCGTGTTTGGCAATGCCTTCGGCTTCATACTTTTTGCCGACCATAAAGCCGGTAATGTTTTGTAAGAACACCAGTGGAATTTTCCGTTGGGCACAAAGCTCAATGAAGTGAGCACCTTTTTGCGCCGACTCAGAGAACAAAATACCATTATTTGCCACAATACCCACCGGGTAGCCGTCAATGCGGGCAAAGCCGGTAACCAGAGTGTTTCCGTAGTTAGCTTTAAATTCGTCAAAATCTGAATCATCGACAATACGTGCAATGACTTCGTGTACATCGTACGGTTTACGCAGATCGGTACCGACAATGCCATAAAGTTCTTTGGCATCGTAACGTGGTGGTTTAGACGGTTGGCGATCCAACTGAGTCGGTTCACCCCGGTTGAGGCGTGCTACCGAGCGGCGTGCTAAAGCTAAAGCGTGTTCATCGTTGTGAGCAAAATGGTCGGCAACACCTGAAATACGTGTGTGCACATCGGCACCGCCAAGCTCTTCAGCAGAGACTTCTTCACCCGTTGCAGCTTTTACAAGAGGCGGGCCGGCAAGGAAGATAGTGCCTTGCTCTTTTACAATGACGCTTTCATCGGCCATAGCCGGAACGTAAGCACCACCTGCGGTACAAAGCCCCATCACCACGGCAATTTGCGGAATCCCTTTGGCTGACATGTTGGCTTGATTAAAGAAAATACGGCCAAAATGTTCTTTGTCCGGGAATACTTCGTCCTGACGGGGCAGGTTAGCGCCGCCAGAGTCTACCAAGTAAATACAAGGTAGGTGACAACGCTCGGCAATTTCTTGAGCGCGCAAGTGCTTCTTCACGGTCAGCGGATAATAGGTGCCGCCTTTTACGGTCGCATCGTTGGCGATGATCATGCACTCAGTGCCTTCAACCTGACCAATTCCAGCAACAACACCGGCAGCGGGAACGTAGTCTTCGTAGCATTCCCAGGCTGCAAACTGGCCAATTTCTAAAAATGGCGAGCCAGCGTCCAGCAACTTATTAATACGGTCACGAGGCAGTAATTTACCGCGAGATAAGTGGCGTTCCTGATACTTAGGACCACCGCCCTGATGGATCTTTGTCGCTTTTTCCTGCAAGTCGTTAACGACGTCTTGCATAGACTCACTGTTAGCCGCAAATTGTGCATCGCGGGTGTTGATTTTACTGGATAAAATCGCCACGGCGTTGCCTCCTTATTATTTTGATTCAGTGAACAGTTCGCGACCAATAAGCATACGACGAATTTCCGACGTACCGGCACCAATTTCATAAAGCTTCGCGTCGCGCAGCAGGCGGCCTGTCGGATATTCGTTAATGTAGCCGTTACCGCCTAATAACTGTATAGCGTCCAGCGCAAGTTGCGTAGCCAATTCGGCTGCGTAAAGAATTGCGCCTGCGGCATCTTTACGGGTAGTTTCACCACGGTCACAAGATTGAGCTACTGCGTAAACGTATGCACGCGCCGCATTAGTGCGAGTGTACATATCAGCAACTTTGCCCTGAATAAGCTGGAATTCGCCAATTTCTTTACCGAACTGTTTGCGGTCATGAATATAGGGTACGCAAGTATCAAGGCAGGCCTGCATAATGCCTAAAGGACCAGCAGCGAGAACAGCGCGCTCGTAATCAAGGCCACTCATCAACACTTTAACGCCTTCGTTAAGTTCACCCAGAATATTCTCTGCCGGCACTTCGACATCTTCAAACACCAGTTCACAGGTGTTTGAACCACGCATACCCAGTTTGTCGAGCTTTTGTGCCTGGCTGAAGCCTGGAGTATCTTTTTCAACAATAAAGGCGGTGATACCACGAGAGTTCTTTTCGGGTTCGGTTTTTGCGTAAATAACAAAGACGTTCGCTTCAGGACCGTTTGTGATCCACATTTTGTTGCCGTTCAGAACGTATTTATCGCCTTTTTTATCGGCGCGTAGTTTCATACTGACAACGTCAGAGCCGGCGTTAGGCTCGCTCATAGCTAAGGCACCAACGTGTTCGCCAGTACACAATTTAGGTAAGTATTTTTTCTTTTGTTCTTCATTACCGTTGCGGTGAATCTGGTTCACACACAAATTGGAGTGTGCACCGTAACTTAGGCCAACAGAGGCTGACGCACGGCTAATTTCTTCCATCGCGATAACGTGCTCAAGGTAGCCCATGCCTGAACCACCATATTCTTCGGCAACGGTTAAACCGAGCAGACCCATATCGCCAAGCTTGCGCCATAAGTCGCTGGGAAACTCATTTTTCTCATCAATTTCAGCGGCGCGAGGGGCAATTTCGTCACGCGCAAAGGCATTAACTTGCTCACGGATCATGTCGGCTGTTTCGCCGAGCCCAAAGTTAAAGGTGGTGTATTGACTGATCATAACGACTCCTGAGAATGAACTTCTGAAACTGATGAGCTAATGGTCTTAAGTTCGTCCTGACAACGTTGCTCAAGACCGCTTAACTCGGTCAGTAACACATTAATATCTTCCATCTGTTGTTTGAGCGAGAGCTTTTTCTCACCGATTAGCTCAAGTACCTTTTGTAACTGCGCCGCGCTACTGTTGTCTGCATCGTACAGTTCAAATAAACGGCCGGTTTCTGCCAGTGAAAAGCCCAGCCGTTTACCGCGTAAAATCAGCTTTAAACGGACTCTGTCTTTATTGGTGTAAATGCGCTGTTGGCCTTGGCGTCTGGGAGAGAGCAGACCTTCGTCTTCGTAAAAACGAATGCTGCGAGTGGTAATGTCAAATTGTTTTGCCAGTTCACCAATACTGTAAGTTACTTTATTGTCCATCGGTACTTGCTTTTTGGTTGCTCTGGGATCTAAGCTTAGAGGAAGTTTACGTTAACGTAAAGTGCATTTGGAGGAAAGATGTCAAGCGATTCCATCGTGATTGTGGCGGCCAACCGTACGCCAATGGGCGGTTTTCAGGGTTGTCTGAGTGAAGTTTCTGCTCCTAATTTGGGGGCAACAGCCATTAAGGCAGCACTGAGTAATAGCGGTTTGAAAGCCGATGATATTTCGGAAGTTATCATGGGTAATGTGTTGCCGGCAGGCTTAGGCCAGGCTCCGGCTCGTCAGGCGATGCTTTATGCTGACTTACCTCGTTCGACGGGTGCGACAACAATTAACAAGGTTTGTGGCTCGGGCTTAAAAGCCGCGATGATGGCTCATGACTTAATCAAAGCCGGCTCGGCCGATGTGGTGTTAGCGGGCGGAATGGAAAGTATGTCAAATGCGCCGTACATGCTGCCGAAAGGTCGCAGCGGCTATCGCATGGGACATGGGCAAGTGCTGGATCATATGATGCTCGATGGTTTGGAAGATGCCTACGAGCATAAAGCGATGGGCGTGTATGCTCAGGGGACCGCTGACGAATACGGCCTTGACCGTGAAGCGATGGATGAATTTGCGATTCACTCTTTAACCAAAGCGCAGACAGCCATCAAAGATGGCTTGTTTAAAGACGAAATTACGTCGGTGACTTACTCAACTCGTAAGGGTGAAGTCACGGTAGATACCGACGAACAGCCGGGTAAAGCACGACTGGATAAAATTCCTCAGTTACGTGCGGCGTTCAAAAAGGACGGCACGATTACCGCGGCCAACTCTAGTTCTATTTCTGATGGGGCTGCGGCGCTTATCTTGATGCGTGAAAGCGAAGCAAAAGCTAAAGGCCTGCAACCGCTGGCGAGAGTGATGGGTCACACAACCCACTCGCAGGCGCCGTCTGAATTTACCATTGCACCAATTGGCGCAATGAACTCGTTGCTAAGCAAACTGGATTGGACAAAAGACGATGTTGATTTATGGGAAATTAACGAAGCCTTTGCCATGGTAACCATGCTGGCAGTTCAGGAAATGAAACTGGATGCGAGCAAAGTTAATGTGCATGGTGGAGCTTGCGCGTTAGGGCATCCTATTGGCGCAAGCGGTGCACGTTTGCTGGTGACGCTGTTGCACGCCTTGAAACAAAAAGGCCAGAAACGAGGCATTACCTCGTTGTGTATCGGTGGCGGTGAAGCTGTCGCTTTGGCTGTGGAAATGATGTAGTCGGGCTTTGCCCATACAGGCTAGCCTGCGGGTTTGAGTTTTTGAGCTCGCCCGGCTAGCCAAACGGCAAGTACTATAATCAAAGCACCAATGCTTAAACGGGTGTAGTCAAATGACTGCTCCCAAAATAAAACGTTGACCAGAATTCCAGCGGGAATTAAAGCATTGTTCATAGTGGCAAGCTGTCCTGTGTTGACCCATTTACTGGCAAGGTTCCAGCCAAGGTAACCAAGGCCTGAGGCGACAATACCAAGCCAGAGTAAAATGCCCCACTGGAGGTTTGTTGCAGGCATCATGTTTAGGTCTGCAAACAGCAATACCCCCAGGCCGGCAATAACACTGGCACCAAAGAAAAACGCAGCAAACTGCTGACTTTGTGCCAGTGTCTTACCGGTTGGTAAGCGTTTATAAGCAACTTGACCTAAGGCAAAGCACGCGTTGGCAGCCTGAATTAAAAAGAAACCAGTGATGAAATCATCAGACAGCGGTTGATACCGAATGATGGCAGCACCGCAAACAGATACTGCCGCGGCAATCCACCATAAAATAGGTAAGTGCTTACGGTTAAGTATGAGTTCGTCAATAAGTGTTATGTAGAGCGGTGTAAAAATAGTGAACAAAAGCACTTCGGCAACGCTCAAATACAAAAACGCATGGTAAAGAAACAAATACATGGTGCCAATTTGTATAGCGCCAATAACGGCCAGTTTAGTCAGTTGAGGTAGCTGCCCACTTTTGGGAGACAAATGCCGCCAACGAAATAACGGTAACACGGTTATCAGTGCTAAAATCATGCGGATAAACACAACAATATAACCGTCAACCTGGCCGGCAAGGTAAACGCCGATTAGCGAAAAACTGGCGGCCCAAAGTAAAGTAATCAGAATTAAGAGGGTCACGTTAAGGCTCACTTAACTAAATTTAGCTCATCAATAGATGACAAAATAACACAATAAGAAGGTGAATTATGTCTAAGAAAGTGCCTCTGTATATAGATGGCGAATTTGTCGCCTCGAAGTCAGAACAGTGGATTCCTGTCACCAACCCAGCGACACAGGAAGTTATCGCAGAAGTGCCAGTTGCGACCCAAGGTGAAATGGAAGCCGCGGTTGAGAGTGCTCGTGAAGCGTTTAAAACCTGGAAAGAAGTTCCTGTTTCTGAACGCGCTCGTGTCATGATGCGTTATCAGGCCTTGTTAAAAGAACATCAGGAAGAAATCGCAGAAACCTTAGCACAAGAAACCGGCAAAACTTTTGAAGATGCAAAAGGTGACGTCTGGCGTGGTATCGAAGTGGTTGAACACGCAGCCAATATTCCTTCGTTATTAATGGGTGAAACTGTTGAGAATGTTGCTCGTAAAATTGATTCTTACAGCTACACTCAGCCACTTGGGGTTTGTGCAGGCATTACGCCATTTAACTTTCCGGCTATGATCCCACTGTGGATGTTCCCGCTGGCAATTGCTTGTGGTAACACCTTTATTCTTAAACCTTCTGAGCAAGATCCATTAACGCCAAATCGTTTGGTGGAGTTATTTGAACAAGCTGGCGCACCTAAAGGTGTGTTGCAGGTCTTGCATGGCAATAAAGATCAGGTTGATTTTCTGCTGGATCATCCGGCAGTTCGTGCCCTGTCATTCGTTGGTTCTGTGCCGGTTGCAGAATACATTTACCGTCGTGGTACAGAAAATGGTAAGCGCGTTCAGGCCTTTGCTGGTGCGAAAAACCATTGCGTTATTATGCCCGATGCCAATAAACAGCAAGTGATCAATAACATGGTTGGTTCTTCTGTCGGTGCAGCGGGTCAACGTTGTATGGCGATTTCTGTCGCAGTATTCGTTGGTGCGGCAAAAGAGTGGATCCCTGAAATTGCGGAAGCCATTGCGAAAGTTCGTCCGGGCGCATGGAATGATGAAAATGCCGCTTATGGTCCGGTTATTAGCCCGCAAGCAAAAGAGCGCGTTGAAGCTTTGATTACTCAGGGTGAAAAAGAAGGCGCTAAATTGCTGGTTGATGGTCGTAACTGTAAAGTCGACGGTCTGCCAAATGGTAACTGGGTTGGCCCAACGGTATTCTCTAACGTAACGCCAGATATGGAAGTGTATAAAACGGAAATTTTTGGTCCGGTATTGTGTACCACCGAAGTTGATAGTTTAGAAGACGCCTTAGAATTGGTTAACAACAACCCATACGGTAACGGTACGTCTATCTTTACTGCAAGTGGTGCGGCTGCGCGTAAATACCAACACGAAGTTGAAGTGGGTCAGGTGGGAATTAACATTCCAATTCCGGTGCCACTGCCGTTCTTCTCATTTACTGGCTGGAAGCGTTCATTCTTTGGCGACCTTCACGCTTATGGCAAGCAGGGCGTTCGTTTCTATAGCGAAACTAAGACAGTAACGGCGCGTTGGTTTGAAAGCGATCTGGAAGATCCGGCTGGTCCTAACATGTCGATCAACCTTAGGTAGTAGGGAACAACGATGAATTTTGAACTGACAGAAGATCAACAAGCCTTTGTCGATACGGCAAAGGCGTTTGCTGAAAAAGAACTGGCGCCAAATGCTGCAAAATGGGATGAAGAACACCACTTTCCAATTGAAGTGTTCCGTAAAGCCGGTGAAATGGGCTTTATGGGCATGTACACGCCGGAAGAAGCTGGCGGCTTCGGAATGAGCCGCTTAGATTCTGCGCTTATTTTTGAGCAACTGGCAGGTGGTTGTACAGCAACAACAGCCATGATGACCATTCACAACATGGTCACCTGGATGATTGGCTCCTTCGGCCAACAGTCTGTAATTGACCAGTGGGTACCAGAGTTGGTTACCGGCGAGAAGCTGGGCTCTTACTGCCTGACAGAACCCGGTTCAGGTTCAGACGCTGCCAGCTTACGCACCAGTGCGAAAAAAGATGGTGACGAGTACGTTCTGAACGGCTCTAAAATGTTTATCTCCGGTGCCGGTGAAACTGACGTTCTGGTGGTTATGGCACGCACTGGCGAAGATGGTCCTAAAGGCATTTCTGCCTTTGCTGTACCGGCCGATGCCAAAGGTGTTATTTACGGTAAAGCCGAAGAGAAAATGGGCTGGAACGCCCAGCCAACTCGCTTGGTGACCTTTGAAGACGTTCGTATTCCGGCAGAAAACTTGCTGGGTAAAGAAGGCGAAGGCTTTAAGTTTGCCATGATGGGCTTAGACGGTGGACGCATCAACATCGCCGTTTGCTCTGTCGGTACCGCACAAGCGGCGCTGAATACTGCTAAAGCTTATATGCAGGAGCGTACTCAGTTTGGTAAGCCTTTGGCTGCATTTCAGGCACTACAGTTTAAGTTAGCCGATATGGCAACTGAACTGGTGGCAGCACGGCAAATGGTGCGTTTGGCAGCCAGTAAGGTTGATAACAACGACGCTGACAAAACCACCTATTGCGCTATGGCGAAGCAGTTTGCGACCGACGTTGGTTTTAAGGTGTGTAACGACGCACTGCAACTGCACGGTGGTTATGGCTACATAAAAGAGTATCCATTAGAGCGCCATGTGCGTGATGTTCGTGTTCACCAGATTCTGGAAGGCACGAACGAAGTCATGCGTATGATTATTGGTCGCCGTATGTTGGCGGATAATGACCGCGAAATCTTGTAAGGAGACTCCATGCAAGACGTTGTACTTTTTGAAGAACTGAACGCCGGTGACAAAGTCATCGGCGTTGCTACATTAAATTCCGAGAAATCGCTAAATGCTCTCAGCCTGGCAATGGCCGAAAAGCTGCTACCGCAACTCAAAAAGTGGGCAGAAGACGACAGAGTAGCTTGTGTATGGTTGCAGGGCGCTGGTGAAAAAGCCTTCTGTGCTGGTGGTGACATTGTCGCTATGTATAAAGCTATGCAGGCCGAGCCAGGTAAATTAGTGGAAGAGGTTGAAAACTTCTTTACCCAGGAATATCAGCTTGATTACTTTATCCAGACATTCCCTAAGCCCTTCATTTGCTGGGGTGACGGTATTGTCATGGGCGGTGGTATGGGTTTAATGAACGGGGCCAGTCACCGTATTGTGACTGAGCGGTCGTTATTGGCTATGCCAGAAGTGACTATTGGCTTGTACCCTGACGTTGGTGCTACCTACTTCCTTAACCGCATGCCACAGGGTTGTGGTTTATTCTTAGGCATTACCGGTGCAACTATGAACGCAAATGATGCGTTATACCTGAACCTGGCAGACCATTTCGTGGGTCACGAAAGTAAAGAAGCGATTCTGACTCAGCTTAAAGAAATGGAATGGGGTAATACCTCGGCCCTGAACAAGCAGAAAGTGACAGACTTATTAACGACAGTTGCCAGCAATGATACAACGGCCTTACCTAACCCTCAGGTTGAGCCACACCAGTCGCTTATAACCGAGCTGACAGCCGGTAATGACATTGGCGATATTGCTAAACGTATTGTAAATGATGAAACCGATGACAAATGGCTGGCACGGGCGCGTAAGAATCTGGCAAATGGTTGCCCGTTTACTTCTCATCTGGTCTGGAACCAACTGCATCAGGGCTCTGATTTGTCGTTGGCGGATTGCTTTCGACTGGAACTGACCTTGTCTTGTAACTGTGCGGTTCGTGGTGATTTCGCTGAAGGTATTCGGGCATTGCTGATTGATAAAGATAAGAATCCAAAATGGCAGCATAGCTCGGTAGCCGAAGTACCAGCGGAAGAAGTTGATGCATTCTTTTTACCGCCCTGGGGCGAGCGAACGCATCCATTAGCCGATCTTGATAAATAGAACGAATAACAAGAAGGAGTGCCAATATGGCAACCGTAGGATTTATTGGACTGGGTAATATGGGTGGCCCAATGGCCAGCAACCTGGCAAAAGCCGGTCACACAGTTAAGGCTTTCGATTTATCGGAAGACGCTCTGAAAGCCATAGTTGCGGACGGCGCACAGGCAGCGAAAACCGCCGCTGAGGCCATTGACGGCGTTGAGTTTGTGGTGTCTATGCTGCCGGCAGACCGCCACGTAAAAGGCGTTTACCTTGGTGACGAGGGGCTCATCAATAAGCTGACCAAAGATCAGCTTGTCATTGACTGCAGTACCATTTCATCGGATACCGCTATGTATGTGGGGGAGCATCTGGAGAAAGCCGGTATTGCCTTTATTGATGCACCGGTTTCTGGTGGTGTTGGCGGCGCGAAAGCCGGTACTTTAACCTTTATTTGTGGTGGCACGGAAACAAACGTTGACCGGGCTCGCGCTGTGCTTAACGATATGGGTAAAAATGTTTTCCGCGCCGGAGATGTGGGTGCCGGACAGATTGCTAAAATCTGTAATAACATGCTGTTGTCGGTATTAATGGTGGGTACCTCTGAGGCACTGCAACTGGGTAAGGCTAATGGGCTGGACCCGAAAGTATTGTCTGAAATTATGTTGGCAAGCTCAGGCAGTAACTGGACCCTGCAGGTTTATAACCCATGCCCGGGCGTAATGGATGGTGTGCCTTCAAGCAATGATTATCAGGGCGGCTTTTTGGTCGACTTAATGGCTAAAGATTTAGGTCTGGCACAGCAAACCGCTTTAGAAAGTGGTGCCGCCACGCCAATGGGTTCATTGACGCGTAACCTTTATCACAGCTGGTCTGAGCAAGGTCATGGTCGCCAGGACTTTTCCAGTATTTTCAACTATGTGGCGCCTAAGTCACAGAAGTAAACAAAGAATAGAGGAAGCACATGCAAATTAAAGACAGTGTTATTGTTATTACTGGCGGCGCCCAGGGTCTGGGGTTGTCGATGGCTGAAGACTTCGCTAAGCAAGGTGCGAAATTAGCGCTTATCGATATTAATGGCGACGTATTGGGCGATGCTCAGGAGCAGTGCGAAAAACTCGGTGCCGCTAAAGTAGTTGGTTATGAAGTGGATATTACCGATGAAGAATCGGTAGAAACCGTGTTTGAACAAATTCAGCAAGAGTTTGACGGTATTGATGTGCTGGTAAACAACGCCGGTCTGCTGCGCGACGGCCTACTGATTAAGTACAAAGACGGAGAACTGAAGCAGAAAATGCCTCTGCAACAGTTCCAGTCAGTGCTGGATGTGAACCTGACCGGAACCTTCTTGTGCGGTCGCGAGGCGGCGGCGCAAATGGTAAAAGCCGGTAAAAAAGGCGTTATCATCAACATTTCCAGTGTCGCGCGTGCCGGCAACATGGGTCAGACTAACTATTCCGCGACCAAAGCAGGTGTCGTTGCCATGACCGTAACCTGGGCTCGTGAATTGGGTCGCTACGGCATTCGCTGTGGTGCCATTGCGCCTGGCTTTATCGAAACTCCAATGACGGCACAGATGAAACCTGAAGCGGTTGACCGTGCTTTATCTATGGTTCCGTTAAAACGCTGGGGGCAGCCGAATGAAATTGCCCACAGCGCGCGTTATATCATTGAAAACGACTTCTTTAGCGGCCGTGTGGTCGAGATTGACGGTGGTGTTCGTCTGTAAGTCACATTAGATAAAGTAATGATAAATGGCCGAACGAAGGGCGTCTCTGTTATAGTAGTGGTTATCTACTGAACAGAGACGCTTTTTAGTTAACGGCATGCGGAAATTACCTCCCTTAAACGCGCTAAAATCATTTGAAGTGGCAGCGCGTCACTTAAGTTTTACCAAAGCAGCCGAAGAGTTATTTGTGACTCAGGCCGCGGTGAGCCATCAGGTTAAAGCGCTAGAAGACTTCCTTGAACTTAAGCTTTTTATTCGTCGTAACCGTTCGTTGTTACTGACCGAAGAAGGTCAGGAATACTATTTAGAATTACGCGATATTTTTGAACAGTTAGCGCAGGCGACTGATAAACTTCGGTTAGTGTCTGAGCGCGGTGCTTTGACCGTGTCGGTTCCTCCCAGTTTTGCTATTTTATGGTTTGTGCCAAGACTCAGCAGTTTTCGTGAAGAACACCCTGATATGGATATTCGCATTAAAGCGGTAGATGAGATTAGCGGCTCGTTAACTGATGATGTGGATGTCGCGATTTACTACGGTGATGGTCGCTGGCCTGGAGTGAAAGCCTACCAGCTGCATGAAGAATACTTATGGCCCGTCTGTTCTCCCTTGTTGTTAGACAAAGCCAACATTAAAGAGCCGATAGATTTATTCAAACAAACGCTACTGCATGATGAAACCCGAAATGCCTGGAAGGATTGGTTTCAGTTGGTAGGGTTGCCCCAGTATAAAGGTGATAATGGTCCGGTATTCAGCCATTCCAGCCTGGCTTTGCAGGCGGCGGTTCACGGACAGGGCATTGCATTAGCTAATAATGTATTGGTTAAATCCGAAATTGACAGTGGGCATCTTGTTCGTATTTTCCCTCAGGCTTTGCAGCGGAATAAAGCCTTTTATCTTGTTTGTCGTGACAATCAGGCGGAGATAGGTAAAATCGCGACTTTCCGTCAATGGCTACTCGGTTTGGTTCAAAAAGAAGAGCAAGAGTTTAATCAATAATGCGCTATCAACAGCAGAATTTGAACGGAACCTTTCGTATTGTTTTTTTGCATGGTTCAGGTGGTGGGCCGGATACAGAGTTTATGGATTTTTTTGCGGGGCAGGGTGTCGCGCTTGGCGCGGAAGTTGTGCGGCCAGATTTTCCTTATTGGGAAATGGTCCGGGAAACCGGTAAACAGCGACCTCCTAATAAAATGCCGGTGTTGGTCGATGCAATTGATGAGTTGCTGAGCGAATTACAGCAAGATAATAAGCCGTTAGTTTTGATGGGTAAGTCATTAGGAAGCCGGGTGATGTTACGCTTAGCTGATAAGTACAGCGCAAAAGCAGTGATTGCTCTGGGTTTCCCGTTTCACCCGCCACACAAACCGGAAAAGTCACGTTTGGAAGAATTGGAAATGTCGCAGGCTCCAGGCCTTATTTTACAAGGCACACGGGATCCATTTAGCAAGCCTATCCGAAAGAAAATTGAAGATCATGAAAAGGTCGAGTTACCTGGGAATTGGCGCTTACAGTGGCTTGAAGGAGCAGATCACGGTTTTGCAGCCACTAAAGCCAAGGCCGTTAACACGCCTAAGCTATGGCAAGAGGCGGCAGATGCTATTAAGGAGTTCATTCAATGAGTCAGTTATTTCTGATTGTGGCGGCCATTTTAGGCGGTACAGGCGTTATGCTGGGGGCTTTTGCTGCCCATGGGCTTAAATCGAAGTTAAGCGAAAACTTGTTAAGCGCATTTGAAACCGGTGTTACTTATCAGTTTTATCACGCCCTGGCATTATTTGCGTTAGCACTTTGGTTGAAGCAGTCACATTTGGTTTGGTTTGTTGCCAGCGGTTATTTATGGTTGGCTGGCGTTATTTTGTTTTCGGGCAGTTTGTATGCGTTAGCGTTGACGGGCATTAAATGGTTCGGGCCAATAACGCCTCTCGGCGGATTGCTATTTATTGCCGGTTGGCTCAGTTTGTTAGTTGGCGCAGTGAAGTTAGGAGCAGGTAGTTAATGAAAGACATCGTTAGCGGCAAAGGCAGTGGTATTGTATTACTGTGTCGCGCTGGGTTTGAAGGCGATTGTGCGGCTGAAATTCAGGATAAAACGGCAGAGTTGGGTGTTTACGGCTACTGTCAGACTCAACCTGATCAGGCTTATGTTACTTATAACTGCCAGCATGAAGAAGCTGAACATATTGCCCGTAAACTGTCACTCAAAGAACTGGTTTTTGCACGAGAAATGTTTGCCTTGCTTGGCCCGGTGAAATTGGCCGGTATTGAAGATCGTGCCTCTGAGGTCATTGATGTGCTGAAACCTCATAGAGAAACTTTTGGTTTAGCGGGTGAACTGCGAGTAGAAACGCCGGATACCAACGAAGCCAATCAGCTATCAAAGTTTTGCCGGAAGTTCAGTGTTCCGTTGCGCCAGGCCTTGCGTAAAGAAGAGCTTTTAAGTAATAAGCCATTGGCTAAGCGACCTATGTTACACGTGTTATTTGTTAACTCGGCACATGCGCTGGTGGGGTATTCTTATAGCTATAACCAGACAGTGCACGAAGGCGGTATTGTTCGTTTACGTATGCCCAAAGAAGCTCCTAGCCGCTCAACCCTGAAATTGGATGAAGCTTTCCAGGTGTTTGTCCCTGAAAGTGAACAGGAAAAACGTGTTCATTCGGGCATGAAAGCAGTGGATTTAGGTGCTGCACCGGGTGGCTGGACTTATCAGTTAGTGCGTCGTGGCATGATGGTGCAGGCGGTCGATAACGGACCGATGGCTGAGTCTTTAATGGATACAGGTCAGGTTAAGCATATTAAAGAAGATGGCTTTAAGTTTCGCCCTAAACGTAAGAATATTAACTGGTTGGTTTGTGACATGGTCGAAAAACCGGCGCGTGTCGGTGAGTTGATGACCAGCTGGTTATTGGAAGGTGACTGTGAAGAAGCCATCTTTAACTTGAAGTTGCCAATGCGACAGCGCTATGCGGCAGTTAAAGAGTATCTGGCTCAAATTACCGATAAGCTACAGACTGAAGGCACCAAGCCTTTTGAAATTCAGGCTAAGCACCTTTATCACGACCGTGAAGAAATTACTGTGCACTTACGTTGGCTACCACGCAGTTAGCGCGTTTCGGCATAACCATGAGAACCATGGCTATGCCGAGAATCTTAAAGTCGGTCAATAACCGCCTGAGTAAAGTCTGTGGTGCCGTGTGAACCGCCTAAGTCGCGAGTTGTACGGTCGCCGCTGGCAATGACATCGGCCAGTGCTTTGGTGATATTGGTTGCTTGTTCCTGCATTCCCAAATACTCAAGCATTTGAATCGAAGCCAGAATTACTGAGCTTGGGTTTGCCAGATTTTTACCGGCGATATCAGGAGCTGAGCCATGTACGGCTTCGAAAATGGCGCAGTTTTTACCGATGTTAGCGCCTGGTGCCATACCTAACCCACCGACTAAGCCGGCACAAAGGTCAGATAGAATGTCGCCGAACAGGTTTGTGGTAACAATTACGTCAAATTCTTCCGGGTTCATTACCAGACGCATACAAGCCGCATCGACAATCATTTCTGTCGATTCGATATCCGGGTACTCTTCTGCAATTTCACGAGCAACTTTAAGGAATAAGCCTGACGTTGACTTCAGGATATTGGCTTTGTGAACTGCCGTAACTTTTTTACGGCCCTCACGGCGGGCAGTTTCGTAAGCAAAACGAACAATGCGCTCGGCACCTTCGCGCGTAATTTTGCTCATAGCTTCAGCTTCATTACCATCTTCAGAGACTTTTTGCCCTAAACCAGAGTACATACCTTCGGTATTCTCGCGGATGGTGATGATATCAATATCTTCATAGCGTGCCTGAGTCCCTTTAAAGGATAATACAGGGCGTACATTTGCGTAGAGAGAAAAATGTTTGCGCAGGCTGACATTAATTGAAGTAAAGCCTTCGCCAACTGGGGTTGTTAATGGCCCCTTTAAAGTAACACCGTTACGTTCAATCGCATCAAGAGTATTTTGCGGTAATAGCTCTCCGGTTTTTTCCAAAGCAGTCAGGCCAGCTTCTACGTACTCATACTGAAAGTCACAACCAGCTTTATCTAAAATTGCGGTTGCTGACTTAACGATATCCGGGCCTATGCCGTCACCTGGAATAACTGTGATGGTTCTACTCATGAATTGCTTCCTTTAAACCGTGTTACAACAAAAAACAGGAACGGTCATTCTATCACCGCGTTGATAATACTGACTAGCTCTGTACTATTCACCAAGCGAATAAGCACTATAACGGTGAGTAACAATGACTGTCGAAGACTGCTTTTGTTTTAATTTTTGTCAATTGATCAGCGTCGATTCTTAGTTGCTGACAACTGGATTTTAGCAGGGATTTGACTGAGCTGCTCAATGATACATCAGGATAATATGTGCTTAAGGTCAAATAGTGTGACAAAAAGAAAAGGGCACTTAACTCATCATTTTCTTCTTTATCTGGATCTAATAAGCGCTCAGTAGCAGAAGGCAGCTGCCAGCGTTTGACCAACTGCTTACTGCGGCGAAAATCACTAATATCCAGCGCTGAGCCTACCCAACTGGTGCTGTAGCAATGCTCAACGTATTTAGGGCGGGGCCATTTAGCTGATTTTATCAGCTCCGGGTGTCGAAACAGGTCGGAACCTGAAAGTAAAGCCAGTAGCGGCGCCGGTGTGGGTAAATTAATACTTGTGGTATCTGATAAACGCTGCAATAAAGTGGTTAATAAGCCGAGCTTTTGCATCAAATTTTTATGCAAAGGAATAGTGTTTAAAGAAAACTGGTGCTGCAGGAATGCAGTGGCCAGAATCACGGAAGCTCGCTTAGAACCAAGCCACAAGTATGCCTGTTTTAAATCCATACGGCTCGCTTCGCTGTAACCAATACGCTCACTTTGTTGGACTGCAGCGTGCAGACTATTGGCTAAAAAAGGAAGCTGGTTTACCTGTTGAATGACGGCATTCAAGGCGCCATTTGCATTTGCGTATCGATTAATCGCTTTTAACAGCGAACGCGGTGTTTGCTGTACTGAGCTCTGTTGCGCTTGTTTCATTAAGCGATGGCTACTCAGAGCGTTGAATTGATCATTCGTCAGAGCTCGATTGTTTATTTGCCAATTTCCGGACTCTTCGGGGCTCAGGTAAAACGGGCTGTCCAACTTATGAATTAAGGCTAAGATGGCATGCTTGCCTTCAAATCCCAGCAATACGGCGGTTTGTTTGTTTTGTTCATTCGAAAATTTCTGACCTGTCAGCCGAACTGGGAAGGTGTCTTGCTGGGTTAGAAGCGTCCAGAAGCGGCAACGAAAGTCTCCGTTTAATAACGGAAAAAACGCCAGACTGGGTTCGGTTCGTTTTAGCTGCACTTGAGTCAGTGCTTCAACCCAGTATCTAAATACAACGATATCGGGTGAGCTTAACGTCAATGTCTCTAAAGCAGAAAGCCACAGTGATTGTCGCAGTTGACGTTGTTTCCAATAGCCAGGGTCTGGATTAAGTTTTGCACTAATGCAGGCCGCAGCCAGAATTCGGCGATAATGGGTGTGTAAAGACCACTGATAACCGCACTTTAAGGCATTAACGCAAACCGCAAGCATCTTACTTATTGCTTGGTTGTCTTCCGGATACTGTTGCTCGGCATAAATTGGAAGAAGCTCCGGCCAGCGGTTTTGCTGGTACTCTTCGTCAATAAGCTGAACTAAACGATAAAGCTGACGAATATCTTGTTGTTTCAGTAAGTTACCGGCTTTTTCACAACACTCCGTCAGTTTATTCATTCGCGCCTCTGATTATCCTGATAGTCGCGGTATGAATCGTTACCCCAGGCAATGAGCTCATTGTCTTTGAATACCAGAGGGGTACACTCATCTTTGGTGGTGATACCGTCAGAAGTGACGTGGTGCGTACGATAAAACAATACTTGCATGTCACCTTTGGGTGATGCTTTTGCTTCGTTGATATCTGGGGAGCCCAGAATTCGGATAACGCTGTCTTTGGACATACCGAGATCCAATTGACCAATTTGTCTGGCATTGTAGGTTTCCCGCTCCTGCCACTGCAAATCGGCGGGGTCAGCCTGATAAAGCATCAGTACTGCCCCGACAATAGCCAGATAACTTACGGCACCAATAGCGAGTATGACAAAGACTTTATTTTTCATAAATCCTTCAGTCAGTAACAACCTTATAACAAGGATGATACACCGAACCTGGCAGTTTCATACGACCTTGTTCGACGAATGCTCTTAACAATACGTCAAGTCGCTTCATTAATTGTTTCTCACCATGAATAGTAAATACGCCTTTCTCTCTAATTTGGCGAATACCATCGTCTTTCACATTACCGGCAACAATGGCAGAGAAGGCGCGGCGCAAATCAGCGGCAAGTTCTTCTTTAGGTTGCTCTGGGTGTAGGTTAAGCGATGAAACATTTTCATGAGTTGGATAAAAAGGACGCTGAAAGTTTTCATCGATAAAGAGTGTCCAGTTAAAGTAGTAAGCATCGCCTGAGTCACGGCGATACTGTTTTACCGCCGCCATACCCGCGTGCATGTGCTGAGCGACACCTGCAGGATCTGCGATAATAATACGGTAAAAACCACGCGCGTCTTCACCTAACGTATCAACGATAAAAGTATCTAAAGCATCAAAGTAGTCTTTAGAACTTTTGGGACCGGTCAAAATTACGGGCAAACTTTGTTGCTGGTTTTTCGGGTGCATCAAAATGCCAAGTAAATATAACAGTTCCTCTGCCGTACCCGCGCCACCCGGAAAAATCACAATTCCGTGTGCACAGCGTACGAAAGCTTCCAAACGCTTTTCTATATCAGGCAGAATAACCAGCTCATTGACGATAGGGTTAGGTGGTTCTGCAGCAATAATTCCGGGCTCTGTAAGGCCTAAGTAACGGCCACTGCTAATACGCTGTTTAGCGTGTCCGATAGTAGCGCCTTTCATTGGGCCTTTCATTGCCCCGGGGCCACACCCTGTACAGATATTGAGACCGCGCAAACCGAGTTGATAGCCCACTTCTTTGGTGTATTTATACTCGTTTTCGCTAATCGAGTGACCGCCCCAACAAACGACCATGTTAGGTTCTTGCATGGCCTGAATGGTGCGTGCGTTTCGCAGTATATCGAACACAACGTGGGTCAGAGTGGCGCTGTCAGCGTCTTTTAACTCTTCTTCAGAATAGCGTTCGCCGGTAAACAGAATGTCACGTAATACAGACTCGAGAAGTTCACGTATTCCGACGATCAGTTCGCCGTCAACAAAGGCTTCGGCGGGTGGTTCTATAAGTTCAATTTTAATGCCACGCTCTTTGCGAATAATGTTAACTGCAAAGTCTTTGTATTTATCGTAGATTTCGGCACTGCTGTCGGTGTTACTACCGGCATTTAACACTGCAAGGCAGCAGTTACGGAATAATTTATAAAGTTGGCTGTTTGAGGACTGCTTTAAACGCTCTATTTCGAGCTGTGACAAAAGAGACATACTGCCTCTTGGAGAAATGCTTGCTCTCATTATGTTTTCATACTCCTGTAAAAACGATGACTCGGCGTCATCCTTGTGCCGGCGTTGGTCGTGCGTTTTGCTTCTATTTCGCTTTCATGACCTTATTGCGCCCGCTATTTTTTGCATCATATAGAGCTTTATCTGCTCTTTCGAAAACCGCTAATGGCGTATCTTCGTTGTATTTACACTTCGCTATTCCTGCTGAAATAGTAATACGAATGTCTTCACTTTTAAATTTAAACGGAATAGTCGCAACTTTTCCTCGCGCATTTTCGATGTGTTGATAAGCTTCTCTATCATCCGAACAAAATATAATAGCAAACTCTTCGCCACCGTAGCGACAGACAAAACCAGACTCTTTAAGAGCTTTACTCAGGGTTCCTGCAATAACTTGCAGAGTTTTATCGCCGGCAATATGACCGAAGTTATCATTAATATTTTTAAAATGGTCGACGTCTATTACCGCGATAGTAAGCTGTGTCTCACCTTTTACCCAACGCTCAAACTCAAGGTTCAGGCGCTCCTCAAAAGCTGAGCGGTTTGGTAACTTGGTCAGATTATCCTGTAAGCTACGAAACTGCTGTTTTGCTAATTCCTTTTTGTAGTACTCGACCTGAGCTTCGGTATCCCTTAGTTGCTGCTTTATTTCCAGCGTGTTGTTGCTAAAGTTTTCACGCTCTTCATCATGCAACTTCAAGTGTTGATTCAGTGTTTCACTTAACGTCTGTAATTGCTTTCCAACGGACTCTTTTAAATCGTAAAGCTCACAGGCATCGGTGACACAAGCACTGATCTCTGAGACGCCATTTTTTAGTTTTTGGTTCAGTTGAACACGTTGATCAGCATAGTCACAAGAGTGATTAATGGTTTTACCCAGCACATTTTGAACCGATTCCAGCGAAGCATTCAGTTGCTTTAAGAAATGCTGAGCCGACCTTCGTTCGTCATTAATGTTACTGAAAACTAACCGCATAATTTTTAAAGTGATGGCGAGCAGAGTTTCACTTGTCTGCGGTTTCTGCAGGGCAACTTTCATTTGTCGCAGAGTATCGGCTGCGTTTCCTGAAAACTCAACTTCGCTTAGTAAGTCAAGCAATTGGCTTTGGTACTGGGTAACCTGAGTTTCTGTCTGAAGAGCAGGCTGTTGATAGGAAAGTGCCAGTAACTGGTTCATCAACGGGAGATAGTGAGAAACCGTCATTGTCGGTTGCTCAAATTCGCTGGCGACACGCTGCAGTTTAGAGCGACTGTTATTATCGTACGGTTTAATTGAAGCTAGTGCCTGACGGATACTTTCGTTGGTTAGCTTTAGCTGTGTCTGCAAACGAATAGTATGCTGCGAGATTGCGTCGCTAAGCTTCTGCATAATTGGATCGAGAACGGCTGCAGAAGCATTCTGCTGAAGGTGTCCGCGCAACTTATGCAGCAGAGTGTCCAGCTCCGTATCAACACCACTTAACGCTAAGCAAAGATCATTCACAAAATTTGAATATCTTTGTGAGTCACGTAAATAGTCATCTTCTAATTGCTTACGAGACTGGATGCTCTGTCGCAATTTTTTGCTAAGATGCTGAATCTTTTCTTGTGGTGTTTCAGGTACTGCCAATGCTCACCTACCCAATACTGAATGCAATAGCTATGATACGAAAATTATTGCTATAAAGTCTAACCTATCTGAATTTATTTACTATTGGTGAATTGTGGTAGTCTTTGCAAGAACAGACTAACAAAAAATACGAAATTAACGGAGACTGACTGTGCGTAAGAGCTTATTGGCTGTTGGTGTTATGTTAGCCCCTTCAGTAGTACTGGCAAATACCGATTATAAAATTGACCTGACGCAACCAGAACACCATAAAGGTGAGGTTTCAATTACTTTTCCGGCTAGCGAAGCAAAGTTCCTTGATATAAAAATGCCGGCCTGGAGAACAGGTTATTATCGCATTTTAAATTTGGCGAATGGCGTGCGCGACTTCGGGGTGCGCAGCAATGGTGAAGAACTGCGTTGGGAAAAAGTTGATAAAAGTACCTGGCGCATATACCTGCCAGAACACAGCGGTGAGGTTACCGTTGATTACGAAATCTATGCGAATCAGTTGGGGCGTCGTAGTCGGCATATAGACGACACGCACGCTTATTTAGATGCATCTGCCGTATTTATGTATGCTGACACGTGGCGCGATGAGCCAATCTCAGTTTCTCTTGACGTTCCTGACAACTGGAAAAGCTACTCTGGGATGGAGCGCCAGGGGAATCATCAGTTTACTGCCCAGAATTGGGATGTATTTGTTGATTCTCCAATAGAGACTGGCATTAACACGCATTATGCATTTACTCAGGATGAACGGGACTACGAAGTCGTGTTCTGGGGTGAAGGGAATTACGATGCTGAAAAAACGGTTTCAGATTTAAAGAAGCTGGTGGGAACTGGTGACTCTATATGGAGTGATTATCCGTTCGAGCGTTATGTGTTCATGATCCACGCAACAACCGGTGCAGGTGGCGCAACGGAACACAAAAACTCCACGGTTATTCAGCGACCACGTTATAGCTTTGCCAGCCGCGATGACTACCTGTCTTTTATGTCGACAGCATCGCATGAGTTTGTTCACACCTGGAACGTAAAAGCATACCGCCCCAGTGGTTTAGTTCCTTATGACTATCAAAAAGAAAACTACACCGATTTACTTTGGATAGCAGAAGGCTCCACCAGTTATTTCCAGAACCATTTGTTGTTACACGCGGGCATTATGGAACCGTCAGAGTACTTTGAGCGTGTAGCAAAAAGTATTGATCGCCACAAAGCAAAACCCGGGCGTGATGTTATGTCGGTAGCTGAGGCGTCATTTGAAGCATGGATAGACCAACACGGTGACAGGGCTCATAACGACTCAGTTAATATTTATTCAGAAGGGGCGCTGGTTTCCTGGATGCTGGACAGTGAACTTCTGGAAACAACCGAAGGTGAAGTGAGTTACCGAGATGTTCATAATGAACTCTATCAGCGCTTTGATGCTGACCGTGAAGGGTTTACTGCCGCGGATGTATTAACCATTCTAAAAGAGCTGACAGGCCGCTCCTGGCAAAACTGGTGGCAGAATAATGTTGAAACGACTGCCGATATTCCGTTTGAAACCATGTTGGAACGGGTTGGTTTGGAACTGGTTTATGAGAAAGATGACGAGCCAGAAGTGTGGGCAGGGTGGAATGCTAATGACACAAGCGGCGGTATGGAACTGACTCGTGTTAGTAAAGGAAGCCCCGCGTGGGAAGCTGGCTTTACTCCCGGTGACGTGATTGTCGCCTTTGACGGGCACAAAGTTGTTGATGGTCGTTTCAGCGAGGCTTTTAAAGAGTATGAGGCCGGAGAGTCTATCAGCGTCACGTTCTTCCGTCGCGACCAGTTGCATGAAAAAACCTTGACTGTGAAAGACAAACCCGCCACAGATGCGGGGATTGAGCCTGTGGATGAGCCTTCGGCTGAGCAACAGGCTCGGTTCCTTCAATGGTTACAAATTCCGCACCCTAATGCCTAAGGTTTTACTGTCGAGCCATGCGCTGCATCTGCAGTGCTGGTTCGAAGTCTGAACGAAATGGGTTTATGTCCAAGCCTCCGCGACGAGTATAGCGGGCATAAACCGTCAGTTTTTTCATCCCCAGCGCTTTTAAGTCCTGATAGATACGTTCAACGCATTGTTCGTGGAATTCATTGTGGCGCCTGAATGAGACCAAATACGCTAATAATGACGCATGATCCAACTTGGGTCCCTGGTAATGAATATAGACGGATCCCCAGTCTGGTTGGTTAGTGATAAGACAGTTAGACTTCAACAGGTGGCTGTGGAGCTTCTCTTCTGTCTCATTATGCTCAGTCATCAATAATGACGGCTGATAGTCATATTGTGAGATTGCAATGTCCTGCTTATCAACACAAAGGCCAGGGAATGTTGCAATGGATTCTCCTTCCAGCTCAGACAAATGCTTTAAGTTGACACTGACCCTGGAACCGGCGCAGGCAGATAAGTCCTTTTCCATAAGTGCCTGAACCTCTTGCCAGGAGCCAAAACGAGAGTCATTGAAACTGTTTAAATAAAGCTTAAAAGACTTTGATTCAATAAGATTCGGACTTTCCACTGGCACCTCAAAGTAACCGACCGCGACTTGTGGCAAGCCATTTGAATTCAGCCAGGAGATTTCGTAGCCAGTCCATAAGTCGACTCCGGAAAACGGCAGCTTACCAACAAGGCCAATGGGCTCACGGTTAAGTGAGCGGGGTACAGGTTGTAGCTGCTTCGGGTCATATTCACTTGGGTAGTTTGTGCTTTGTCCCAGCGATAAGTGGTCGAGTGCGTCCTTCTTTGGCATTTCAGTCGCTCCGTAAGTACAATGCTCTTATTGTAAATTTTCTTAGGTGTAAGTGCCAGATGAAGACGTTAGAAGAAACTATTGATGCCTTAATGGAGCGTTATCAAAATCAGGTTCCTGTTCGTTATACGGAGTATGTAGAAGAGTGGGGTAGTCCAATATATGGCAAAGTTCTTGATGACGATACGGTTGAATGGACACCGTGTCTACAAGCTAAGCCTCTGGCTTTTGATGAGCTGGAAAAAGCCTTGGAAATGACCTTCCATGACAGCATTAAAGTTCTATTTGGGCGTTGGTATGCGGGTGACCTGGAACTTTCTTATCAAGGACATCCGGTTCACTTTTTGCAGGTCCAGAGTGAAGAAGATGGTGAGCGGCTGTTGGCAAATATAACAGGACATATTTTAATGAAACGTCGGTTAAAACAGTCAGAAACGGTGTTTATTGGGTTAGGTGTAGACAATGATGACTTATTGTTGTCTATAGATAACCAAAGTGGTGCCGTTGGACTTGAGTGGGTAGGTAAGGAGCAGCATGAAGTCCTTGCGGGCTCTTTGTCTGAGTGGCTTGATGAATGCGAGCCTAAAATTAGTGAAAATAACGATTAATTAGCAAATTAGCAAAACCTAAAAATAATAAAGTTAAATAAAAACAGACAGTTAAAGATTGGCCTGAAGCTTGCTTTAAATAAACTGCTGAGAATATATTGAAGCAAACTTATTAATAAAATAATCAGGAGAACATGAAGCATGCTGAAAAGATCTTTATTGGCTATTGCGTTGCTAAGCTCATTAACTTTATCAGGCTGTATTGTTGTAAAAGAGTCGAGTTACGATGGTAGTAACGAAAAATATGAAGGACAGCAGTCAGAGCAAAGAAACCGCTCTTCTATTGCGGCATTACCACTCTCGCTTTCGGTTAGCCAAGCCTTAAGCCGATTAGGAACTCCCGATTTTAATGACTCTTGGGAAACTGAACAACATCGATATCAGGTTTTGTATTATCGCACACACAGAAAGCATGCTGATGGTATGACGACCCGTGATGAGTGCACGGCTATTGTGTTCATTGACGATACTCTGGCAGGTACCGGAGAAATGGCTCTCGACAGGATCCCGAAAAATGGTTAACTTGGTGTTATAAAAAACTAATCAGTGGTTGTTATGCAAGGCTTAACCGAAAAAACAGAAAGTGAAATCGATAAGGCAAGTGAGAACAGCAGCGAGCATATTCAGGGGGAACTCGTATATCTTGTTGCAGAAGATCTTAAATTAGCGGCTTCGCTTTTGTTTCAGACTTACTATGACGATGAATTGTTGCAAAAGATTTTTCGGGCCGATAAGCCGGATTACGAAAAGCGCCTACGAGCGGCAATTCGTGAAGATCTGAATGCGTTTTGGGAGAGTGGACAACCCATTATTGGTATACGTGACGGCGGCACACTATTAGGTGTCGCCTGTCTCACCCGTCCTGGTAAGAGCTTTGGCCCAGGTCGTTTTTGGCATTGGCGCATTAGTATGCTGTTGACTGCAGGTTTTTTAAGTACCCGACAGGTGCTTGAAAAAGAGCGTCTTGTTCAGCAAGCGATGCCTGATGTTCCCTACCATATGTTGGCTTTTATTGCCGTAGCGCCGCAATATCAATCTCAAGGGGTAGGGCATTTATTGGTTGAGGCTGCGAAAACCGTATTTGAAGAAGATCCTGAATCGCAGGGAATTGCGGTTTATGTTACCCGCCCTGATTACCAGGCATTTTTCAAAAAGCGCGGTTACCGTTTGCAGGCCCAGATAGAGGTTGAAAAATTACCCGGTGAAGTACTCTTTTACCCTAGGCAAGAAGATTAAAGCTAATGAGTTACTCGAGTTTTAAAGAGTTTTACCCTTACTACTTACAAGAGCACTCTGACAAGCGTTGTCGGATCCTACACTATATTGGCAGCACCCTGGTGTTAGCCGTGCTAATTTACGCTCTGGTTAGCGCAAACTATTGGTGGTTGCTGGCTTTGCCGGTTATTGGTTATGGATTTGCTTGGCTGGGTCACTTTGTGTTTGAGAAGAATAAACCCGCCACTTTTCAGTATCCTTTATATAGCTTACTGGGTGACTGGGTTATGTATAAAGATGCCTGGGTTAAATTATTGACCGGGAATTCGAAACGGCGGTAATTCAACACCGACTAAGCGCTGGTTATGAAGGGTCAGGTCGCCCTCATAACGAGTTTCTCCGTCGCTGCTAAACCCCATTTTAAATGTGCTTCGCCAGCCCGGCTGGCTTCCTTTAAAAGACCACCGGGTATCCTCACGACGAATATCTAAAAACTGTAAACCTTGCTGTTTACAATAAAAAACAGCGTGTTTCTGCGCGCTTTCTGACTGCTGGCGATGTTGCCAGAAAACCCATATTGCCGTTGCCAACCCGAGAAAAACAATAACATCAAGTAAGTTCATTAAGCGCTCCGCGATTGCTGTTTTAATCGGTTTAAAGCCTCGCCAACGGCTTCAGACTGTTTCTGCTGCGCCAATATAGACAGAACCAGGGGACGTATATCCGGTAAAGCAATAATGTCCTGAAATAACGCATCAAACAGGGCGTTATCCAGTGAAGCGATTGCATCTAAGTAGCTTAACAAGCTCTGCTCATCGTTAAGTACGGGCCATAATCGGGCGGCGACAACAACCAGTTGGTCAGCGTTTGCATTAAGAATGGTCTCATTGACAGTTTTTTGTACGCGCGGGTGAGCCGCAACGGAAGCCAGCGCTCTCAGGCTGTCTGTACAAAGCGGAGCATCGTCACTTTGAACATACTCAAGCAATGAATCTCGTAGTCGTGGAGTGATGCATTGCTGCTCAAGGGCAACGGCAAGCGGCTGTCTAACCGCTTTAGGGTAATCAGAAAAGTGAGTTGCAATGGCTTCGCTTAATTCCGGTAGTTGCTCTAATCGGGCGGCGCAATCATGCAGACCTTGTAAGCCTATTTGCTGCCAGTCAATGTCAGCTTCCGGCTGTTTTAAGTAAGCTTCCGCTGTTTCAAAGTGAATTGACGGTGACAGCTTTAGTTGACGTTGAACCCGTGCATGCAGCGCCGCCCGCTGATGTTCATTCGGTGTTAGTAAATAAGGGTTCTGCTGCAGTTGTTTCTGTTGCTCCTCGGTCATTTCACCAGTAATTTCGTGGCCTAACGCGTTAACCACATACTCAAGGTATTGATTACGAGCCGCTAAATTTAAAAGTCCGCGTTCATCCAGAGGGAATTGCAAAAACCAGATGAAAGGCTGCTGATCATGCTGCTTATGCTGAAACAGTATCGCCAGTTGAGCCTGTCTGGCTATCGGGTAGGGGTAAGGACGCTGCTGCTGCTCAATAGCAGCAAAATCATCCTGAGACAGTTCATTAAGGCATCTGCCAATATCAAAAATTTTGTACTCTGCTTGGCCGGCTTGCAAAAACTCACCCAAGGTGGTGATGGTCGGTGCTGACACAGGCGCTCCCTTTTTGCTTGAATTTTAAGGCGTATTAAATCACTATGGCGCCATTATATCGGTTTATACAATGATGTGGTAACGGAGTCTGATATGGAGCAGTATCAGAAAGCCGCTCGATTACTTGATAGAATCGAGCGCGAACTGAACAGTCTTGGCTTATGGCAGTCTCACCAGCCACCCGTGCAGGCTTTGGAAAGCCAGCAGCCTTTTGCTGTTGATACGCTGGAGTTTCATCAGTGGCTGCAATTTATTATGTTGCCGCGGATGTGGTCTCTGGTCGACAGTCAACGACCTTTGCCTGAGGGCGTCGCGGTTAGCCCAATGGCTGCTCATACCTACCGTAACGAGCTTGAACAATACGAACAACTTATCGCCTTAATCCGTGAGTTTGATGTACTGCTAAGTGGCACCGATCCTCTGCAGGAAGACGTCTAACGGTGAAGCAGTTAGAACTTGTCTACCAAGACGAACATTTAGCCGTTATTAATAAACCCAGTGGCTTACTGGTTCACCGAAGCCGCATAGCAAGCGGCGCCCGGGAATTTGCGATGCAAATGCTGCGGAACCAATTGGGGCGTCATGTCTACCCTGTGCATCGGCTGGACAGGCCAACGTCAGGGTTACTCATCTTTGCTCTTAATAGTGATATCGCACGAACTTTGACTGAACAGTTAACTGCTCGTGAGGTAAGAAAAACCTATCATGCGGTCGTCAGAGGCTATGTAGCTGAAAGCGGTACTATTGATTACGCGCTAAAAGAAGAACTGGATAAATTAGCGGACGCTGACGCGGATACCGATAAAGAAAAACAGCCTGCGGTGACGCATTATAAATGTTTAAAGCAGACTGAATTGCCTTATAAGGTCAGCAAAAAGCACGATACCACGCGTTATTCATTGGTTCAGCTGCAACCAGAAACGGGACGTAAGCACCAGTTACGCCGGCACATGGCGCACATTCGACATCCCATTGTTGGTGATACTAACCATGGGGATGGCCGACACAACAACTTTTTCCGCTCTCACTTTGACATTCATCGTCTGTTATTAGCGGCAACGGCATTGAGCTTTAAGCATCCGGTCAGTGGCGAACTCATTACTCTGGAAGTACCACTGCCGGATGAATTTCATCGGCCATTTACAGAATAATGACTATTCTGCGCTGCGCAGCAGGGCGTTAATACCGACTTTTGCACGAGTTTTAGCATCTACCCGTTTTACAATAATGGCTGCGTATAAGCTATGTGTACCGTTTGCCGATGGTAAAGAGCCGGGAACAACGACAGAACCTGAGGGGACACGACCGTATAGAATGCGATCATTTTCGCGATCATAGATGCGAGTGCTCTGCCCAATGTAAACGCCCATTGAAATAACAGCACCTTCTTCAACAATAACACCTTCAACAATTTCTGAACGCGCACCAATAAAGCAGTTGTCTTCGATGATGGTCGGATTGGCTTGCAGTGGCTCTAATACTCCACCGATACCCACGCCACCGGATAGGTGTACATTTTTCCCGATTTGTGCGCAGGAGCCGACAGTAGCCCAAGTATCAACCATAGTGCCTTCGCCAACATAGGCTCCGATATTCACGTATGACGGCATAACAACGACATTGCGGCCAATAAAGGCGCCTTTACGCACCATAGCTGGCGGTACAACACGCATGCCTTCGGCACGGAAACGAGCACTGTCATAATCAGCAAATTTAGCCGGCACTTTGTCCCAGAAACGTGTCTCGCCGCCTTCAATTAGGTCATTGTCGTTTAAACGAAACGACAGCAGAACGGCTTTTTTGAGCCATTGGTGAACAACCCACTCGCCCGAAATTTTTTCAGCGACTCGCAACTCACCGCGGTCAATCTCGTCAATGACGTAGCGAACTGCTTCACGCAAGTCGTCATTTTCAGTATGGGCGTTGAGCTGATCGCGTTGTTCAAATGCATCGATGATGCGTTGTTTTATGTTTTCCATGATAAGAATTTAAAACTCCAGGTCTTTGATAATTTGTTTTTTTAACGTTTGTTTCTGCTTGTCGTCCAAAGCCGTTTGCTGCTCAGTGGTGACAATGAATAAGTCTTCTGCCTGCTCGCCTATGGTGGTAATTTTTGCGGCAAGTAAGGTGACATTTTGCTGTTGTAAAATAGCCGCAAGTTTAGCAATAAGCCCGGGTCTGTCCAGAGTTACTAACTCAAAGGTTGTACGGCCGTGATGCTTACTTGGTATAAATGTCACTTCTGTGGCAACCGAAAAGTTCTTCATGCGCCGTGACAAGGGACGTTTTGTACTGGGGACAGGTATGCGTTTATGCAGAACGTCCAGCAGCTGTTGTTTGACTTCTTCAATGCGCTGCGGTTCTGTTAATGGCTTGCCGTCCCGTTGCAATACAACGAAAGTATCCATGACAAAACCATCACGAGTGGCAAGGATTTGTGCATCCAGAATATTTAACTGCTGGCTATCCAGAACTCCGGCGACAGACGCAAATAAGTGGCTTTCTTCATGATGATAAATAAACAGCTCGGTTGTACCATAGTTGTTTTCATCACCAATTAGAATCAGCGGCAACTGGTCGGTCGGTAAGTTTAATATATGCTGTGAATGCCAGCTGATCTGCTCTGGTGTATGCCGGAAGAAATAATCGGCAGTAAAACGGCCCCACAAAGCGAGAATTTCTGACTTTTCAAACCCGGCACTTAACAGTAGAGCCATTGCATTGGCTTTGTTTTCGTTTATTTTCTGGCGAATATCCAGGGTTGGCTTATTACTGTCTTGTTGCAGCAAGTAAGATGTTGCGTTGTATAGCTCTTCCAGCAGGGTTGCCTTCCAGTTATTCCAGAGCGACTGGTTGGTTGCGCGAATATCAGCTACCGTAAGACAATAAAGGTAGTCTAGCCGCTCGAGTGTTGAAACTTGATTAGCAAAGTCCTGTATAACTTCTGGATCATGAATGTCACGTTTCTGCGCGGTAACCGACATGGTTAAGTGGTGTCTTACCAGCCAGGCAACCAGCTCAGCGTCTTCTTCGTCGTAACCATGCTGATGACAGAAGTTGCGCGCGTCCATTTCGCCTAACTCAGAGTGATCACCTCCGCGCCCTTTGGCTATATCATGAAAAATACCCGCCAAATAAAGGCAATAGCGACGATCCATCTGTGCTACCAGCTTTTCGCATAAAGGAAACTGGTCCTGATAGTCTTCGTCGCTGAAGCGGTATAAGTTTCTCACCAGACGAAAAGTGTGTTCATCAACAGTGTAAGCGTGGAACAGATCAAACTGCATTTGCCCCACAATTTGTTGCCACTGGGATAAATAACTGGCCAATACGCTGTGGTGATGCATAAGTGCAAACGCAAGGCCGCAACCGCGGGGATGCTGAATGAGCTGGTTAAACAGATTTCTGCATTCAGGGTCATGGCTAAGAGGCTCGGTTAATTGAGCGCGCGCGTTTCTGAGCAAACGAATGGTGTTTGAATGAATGCCTTTTATCTGTGGGTGCTCGGCAATGCAGACAAAAGCCCGGACAATATTGCAGTGGTCGTCGAATATGTGGTCATGTCGTGCGGTAAGCAACTCATTTGAGACTGCAAAGTCATCGGTAATATGCTCTGCATGTTGTAAGTCTTGTGTGCCCAGTATTGCCTGATGAAAGAATTGCAGTAACATCTGGTTGAGTTCGCTGACACGAAGAACCACTTTAAAGTAGTCTTTCATCATGGTTTCGACGGATGCTTTACCGTCATTGCCATAACCCAGACGAACCGCTACGCCTGGCTGAAAGTCAAATAACAAACGGTCTTCGCGTTTACCGGCTTCAAGGTGAAGGGCAAAGCGGATGCGCCATAGCCAGTTCATGCAATCACGTAGCTCAACGAACTCATCAGCGGTCATATATCCGTATTCAACCAGGTTTTCATCCGAATGGGTGCGGAAGTGACGCTTAGCAATCCAGCCAACGGTTTGGATATCACGCAGCCCACCGGGGCTTGATTTTATATTGGGCTCAAGATTATAGGATGTGCTGTGATATTGCTGATGCCGTTGCTTTTGCTCATCAAGCTTGGCTTGGTAAAAGTCTCGGCTCGACCACGGAAATTCATTTAATAGCTGTTGATGAAATTCGTTATAAAGATCCTCAGAGCCATCAAGGTAACGGCTCTCAATAAGGTTTGTAGCAATAGTAATATCGCTTTCTGATTGGCTAAAACATTCGTCAATGGTGCGTACAGAATGGCCGATATCTAAATGAAGATCCCATAAAAAGGTAATAAGCTGACTGAGCTTCTCAGATAATCTGGTTTCAGCGTCTTCACTTTGGGGAGCAATTAAAATGAGCAAATCGATATCGGAACCCGGATGCAGTGTTTCACGACCATAACCGCCAACAGCTAATATAGTTGCGGGTTCATTGTTAAGTTTAAACTGTTGCCACAATTGGCAAATGAGCTGATCAAAAAATGTCGAACGATGATGAACAAGCTCATCAATGTCGGCGGTAACAAAACGCGCCGCAGACCAGTTACGGTAGCTCTCCAGAAGTGCCTTATAGTCTTTAATGCAAGGGGTATGAGTTTTGTCAGGCCAACGGCCATGGAAGTCTTTATCCTGTTCAACATCAGCCATAATACCCCCTGAAGTCCAGTTAGTTGTGCTCGATAACTCGCGCTAAATCAGGCTCGTCATTACGCAATGTGAGAACCTCTACCCCGTTATCAGTGACTAATAGAGTGTGCTCCCACTGTGCACTCAGACTGCGATCTTTGGTGAGTACGGTCCAGCCGTCTTTCATGAGTTTCGTGTGGCGTTTACCAACGTTAACCATAGGCTCGATAGTAAAGCACATTCCGGCCTTTAACTCTTCGCCGGTACCCGCCTGACCGTAGTGGAGAATTTGTGGGTCCTCATGGAACACTGAGCCAATACCGTGTCCGCAGTATTCGCGGACAATTGAGTAGCCATGGCCTTCCGCGTGTTTTTGAATAGCTTCCGCAAAGTCGCCGAGTTTAACCCCCGGCTTGACCATTTCTATCGCTTTGTAAAGGGACTCCTGGGTCACTTTAATCAAACGCTCCGCCATAATAGAAGGCTTACCCACCACAAACATTTTTGAGGTGTCGCCGTGGTAGCCATCAAGCTTTACGGTGACATCAATGTTCATGATATCGCCATCCTTCAGCTTTTTGGGACCAGGAATACCGTGGCAGACACAGTGGTTAACAGAGGTGCAAATGGACTTAGGGAACCCATGGTAATTTAACGGAGCAGGGTAAGCGTCATGATCAGTAATATATTTATGACAGATATCATCCAGTTCTTCTGTGGTTACACCTGGTTTTACGTACTCACCAATCATTTCAAGAACACTAGCGGCAAGCTTGCCTGCAGCGCGCATTTTTTCGATTTCTTCGGGTGTCTTAATTGAGATGGTCATTCTCTTCCTGTCCGTGACTGCTGGAAAAGCCGACAGTTTAACAGCGACTGATGAAATTCGCTATCTTTGAGGGGAGTCAAAACATAAGTTAAGTAACGTTTTTTGTTGTGTAAGTGTGGGCTTTATGGTATAACACGCACGCTTTTTTGGCCTTATGCTAATAAAGTAAACTTGTATGTAAATGATAATCCACACATACATCGACACATAAGGCGGGGTGCTTGTCTAAGAACAAGTCGGCTTATGGGATGTATGGAGGCTTAACCCCCTAAAAAGGAAAAATATTATGGCTAACGTGTCAATGCGTGACATGCTCAAAGCTGGTGTCCACTTCGGCCACCAAACTCGTTTCTGGAATCCAAAAATGAAACCTTACATTTTTGGTGCTCGTAACAAAATTCATATCATTAACCTCGAAAAGACTGTGCCTATGTTCAACGATGCGTTGAGCTACATGCAGCACGTTGCTTCAAACAAAGGTAAAATCCTGTTTGTTGGTACTAAGCGCGCAGCGTCTGAAGCGGTTAAAGAAGCAGCTATTAACTGTGGTCAGTACTATGTAAACCACCGTTGGTTAGGCGGCATGTTGACTAACTGGAAAACAGTTCGTCAATCAATCAAGCGTCTAAAAGACCTTGAAACAATGAGCCAGGACGGAACATTCGACAAACTAACCAAGAAAGAAGCTTTGGTTAATACTCGTGAAATGGAAAAGCTGGAAAAAGGCTTAGGCGGTATCAAAAACATGGGCGGCTTACCTGACGTTCTGTTTGTTATCGATGCTGATCACGAACACATCTCTATTAAAGAAGCAAATAACCTGGGCATTCCAGTTGTTTCTGTTGTGGATACAAACTCTGACCCTGACGGTGTTGATTACATTGTTCCGGGTAACGATGACGCGATCCGTGCAATTCAATTGTATTTGAATACTGCTGCAGAAGCGGTAAAAGAAGCACGTACAGCGCAAGTTGAAGCGAAAGACTCTGACGATTTCGTCGAAGCAACTGAATAATCGAGGAAGAGAATCATGGCAATTACAGCAGCTCTAGTAAAAGAACTGCGCGAGCGCACAGGCGCTGGCATGATGGACTGCAAAAAAGCATTGCAGGAAGTCGACGGTGATATGGAAGCGGCAATTGACCTGATGCGCAAAAGCGGTCAGGCCAAAGCAGCGAAAAAAGCAGGCCGTGTTGCAGCTGAAGGTGTTATTTTAGTTAAGTCTGAAGGTAACCAGGCAACTTTAGTTGAACTTAACTGTGAAACTGACTTCGTAGCACGTGACGACAGCTTCCTGGCATTTGGCGATAAAATCATTAACGTCGCATTTGCTAACAAAGAAAATGACGTTGAAGCGTTAAAGACGACTGACATCGGTGGTCAAACGGTTGAGAAAACTCGTGAAGATTTAGTGGCTAAAATTGGTGAGAACATGAACGTCCGTCGTGTTCACACACTTGAAGCTGGCGATGTTGTTGCAACTTATACACACGGCGCCCGCATCGGTGTTGCCGTTGCACTTACTGGTGGCGACGAAGACTTAGCTCGTGACTTGTGTATGCACGTTGCAGCAAGCAGTCCACAGTTCGTTAAACCTGAAGACGTTGAAGCTGAAGTTGTAGAAAAAGAGCGCGCAATTCAGGTTGATATCGCAATGCAAAGCGGTAAGCCGAAAGAAATCGCTGAAAAGATGGTTGAAGGCCGTATGCGTAAGTTTACCGGTGAAATCAGCCTTACTGGTCAGCCTTTCGTTAAAGACCCATCAATGACAGTTGGTGAGTTACTGAAGAAAGCTGGTGCCGATGTTGTTACTTTCGTCCGCTTTGAAGTGGGTGAAGGTATTGAACGTAAAGAAGAAGATTTCGCTTCTGAAGTTCAGGCACAAGTGGCGGCAGCGAGCAAAGGCTAACAGCGTGGTCTCGACCAGCCCCATGAAATAGAAAATTATAAACCGCGTCTTGAGCGTTCAGGACGCGGTTTTTTTAAACTAAAGGAAAGAGTAGAGGCAATGATGAGCACCCATCCGAAACCCAGTTATCGACGCATATTGTTAAAACTCAGTGGTGAAGCCCTTATGGGGGACGAACCATTTGGCATTGATGCTAAAGTGCTTGATCGTATGGCACAGGAAATTAAGGAATTGGTTGAACTTGGGGTTCAGGTAGGCTTGGTCATTGGTGGCGGTAACTTATTCCGTGGAGAAGGTTTAGCTAAAGCTGGTATGAATCGCGTTGTGGGCGATCATATGGGTATGCTGGCAACAGTGATGAATGGTCTGGCAATGCGCGATGCTCTGCATCGTGCTTTTGTTAACGCTCGCTTAATGTCAGCTATTGAGTTAACGGGTGTTTGTGACAGCTATAACTGGGCAGAAGCTATCAGTTTATTAAAGTCAGGCCGGGTGGTGATTTTCTCTGCCGGAACTGGCAACCCTTTCTTTACGACAGACTCAGCCGCGTGTTTGCGCGGAATTGAAATTGAAGCTGAAGTTGTTCTTAAAGGAACGAAAGTTGATGGGGTTTATTCGGATGATCCTGTGAGTAATCCGGATGCAACCTTGTATAAGCATATTAATTACGATGATATACTGGAAAAACAGTTAAAAGTAATGGATTTAGCGGCATTCACTCTGGCGAGAGATCACGCTTTGCCTATCCGGGTATTTAATATGAATAAGCCGGGTGCTTTACGAGCCGTGATTATGGGCGAAGAAGAAGGTACACTAATTAGTAAAGACGCAGAGTAATTGCCGCTATTGAATAGAAGGGTATAAGACAGTGATAAAAGAAATTATAGAAGACGCTAAAGATCGCATGGAAAAAAGTGTTGAGTCATTGCGTAGTCAAATGTCGAAAGTACGCACCGGACGAGCTCACCCCAGCATTTTAGATAGTGTTATGGTGAACTATTATGGTACTGACACGCCGTTGAAACAATTGGCTAATATCACCACTGAGGATTCCAGAACTTTAGCGTTGACCGTATTTGACAAGTCGGCTTCAGCTGCGGTTGAAAAGGCAATTATTAACTCGGACTTGGGGTTAAACCCAGCATCAGCCGGAGCTGTTATTCGTATTCCTTTGCCACCGTTGACTGAAGAGCGTCGTCGCGACTTGGTTAAAATTGTGCGCGCGGAAGCAGAGCAGGGACGAGTGGCGGTACGCAATATTCGTCGTGATGCGAACAGTGATATTAAAGACCTTCTGAAAGAAAAAGAAATTACTGAAGATGAAGAACGTAGTGCTGAGGATGAGATTCAAAAGCTGACGGATAAATACGTCAAGCAAATTGATGAATCATTGAAAGCAAAAGAAGAGGATTTGATGGAAATTTAACCATAAAACCTTACCTACGTTGGTCTATGACGCCGTGTCAGGTATACTCGCACGGCGTTTTTTAATGTTTACGGCAGATTGAATGAAAGAATTACCGTCAATAGAGCAGTTAGTTCCCCGACACGTCGCCATTATTATGGACGGTAATGGTCGTTGGGCGAAACAACGCGGTAAAATAAGAACTTTTGGGCATAAGGCCGGAGCAGAAGCTGTGCGCAGAGCGGTCGCTTTTGCTCGCCGTAACGGTATAGAGTCTCTGACTTTATTTGCTTTTAGTAGTGAAAATTGGAAGCGTCCAGCCACTGAAGTATCGGTACTGATGGAGTTGTTTATGTCAGTATTGAAAAGCGAAGTGAAAAAATTAGACGATAATGATATTCGCTTACGAATTATTGGCGATAAAGGAGCCTTCTCAAAACGTCTACAAAAGCGAATACAAGAAGCTGAAGAAAAGACGCAGAATAATAGTGGGCTAAACCTAAATATCGCTGCAAACTATGGTGGTCAATGGGATATCACTCAAGCCAGTCGCAAGTTAGCTGATAAAGTGAAAAGCGGTGAGATCGAGCCTTCTGAAATTACCGAACAGGCAATATCTGGTGAACTTATGATGGCCGATCAGCCATTACCGGATTTACTCATCCGAACGGGGGGTGAGCGTCGTATTAGTAACTTTCTATTATGGCAGTTGGCTTATGCAGAGTTGTATTTTACTTCAACATTGTGGCCAGACTTTGACGACGCCATTTTTGCTAAGGCGATAACGGATTTTGCTCAACGTGAACGTCGCTTCGGTTTAACCAGTGAACAATTGACCGTGCTTATGCAAGGCATAGAAACTCGGATAGAGGAATAACACTTGCTAAAACAACGTATTATCACAGCATTATTGCTGGTTCCAGTGGCACTATACGGGGTTTTTATGCTGCCGCTTTGGGGCTTTTCTCTGTTTATTCAGGCGGTTTTGATGCTGGGTGCCTGGGAATGGTCTCCTCTAATGGGTGTGCGTCGTACCTCAGCGCGTATTGCTTATACTCTGTTTGTTGGAGCGATAATTGGTGTGCTTTCATGGCTGGCACCGTATGAACACTTATGGCGTGATGGCGAGCTTTCTAAGCTGATTTATTACACTATCCTTGCTGGTGGCATCTGGTGGGTCGTAGCTTTGGCAATGATAGTTAATTATCCTTCAAGTCGCCGTATATGGTCGCGAACCCGCGCCATTGTTGGTGTTTTTGGGGTGCTGATTTTTATTCCTACATGGGCTGCATTAGTCACGGTGCGCTCTATTGATATTGATGAGTCACGCTTCTTTGGTGGCTGGGTTGTTCTGTTTATTCTTCTTTTGGTTTGGGCTGCCGATGTCGGTGCGTATTTCGCCGGCGTTCGTTATGGGCGCAATAAAATGATGCCAGCCGTAAGTCCGGGCAAAACGATGGAAGGTTTATGTGGCGGCGTAACTCTGGCTTTTGTGGTGATGATGGTTGTGGCGCATTGGACTAAAGTGCCGGCTGATCAATTTACCGGTTATTACTTAACCGGGTTATTTACCGTAGTGGCGTCGGTATTCGGAGATTTAAACGAAAGTATGTTTAAACGTAGTGCCGGAGTAAAAGACAGTGGATCAATTTTACCAGGGCATGGGGGAATTCTTGACCGTATTGACAGTCTTACAGCTGCAGTGCCTATTTTCACCTTAGCTTATCTGGAGTTTTTGCATTAAACCTATGCGTCGAATTACGGTTTTGGGAGCAACAGGCTCCATTGGTCAAAACACTCTGGATGTTGTTGCACGACACCCGGAGGACTTTGAGGTTTTTGCACTAACCGCTCACAGCCAGACTCAGCTTATGGCTGAGCTGTGTTTGAAACACCACCCACAATACGCCGTTATGGGCTCTCAAAACAGTGCGTCAGAGCTCAAAGAACTTTTAGGCACTCAGGTATCAACACAGGTAACCTACGGTGAAAAAGCTTTAGCCGAAGTTAGTGGCGCAGGTGACGTTAATATTGTTATGGCAGCGATAGTTGGAGCTGCAGGGCTTGCCCCGACACTAGCTGCTATTGATGCGGGTAAAGATGTCTTGCTGGCCAACAAAGAAGCTCTGGTAATGAGCGGGCAACTGTTTATAGACCACGCACAGCGCTCTGGCGCTAAAATAATACCGGTAGACAGTGAGCACAATGCTATTTTCCAGTGTTTACCCCAGGCTGCCCAGCAGCTAGTTGGCACTATGTCTTTAGCAGAGCATGGTATTCAACATTTATTATTAACTGGCTCCGGCGGTCCGTTTCGGGATATACCGCTTGAAGAGCTAGCGAAACAAACTCCGAAGGCGGCATGTAACCACCCTAATTGGTCTATGGGGCGGAAGATATCTGTCGATTCGGCCACTATGCTTAATAAAGGGCTGGAATATATTGAAGCCCGCTGGTTATTCAATTGCTCACGGGAACAGTTGAAAGTGGTGATCCACCCTCAAAGCGTTATCCATTCTATGGTCCAGTACACTGATGGCTCGGTTCTGGCGCAAATGGGGGAGCCTGATATGCGCACCCCAATTGCCCATTCACTGGGGTATCCGGAGCGATTAGAAAGCGGCGTATCGAATTTGGACTTCACTCAAATTGGCCAGTTAACGTTTAAACAACCAGAGTCAGCTCGTTACCCATGCTTGCAGCTTGCAATAGAAGCATGTTGGGCAGGGCAGTGGGCAACGACCGCCTTAAATGCTGCCAATGAAGTTGCTGTTGATGCGTTTTTACAGGAACAGTTAGGCTTTACCGATATAGCGAAAGTTTGTGATTCCGTATTACAGTCAATAACAACTAATGAGGCTGATAGCATCGAGACGCTATTAGCTATCGATAAAAAAGCGCGGTTAGCAGCTAAACAATGGTTGCAGGAGTACGCACAGTGATAGACGCAATTTGGTATTTCTTTTCATTTGTTGTCACTTTGGGAATTTTGGTTGCTTTTCACGAGTTTGGACATTTTTGGGTTGCTCGACGCTGTGGCGTTAAGGTAATAACCTTTTCTGTTGGTTTTGGTCGCGCTATTTGGAAGCGTACCGGAAAAGACGGTACGGTCTATCAACTAGGCGTTATCCCTCTTGGCGGTTATGTTCGAATGCTGGATGAACGCATTGATGATGTGACCGAAGAAGAGCGAGACGTGAGTTTTAATGCACAATCTGTTTATAAACGTTTTGCCATAGTAGCAGCGGGTCCTGTTGCTAACTTTGTCCTTGCGGTAGCGGTGCTATGGCTCATGTTTGGTATTGGTGTACCGACGGTAAAGCCTGTTATTGGTGATATCAAAGAAAATTCCATTGCTGCAGAAGCAGAGCTGGAACGAGGCAGTGAAATTTTGTCAGTCGACGATGTAGAAGCTTATGACTGGCAACAAGTGCAACTGGGCTTGATGTCGGCTATTGGCGATGATGAAACGATAATAACGTTAAGAACCCCAGCGGGAAGTGAAGTTCAGCACACGCTGGACTTAACCGGCTGGCGGTTTGATCCTGAGACAGAGTCGACCTTTGGAAGTTTAGGTATCGAGGTTTATCAGCCTGAAGTCTACACAGAGCTTAGTCAGGTTGAAGCAGATTCACCTGCTGATGTGAGCGGCCTTAAAGCGGGCGACACTATTATTTCTATTGACGGTGAGCAAGTAGGAAGTTGGGAAAAAATACGTGAGATTATTGCGCAGTCGGCTGGGCAAAATCTCTTGTTCACGGTTGAAAGAAATGGCGTTGAGCAGGAAGTTTCTGTTCAGATAGGGGAACGGGAAAGTCAAAATGGTGTCATAGGCTACCTTGGCGTAGTTCCGGTGACTGAACCGTTACCTGATAATTATGTTTTCAACCATCAATATGGTTTTTTCGGGGGCTTAATGAAAGGCGCAGAAAAAACTTGGGAGTTGATGGTTGTTAGCGTGAAAATGATAGGTAAACTGCTGACCGGAGATGTTTCTGTAAAGAACCTGGCAGGGCCTTTAAGTATTGCTGAAGGTGCTGGCGTTAGCGCCAGTAACGGGTTCGTCTATTTTTTAAGTTTTTTGGCATTATTAAGTGTCAATTTAGGGATAATAAATTTATTACCTTTACCGGTGTTAGACGGCGGTCATTTAGTGTTTTACAGCATTGAATGGGTTCGTGGTAAGCCGGTATCCGAAAGAGTGCAAGACGTTTGCTATAGGATTGGTGGGGTGCTGGTATTCGCGTTGATGGCGTTAGCAATATCAAATGACATCGCCCGTTTCGCATTCTGAGTCACGAATTAACAAAAAAGTAGCTAGTGATAATGACGTTTAAAAAGCTGTTAGTGAGTGCCATGATTGCAGGTGCAGTAGCACCAGCCTACGCACAAGACGAGTTTGTTGTTCAGGATATTGAAGTTAAAGGATTACAACGTGTCGCTTTAGGTGCTGCGTTAACTTATATTCCGGTTAGAGTGGGTGATGAGGTGAGTGAGTTACAGATTCGTAGCGCCATTCGATCGCTCTACTCTTCGACTCACTTTAACTATATTGACGCGCGGAGAGATAACGACACGTTAATTTTTACCGTCAGTGAGCGACCAACCATTGCTGAAATTACCTTTGAAGGTAACAGCGATATCAAAGACGAGCAGCTTGAAGAGAGCTTGCTTGATAATAATATTGTTACTGGTGAACCTCTGGATAGAACGACTATTTCAGGCATAGAGAAAGGTCTGGAAGATTTCTATCATAGTGTTGGTAAATACAATGCATCTGTGGATATACAAGTTGTTGATTTGCCGCGCAACCGAGTTGAGTTGCGTATGAACTTCGACGAAGGCGATGCTGCTGAAATTGCACAAATTAATATTGTGGGTAATAAGGCGTTTGCCGATGAGCAACTTCTTGATGCTTTCGAACTTCGCGATGACCTTCCGTGGTGGAACGTTATTGGCGAAAAGCGCTACCAGAAACAGCAGTTAAGTGGTGACTTAGAGACTTTAGAATCTTTTTATCGGGACCGTGGGTATTTGCGTTTCCAGGTTGAATCAGTTCAGGTTTCTATGACACCAGATCGTGAAGGTATTTATATCACCATCAATGTTCAAGAGGGTGATAAATACAACGTAAGCGAAACCGATGTTATTGGAGATCTAAAAGGCCACGAAGAGTTAGTCAGCCGAATTGCAACTATTGAAGAAGGTACCCTCTATAACGCAGCTCAGGTGACTTATATAGAGGATATGATTAGCCGCTTCTATGGTCGTTACGGTTATGCCTATCCCGAAGTTCGAGCTATCCCTGAACATAATGACGACGACAAAACGGTTAAAATTACTTTCTCGATCAACCCGGGTAAACGTGTTTACGTTCGTCGTATTAATTTCGAAGGGAATGGTGCCACCCAGGATCGGGTTCTTCGTCGTGAAATGCGGCAATTAGAAGGGGCATGGTTATCGGATAATAATGTCGAGCAGGGTAAGGTTCGTCTCCAACGCCTTGGCTTCTTTGAGACTGTAGAAACCTCGACTGAGCGAGTTGAAGGCAGTGATGACCAGGTGGATGTGACCTATAAGGTAAAAGAACAACCATCAGGTCAGTTTAATGCTGGCATCGGCTACGGCGACTATTCGGGGTTACAGCTTAATGCTGGTATTCAGCAAAACAATTTTTTAGGTACGGGTAACCGGGTTGGTTTTAATATCAGTACCAGTCGTTTTAATAAAAACATCAGCTTGTCGTATGCTGACCCTTATTTCACCATGAACGGTGTTGGGCTCTCAGGTCAGGTATACATGAGTGAGTTTGATGCCGGTAATGCTCAAAACCTTGTAAATTATAACCAAAAAACTTATGGATTATCGACGGGTCTTAACTTTCCAATTGATGAGATAAATCGTTTAAACTTTGGCGTTGGTTATAAGAATCAGGAAGTCAGTGTCAATTCACAAAATCAGAGCATTGAGCAGATTCAGCAGTTTTATAGAGCTTATTTGGATGATCAAAATCCGGAAAGGCCAATTAGCTTTGATATCTATGAGCTGAATGCCGGATGGTCGCGAGTAACACTCAACCGTGGACAGTTCCCGACCAGTGGCTCATCGCAACAGGCAAGCTTTGAAGTTTCAGCGCCGTTTAGCGATGTTAAATACTTCAGATTGAATTACGATTACAAACATTATTATCCGCTAAGCCGTGATCAGCAATGGACCTTCCTTACTCGATTAAATATAGGTTACGGTAACGGTTATGGCGAAGATGATGCGGGTAATGAGTACCTGTTACCATTCTGGGAGTACTTCCGTATTGGTGGACAGGGTGACTTGCGTGGTTTTGAGCCTAACACGGTTGGCCCACGAGCGGTTTACGTAGTACCTGAATCAGTTAACTCGGAAGGTATCCCGGATTTCACTGGGCTACCAACACCAAACTACAGTTCAGAAACCGGTAATCAACAGTTATTTGTGCAAAATAACTACTCGCTGGGCGGTAACGCAAAAGTTTCTGGTGGGATGGAACTGATTGTACCAACGCCTTTTGTTGATGAAGGTATGCGGAATAGTATACGAACCAGTGTCTTTGTTGACTTCGGTATGGTCTGGGATACAGAATTCGACTACGATAGGTATAAAGACCTGGAGCTGGCTCAGGGAAGTCAGCCGTTAACGGATTACAGTTCGCCAGGCGATTTCAGAGCTTCAGCGGGTGTATCCGTCCAATGGATATCACCAATGGGTCCGCTGACCTTTTCACTGGGGCGGGCTCTGAAAGAAGTTGAGGGTGATGAAACTCAAGTGTTCTCGTTTAATATCGGAACCACATTCTGATAATAATAATTAAATATTAGTAATAAAACTTGAAGGAGTTTTACCTTGAAAAAGTTAATTAAATCTACAGCTGCAGCTGTTGCTGTTTCAACAGCACTTTTTGCTGGCGCCGCGCAAGCACAGCAGAAAATTGGTGTGGTCGATATGATGGAAGTATTCCAGCAACTACCACAGCGTGAGCAAATTTCAGAGCAGTTACAGAACGAGTTTCAGGATCGCTTTGAAGAGATGCGTCGTCTTGAGCAAAAGGTTCAGGAACTGCGTCAAAAGCAAGAACGTGATGCGTCAATTATGTCTGCGTCTGAAAAAACTCAGCTAGAGCGTGACCTGGAAGAGACTATCTCTCAGGCTCAGCTAAAAAGCAAAGCGCTTCAGGAAGACACCCGTCGTCGTCAAAACGAAGAGCGTAACAAGTTGCTTGGCAAGGTGCAGGATGCAATTACTGCAGTAGCTGAAGACAAAGACTACGATATGGTTCTTGAAAGTAACGCTGTAACTTACATGAAAGCAGATAACGACTTGTCTGGTGCGGTTGTCGAGAAAATGACCTCAGGTAACTAATCTATGACTGAGTACACATTGCAGCAGTTGGCTGACCATGTGGGTGGGGAGGTGCGAGGAAATGCGCAGCTCCCCATTTTGCGCGTGGCGACCTTGCAGTCTGCTACTGGTGACGCTATAGCTTTTTTGGCAAATAGTCGTTACAAAAGTCAGCTAGAAACTACGTCTGCCGGGGCAGTTATTGTCTCCGAAAAAGACGACAGTGATGCCGTTAATAACGCAATTCGGGTATCCAACCCTTATGCTGCATTTGCCAAAATTGCACAGTTATTGGATACCACGCCTAAACCTGCGAAGGGAGTGGCTGATTCTGCAAAAATTGCTGAATCTGCCAGTATTGGCGTTAACGTTAGCATTGGTGAATACGCCGTTATAGAAGACGGGGCTATAATTGGGGATAACACCAGTATTGGAGCTCACTGCTATATTGGAGCTGAAACACAGCTTGGTTCGGGTTGTACACTCTGGTCGGGAGTAAAAGTTTATCACCGTTGTGTTATTGGTAATAACTGTCTATTTCATGCAGGTGCGGTTATTGGAGCTGATGGCTTTGGTTGGGCGCCTGAAAATGGTAAATGGTTGAAGATTCCTCAACTGGGGCGTGTTGTTATTAAAGATAACGTTGAAATTGGTGCCAGCACTACGGTTGATCGTGGAGCGCTCGATGACACCGTTATTTCATCGGGTTGTATCATTGATAATCAGTGCCAGATTGCTCATAACGTATTTATAGACGAAGACACTGCTATTGCCGGTTGTACGGTTTTAGCCGGTAGCTGCCATATCGGTAAACGCTGTATGATTGGTGGTGCCTCAGCTATTAATGGTCATATTAGCGTATGTGATGATGTGCAAATCATGGGATTTGCTATGGTAATAAAAGAGATCACTGAGCCGGGCGTTTATGCGTCAGGTATACCTGCAAGCGGACACCGTGAATGGCGGCGTAATGGTGCCAGGTTCCGCCAATTGGATGATCTCTTTAAGCGTGTCAAAGAACTGGAAAAACAAGCTGACAATAACAACTGAGTAAGGTGAAAGGTTTGAAAATTACGGAATCAGGATTTGATATTCAAGGGGTATTAGATTTACTTCCCCATCGTTATCCGTTTTTATTAATAGACAGAGTTATCGAGACAAACTCTAAAGATTCTTTGCACGCGATAAAGAATGTCAGCTTTAATGAACCGATGTTTAATGGCCACTTCCCGGGCAAACCAATTTTCCCGGGAGTTTTGTTGCTGGAAGCAATAGCTCAGGCCTGTGGTTTACTCGGTTTTAAAATTACAGAGAGTAAAAAGAGCGCAAACGACTTATACCTATTCGCGGGTATTGATAACGCGCGTTTCAAGCGTCAGGTTATCCCGGGCGATACAGTAGACTTTTACGTCACCTTTGAAAAAGAACGTCGGGGTATCTGGAAGTTTACCGGGCGTGCTGAGGTTGACGGCGATGTCGCCTGTACTGCTGAAATTATCTGTGCAAGAAGAGAAGTTTAAGTGATTCACGAAACCGCAATTATTGACCCGAGCGCAGAGATTGGAGCCAATGTCAGCGTTGGTCCATGGACAGTCATTGGGCCAAATGTTGTTATTGGCGATAACTGCGACATTCGCTCGCACGTTGTTTTAAAAGGCCCTACGACCATAGGGAAAAACAACACTATTTATCAGTTCGCTTCTGTTGGCGAAGATTGTCAGGATAAAAAATATGATGGTGAGCCAACTGAATTAGTGATTGGCGATAATAATGTTTTTCGTGAGTCCGTAACCATTCATCGTGGCACCGTGCAAGATGACTCGCTCACCAAGATTGGCGACAACAATTTATTTATGGCATATGTGCATGTGGCACATGATTGCGTAATAGGTAACGACAATATTTTTGCTAATCAGGTTACATTAGCGGGGCATGTTCACGTCGGGGACTGGGTTATCCTGGGAGGTATGACGGGAGTGCATCAGTTTTGCCATATTGGTTCACATTCGTTTGCTGCAGTTAACTCAATTGTGGTGCAGGATATTCCTCCTTTTGTTATGGCGCAGGGCCATAATGCCAAGCCCAGAACCATCAATGCAGAAGGCTTAAAACGCCGGGGTTATACCCCTGAGCAAATCCAGAATGTGCGCCGGGCTTACAAAATATTGTATCGCTCCAGCCTGACAGTAGAAGAAGCGCTGGAAGGTATTACTGCATTAAATGAACCGGCACTTGATGGCTTCACGGCTTTTGTAGAAAACAGTTCACGTGGCATTATTCGTCCGTAATGAATAGCAAAAAGCCGCCGAAAATTGCCATTGTTGCCGGTGAGCACTCGGGTGATCTGTTAGGGGCTGGATTAATGCAGGCCATTTCAAAACGTCACCCCGGTGCATGCTTTATTGGCGTCGGCGGACCATTAATGGCCGAGCAGGGGATGGACTCTTACTTTCCCATGGATGACTTAGCCGTTATGGGGATAGCCGAAGTCGTACAGCAACTTCCTAAGCTACTACGACACCGGAAAAACTTGGTGCGCTATCTTATCGAAGAACAACCCGATGTAATGATAGGTATTGATGCTCCGGACTTTAACCTGACGGTTGAAACCCGCCTTAAAAAAGCCAACATAGCAACAATTCATTATGTCAGCCCATCAGTCTGGGCGTGGCGAGAAGGGCGTATCAAAGGCATTAAGAAAGCAGTAGATCATGTATTGTGCTTATTACCTTTTGAAAAGGACTTTTACGATAAGCACGGTCTCCCGGCGACTTTTGTCGGCCACCCTCTGGCCGATGATATTCCAATGCAGTGGGAGCAGGCTCCAGCAAGAAAAGAACTCAAACTGGAACCTGAAAGCGAGTATTTGGCTATTCTGCCTGGTAGCCGAAAAGGTGAAATTGCCCGTATGGCACCAGTATTTTTGCGAGTTGCAAAAAAATTAGCAGAGAAGTATCCAAAGCTTCGTTTCGTTGCACCGATGATAAGCCAGGCTCGTGCTGAGCAGTTTCAGGAAGTCATTAAGCAATACAGTCCGGAATTGACCATTGCGCTTCCTGTGGGTGAAAGTCGTAAAGTTATGGCTGCATCAAATTACTTGCTACTGACATCCGGAACTGTGGCGCTTGAAGCATTACTTATTAAACGCCCTATGGTGGTAGCTTATCGGTTCCACTGGTTGTCTTATCAAATTATTAAGCGATTATTCCATGCGCCGTTCTTTTCATTGCCGAACCTTTTAGCGGGCAAAGAAATTGTGCCGGAACTCGCTCAGTCAGAGGCGTCCGAAGAAGGTATCGAGCGAGCTCTGGTTAAGTTAGTTGAACAGGACAACACCGCTTTGCTTGAGCAATTCAAAACTATCCACCAGCAGTTGAAAGTCTCAGCCAGCGAAAAAGCGGCTGATGTTGTAGATTCCTACCTATAGTTCTATTTTTTAGAAATAAAACCTGAATACAATGCGCTGATAATTCCAAAAAATAGACCTTATTATAAAGGTATCTAAACATGAGGAATTTATTATGGGTTTATTAGTAGATGGTAAGTGGCACGATAAGTGGTATGACACGAAAAAACATGGTGGTCGCTTTGTTCGCAGCGAGTCCCAGTTTCGCAATACAGTCGCTAAAAGTACTGAATTTGAGCCAGAGTCTGGCCGTTATCACCTTTATGTTTCTTATGCCTGCCCCTGGGCTCACAGGGCATTAATTTTTCGGAAGTTAAAGGGCCTGGAAAATCATATCGATGTCTCGGTTGTGCATCCGTTGATGTTGGAGAATGGTTGGGAGTTTTCTGAAGACCCTCTTAATGAACCGCTCTATGACGCTGACTTCCTTTATCAAGTTTATTTAAAAGCAGACCCTGAATATACCGGGCGGGTTACTGTTCCTGTGTTATGGGATAAGAAGACTCAGACTATAGTAAACAACGAGTCAGCAGAAATTATACGAATTTTTAATTCCGCCTTTAATGAACTGACCGGAAATACTCTGGACTTTTTTCCGGCGAGTAAGCAAAAGCAGATAGAAGAAATTAACGAGTGGGTTTACAACGACATTAACAATGGTGTTTATCGTAGCGGCTTTGCGACCACGCAAAAGGCTTACGAAGAGGCTTACCAGTCATTGTTTGCAGCACTTGATAAAGTAGAAAACATTCTAAGTCAAAGTCGTTACCTTGTTGGTGACGAACTGACAGAAGCTGACTGGCGGTTGTTTACAACCTTGGTTCGTTTTGATGCGGTTTACTTCGGTCATTTTAAGACCAATAAAAAACGCGTTGTCGATTACCCTAATATGTGGAACTACTTGCTAGAACTGTATCAACACTCTGGTGTGGAAGAAACGGTAGTAATGGATCATATAAAAACTCACTACTATGCCAGCCATACCACAATTAATCCGACTCAGGTGGTGCCTAAGGGCCCTGAAATCGATTTTCATCAAGCACATAATCGGGGTCAAAATGGAGGTGATAAATCATGAGCACTATTCTGGCAAAACACCGGGGTATGCCGGCTCAAGATGGTGCTGGAGTTAAGCTTACCCGCATCATTAATCAGCCGGGTTTGAAACATCAGGATCCATTCTTAATGCTGGACGAATTTCGCTCGGATAATCCCGATGACTATATTGCAGGCTTTCCGCCTCATCCGCACCGCGGGTTTTGTACTTTGACTTATATGCTGGCCGGAACTATGGAACACAAGGACTCTGTGGGTAATACGGGAGCCGTAGAGGCCGGCGGTGTGCAATGGATGAAAGCAGCGAAAGGCATTATACACGCTGAAATGCCGAAGCAGGTTGAAGGTCTGATGTGGGGGTTTCAGCTATGGGTTAATTTGCCGTCGGACGAAAAAATGAATGAGCCTGACTGGCATGACTTTCCATCCGCAACTATTCCGGAAGTAAAAAGTGATGACGCTCTTGTCAGAGTTATTTCAGGTCACTATCAGCAGCAAGAAGGTCCGGTAAGAGCTCCAGGGCGTGATTTCTTAATGCTGGACGTGCACTTAGGAAAAGAAGCTTTTAGTTTGCCTTCTCAGGGACAAAAACGTCGCCTGCTTTACGTTTATCAGGGGAGTTTAACGATTAACGGAGAACTAGCAAGGGAAGGAGAATTGCTCGTGCTTGATCCTTCGGAGTCCCTAACATGCAAAACCAACGAAGATGCACGATTTATTGTACTGGCAGCGAAACCCATCGAAGAACCAATTGCTCAGTATGGGCCGTTTGTCATGAATAACTCAGGTGAGATTGAACAGGCTATAAAAGACTACCAGGCAGGGACTCTGGCAGCCAATCAAAAGCTAAGTTAGCGCAGTTCTAATGCTTCAGTTTGCTCCAGTAATCGCTCATAGCGGTTACTGTGGCTGCTGGAGAGCTGCAGCCCTTCTAACACTTTAAAACAATGGTCACATTCTTTTTTCAATAACTTCCGTTCTGCGTTAGGAGTTTCTTCGATAAAGCGCACGGCTGCCTGGATAAAGTTAAGTGCAGCACCGCTATTCATTGGAGCTGCCTCCATCGCTTCACGGAATAACTCAAGAGCACGGCTGTAATGACCTTCCTGGTAAGCTTCGGCGCCCGCTTTGTGTACTTTAAAAAATGCGTCTTGCTGTTTTTGAGCGGCGGCAAGCCTGGCCTGCAGGATCTTGGTGGTATAACTGTCAAGTAACAGGTTGTCGTCTTTATACGCGGCGAGCGCATTGGCTTTTTCGTACTCGCCAACATCCAGAAGAACCGCGATAACGTCTGGTAGTAAATCTTTATTAATGGGTTGGTTCGTTGCCAGATTTGCCCCGACAACTTCGTTTAAACGCTGTTGGGCTTCACGTAAACGACCGTTAAACGAATCAATTCGTGACAGTAAAATGGCTTCTAAATCTTCAAATGAAATATCAGCATGCAACAGGTGTTCATCGTAACGGGATCGCTGAAGCTCCATCGTAGCTTCGGTCTGATACTTACTAATCTGCTGTGGCGTGTCGCTGTGTTCAGCTGCATCAAGAATACTGCGCAAGTAATTACATAAGTGTTGTGCATTACGAAAGACCGACTTGCGTGCTATTTGCAGAACGTTATTCATGGCTTGTTTAGCTATATCAAAGTCACCGTTGTCCCGTGCTATGTGAGCCAGTTTGGTTTGTCGTTCAATAGAAAAGGGTGCCATGGTTATTGCATCGCGCGCGCTTTCCAGTGCTTCTTCAAGCTGTTGCTGTTGGAGGTAGCATTCGGTTTTTAAATCATGAGCCTCAATGGCATTGGGCATACGTTTAATAATATGATTAAGAATATTAAGTGCTTCTTCGGGTGAGTTTTGCAGCAGTCTGGTCTCTGCCAGCTTCAGGAACACCCAGCTATGGGAATTTTCTTCCAGCAGATCTTTAATGGCTATTTCGGCTTTATCCAATTGTCCGGTTTTATTGTACAGCTCAATTTGCAGTTTTCGGCAATAGTTGCTGTAACGGCTGTTTGACTGGATGTGTTTCTGACAAGCGTTAATGCAGGCTTCGTAATCGTGTTTAGTTAAGGCTTTAAACACATCTTTTAACCACATACGACGCTTGTAGGCACGCATTAAACGAGAGCGCAAAACGCGGTGAGAAAAAGGCTTCATTAAATAGTCGTCTGGCTGCAGTTCCAGCGCGCTTAAAACCATTGGACGAGTATTGTCGCCGGTAATAATAAAGAACAGGGTGTGTTCTTTCATTAAACCGCGAACCTGAAGCTCTTCCAGAACCTGCCGGCCATTTCGGCCTCGACCCAGGTTATAATCAACTAGCAGAATATCGTGCGGGTTTTTGATGTAGGCCGCGATGCCGGCTTCACCCGTTGTCTTGATTTGGACGTCTTTTGCCCCCAAGTTTAACAGCAGGCCTTTGAGCATAACCTGAAAGGGCTTCTGGTCATCAATCAATAACACACGTTTATCATTGAGCTCTAAGGTTTTGTCCATTAGTGTCAAACAGTATCCTGATTATATTCAATACCGACAGCATACTGGCTAATTTCAATAATGTTAAGCGGCAACGGAGGCTGATGTGAAAGCAATTCAGATTTCAGAGCAAAAAGTGATATGGAAAGACGGTATTAACTTAAGCGAGCCGCACGCAGATGAGGTTCAGTTGCGTGTTTTAAGTGCAGGGGTTAACCGCGCAGATCTAATGCAAATAGCGGGGAAGTATCCACCGCCGCAAGGCGCGTCAGATATTCCCGGATTAGAAGTCTGCGGCGTTATAGAGCAGGTGGGCAGCCAGGTTTCAAACTGGAAGACTGGGCAACGTGTTAGTGCGTTATTAGCCAGCGGCGGCTTTGCAGAGCGGGTGAATGTTTCGGCAAAACAACTGCTGGAAGTGCCGGAAGACTGGAGTAATGAAACCGCTGGAGGTTGGTTGGAAACTTTTTCTACTGCTTATCTTAATGTTTTCCAGTTAGCCGGGCTAAAACAGGGAGAGCGGGTATTGGCTCACGCTGGTGCCAGTGGTGTCGGAACCTCACTCATACAGTTGTGTCGTGAAAGCGGCAATGAAGTTATTGCGGTTGTAGGCAGCGATGAAAAATCACGATTCTGTCTGAACCTTGGTGCTAAGCATGTTATTAACCGGTATCAGCAAAACATTGTTGAAGAAGTTAAGGCGCTAGGAGAAGTGGATGTCATACTAAACCCGGTTGCTGGCGAATCTATTGCAAAAGATCAGCAGTATTTAAAGCAAGACGGGCGTATTATTCTGATTGGATTAATGGGTGGTCGTACGGGAGAAGTTGATTTCGGGCGAATGCTAATGAAGCGTCAGAAGCTTATGGGCTCGACATTGCGGGCGCTGTCTTCAGTACAAAAAGGCCATATTTTAAAGGGTTTATGGCATGACTTTAGCGATAAGTTTAAAACCAGCAAAATAGAACCTATTATCGATCAGGTTTTTACGGCTGATGATATTCAAAAAGCGCTGGACTATGTTGCGGCGAATAAGACGCAGGGAAAGGTCGTACTGAAGTTGGCCGAGAAGTAAGAAATGGTGGAGGGGGCAGGATTCGAACCTGCGAAGGCTGAGCCGTCAGATTTACAGTCTGATCCCTTTGGCCACTCGGGAACCCCTCCACTCAAGTGGCGCGTATAATAACAGTCTTAGCTTAGCTGTAAAGAGAAAACTTAAACTTTTAGGACTTTGGCCGATACAGAACTATCGGTAATTGATAATCCAGAGTCTTAATGAGTCAAGTTTCTGCTGTTCAGAACAATGCCGCTCATTTTTTTGAGCAACACGCGAGCGAAGCCGTTAACCACGGCTTTTCCGGTGAGTTCGCTTATTGGGTCTCGGCACTCGGTGCTGACCCGGTTGTTTCTGAGCGCCCAACTGAGGTGAATTGGCAGCGCTCTATCGGTGCTGGCAGGGCAAGACCTTTAGATGTTCAGCCCGGTGCTGTGATGGCCTCAGGCGTTTATGCAACAGTAAGCCAGCTGTCGGACTTTAAATTACAAGACGCGACTCATCCTCAACCCCTCATTCCGGATGCAACGCCGGATCGTTTGCCTTTAGAGCTGATTCAGAACCTGGACTGGAAAGTGCGGCAGCGACTTGAGAAGAAAAAACAACCTCAGGCTGATGACAAAAAAGACTACCGACACAAAGGACCCGCCGGTCTTTACGATGTGCTGCAAAAACTGGGAATTACCCACTAAGCTTTTTATTGGTGTTAAAGAGTTCCCGACAACCTCTCTATATTGCATAATGCTGTTACCATTTCGCAAATTCGATAGACCATGAAACAACTGCGCCCAGAGGACGAAGATCGTATTGACGCCTTTACTGAGCATTTGTGGCTGCATCAGGGTTCCAGCGAAAACACTCAGGCAGCCTACCGTAGCGACTTACGGCGTTTTTGTGAGTACCTGATACCGTTGAAAAAATCCTTGATGGACACCGATGAATTAGTGCTTCAGGATTATTTGCTTTGGCGCAGAACTCAAGGGCTCTCGCCAAGAAGCACATCGCGATTTTTAAGCTCGGCAAAAAAGTTTTTCCAATTTGCAGTCAAACAGCAATGGGTAGCGGTTGATCCAACTGCGCGTCTGAAACGTCCTAAATTGCCACAGAGCATTCCACATTCATTAAGCGAAGCTGACGTTGAGTCGTTATTGCAGCAGCCTGATACCGAAGCCGCCATTGGCCTGCGTGACAGAGCCATGCTGGAAGTACTATACGCTACCGGGTTACGGGTTACGGAGCTTATTCGTTTGCAGTACGACCAACTGAGTCGACAGCAAGGCTTGGTAAGGGTCGTTGGAAAGGGAAACAAAGAGCGTTTGGTGCCTTTGGGTGAAGAAGCACTGGAATGGCTGGATACGTACTTAAAACATGGTCGTCCGGCGATAACGGATAAAAGCAGCCCCTGGATATTCGTGACACAAAGAGGTTCGTTACTAACGCGTCAGGCATTTTGGTACCGTTTGCGGCATTACGCAGAGGAAGCCGGAATTTATGCCCATTTGTCGCCCCATACTTTACGGCATGCGTTTGCCACGCATTTGTTGAACCATGGCGCTGATTTACGCGTATTACAGCTGCTTTTGGGGCATAGCGACTTGTCGACCACTCAAATTTATACCCAGGTTGCACGTGAGCGTCTACAGGCCCTTCATGCTCAGCATCACCCGCGCGGTTAATTGCATTTTAGCCGTTAAAAGGGTAGGGTTCGGACAATTAATTTATGAGGTGGTTATGCGCAATTTGATGTTTGTATTAGGGTTTGCCGGACTGGCAACTGTCGGCTTTAGTGCCAGCGCTGTTGGTGCTGGGCAAAATGAAGTTGATGCCCACCATTTGAATAAAATTGGTATTGAAGTGCTGTCGACCGCACCAGGTGAAATAGACGGTTATGTTCGGGCTGTTACTAATCAGGGCATGTTTTATGTTTCCGAAGATGGTAAGCGCTTAATCAGTGGAAATGTTTTCGATATTACCGGTAAAGAGCCTGTTAATTTAAGCGAAGCCGCAATGGCCAACGTGCGCTTAAAAATGCTGGAAGGCTTTACTGATGACATGATTGTTTATCCGGCAGAGAACGAAAAATATGAAGTGACTATTTTCACCGACACAACCTGCGGTTATTGCCAGCGTTTGCATCAAAATATGAGCAGCTATCATGCTGAAGGAATTACCATTAAATATTTGGCTTTCCCTCGTGGTGGTATGGGTAGCAAAGGCGGGCGTCAACTGCAGACTGTCTGGTGCGCTGATGATAAAAAAGCAGCCATTGCCGCCTTTAAAGATGAAGAAAGTTTCAGCGGCAGTTCTAACTGTTCAAATCCGGTTGCTGAACACTATCAACTGGGTAAATCCTTTGGCGTTACCGGTACACCGGCTATTATCCTGCCGGACGGTCGTATGGTGCCTGGTGCGTTGCCAGCCTCACGGTTAGTGGCTGAAATAAAAAAAGGTGAGTCGCAATAATTCATGAGTGACTACGAAATACGTCGTTATCAAGTTGTTGACGATGATTTTTTACCGCAGCAAATGCCTCCTTTGTTGCGGCAAATTTATGCGCGGCGCGGAGTTCGCAGTGCCGACGAGTTGTCTCTTAAAGCTTCAGGGCTTCTTCATTTCTCTTCGCTGAAAGATATTACTAAAGCTGTAGAACTGCTTCGAACTGCGTTAAAAAATCAAAAGCGCGTATGCATCTGTGGTGATTTTGACGCTGATGGGGCGACCAGCTCGGCGCTGATGGTTTCCGCTTTGCAGGCTTTTGGCTTAGAAAACGTTGGTTACCGTGTTCCGAACCGAATGACAGACGGCTATGGGCTTTCTGTTGCTATGGTAGAACAACTGGCGGCAGATAACGTCGAGCTTATTATTACCGTTGACAACGGCATTGCGGCACATGACGCCATCTCCGTTGCGCGGGATAACGGCATACAAGTTTTGGTAACCGATCATCATTTACCTCCGGTTGAACTTCCTCTTGCTGACGCCATTGTTAATCCAAACCAGCAGGGCTGCGAGTTTCCAAGTAAGAATTTGGCCGGGGTTGGTGTTGCATTTTACGTGTTGCTGGCATTACGCGCAGCGTTAAGAGAAGAGGGTATAGAGTCTTTGCCCAACCTGGCAGACTGGCTTGATCTTGTGGCTTTGGGAACTGTTGCCGACGTCGTACCGCTGGATTATAACAACCGAGTGCTGGTTCAACAGGGTATAGCCCGTATTCGAAAAGGCATTAGCCGTCCGGGAGTAAAAGCCTTGCTGGAAGTAGCCAACCGTGATGCCAGTCAACTGGCAGCCAGTGACTTAGGTTTTGCTCTGGGTCCGCGTATTAACGCTGCAGGCCGGTTAGACGATATTGGACTGGGAATCGAATGTTTATTAGCGGGTGAGTCCCGGGCAAAGCAGTTAGCGCAACAACTTAACGATTTAAACCAACAACGAAAATCAATTGAAACTGAAATGCGAGAGCATGCCGAAAGCGCAGTCGCAAAGTTGCGTTTTGATCAGGGGCAGGTACCGGACTTAGTCACTCTGTATCAGCCAGACTGGCATGCTGGTGTTATCGGTATTGTGGCCGGCAGGGTAAAAGAGCAAGTGAACCGTCCGGTCATTGCATTGGCAAACGAGGATGACAACGTACTAAAAGGCTCGGCTCGTTCAGTTAATGGCCTTCATATGCGTGACTTATTGGAGCGAATTCACAGTCTGGAGCCTGGCATTATGGAACGTTTTGGTGGGCACGCTATGGCCGCGGGTTTAACACTGAGAAAAATTAACTTAACGCGGTTTTCCGAACTGGCTGAACAAGTTGCATCTGAATGGCTATCGGAAGAACAAAAACAACGAGTATTCTGGTCCGATGGTGAGTTGACCGTACCGCAGTTGTCACTCGACAGTGTGAATACTCTGCAAAATGCAGGCCCTTGGGGGCAACAGTTTCCAGAACCCCTGTTTGACGGGCAGTTCGAGCTGGTTGACCAACGCATTGTTGGCGAACGCCATCTGAAATTGGTGGTGCGTCATGCGCAAGGAGAGTTGTTAGACGGCATCGCTTTTAACGTCGACACACAGCAATGGCCGGCGCGGCAGACTAAGGTTGTTGAACTTTTATACAAGCCGCAACTTAATCACTTCCGCGGACGCACAAACGTCCAGTTGTTGGTGGAGCAAATCCGCGCAATACGTTAAACTACGCCCCTTTCGGAATTAACAGAATTAGGTAGTCGCATGTTTGAGACCAACGCAACCTACAACAACATCAAAGATATGCGTGAGCGTAGCAATGCGCTTAGGGGGTATCTTTGACTATGATGCTAAGTTAGAGCGTCTGGAAGAAGTTACCCGTGAAATGGAACAGCCTGATGTCTGGGATGATCCACCCAAAGCACAAGCGTTAGGTAAAGAACGTGCAGCATTAGAGCAAGTAGTAGAAACTCTGGATAAACTTCAGCAAGGTCTGGATGATGTAGAAGGCCTCGTCGATTTAGCTGTAGAGGCTGATGATGAAGATACCTTTAACGAAGCCCTGGAAGAACTTTCAGGCTTATTAAAGCAGTTGGAAAGCTTAGAGTTTCGTCGCATGTTTTCTAAAGATAACGACTCTGCAGACTGTTATCTGGATATTCAGTCAGGCTCAGGGGGAACTGAAGCTCAGGACTGGGCGAACATATTATTACGCATGTATCTTCGTTGGGCCGAAGCTCACGACTTTAAAGCTGAAATTACTGAGCTGTCAGAAGGAGATGTGGCTGGTATAAAATCGGCGACAGTGCGTGTGGTAGGAGAGTACTCTTACGGTTGGTTAAGAACCGAAACGGGCGTGCATCGCTTAGTGCGTAAATCCCCGTTTGATTCAGGTAATCGTCGTCATACCTCGTTTGCATCGGTGTTTGTTTATCCGGAAGTGGACGACGATATCGATATTGAGATTGATCCGTCAGACTTGCGGGTGGATACCTACCGTGCTTCTGGCGCAGGTGGTCAGCACGTTAACCGAACTGATTCCGCCGTTCGCTTAACACACGAACCGACAGGCATTGTTGTACAATGTCAAAGCGACCGTTCGCAGCATAAGAACCGTGACTCAGCAATGAAGCAGTTAAAGGCAAAATTATATGAGTTTGAGTTACAGAAGCAGAACGAAGAGAAGCAGGCACTAGAAGACTCGAAAGCAGACATTGGCTGGGGCAGCCAAATTCGTTCATATGTTTTAGATGATGCACGTATAAAAGACTTACGTACCGGCGTTGAAAACCGCAATACGCAAGCCGTGCTAGACGGCGCTTTAGACCCATTTATTGAAGCCAGCTTAAAAAGCGGGCTGTAAGTTTAATTTAAGTATCCCGACAGAGGAAAATCGATAATGACTGATAAATCGCAAGCACCCGAAGTAGACGTAAACGAACAGATCGCGCAACGAAAGGCGAAACTGTCGGCGCTTCGCGATAAGGGTATCGCATTCCCGAACGATTTCCGTCGGGATTCGTTAGCGGCTGACTTACATGCAGAATACGATGAAGTGAGCAAAGAAGAGCTGGCTGAAAAGGGCATTCGTGTCAAAGTTGCCGGCCGTATGATGACCCGCCGTATTATGGGTAAAGCGAGCTTTGCCACTATTCAGGATATGAGCGGTAAAATTCAGCTTTACGTTGCACGCGACAACCTGCCTGAAGGGTACTACAACACTGAATTTAAAAAGTGGGACTTAGGTGACATTATTGGCGCGTCGGGTACGTTGTTCATTACCGGCACCGGAGAGCTGAGTGTTCAGGTAGACGACATACGCCTGCTGACTAAGGCATTACGCCCATTGCCGGACAAGTTTCATGGTTTGGCCGATCAGGAGACACGGTACCGCCAACGTTACTTAGATCTTATTACTAATGACGAGTCACGCAGTACCTTTGTCGTTCGCTCTAAAGTTATTGACTATATTCGTCGCTTTTTAAGCGAACGTCAGTTCCTGGAAGTGGAAACGCCTATGATGCAGGCCATTCCTGGTGGCGCGGCAGCTCGTCCTTTCAGCACGCATCACAATGCGCTGGATATGGAGCTGTTTTTACGTATTGCGCCGGAACTTTATCTGAAGCGTCTGGTGGTGGGTGGTTTTGAAAAGGTTTTTGAAATTAACCGCAACTTCCGAAACGAAGGTTTATCGACGCGGCATAACCCAGAATTCACAATGTTGGAGTTCTACTGGGGCTATGCCGATTATCACGACCTGATGGATTTAACCGAGCAAATGTTACGCGGAGCGGCTGAAGCCGTGCTGGGTTCCGCTCAGTTTACCAGCCAGGGTGTTGATTACGACTTCGGCAAGCCATTCGAGCGCATGACGGTACTTGAAGCCATTGTTAAGTACATGCCGGAAGTGAAAGTAGAACAGTTGAACGATCTGAACAGTGCGACAGAGGTTGCCGAACAGGTAGGTGTTAGCGTTAAGCCTTCATGGGGCTTGGGCAAGATCCAAATTGAGATATTTGAAACTGTTGCAGAACACCGCTTAATTCAGCCGACCTTTATTACCGCATACCCGGCGGAAGTTTCACCGTTGGCACGTCGTAACGACGACAACCCGTTTGTCACGGACCGTTTTGAGTTTTTTGCCGGTGGACGCGAACTTGCTAATGGTTTCTCTGAGTTGAACGACGCTGAAGATCAGGCTGAGCGCTTCCGTGAGCAGGTTGAACAAAAAGAAGCGGGTGATGACGAAGCGATGTTTTACGATGAAGACTACGTAACTGCACTTGAGCACGGCATGCCGCCTACGGCAGGCGAGGGTATTGGTATTGATCGACTGGTTATGTTGCTTACCGACTCTGCCTCTATTCGTGATGTACTCTTGTTCCCGCACATGCGCCCAAAAGCTGATTAATTTAACTGGCTCAAAAGCGAATCTAGTGCGCATAAAAAAACCCGGCTAATTAGCCGGGTTTTTTCAAAAATCAAAAAGCTGTGCTTAGTGATCTTCGCCTTCAGTATGCACGTGACCGTGCTCAAGTTCTTGCTCAGTTGCATCGCGAACTTCAATAACTTCTACGTCAAAGTTCAGGTTAACACCAGCTAATGGGTGGTTACCATCTACAGTCACTTCTTCGTCTTTTACATCAACGATAACAACTGACTGTTCGCCTTGGTCAGTACTTGCGCGGAACTGCATGCCAGGCTGCACTTCGTTTTCGCCGAACAGGTTGCGCGGTACAGTTTGGATTAAGCCGTCATGACGTTCGCCATAAGCTTCTTCTGGCTTAACTTCTGCGGTGAAGCTATCGCCAACTGATTTGCCTTCCAGTGCATTTTCCAGACCAGGAATCAGCATGCCACGACCGTGGATGAAGTTCAGTGGGCTGCCATCTTTAGACTGATCCAGGGTCTGGCCATCTTCCGTTTTAACGGCATAGTTAATAGCCACGACTTTGTTTGGTGCAATGGTTTCGCTCATAAATTTAACCTAATTGATAAGGCAGTGAGTGTATTTCCAGAAGACTTGCGTCGTCATCCCGAACCCGAATAGCTGTGTCAGCGTCTATATCGCTGGGTAAAACAGCTAGTAAGTCCACGTGGGTGTCGGTGCGGTTCACTGCCATAATGACCGTACCTGCACGACGCCAGTTATCGCCAATGGCTTTCTCTAATTGCATACCCGGGGTAACTTCAGCCGTTACTTTACCGGATAAGCGAAAGAGTGCCCGTTTCTGTTTGCCCAAATATTTCATTCGGGCAATAGTCTCCTGGCCGATATAACATCCTTTGTCAAAACTGATTCCATCCCACGCCTGCAAATTCATCATTTGCGGGACAAACGCCTGGCTGTTTTCAGACGTAAGCTGTGGGCGAACCCGTTCAATTTCCAACGCATCCCAGTAGGGTTGCGGATAATCCGTAGAAATTGGTTGTTGGCTGAGTAACAGATATTGTTCGGGACTTGTCCCAACCTGCATTACCCGGCCATCAAATTCTGATGCAACGCTTGCGGATTTATTGCCAAAAACACCTGCAATGTTCCAGTCGTCACTTACATCTTCAGCTGTAATTTTACTAAACACACCGTATTTCTTTAATTGTGCCAAAGAGCCTTCAATTGCACTGCGATGCATAATCAGCAATACGGCATCGGCTTCACGACAAAGCCAAAAAACGCTAAAGGCTTTTCCGGTTTGATCACAATGTGCGCCATATAACCAATTATCCTGGTCGAGCTTGCGTAAATCACATGTCAGCTGACCCTGTAAAAAACTGTCAGCATCTGCACCGGAAACAGAAAGGATACCATAATCCGTCAGTTGAACGGAAAGGCTGTCCAGATTTGCGTCACTAAAATGCTGTGTTAACTCAACCACAATGACTCCTTATTAAATGGCTTACGTGGTAATATTAGGGCACATTATCGAATTACAAGGGCAATTGCTGCGGAGATTTTATGTTGCCGTTAAAACAATCGGAAGAAGCACTTAAAGATAAGCGTCGTTTACGTTGGGCCTGCCGCCGGGGAATGCTGGAGCTCGACGTATTATTTGAACCTTTTGTCGATCAGGCTTATGACGAATTGAGTGAAGAGCAGAAAGCGGTATTTCGTCGTCTGGTTACCTGCGATGACCCGGATCTTTTTGCCTGGTTTATGGGCCACCAGAAGTGTGAAGATGAAGAGCTCGACGGCATGGTTCAGTTTATGCTGTCACGCGTCAAAGTGTGAATCCTGCTCACTTCTTTAATTTACAGCGGCCAATGGGGACACTGTCGGTTTCTTCATGTGGCCGTTATTGGTGGTGGCAACAGCAGCGCTGGCAGTTTTTTAGTAAAGCTCTGGTTATCGGTGGCTTGTTGACGCTTTTACCTCTCTCTCGTCGAACTGAAACGAATAAAGAAGTCCGCCATTGGCTATGGGTTTGGTGGTTTCAGCTGCCGCAGGCGCAGCAATTTAAGTTGCGACGCCAACTGCAGCAGTTGTCTGAATATTAACACTCAAGAACTAAGTTTTGAGTGATTAAATTTAGCTGATTACGTTAGATGAAAGCACGGTTGTTTTCGTCTCAGGCAAAGTTTCAGGATAATCGAGTGTATAGTGCAAGCCCCGGCTTTCTTTGCGACTCATAGCGCTTCTTACGATTAACTCAGATACCTGAACCAAATTGCGTAATTCCAGCAGATTATTACTGACCTTGAAGTGAGAATAGTATTCGTGAATTTCGCGCTGCAACAACTCAATGCGATGTAACGCGCGTTCCAGCCGCTTGGTAGTGCGGACAATACCTACGTAATCCCACATAAAGAGTCGTAATTCGTGCCAGTTATGCTGAATAATGACTTCTTCGTCGGAATCTGCTACCTGACTTTCATCCCAGCCCGGCAGATGGGTCAACGCTTGTCGCTGTGACTGTTTCGACAAAATATCTTTAGCCGCAGCACGAGCAAAGACCAAGCACTCCAGTAACGAATTACTGGCCATGCGGTTTGCGCCGTGCAGGCCAGTACAGGCAACTTCACCAACTGCATAGAGATTCGGTAAATCGGTGGCAGCATTCAGGTCTGTCTTTACACCACCACAAGTGTAATGTGCAGCGGGCACTACAGGCATGGGCTCTTTACTGATGTCTATCCCAAGCGACAGGCATTTCTCCATAATAGTGGGGAAATGATGTTGAATAAACTCTTTAGGTTTATGAGAAATGTCCAGGTACATACAGTCGGCACCCAGGCGCTTCATTTCGTAGTCTATAGCTCGGGCAACGACGTCGCGTGGCGCTAACTCTGCTGACTCGTGAAAATCAGGCATAAACCGGCTGCCATCCGGACGCTTAAGTAATGCGCCTTCACCTCGCAAGGCTTCGGTGAGTAAAAAGCTTTGTGCGTTGGGGTGGAACAAGCAGGTTGGGTGGAACTGGTTAAACTCCATATTAGCAACCGCGCAGCCTGCACGCCATGCCATGGCTATACCATCACCGCTGGCAATATCCGGGTTACTGGTATATTGGTACACTTTACTGGCACCGCCTGTCGCCAGAACAACACAGCCAGCAGCTACAGTTTCAACTTGTTCTTTAGGGCGGTTCCAGATGTAGGCACCGTAACAGCCGGCAGGTTTCCCAATGCGTGAGCCGGTAATTAAATCAACGGCATTGTACCGCTCTAAAATGGTGATATTCGGGTGTTCTAAAGCCTTCTTCTGCAAGGTGGTTTGTACAGCCTTGCCGGTGGCGTCAGCAGCGTGCAGAATTCGGCGGTGACTATGCCCACCTTCCCGGTTTAAATGGTAGGCAGGGCTGTCATCCTTCGATTGCACCTGATCGAAGCCCACTCCTGCATCAATAAGCCATTGCAGACTTGCGCGGGCATTTTCTGTGGTAAACTTAACCGCTTCGGGGTCACAGAGGCCGGCGCCGGCTATTAAGGTATCTTCGATATGGCTTTCGATACTGTCATTTTCATCGAAAACTGCTGCGATGCCGCCTTGAGCATAAAACGTTGAGCCTTCAGTCAGCGGGCCTTTGCTCAGAACGGTGACTTTTAAATCATCGGCCAGCTGTAAAGCGGTGGTTAAACCCGCGGCTCCCGAACCGATAATCAGCACATCGCATTGATAATTTGCAACAGGTTCCATAAAGTACTCAATGTGAATTTTGAACGATTTTACGCATTTGGCGATATTTTTGCGAACTTTTTACATGCGGTCCTGTCACAGTCAGTAAGATACAGGACGGGCCGCCAGTTCCAGCAGTTCCTGGGTTAAGGGAGAACAGGCTCGGATGAGCGAACAGGTGAGTGACCAACAGCTGGTCGAAAGAGTACAACAGGGTGATAACCGGGCTTTTGATCTGCTGGTAAAGAAGTATCAGCACAAAGTCATGAGTTTGATATCGCGTTATGTCAAACAACAGGGTGATGTAGCTGATGTCGCACAGGAAGCGTTTATAAAAGCGTATCGAGCGCTACCGAATTTCCGTGGTGACAGTGCTTTTTATACCTGGCTGTACCGAATTGCGGTGAATACAGCGAAAAACCATTTGGTTTCGCAAGGTAGAAAGCCGCCCGCATCTGATATTGATGCTGAAGACGCAGAGTTCTATGAAGGAGCTGGAGCACTCAGAGACAGTGCTTCTCCGGAAAGACAAATGTTGTCTGATGAAATCAGAGATGTGGTACTGAAAACAATTGATGATTTGCCTGAAGACTTACGTCGGGCAATTACATTAAGGGAAATTGAGGGTCTCGGTTACGAGGAAATTGCGCTAGAAATGGATTGCCCTATTGGGACTGTCCGCTCTCGCATCTTTCGCGCGCGGGAAGCAATAGATAATCAACTCCGACCGTTGCTGGAACGGTAAACTAAAGAGGGGCAGCTATGTCTCGGAACAAATCAGAATCAACATCCGCGCTGTTTGATGACCAGGTCATCAATGCTGATGAAATAGAAGCGCTACTGGATGATGAACAGGCAACGCAGGAATGGCATCGGTATAGTGTTATTCGTGCAGCCATTAAAGGGGATTTAAACGCCGATATCAGCCTGGATATTAGTGAACAGGTTCGTATTAGTGTTAATGAGGAATCTAATAAAGTTGTGACACCAGGTTTTGGTCGCTCTAAGAGCCAAAACAAAGCTGCGTCACGCTGGTTCCAGCCTTTCGCTAAAGTAGCTGTTGCGGCAAGTGTTGCTGTTGTTGCGGTAATGACCGTGCAAACTTATCAGCAGCCAACAACCCCTGATGGTGCGAGCGCGGAACCTGCATTACTAACTAGCCCAATTGGCGGTGGGCGTGAGCCTGTTAGCCTGAATCGGGTTGAACCAATGTCACAAATTAACGACCAGCAACGCCGTCGTCAGGTTCAGTCCTACATGATTGATCACCAGCAACAGCTTATGTTGCAGCAAAAAGCAGAAAGCGAAGAGAAACAATCTGAGCAGGAGCTCAACAAAGGTAATTAAAATCATGATATCTCGGTTGTACCGGTCCATTTT
>Ga0208772_100033_pt1 | contig 82145 bp, 67 predicted proteins | sample AntDeeMetVIREN14_FD_184782 | JGI IMG/M metagenome (GOLD analysis project Ga0208772, IMG submission 184782) | Saline lake microbial communities from Deep Lake, Antarctica, in enrichment culture - Antarctic Deep Lake Metagenome VIREN14 (SPAdes)... ... | reverse complement strand
TCGGTACCAAAAGGAGTATAGCCGCGCGCGCCACCCTGGCCCGGACGATGATATTGCTTTTTAATGTCTTCCGGTAACGCGAAAAGCTCACGGCAGGTATCCAGTGCCCGTTCAATAAGCGTTGTATCAACACCGTGCTGAGTTAAGGCAATAAAACCATATTTCTCATAACCGTTGCCTACATCTTGGGTAAAGGCATCAAATTCGTCATGGTAACGACGCATATCAACGTGCGGGATAGACTGCATGGTAGCTTCCAACTTCCTAAAAGAGCTAATGTATAGAGCTTTATTGTATGAATATTCAGGTTAAATCACAAGTTTGCGAGCACTCGCTTCACCGGATTGAAGCCCTTGCGATGTATAGGGCACGGCCCATGTTTTTCTAGTAGCTCAAGGTGCTTGGGAGTGCCATAAGCTTTGTGCTTATCAAATTCATACTGCGGGTAAAGTTCATGCCATTTTAGCATCTGTCTGTCCCGTTCTACTTTCGCTAAAATTGATGCCGCTGCAATACACTGTTCACTCGCATCTCCACCTACTATAGCTTTTGCAGGGACGTTTAATTCAGGCACCCGGTTACCGTCCACTAAAACCATGTCAGGCTTAACCGGAAGTGCTTCAATAGCTCTTTGCATGGCTTTCATCGACGCCCAGAGAATATTAATGGCCTCAATTTCATCGGGATCAGATTGAGCAATAGCCCAGTAAAGCGCTTTTTCCTTTATTTCCAGACTGAGCTTCTCGCGCTTTTTCTCGCTCAGCTTTTTCGAATCGTTTAGCCCTTCAACGGGATTCTCCGGATCCAGTATCACCGCTGCTGCCACAACCGGCCCTGCAATAGGCCCGCGACCGGCTTCATCTGTACCACAAATCATTGACACTTTTTTCACCCCGTTTGCTTTGTTCCGCTGCACAATAATGGTTATGATACCTGCGCATAATAATTAGACCAATAAAATAACAATCAGGGGTTACACCATGGCTCAATCTCCACAACCAGACCGTTCGCAAAAGGAAAAACCGGACAGTCTGCTTAACCGCCTTCTTGATGGCGTTGAAAAGGTCGGTAATAAACTACCCGACCCGGCCGTTATGTTTTTTGGCCTGCTCGTTATTGTCTGGGCAATGTCCTGGCTATTATCCGGCGTCAGCTTTGACGAAAAACACCCGCTAACCGGGGACACAATAGGCGTTACTAACCTATTAAGTGGTACCGAAATGGCCGCCTTCCTTGCCAATATGGTTGACACCTTTATGGGCTTTGCGCCTTTAGGTGTTGTGCTGGTTGCTATGTTGGGTGTCGGCGTAGCCGAGCGCTCAGGTTTTATTAATGTAGCCATTAAGTTAATGCTGAACGTCACGCCCAAAATGTTGCTGACGCCAGTGCTGATTTTGGTTGCTATTGTCAGCCATACCGCCGTTGATGCCGGCTATGTACTGGTTATTCCTTTGGGTGGTGTTATTTTCTACGCTGCTGGTAGACATCCATTGGCCGGTATCGCCGCCGCTTTCGCCGGTGTTTCCGGTGGCTTCAGTGCCAACTTTGTTCCTTCCGCTATCGATCCGTTACTGCAAGGCTTTACCGAAAGTGCAGCACAGATTATTGATGCGGACATGCAGTTAAACCCGTTAAACAACTATTACTTTACTGCCGCTTCGTCAGTTATCGTTGTCGCTATTGGCTGGTTCCTGACCGATAAGGTTGTTGAGCCTCGATTACGCGGTGCCGAAATTGACGGTGATGCTGAGGATATGCCAGCGCTGGATGATGTTTCTCCACGTGACCGCAAAGCATTTTATGCTGGCGTGATCACCATGGCAGTAGGTCTAGCTCTGTTATATTTTTCTGCAACCGCTGAAAATACACCATTAGCTGATCCGGCAACGGGTGAATTGGCATCCTACTCAGCACCTCTTATGGGTATGATTGTGCCGCTTATTTTCCTGCTGTTTATTATTCCGGGCATTGTCCATGGCTATGTATCCGGTAACTTTACCAACTCGCAGGACGTGATTGGTGCCATGACCAAATCGATGGAAGGCATGGCTTATTACATGGTCATGGCATTCTTCTGCGCCTTATTTATTAAAGCATTCGGCGACTCCCAGCTTGGCACCCTAATTTCCGTAAAAGGCGCGAATTTCCTGGCTAGCCTGGAGCTATCCGGTGGGGTTACTATGGTTGGCATTGTCATTCTGGTAGCCTTTATCAACCTGTTCGTTGGCTCTGCTTCGGCTAAATGGGCTCTGATATCACCTATTTTTGTCCCTATGCTAATGCAACTGGGCTACTCGCCTGATTTAACTCAGGCTGCTTATCGTGTCGGTGATTCATCCAGTAATATTATTACTCCGCTGCTGCCCTACTTCCCACTCGTTGTTCTTTACTGCCAACGCTATGTTAAAGGTACGGGTATTGGGACATTGGTTGCCATGATGCTGCCTTACACTATCGCTCTGTTAATTCTGTGGTCAGCATTCTTGATCCTTTACTGGACAATTGGTTTACCTCTGGGTATCCAGGCTAACTACGTTTACCCGGCAGGCTAAACTCATGACCTCTGTTAGCAATAAAACGGTCTGGCTAACCGGTGCCTCTTCGGGCATCGGTCTGGCTTTGGCGCATCAGTTAGCCAATAAAGGCGCCAGACTGATTTTAACCTCACGCCGTGAGCAACAGCTGGAAGAGTTACGGAAAAGCCTTTCCAACAGCGAGCAGCATCAGGTATTAGCTCTGGACTTAAGCCAGCCCGAGCAGGCTAAAGAAACAGCCACTATGGCTCTGGCTAATACACCGATCGACATTCTCATTAATAACGCCGGCGTTTCTCAGCGCAGTCTGGCTATGGAAACTGAATTGCCGGTTTACCGAACCTTAATGGAAGTCGACTACTTTTCCGTCGTAGCTCTAAATCAAGTTGTTCTACCACAGATGATTAAGCATCGTGACGGACACGTTGTAACGGTATCCAGTGTTGCCGGTAAAGTGGGAACCAAACTGCGTAGCGGTTACTCAGGCGCTAAATTCGCAGTGATTGGCTATATGGACTGCCTACGCGCGGAGATGGCAGAGCACAATGTGCGCTGTACAACCGTACTACCCGGTTTTGTGCACACGCAAATAGCGCATAACGCATTAACCGGTGACGGCTCTCTACGGGGCAAAGAAGATATGGAAAATGCCAGCGGGATAAGCCCGGAGCAATGCGCCGCTGACATTATCCGCGCTATTGAAAGCAATAAAGCGGAAGTCATTAGCGGTAAAGGAATGAGCAAAATAGCGCCTTTTCTACAACGCTTTTTCCCCGGTTTATTACGAAAGATGTTAGCTAATCGGTGAGTTCACTCACCGGTTTTAATTCCAGGCAGGGTTCCAGGTAATTTCCCAAATATGCCCATCCGGGTCTTTAAAAAAGCCCCCGTAGCCGCCCCAGAATAAGTCTTTCGCGGGTTTAATAATCTCAGCTCCTGCTCGTTCCGCTTCCACCATAACGTCATCAACCGCACTCCGGGAACTGACATTATGGCTCAGCAGAACTTCATTAGCCGCACGAGCGACATCAACGCCCATTTCTGCCGCAATACTTTTACGTGGCCATAAAGCCAACCGGAGCCCGCTGGGAAGCTTGAAAAACACCACGGCACCATGCTCAAACTCTTCACCAATAATGCCATCCGTTTCCCAACCCAGACCGTCCTGATAAAACGCCAACGAACGTTTCAGATCATCAACACCTAAGGTGATCACACTAATACTGGGGTTCATAGAACCTCTTCACGATTAACGTTAAACTCTTACAATGCACTCTAATCAACATTGATACTCCGGTCAAAGCATGGATAAAGAACTGCTAAACCATTATAAGAATACGGATTACTGGTTCACAGTTGATGACAAGACGATCACTCTGCGTTTAGGTCGAAAGAATAATGACTTTGACCGCTTATGTGAACGTCTCGGCTGCACTACGGGTACCTTTATCACAGCCTTCAACCCACAAAGCCAACTACTCCCAAACGACGAAAATAAACGTAGAAATAAACAATTAGCGACTCGTTTAGAACAAATAAGTGGAGTTCATTGTTTTTCGGGAGAAGGTCAGGATCGCGACAAACAATGGCCACCGGAAGCCAGTTTTATGGTTTTAGGTCTCAGCAAGAAAACAGTCATTGACCTTGCACGCCAGTATCAGCAAAATGCGCTGGTCTGGATAGAATACCAACAAGCTGCAGTGCTCATTAAAGTATGAGTTAAGGGGCCATCATGCCATCACACCATAGCCGCTGATAAACAAGCTTTTATCTATGCGATCATCGCCGTACTTCTATGGTCAACGGTGGCTACCGCATTCAAAATAACTCTTCAGTACATGACACCACTGCAGATGGTCACGGCTGCCAGTACGGTATCTTTTGTCATTCTAGCGCTGGTCTGCTTTATTCAGAACAAAACCTCTGAGCTGATACTTGAGCTGCGAAAAATGCCTCTGTATTACCTGCTGATGGGGCTTATTAATCCACTAATTTACTACCTGGTGCTTTTTCAGGCTTATAAACTATTACCGGCTTCCGAAGCACAGCCACTTAATTACACCTGGGCCATTGCCCTTAGTATTATGGCCGCGCTGTTTTTAAAACAAAGCATACGTCGTCGCGACTGGGTTGCCTGCGCCTTAGGTTATTTTGGCGTTTTGGTTATAGCTACCCGGGGTAATGTGTTAGAACTTAGCTTCAGTGACCCCTGGGGCGTTACTCTGGCGTTAATTTCGACTTTCTTGTGGGCCGGTTACTGGATCCTGAATACGCGCCGTAACGCCGACTCCGTCGTGAGCTTAGTGCTTTCCTTCGGCCTGGCTTTACCCATACTTATTGTCGCCAGCTTTGTCTGGAGTGACTGGTCTGCAATACCCTGGCAAGGCTGGGCCGCAGTAAGTTATGTTGGATTATTTGAAATGGGAATAACCTTTTTATTCTGGTTAAAAGCCATGAAAACAGCCACCAATACAGCGCTTATAAGCAACTTAATTTTTATTTCGCCCTTTATCTCACTGATGCTGCTTTCTGTTGTGATTGGTGAAACCATTTACCCCAGCACGCTAGTTGGCCTCATCTTTATTATCTTTGGACTGTTGGTACAACGCCTGCATTTCCGACGCAAGCTTAAGCCATAGCCTTGTTCACAATCTCATTGGCGGCTTCTTTGTCATCTTCATCCGGTGAAGGGCCATCGTTAAAACCGTTCTCTTCCGGGGCCAACGCAAGCTCAGTTAATAAAGGAAAATGATCGGACCCAAAACCTGGCAAGCGTGTCATTGAAACCAAAGCAAAATGATGACTGTGAAAGATATGATCCAGTGGCCAACGTGCAAACCAATATTCCGCATGGAAGGTATTAAACATACCGCGCCCAATTCGAGGATCCAACAAGCTACTGATTTTTCTAAAAAGAAGTGTAGTACGCGACCAGGCAACGTCGTTCAAGTCTCCAGTGACTAAGGTCGGGTATTTATCCGGCTCAACCCTACGAGCAACCAGTACCAGTTCGGCATCCCGCTCTTCCGACTCTTCATTCTCAGAAGGACTCGGTGGCGCCGGATGCACAAAATGCGCTTTTACTCTCTGTCCGCAAGGCAGTTCGATAAAGCAATGTATTGAAGGTTTATCATCTTCTACCAAATACTCGACACTAACGTCAGACAAAACATAACGAGAATACACATGCATGCCATAGAGGTTGTCCAGAGGTACCTTTACCGTATGCGGATAATCCTTTTCAATTACATCTAACCGTTCCTGCCACCAGTCATCCGACTCAAGCGTGACCAGTACATCTGGTGTAAAGTCATTAACAAGTTTAAGCAAACCATCGCTGTTATGGTTAGGGGTAAGAACATTGGCCGTCATAATACGCAAACGTTCATGATGGCTACCCACTCGCACAGCTTCAACTTCTTTAGGAAAGAAAAACGTATAAGGCACAACCCACCACAGCTGACAGACCAGACAGCCGATAATGAGGCCCATCGCTATCGCGGTTACCGATGTCCAGTCACGTATAACGACAAACCCGATAACCAACAATGCGCCAAGCAAAACCGACAACTGCAGACGTGGAAAGTCCAATCCTCGTATCCACCAAACCTGCGACCACGACAACGGCGCCAGAGTAAGTACGGCTAAAATGCTCGCTAAAGAGAGGTAAATAATTTCAAACATGCTGTCTCTCAATGCTTCTCAGATAAGAAAACAATAGCACAGCTGCAAAGGATAAGGTGAAAGGAAGTGTTAACGTTCCTACGGATATTGTGCTCCGCTAGAAGTCAAAACCCTCTGATAAAGGAGACGCGACAAGCTCATCCATGAGGGCTTGACGAAGGCCATCCATGGCCTTCGACACTCCTGTATCAGAGGGTTTTAACTCCTGGCGCTACACACATTATCCGTAGCAGCTTTTAGCTTTCGGGAACAAGAAGTCAGAAACAAAAAAGAGTTAGGTGTAAGTTAAGAAACTGTGTGACGCCAAGGATGGCGTCACCCAAGCCCCCATGGACGGGTTCACGGCGTGTTTCTTAACTTAGCCTAACTCTTTGTTTCTGGCTCAGCCTTTATCTCAGACCATGTTTACCAGCATGCTGGTTGGGTCTTCGAGGTATTCCTGCCAGAGTTTGTTGAAACGAGCGATGGTGCCACCATCGATAATGCGATGGTCGCCTGACCAGCTAACCGTCATTATCTTACGGGCAACCACATTACCATTGCCATCAAAGCGAGGCAGTTCCTGCACTTTACCTAAAGCAACAATAGCTGCTTCCGGCTTATTGATAATAGGTGTTGCCACCGTACCGCCAATAACACCAATGTTTGAAATGCTGATGGTACCGCCTTTCATATCAGCTTGCGGCAACTTGCCTTCCCGTGATGCCTGAGTCAGACGGGTCACTTCATTGGCTACATCAATAATGCTCTTGTTTTGCACCTGTTTTACGTTAGGTACTAACAGGCCAATTTTGGTATCCACTGCCATGCCAATGTTGTGGTCATCAAAGTAAGTGATCTCAGTACAATCTTCATTTACCTGCGCATTCATCACAGGGAATTCTTTCAGTGCCAGCGACAGAGCTTTGATGAAGAATGGCATTACCGTTAAACGAATGCCTTTTTCTTTATACTGCTCTTTCAACTTTTCACGCAATGCGATTAAGTCAGTTACATCAAACTCATCGGCGTAAGTGAAATGCGGAATCGTGCTGACCGAGCTCATCATCTGCTTAGCCATAGCCGCTTTCACACCGCGTATCGCTTCAGTACGGGTTCCACCACTGGTAGTTGCAGCTTTTTGTGACTGCTGACTGTCAGCGGTTGTCTGCGCTTTCTGGTCACCTGACTTAAAGGCTTCAATATCTTGCTTCAGAACCCGGCCTTTTTTACCTGAACCCGATACTTCCGCAATATTAATGTCGTTTTCACGTGCCAGACGGCGCACGGCCGGGCTTGCAATGGCTTTGCCCTGACGTGCTTTCGCTGGCGGTTCAGCTTCTGCTTTGGAATCAGATGACGGTGTCTTAGACTCAGGTTCAACATGACTCTGCGGAGCATTTGAATCCGATTCTTGAACGCCACCCGCGGGCTTCAACGCAAACAACGGCTTGTGTACTTCCGCAATATCACCCTTCTTGTGGTACAGCTTAACCACGGTACCGTCGTCTTTCGCCGGAATTTCAACCGTTGCTTTGTCAGTCATGACTTCAACAACCGGCTGATCTTCTTTTACTTCATCGCCTTCAGACACCAGCCATTCAACGATTTCACATTCAACAATACCTTCACCAATGTCCGGCAAAATAAAGTCGGTTGTATCGCCACCGGCTGAGGATTGTTTTTGCTCAGTTTTCGATTCTTCTTTTTTAGCCGACGCGCTGTCTTTTTCTTTGGCCGGAGCCTCATCAGAAGAGCCGTCAGCTGGCTTAATTGCAAATAACGGTTCGTGAACCTTAGCTATATCACCTTTCTGGTAATACAGTTTTTCCACAACGCCGTCGTCTTTAGCTGGGATCTCAACCATGGCTTTATCGGTCATTACCTCAACCACAGGTTGGTCTTCTTTAACCTCGTCACCTTCGGCAACCAGCCACTCAACGATTTCGCACTCTACGATCCCTTCGCCGATATCGGGTAGAATAAAATCTTTACTCATGTCGATGGGTCCTTAGTAGTTCATTGAGCGTTTGATCGCTTCATAAATCTTCAAGTGATCGGCCATGTACTCTTTCTCATGACACAGCGGATACGGTACATCGATACCGCAAACACGGGCAATTGGAGACTCTAAATACAAGAAGCATTTGTCCTGAACAGTTGCCGCGATTTCACTGGCGAAACCACCTGTAATCGGTGCTTCCTGGCTAATCACTAGGCGTCCGGTTTTCAAAACTGACTGAGTCACAGTTTCAACATCCCACGGAGAGATGGTCCGCAAATCAATCACTTCACATGAAACGCCATCCTCTTCGGCTTTTTCGACCGCTTTTTCAGTCATTTCCATCTGCGCGCCCCAGCCAAGAACGGTAATATCTGTACCTTCTTTAACCACGTCGGCTTTGCCTAATGGAATGGTGTACTCTTCTTCAGGAACTTCACCCGTGGATGCGCGGTACAGCCGCTTCGGCTCCATGAATAACACCGGGTTTTTCTCAAAAATTGCGCTCAGCAATAACCCTTTCGCTTCGTAAGGGTTACGTGGTGTGACAATTTTAATGCCTGGAGTATGCGCAAAGTAGGCTTCCGGGGACTGTGAGTGGTAATGACCTCCGGCGATACCACCACCGTAAGGTGTACGAATGGTTAAACCACCCACGTTGAACTCATTACCTGAACGATAACGGAACTTGGCCGTCTCATTCACGATTTGGTCAAACGCCGGGAATATGTAGTCACCGAACTGAATTTCAGCAATAGCGAAGCTACCCTGCGAAGCGAGACCATTGGCAAAACCAATTATGCCCTGCTCAACCAGTGGGGTATTAAAGTTACGGTGCTTGCCGTATTTTTCGGTCAAACCTGACGTTGCACGGAATACGCCGCCAAAACCACCGGTATCTTCACCAAAACTGTATACGTTGTCATGTTTGGCCATCGCCAAGTCTAGCGCGCTGTTGATGGCCTGTAATAAATTCATTTTAGCCATTAGTCCAGTCTCCCCGACGTTTTACTGTAGGCATCCGGGTATTTACGGATGTGCTCTTTTAACTCGTCTAACTGCTCTTTCAGCATGTCAGTCGGTTCGTCGTAAACATCATTGATCAGTTCATCAATGTGCGGGACCGGTACTTTTTCTGACTCTTTTAATGCCGCCAGAACTTTCGCTTTTACTTCTGCGTGATGCTCTTCAACGTGATCTTTATCCAACCAGCCTTCGCTCATCATCCACTTCTGCAAACGATCCAGTGGGTCTTTGGCCTGCCAGTCAGCTTCTTCATCTCGCGTACGGTAGCCTGTCGGGTCATCTGACGTAGAGTGACCTGACATACGATATGACATCGCTTCAATCAATACGGGTTCGTTTTCTTCTACAGCTAAGCGGCGGGCTTCCTGGGTTGCCTTCAACACAGCGAAAACGTCGTTACCGTCAATACGTATGGTTTTCATGCCGTAACCAATACCACGCGGTGCGATACCGTCACCAGCGTACTGTTCGCCTTGCGCCGGTGTAGAAATAGCGTAACCGTTATTACGGCAGAAGAAGATAACAGGCACTTTATAAACCGATGCCATATTCAGGGCAGCGTGGAAGTCACCTTCTGACGCCGCGCCTTCACCAAAGTAACAAATGGTGCACTTCTCGGTTTTATCCATTTTCTGACCAAACGCATAACCGGTTGCCTGTGGAATTTGCGTTCCCAAAGGCGACGATATGGTCATAAAGTTTAAGTCAGCACAACCGTAATGAACGGGCATCTGGCGGCCTTTACCTAAGTCTTTTTCGTTAGAAAACAGCTGATTCATAAACTGTTCAACGGTAAAGCCTCTGTATGCTAAAGCGCCCTGCTCACGGTACTGCCCCATGATCATGTCACCGGCATCCAGCGCGGCGGCAGAAGCCACGCTTTCAGCTTCTTCACCCCGGGAGGCCAGGTAAAAACTGATACGGCCCTGGCGCTGTGCGGCAATCATGCGTTCATCAAGAATACGGATAAATTGCATAGTGTCGTGAACTTTCACGATCAGCTCTTTATCGTACTCCGGCATATCGGCATCTTTATGGAAACTACCATCTTCTTTTAAGATTTGCAGCATTGGAATTGTGACTGAGTCTTTATCAAACCATTTCGGTTTGGTCACAATCTCTGTGTTGTGTTTTTTATCCTTGGCCATAACCTTCTCTTTCGGTTTTAAGCTGGGTGGAAAATTGCCGCTACTTTACCTTTACGTAAAGTGACATGCAAACCACACACTAATGAAAACTGAGTGCGCTAAGTGTAAATAGAAACGAACAGTAATAACAACAAAGCCTGACTACTTAGACCAGTGAGTCTCAAACCAGGTCGAGTGATTCTGTCGGTACCCGTACCACAGTTAATAGCGCCCGATGTCCCAGCGCCACTTTGGCGTTAGGGAAAATAATATGTTCACCATCGTGCTGAGCGTAATGCTTTTTGCCACCGTCCCGCGCTAGTAAATCCCCTTTATTAAAAGAGGTAAAGTTAGCAACATTATCCGCAAAGTTTAGCTCAAAGTCCTGCTGAGTACGGTTAATGGTTTGTGCTTCTTTAAATACATAGTGTTGTTCTGGCTCAAAGGGACCAAATTCCAGCTCCATTTCAGAAATCAATTTACGCAGTGAATTTTCAGCTGCCTCAAACTGAGTACGGTCATTTTCGCCAAACGGACGAACCTTTCCTAATTCAACTGTAAATGCCTGTGCATTAAACTGCCTCACACTGAAGTAAGAAAAGGTGGTTGTCGGCGCCTGGTTTAATAAAACGGTATCGACCCCACAGGCCAGTAAGAACTGAAGCTGCTGCCGACTATAAGGTGCACCATGTGTAAACGGATAGACCGCAAACTTCTCACGTTTTGAGTCACGTATTGCAGTATGAAGATCATAATGCACGCGCTCTCGACGACCATCTGGCGCCGCTTGGTAAAAACGCTCTACGTAACTCTCAATTTTGGCCGCCCGCTCGCGCTCTTTGTTCTGAATATCACCTTTACTATGCGCACCGCTGAATAGCCGGTTCATATTTTCTTCAACAAAGCGTTCGCCTTTATTAATTGAAGCCGGGTTTGCAATTAGAAACAATGTGCGGTGTGTCACTCTCTGCTTTTCATTAATAATATCGTTAATAATATCACGGCAAATTTCGATTGGAGCCGTTTCGTTACCATGCACTGCACAAGATAAAATAATGTCCTTTCGGCCAGGATTTGCCGGAGTAACTTCCAGCACGCCACTGTCCCAAACCGACAATTTAGTGCCATCGGCAAGCGTTAAATCATGACTTTCATCGCTGCCCCACTCGTTCTCGCGAGTCCAGGCAAGAAAATCAGAAAAGACCTTATTCACAACGTTCTCCTATTATTTTTTTCCCGGTACATAGCCTTTAGTCGCTAGTAACTCGCGTAATACGCGCGAACGATACTCACGACGATACAGAACTGCAACAACGATAGTGCTTGAAATGATCAGCATGACGGGGTGTAGAAACCAGGATAAGTAGGCCAAAGCAAAGTAGTAGGTGCGTAAGCCTTTATTGTACTCGTGACCGGATTGATCCAGTACTTTGGCGGCATGCATAGCAAAACGCTTACGCTCCTCCTCAGGTTTATTCTCCTGATGATACTCGACTGAAGCTCCTAACAGTACCGATACAAAGCCAAACTGACGAATGGACCAAGTAAACTTAAAAAAGGCATAGATAAAAATGAGTGCCAGAACCGACAGCTTAAACTGCACTAAAATAGGAACCGTATCCGGACTCATTGGAATTTCATTTAAGACCAAAACGACTTCATCGGCATGAGCTAATACAGTGATGACGCCAGCCAAAACCAAAATGGTAGAAGATGCGAAGAAAGTAACTGTCCGTTCCACATTGCCAATTAAAGACGCATCGGCAACCTGATTGTCTTTGTGCATCACGGCACTAAACCAATCAATTCGTAATGAGCACAGTATACTCGATAGGCAGTGAGTTGTTCTGGCACGTTTGCGCGCAAACAATGAGTAACCTATCCAGCAAAAAAAGAAGAACAGTAGAGCGCTAAGATCAAGAAGTGACAGCAACATGTCAGCGTTTCCTATGAAATGATCCATTTATTAAATAATATAATGACATTAGTTTACCAGTTTATGACCGCCCATACGATAAAGCCGGAGACTTAGCTCCGGCTTTATTTTCTCTTCTCAAGCACTTAGTAGTTTTCTAATGCCTCTTTCGTACTCATATCTTTGGGTTCCGGCGGTTTTGCCAACCCGTACCAAGACAACATAGTACGCAAGCCCCGTTTACTATCGGCCAGAATGAGATACAGGCAAGGTATCAACAATAAGGTGATAACGGTGGCAAAGATAATACCGAACGCCAATGATATCGCCATTGGAATCACTATTTTCGCCTGCAGACTCTTCTCCAGTACAATCGGTAGCAAACCAAAGAAGGTGGTCAACGAGGTTAAGGTAATGGCCCGGAAACGGCGGCAACCGGCATCCAGCACAGCCTTACGTAAGTCGGTTCCCGCTTCACGTGCACGGTTAACATAGTCGACCATAACCAAGCTATCGTTTACCACAACCCCAGCCAGCGCAATGATACCGAACAGGCTTAAAATGCTAACCGGCATACCAATTACCCAGTGCCCGATAACCGCACCGATAACCCCAAAAGGTATCACCGACATAATGATCAACGGCTGACTGTAAGATTTCAATGGAATAGCCATTAGCGCGTAAACTGCAAACATCGCCAACAAACCACCAATTGCCAACGAACCCGTTGCTTCCGCCTCGTCTTGAGTCGCGCCCTGTAATTCAAAGCCGACACTTGGATACTTGTCCAGAATAGTCTGGATTTTCTCTTTACGAACCTCTTCGACAATGCGGAAAGGCTCAACTTTATCTTTATCCGCACGAGCACGAACATTCACAGAACGTTGACGGTCGATACGAGTAATGGTGCTGTAACCTTCAGCAAACTCGATATCCGCCAGTTCGGTAAATGGAATTTCAGACCCGTCCGGAGCGCGCAGTTTCATATCCTGTAAGTTACCAACAGACTCGCGTTGATCACGAGGGTAACGAACCATGACTTTTACTTCTTCGTCTCCCCGCTGAATACGCTGTGCTTCAGCCCCATAAAATGCGTAGCGAACCTGCGTAGCCAACTCAGCCAGGTTAATACCCATAGCTGTAGCCAGTGGCTTAGTCTGTAACAGAATCTCTTCTTTACCGTCCCCAAAGGTATCTTCTATATCGAAGACACCATCGTACTCGGCAAGTACGAGCTTCAGTTCATCCGCTGCGGCTTTTAGTTCGTCCAGGTCTTCACCTACGAGCTGAAATTCAATGTCAAAGCCACTACCACCACCTATACTTCCCTGGAAGTTAAGCGCTCGTACACCGGCCAGTTCAGGCACCGCTTCACGCCATTGATTTACAATTTCAAAGCCGTCTATCTGGCGATCTTCGCCTTTTTTCAACTCAACAAAAACCGTACCTGCCGTAGTGCCGTTCATCCAGATATTGGTATGTCTGACAGCGCCGTCGCCCTCTGTTTCCTTAATACGATTATCAACTGCCGTCAGAGACTGCTCCACACTATTCAAAACTTCAATAGTCCGTGTTTCTGACGTGCCCGGCTGCATTTCTACATTGGCCTGAACAAAGTCACTCGGAATATCCGGGAAGAAAACCCAGCGAACGATACCGCCGCTCATAAGGCCTATCATTAAAATCAACAGACCAACAAAGCTAGCTAACGTTGTGTAACGATAATGCAGACACTTTTTAAGAAACGGACGGTAGTAATTTTCTACGAAAGATTTAATGGCACCGGCAAATTTATTGCGGAATCGTTGAAACGCATTCGCTTTTTCACCTTCTTGCTTGGAGTATTTCATTTTGCTGATGTGCGCAGGCAGAATCAGCTTTGATTCCACCAATGAAAACGCCAGGCAAAGAATAACAACCCAGGCAATAGACTCCCAGATTGCGCCCATACCACCTTCAACAGTTAACATGGGGACGAACGCAACCATGGTAGTCAACACACCAAAGGTTGCCGGCATAGCTACTCGCTTAGCCCCCGCAATAACGTTATCAACTGTCTTGCCGTTTTCTTCTATTTCGGTGTAAGCACTCTCCCCTATGACTATGGCATCGTCCACCACTATCCCTAACACTAGTATGAAACCAAACAGCGATATCATATTAATAGAAACGTCAAACATGGGGAGTGGCATTAATGCAATGGTTCCCAGGAAACAGACAGGAATACCTATCATGACCCAAAACGCCAAACGCAGCTGCAGGAAAAGCGACAACATGAGGAAGACCAGCAAACCACCCATCCACATATTGTTGAGCATAAGGTCTAAGCGACCCTGGAGGTAATAGGAGGAGTCTCCCCATTGCGCCAGTTGGACAGCATCGGGCAATTCCTTATTTTTTCTTTCTACGTAGTTTCGAACGTATTCTGCTATTTTCAAATCATTCTGATCACCGACCGATTGTACCCGAACAAAGGTTGCCGGCTTACCGTCAAAACGAGTGTAAGACTCCTCTTCCACAAAACCGTCTTGCACTTTAGCAATATCACCCAAAGTTAAACGAGTACCATCAGCCCGGCTTAACAGAACGATTTTTTCAAACTCGCCACCAACATAAGCTTGGTTATTCGCGCGCAATAGAATATCGCCATTAGGCGTTTTAATTGAGCCGCCGGCAACATCAATTGAGGTACCACGCACCGCTTCAACTATTTGCGAGAAAGTCAGTCCATAACGCTCAAGATCTTGCTGCGAAATTTCGACTGAAATTTCATAATCACGGTCACCAACAACATCAACTTTGGTAATACCACCCACCGTTTTCAGTTCATCGCGAACTTCTTTGGCCAGCTCTTTTCGCCCCCTCTCATCCAGGTCACCGTATACTGACATCCAAATAACTTGTCGCTGGGGACGAACCCGGTAAATATTCGGCTTTTCAATTTGCTGAGGGAAGTTAGGAATAGCATCCACCAGCATTTTTACTTCATCCATGACAACCTGTACATCATAATCAGGTTCCACTTCCAATGTGACGCTACCACCGCCTTCTCTGGATTGCGATGTCATTTCCTCGATACCGTCGACATCTTCAATAGCGTCTTCTATCAGCATAATCACACCCTGTTCAACTTCCTGAGGTGCGGCGCCGGGAAATGGCACCTGAATGCTGATAATATTTAATTCAACTTCTGGAAACATTTGCTTGCGTACACTAAACACCGATAACGCGCCAGCAACCAGAATAATGATCATTAATAGATTTGCGGCCACTGTATTGCGTGCAAACCACGCAATCAGGCCAGTCTGTTTTTCTGTCGTCATGATACTTACCCGCCTACATTTTCAGAGTCAGTGTCTTCTTTGTCACCGTCATCTGACTTGGCTGCTGTTTCCATTTGTTCTGGTAAAGGATCGCCCGGCAAACGCACTTTCATACCCGGTAAGGCATTTTTAAGCTGAGTAAGCACCACTTTGTCGCCACTTTCCAAACCAGAACTTATTAGGCTCTTGTTACCTTGTGTACGCACTACCTCTACATCGCGTTTTTCCAGTTCACGACTTTCCGGAACAATCCATACAGAGCTATCTGGATTCAAAGCATAGGTTGGAACTTCCATTAAACCTTGCGCATATCTGCCTTCAACCTGCGCTTGAACAAATCGGCCATAGCGTAATGGCACTTGGTGTGTTTCACCCTCTAAGTTATAAGGGTCAGGGATTTGAACAACGCCATAAATCACACGGCTGTTTTCATCTAAGACGCCCTCGGTACGAACCAGTCTGCCTTGCCAAGTAGCCGACTGACCGGAAACGAGCGATTCTAACTGAACGCGAGGCTTTTCTTCAGCAACGGCCGGATCCAGAATATACGTCATATCAAGGTCGCTCAAAGGTAGCCGAACTTCTGCATTACGAGTGTCAAACACCAAGGCTATTTGGCTGCCGGTTGAAACAAACTGCCCTAAGTTTGCTTCTTTACTTCTTAATACACTGTCAAACGGCGCTTTGATGGTTGTGCGTTCTAAATCACGCTCTGCTTTTGCAAGGTTCGCTTCTGCAGATTCGACAGCCGCGATAGCACTGGCCAATTGCGGTTTGCGTAAACCAAGCTCAGGGGCTTTTCCGTCTTCAAATGCCGCCCATTCTTCTTCAGCAACTCTTGCCCGAGCTTTCTCCTGCTCAAGTTCCGATTGAGCTTGCAACAGTGCTGCCCGAGCTTGTTGGACAGCGACTTCGTAATCAGAAGGATCCACCTGAATGAGCGTATCACCTTCTTTGAAAAAACCGCCGGCATTATAGTTATCGGCCACATCGACAATCTGACCGGTGACCTCAGCCACCAGCATAGTGGAATGCTTAGGCCTTACTGTTCCCTGGGAATCAACAATAAAAGTCATGTCGCGGGGACTGACTTCGAGAACCTCAACCATTGCTGCAGGCTTTGTCTGGTCGCGTTGCTTTGGAGGCTCAGCAGTCATACTGGCCAAGACTGATAAAACAATAGCACCCACAATGATTAAAGGTGGAATAAAGGCGCGCTTTGGAAATTTCATTTTATTGTTCTGCTCTTATTGATTAATTCACAGCCTTATTATCGCTGTTAATATTGTAAAATGTTAGACGTTAACTGTTGCCAGTTGTGTTAATACGCCGGAAAGTTGTAACGGACTGTTTCAACCCTCCAGTAACCAACGTTCAGCTGCCTCTACATAACGCGGTTTACCCATTAACAAAACTACATCCTGTGATTGCAGCTCAGTACCACTATCTGGCTCAGGAAACTCCTCGTCATCACGTCGCAAAGCTTTCAACTGAACCTGATGCTTGTCCCAGTCGAGCTCATCAATGCGTTTATCTATAGCCCAGGCACCTTCCGGCAAAGTTAACGCTTTCAGAAACTCCAGCTTATCCGAGAGCTCAGGATCCATATCGGTTTCCGAACCCTGAAAGAAACCATGCATCTCTCCGTAATGGTTACGGCGTTCTTTATCCAACCTGGCAAGAATGCGGCGTATAGGAATTCCGCTACGGTTCAACACATGAGATATAAGCATTAAGCTCGCTTCCAATGTATCCGGTACCACCTGAGAAGCACCTGCCTCCTGCAGCTGAGTCAATCTCATATCATCTTTACTGCGCACAATAATGTACGCAGTAGGATTTAACTGGCGTAGCTCCTTCAGTACATCAATGGCTCGTAAGTCATCGGCGAAGCTAATAATAATTAAGTCTACCGTTTCAGCTCCTACGGCTCGTAAAATATCCTTACGGGCACTGTCTCCGAAATATACCCGGGCACCACCAGCGACGGCTTCCTGAACCCTCATAGGGTCATTGTCGACGGCAATATGTGTAATTCCTTCAGCATCCAGGAACCGGCTCATGGTTTGCCCAACCCGACCAAAACCGCAAATCAGTACTTGATTTTCGAGCCCCTCATTGCCAGTAGTTCGTTTCTGCTCAATATCGATTAGTGGATCAGGGTGACGTACCACTAAATTAACCAAGGGTTTAAGACGATGAATAATTATGGGGGTCATCGCCATACTCAACACACCAATACCTATCATGCTGGTAACAATTTCTTTACTCAGTAAACCATGACTGCTTGCTAACGCCACAATAACGAAGCCGAACTCACCCATTTGGAACAGCGAAATACCGCTGCCCCAGGCATCTTCGTCTCGTTCACCCATAAAACGAGCGACCGAACTTATCAGAGCAATTTTAACCACCGCCATAATAACCAGCGCCAGCAGTATCCAGTGAAAGTTTTGAACAAAACCATAAAGCTGAAGTTGCATACCAATGGTGGTAAAAAAGAGTCCCATCAAAATGTCACGAAACGGACGAATATCGGCCTCTAACTGGTGCTTATATTGGCTTTCACCCAGCATCATACCTGCAAGAAAAGCCCCCAGCGCCATCGAAAGTCCAAAGATATGCGTCATACCGCCGGCAACCAGAGCAACCAGTAACGTAGCAAGAACGAAAAGCTCATCGGTTCTCTGCTTAGCTATTTCCTTAAATAAGTACGGTAATACCCATTTCCCAATAGTCATAAGTACAGCAATAACCGCAGCACCTTTAGCTAAGGCAAACAATAAAGTGGACCCAATATTGCCGTCATCGGATGCTAGTAATGGAATGATAATAAGCAGAGGAACAACGGCTATATCTTGAAAAAGCAGAATAGCGACACTCATCTGCCCTCGCCGAGTGGAGGTTTGTGCACTTTCTTTCAACTGCTTAATAACAACCGCCGTCGATGAGAGAGCCAGCGCACCGGCTATTGCTAACGAAGCTGCCCATTCATCTAACCAAATAAAGGCTATGAGCAAAAATATCAGCAATGAACCAAGAACCTGTGCGGCTCCTAGTCCGAATACCCAGCGTCGCATTGCAATCATTTTAGGCAACGAGAACTCCAGGCCGAGCGAGAACAGCAGCAACACAATTCCCAGTTCTGCGACCAAGTGATAATCATCGGGGTCGGCTATCCAGCCCATTACATCTGGGCCGGCAATAATACCTGCAACTAAGTAAGCCAAAATTGCTGGTAACTTAATTCTCCGGAACAACCAGACCAGAATCACGGCAACGGCTAATAAAAGCAGCAGGCTGGAAAAAGTACCGTTCATTCAGAAGCTCCTGAATCGTTTTGTTTTTGTAGTGTCAAAATAGTAACACTCTTTTGTTTCAGAAAAACTAGCTCTTATAAAGTTTTGTAAATTATAAAGATTTTTATTTTGGCTCGAATTTTGCAGAGTTAATTTCAATTATTAAATTCAGGCACAAAGGTTTGTCATGTTAAACAGAGCGGTCGCTAAAGCTGAGAGTAAAACAACTGAGAACAAAACTCAGGCGATTATCAGTCAATTAACATCATCAACAGAACTAAAGTCCAAGTCGGCTCCGCTCAGCGAGCGCCTACAAACTTCTCTCGACTTAAATCAAGTGCTGTCCATTTATGCTGAATATATGCTGCAACGACTGCCTGTTAGTGCATTACAGTTCATTTCAGACGACCAAATTATTAACTTGGCTGGTAATTATCAAGACCACAACAGTGAGTACTCGGTCATGCTTTACGCTGATAACGAATACTTAGGACAAATGGTCTATCAATTTAAACGCACCCCTTCCTACGTTAATAAAATGCGACTGGAACAAATGCATAAACACCTGACCTTCCCGCTGAGAAATGCAATACACTTCTCTCGTTTACGGAAAGTTGCGGTGCGCGACCATTTAACCGGCTTAGGCAACAGAGCTCTTTTAGACGAGACATTAGAACACCTCAGTGCTCGCCTAAAACGGGACAACAGTCAGTCTCATATTGTCATGCTATTAGACATGGACGGCTTCAAAGCGGTTAATGATCGCCACGGTCACCAACAAGGTGACGAAGTACTTAAACAGTTTGGTCAATTATTACAACAGCAGCTGCGAGATACCGACCGGGTGTTTCGTTACGGTGGTGACGAATTCGTACTCATACTCGAAAACACTCAGCCGGAACAAGCAGAGGAAGTATTCCTACGCATACGTAATGCGCTGAATAATGACATTAAACTTGCCACGTTTAACATTGGTGTTAGTGCCGGCAGCCTGGCCATGGAAAGCTTTCATAGTGCACAAGACATTATTGATGAAGCCGACAGACGCCTTTACGCCGCTAAAGTAGCAGGAAAAGATCAGCATCTGAGTTAAACCAGACCGGTTCCGGCAAGCTTATGCCTTCTTCGGTCTGGAAACTGAACCAGCCCATACCGGCAACCCAAAGGTATTTTTCATTGAGTTCAAGTATGGGTCGTCTTTGTCTTAACCAAGGCGGGACACCGGCCTGCTTTAGCCAGTCCTTAAGCTTTTTCCTTCCCTGACGTCCGGGCTTTGCCAGTTTTTCCGCAGGCAATGAAAAAGTCAGTTTAAGTTGCTCACTACCAAAAACAAGTTCAGCCGGGATGGTTAACCTCCCCCACTCCCCCAAGTCTACGTTCGTTTCAGTTACTAAAGAATCACCGGGTAATTCAGCTACCTTAACGTCACACCAAAGCGCATGCTGAAAATACCTTACAACGTAACCGTCACACTTTATTTGCAGCTGACTGTCATCGCCGGCTGCAAGTGCCTGACAGCGAATTTGTTCTAACTGCTCGTAACTTGGTAAAGACTTTTCCAGTTCTTGCAACCAAGTACGCAGCAAAGCACGTTGCATTGCTTCTGAACGTTGGTTTAGTAACAAGATAGGAAAGTGATGGATATGGCTCTGTTGGTTATGTAACTTCTCTAATAACAACTCATCCATAACCTGCTGTTGTTCAGCACAAAGCTTTGCAGCGCGCAAAACACTTTGACCAAACTGAGGCCAACGCTGTTCCAGTATAGGAACTACACCATGCCGGAGAAAATTTCGCTCAATGTTTGTATCGTAATTGGTATCGTCTTCTATCCAGGTCAAATTACGCTGCTTCGCGTAATCTAAAATTTGTTCTTTACTGACACTCAGCAAAGGTCGACATAATCGACGGTTTCCTGTCCACGCCTGAACGCGAGCCATAGAAGATAAACCCTTAGGACCACTACCACGCTTTAACTGCAGAAAAAAAGTTTCAATTTGATCGTTACGATGCTGACCTAGCAACAACACCGCGTCATTCCGGGTCAGTTCAGCCATCCGTTGGTAGCGCCTTTCACGACCTGCGGCTTCTTTGCTTTGCCTGTTTGCAACAGGAACGTCGAGTGGCTCAAAAATGGTTGGAATACCGTAAGCTTGTACCGCTTCCTCTATAGTCGAGGACCAGTCAGAAGAGCTTGGATGGAAACTGTGATCCAAGTGTATCGCTAAGTAGTCATACTGAGGATGTTGCTGGCGATAACGCATCAGCAAATCAAGAACAGTTTGCGAGTCAGCCCCACCGCCAAGAGCAGCAACCAGTTGCTGCCCCGGCTTTAATGCGAGAGATTCTAAAGCGTCACAAAATAGGTCATATAGACCGTCAACCGTCATTGGAAATTAGCAGTAACCGAAAGACATGAGCTTACGATAACGCTGATCCAGCAACTCGTCATGACTTAGACCCTGCAAGCTTCCTAAGTCAGCAATCAGCTGACGTTTAAGGCGAACAGCCATTTCTTCCTGGTGGCGGTGCGCACCGCCCAAAGGCTCAGGAATGACTGCATCGATTAAACCCAACTCTTTACTACGCTGCGCAGTTACCCCCATAGCTTCTGCTGCTAAAGGTGCTTTACTGGCACTCTTCCATAAAATTGAAGCACAACCTTCAGGGGAAATAACCGAATAGGTACTGTACTGAAGCATATTCACCTTGTCACCAACACCAATAGCCAACGCGCCACCGGAACCGCCTTCACCGATAACCGTACAAACAATCGGAACCGTCAAACGAGCCATAACTTTCAAATTGCGCGCAATGGCTTCACTCTGACCGCGTTCCTCCGCACCAATTCCCGGATAAGCACCCGGTGTGTCAATGAAAGTAACAATTGGCATTTTGAAACGTTCGGCGGTTTGCATCAGGCGTAGAGCTTTCCGGTAACCTTCCGGTTTTGGCATACCAAAATTACGGCGGATTTTTTCTTTCGTTTCACGCCCTTTCTGCTGACCAATAACCATTACCGGTTTGCCATCCAAACGCGCAATACCGCCGACAATCGCTTCATCATTAGCAAAAGAGCGATCACCCGCCATTTCATCAAATTCGGTGAAGATCATACGGATATAGTCAAGCGTGTATGGACGTAGCGGATGACGCGCCAACTGCGCTACCTGCCACGCACCGAGATCAGAGAATATTTTCTCTGTCAGTTCCTGACTTTTTGTGGTCAGCCGCTGGACCTCTTCTTCTAAGTTAAGATCCAGTTGCCCACGGTCACCAACAGATTTCAGTTCTTCAATCTGCGCTTCAAGTTCTGCAATCGGCTGTTCAAAATCCAGAAAATTAAGGCTCATTCGCTGTCATTTCCTTTAAAATTCGAGTGAAACTTGCTGAGTTCCCAACAAGTTCTGTAATTCGTATATTAGTTCATCAGACGGATTCACGTACCATTGTGCGCCAACATTTAAAATGGCTTCAACACGTTCCGACTGATACCGCATTTTTATCGGGCAAGTCCCTTCAGCAAATGGTTTTAATAGCTTTTCCAGTTTGCTGGCAAGGCCATTAGTGAGCTGCTCATCGGTGACTGTAATTGCTATATGCCTGAGATACGTTTCCCGAGCCTGCTCAATTGCCATCACTTCTCTGGCTGTCATTGTATTGCTATTACTGAAGTTATCAAATCTGACCTCACCTTTTACCCACAAAATTCGGTCTTTTTCTAGCAATTCTTGATAACTTTCGTACTCATTGCTGAATAAACGCACATCCATGCGCGCTGTTTTATCATCTAAAGTAACTATAGCAAAACGCTGACCACGTTTATTGGTCAATACGCGAATATCGATGACCAGCCCCGCAATTGCGATACTTTCATCTTTGCGCGTAGGAGTAACATTGGACAACGTGCTATTAATGTAGTGCTTGAGCTCTTTACGAAAACGGTTGATAGGATGTCCGGTTAAATATAACCCCAGAGTATCACGCTCTCCCTCTAACCATACCGCTTCTGACCATTTGCGTACACTGACAAACTCCTGCTCAACCGCTTCCGGTTCTGTTGTCAGCACCCCAAACATATCTGACTGACCAATTTTCTCAGCATTAAGGTGTTGTTCTGCCTGACGAATCGCTTTTTCCAGAGTTGCCATCAACGCAGCACGGTGCGGCCCGAGATTGTCCATTGCGCCGGCGCGAATTAAGCGTTCCAGAATGCGTTTATTCATCCGCTTCAGGTCAACCCGACAACAAAAATCGAATAAATCCCGAAACGAGCCCCCCTCTTGTCTCGCCTTAATGATCGCTTCAATAGGCCCTTCACCGACACCTTTAATGGCACCGATGCCGTACACAACTCTTTGTTGCTCATCAACAATAAACTTGTACTCACCTTTATTCACATCGGGTGGTAATAGATCAAGCCCCATGCGTTCGCATTCATCAGCCAGAGTGACAATTTTATCGGTATTGTCCATATCAGCAGACATCACCGCTGCCATAAATTCTGCGGGGTAATGGGTCTTCATCCATAAAGTCTGATAAGAAACCAACGCATAGGCTGCAGAGTGCGACTTGTTAAAGCCATAACCGGCAAACTTCTCAACCAAATCGAAGATTTTCATTGCCAGTTCAGGGTCGATATTATTTTCAGCTGCCCCTTCACGGAAAATCTCGCGCTGTTTGGCCATTTCCTCTGGTTTTTTCTTACCCATTGCACGGCGTAATAAATCTGCACCACCGAGCGTGTAACCTGCCAGAACCTGCGCTATCTGCATGACCTGCTCTTGATACAGAATGACCCCGTAAGTAGGCTCCAGTATCGGTTGCAAGCTATCATGCTGATACTTAACATCCGGGTAAGAGATCTCTTCACGACCGTGCTTGCGGTCAATAAAGTTATCAACCATTCCCGATTGCAATGGCCCCGGACGGAACAGCGCAACCAAAGCGATAATGTCTTCAAAAGAGTCCGGCAGAAGCTTTTTAATCAGCTCTTTCATGCCACGAGACTCTAACTGAAAGACCGCCGTTGTTTCGGCCTTCTTCAATAATTTAAAACAGGCCGGATCGGTTAAATCAATTGCTGTAATATCGATAGGATCTTTGCCGCTTTTAGCGTGGCGACGGTTTACCATATCGACAGCCCATTGGATAATGGTCAGCGTTCTAAGGCCTAAGAAGTCAAACTTAACCAGGCCCGCTGATTCAACATCGTCTTTATCAAATTGAGTAACCGGGTTGTTGCCTTCGTCATCGCAATAAAGCGGCGAAAAGTCGGTAATTTTGGTTGGAGAAATAACTACACCACCAGCATGTTTACCGGCATTACGAGTCACACCTTCCAGAATACGGGCCATATCAATAATGGCCTTAACTTCTTCGTCTTGCTCGTACGCAGCACCAAGTTGAGGCTCCACCTCAAAGGCTTTAGCCAGAGTCATACCTGGGTCACCCGGTACCAGCTTTGAAATTCTGTCGACAAAACCATATGGGTGACCCAGCACCCGACCAACGTCACGGATAGCCGCTTTAGCCGCCATGGTGCCAAAAGTAATAATCTGCGAGACCGCTTCACGCCCGTAAAGCTCAGCTACATGGTCAATAACCTCATCACGGCGATCCATACAGAAGTCGACATCGAAATCGGGCATGGAAACCCGCTCGGGGTTTAAAAATCGTTCAAAAAGAAGGTCAAACTCAAGCGGATCAAGATCGGTGATTTTAAGCGCGTAAGCCACTAAAGAGCCTGCACCCGACCCCCGCCCCGGACCTACAGGTATCCCGTTATCTTTACTCCACTGAATAAACTCCATAACGATAAGAAAATAGCCAGGAAAGCCCATATCGTTAATAACGCCCAGCTCGCGTTTCAGCCGTTCATCGTATTCAGGGCGCTTTTGTTGCCGTTCCTCCGCGTCTGGAAACAAAAACTCTAAACGCTCTTCCAGACCTTCTTCTGAAGCTTTGATGAGAAACTCTTCGGTAGTCAGGTCACCCGTTGGAAACTTGGGAAGAAAATACTCCCCCAAACGCACGGTAACATTACAGCGTTTGGCTATCTCAACCGTATTTTCTATTGCCTCAGGAATATCAGAAAACAGTTCTATCATTTCTTCGCTGGAGCGAAGATATTGCTGCGGAGAATATTTTTTAGGACGACGCTTGTCTTCTAGCTGGTAACCGTCATGAATGGCCACGCGAATTTCGTGCGGATCGAAGTCTTCTTCTTTAAGAAAAACAACTTCGTTAGTTGCAACGACAGGGAGTTCCGTTTGACCAGCTAATGCAACCGCTTTATGCAGGTAATCTTCTTCCTGAGGGCGGCCTGTACGCACCAACTCGAGATAATAACGATTAGGAAAGTACTGCTGATAGAAATCCAGAGCAATATCAAGTTGACTGTCATGCCCTTTAATCAGAGCCTGTCCAACATCCCCTTGTCGACTGCCCGACAGAAGGATAATGCCTTCGTTATGCTCTTTGAGCCAGTCTTTGTCGATAACTGGCTTACCTTTAATATTACCTCTTAAATACGCCTTTGAAATCAGCTGTGTAATTTGCTGATAGCCTTCATTGTCCATCGCCAGGGCGGTTAACCGAAAAAGTTCGGACTCCGGGTAATCGGCCTGAACCCAAAAGTCGCAGCCAATTAAAGGTTTTAACCCTAACTTATGCGCCGCGCCATAGTAGCGGACTAAACCACAAAAGTTCATTTGGTCAGTAATGGCCAACGCCGGCATACCGGCATCAGCAACCGCTTCACAAATGGGCCCAACTTTCGCCAGGCCATCTATCATGGAAAAGTCACTATGAATTCTTAGGTGAACAAAATTTGGTGCAGTCATTTTACGAATACAGTCTGGCTTTTTTCGTTATCATTTTATGGCCTTTATTGTGCCTTAAGCGGCTTTCGAAGTATATCGTCAGTGTAACTTCAAGCGCGGTTTTACCACATGGTTCAGTTTATCCACCATCAACAACAGCAACATTTTCCACCAGCCATGCAGGGCTCTCTGGTGCATCCGGTACAGACTGGCGTATGCCCATCGAGCCAGAGTGCCTTCAAGCGACATTGATAGACTTTTACTTTGCATCAAATTGCCAACAGCAGAAAAGCGACTTAAAGAAACTAACGAGCCGCGATCTTTATACTTAAACCCTTTGGCTGACTTGCCTTTGTATTCACGAACAATATTGTCATACAAGCACTCAGCCATTTGATGCGCAGACTGTGCTCTGGGCGGCACCCAGCGCTCATCATCGATTTTGCAGCCCGCGCAGTCGCCTATGGCGTAAATACTTTGATCAGATACCGATTGAAGGTACTCGTTAACTTCAATCTGATTATTTTTTCTAACAGTTAGGCCCCATTCCTTAACCACATCGGGCGCCCTGACTCCTGCCGCCCAAACCATTAGGTTTGCCTGAATAGGTTCGCCTTCCGACAGAACTAGTGTGTTTTCTTTAACCTCTGTCACCGGGTTGTCCAGAATAACTTCGACGCCAAGCGACTTTAGCTTTTTCTCCACTGATTTCGACAAGCGTTCGGGCAAAGCTGGCAATAGTCTTTTACCGGCTTCTATTAAACGCACTTCAAAATGCTTTTGGTCCAGGTAAGACAAACCATAAATCGATAGCAACGAAACCGAGTGAATTAACTCAGCCGCCAATTCAACTCCAGTAGCGCCGCCGCCAACGATAGACAACGATAACTTGGTTTCCTTACCATCTTCAATTGACTGATTTACCCGTAAGAATTCATTTAGCAGATGTTCGTGAAACTCATCTGCCTGGCGTAATGAATCGAGGAAATAACAGTGCTCGCCAACTCCGGGGGTTCCAAAGTCCGCGGTAACACTGCCTATTGCAAGAATTAATCTATCGTAGTCAATGCTTCGCGGCGCTAACACTTCATGACCGTGTTCATCTTTTATCGCCGCTAATTGAATCGACTTTTCGGCTTTATCCACGGACTCTAAAGTACCAACCAGAAACTGGAAGCCTTCGCGAGCGCTTTGCCCGCGATAATCCAGCTCAGCCAAGCGCGAATCTAACGCACCTGAAGCAACTTCGTGTAATAGCGGCTTCCATAAGTGAGTGCTATTACGGTCAATTAAGGTAATTTTTGCTTTCTTTTTACGACCCAGCTTTCTTCCCAGCATGGTCGCTAATTCCAGTCCACCTGCACCACCTCCAACAATGACAATCCGTTCTTGCATTTGTGCCTCGCCTATCTGCAGATAATAAAAAAGCCACTGACGATGATAACGCCAGTGGCTTTAGATAACGACTGTTCAGTCGAAATTATTTCAGTATGACTTAGTCGATACTTGGGTCTGTCAATCCGCGACGTTCAAGCAGAGCTTCAACCGTCGGTTCCTGACCGCGCCAGTCGATGTATTGCTGCATAGGATCTTTACTGCTGCCTTGTGAAAGAATTTCCTTACGGAAAGCCTGACCATTTTCAAGGCTCAAACCACCATTATTGCCCATATGTTTGAACGCATCAGCTGCCAACACTTCACTCCACATGTAAGCGTAGTAACCTGCTGAGTAACCGCCGGCAAATACGTGAGCGAAGTAAGTTGAACGATAGCGCGGTGGAACAGCTTCAACAGCTACACCGTTTTTCTCCAGTGCCTCTTGCTCAAATGCCGCAACGTCATCAATCTCAGTTCCTGGCTCCACAGTGTGGTATTCAAGGTCAAGTAACGCAGCAGAGAGATACTCTAAAGTATCAAAGCCCTGGTTGAAGTTACGTGCATCCAGTACTTTTTGCAGTAATTCGTCAGGTATCTGCTCACCGGTTTCATAATGCTTCGCATACTTCGCGATAACTTTTTCGTTCAGTGTCCAGTCTTCCTGGAAAGTAGATGGAAACTCTACGTAGTCACGAGGCACTGAAGTACCAGCCTGAGAAGGGTATTTAACGTCAGAGAACATACCATGCAACGCATGTCCCATTTCGTGGAACATAGTTGATACTTCATCAAAGCTGATTAAGGTTGGTTCACCTTCTGGCGCTTTAGTGATGTTCATGTTGTTCAGGATAACCGGCTTCTGGTTCATCAGCTCAGACTGAGTACGGAATGAGCTCATCCAGGCACCGCCACGCTTGCTGTCGCGAGTAAAGTAATCGGCATAGAACAAGCCAATACTTGAGCCGTCAACGTCTTTTACTTCATACACAGCCACTTCGTCATGATAAACCGGAATGTCGTTGCGCTCTTCAAAGGTGATACCAAACAATTGGTTCATTGCGTAGAAGACACCGTCTTCTAATACGCGGTTAAATTCGAAGTATTGTTTTACTTCGTCTGCGTCAATTGCGTATTTCTCTTCACGCACTTTCTCAGCGTAATAGAACCAGTCCCAAGGCTTCAATTCGAAATCTTCGCCTTCGGCTTCAATCATTGCCTGAATTTCTTGCGCTTCTTTCTCTACGTTGCTGACAACAGCCGGAACCAGGTCACGCAGCATTGACTGAGCAGCTTCTGGAGTACCCGCCATGTTATCGGCTAGTACGTAGTCACCCCAGCTGTCATAGCCTAATAGTTTTGCTTTATCGGCACGAAGCTTAGTTAAACGCTGAACCATAGGGCGTGTATCAGTCGCGGTATTACCTGAGCCACGATTCGCTGAGGTTTCCCAGATTTTCTGACGTAATTCGCGATTTTCCAGATCAGTAAGAATTGACTGACGAGTGGTGTTTGTCAGGGTAATTGCATACTTGCCTTCCATATCACGACTTTCCGCCGCACTTGCCAAAGAAGCAATCTGGCTGTCACTTAATCCGGCCAACTCTTCTTTAGTATCTACGACAATAACGTTTTCCTGCGTCAATGCCATCAAGCTCTTCTGGAACTCAGTGGTTAAACTTGAAAGTTCCTTGTTGATATCTCGAATTTGCTGCTTTTGCTCATCGTTCAGTTCCGCACCAGCACGAACGAAACCTTTATAAGTGTCTTCCAGCAAACGCTCAGACTCTGAGTCCAGCTCTAGCGCATCACGGTTATCAAATAACTGCTTAACCCGCGCAAATAAGTCTGCGTTTAGCATGATATTGTCACGGTGCGACGCCATCTTAGGCGCTAACTTACCTTGTAACTCACGAATTTCATCGCTGCTGTTAGAAGATGAAAGGTTATAGAATACTGAGCTTACACGGCCGAGAATTTCGCCGGCTTTTTCCATCTCAACAATGGTGTTTTGGAAAGTAGGATCTGCCGAATTTGTCGCAATAGCCTCAATCTCGGCCATGTGCTCTTCCATACCACGCTCAAATGCAGGTTCAAAATGTTTGAACTCAATTGCATCAAAATTAGGAGCTTGATAAAGCAATGAGCTTGCCTCGAAGAAAGGGTTCGATGCTGTTGCTTGTTGACTGCTGTCAGCAGATGCAGCTTGGTTTTCAGTAGTTGATGAGTTATTTGCATCACTGCAAGCTCCCAACGATACTGCTGCGCCCACAGCTACAGCCAGTAAAGTTTTACGCATGGGTATCTCCCGTTGTCTTTGTTATGTCATTGTGATTTTGGTGACAATACTCTAGCCCCACGAAAGCTTTGGCTCAAGAGTTAAACGGCAAAAAGCATGATCTGCAGGGTAAAAATGTGAAACAAACTACGATTACGGAAGTATATAGGTACGGAATGGGAAAATTAGGAAAGTAGAGCTATAAAACAAGAAGATTAAACAGAATAATGGCGGAGTGGACGGGACTCGAACCCGCGACCTCCGGCGTGACAGGCCGGCATTCTAACCAACTGAACTACCACTCCGCAAAATTCTTTGGGGCGTACTAAATGGCGGAGTGGACGGGACTCGAACCCGCGACCTCCGGCGTGACAGGCCGGCATTCTAACCAACTGAACTACCACTCCGCATTAGTACTACACGTTGAAGTCTCCCTCAACGCGGCGTGCATATTACGAGTGAGGGGCAAATGAGTCAACACTTTTTTTAAAGATTTTTGACGACTGTCTGATTTATATTCAGATCTGCGTTTTTTTAACCACAAAGGTCATTTTTTACCACTTTTCTCTGCATTTCCAGTTTCAGGGTTAGCAGCTTCAGTGGATACTTTCTTTTGTCTGAATTTAAACCACCACAATGCAAACAAAGCCAGGCCAATCAAAACAAAATTCACGACAACAATGATAATCAGGTTCGTCATTGCCTGCTTTTCTTTTATTGCTCGTTCCTTACGAGCTTGCTCCCGCTGTCGCTCTAATTCTCTTTGCTGCTGCTCAGCAAGTTCGGCTGCAGTAGGCTCTGGTGGTGGTGGCTCTTTTGCAATAAAGCTGAAGTCATCAATTCTGGCCTCAATCTCCCTACCATCGACAGTCGTCGCAAAAATATCCAGGTCGACTAAATGCTTACCAAAGGTCAGGTTTGCAATCTCAACATAGTAAGGAAACCCTTCGGTCTCGCTAACAGTGAACTTGCGTACTTCACCATTAGGAAAAGCGGTTTCACCATTAATAACCAAACTGTTAGGGTCTATCCAGTTGTCATCCACTTCAATCTTCAATCGATGGTTTTCGTCTACTGCTTCAGACTGAATAACTTCAAACTCAACAGGCAGAGGCTCAACTTCAAGCGGCCCAAACTCAAACACTCGTTGATACAGCGGTGTTGTCATTTCATAAGTGGCCATCCACTCACCGGGTTCAACACTCAGGTTAAAAAAGCCTGTGAAAACACCGTCGCCGGCTCGTTCATCGTGTCCCCGGCCATTATCTTCAAACTGAGCTACCCGGGCTGGGTTAGCACCAAAATTATCAAAATCCGGGTTATTTGTGCTGACAAAAAGCACATCTAATATGACCGTTTGGCGAAAACGTGCGGTTTCGACCATTTCATCGCCATTATAGAGCTTACCCTCAACTTTTAGCTCTTCATGCTGAAATAAAGGGTTCGGTAAAGGTTCGGCTTCAAAACGAATATCAGAGATTACCAGTGCTTTATTATTTTCATCGATACGACCCGCAGCCTGCCAAGGACCTGGCTGAGGTTCTTTAATTCGAATAATGTCAAAATTAGGATCGGTATACCACGTAACTTTATCTTCTGGGTAGCGTGAGTCATACCATTTACTGCCATCCGGTTTTATCAAGACCAGAGGCTTACTGCCCGGCTCTCGAAAAAACAGTAAGGTAATTTCCTCGACATTGTCGTCGATACGAAAGCGTTGACCTTTAATTGGCAACTTATTGGTAATATCGCCCTCTATCAGGCTCATCGCCTGCTTTTCAACTTCCTCTTTAGAGTCATCAACATCACTAAAACTCTGTATCGCGAGTGCTTTTGAGCTAGTCGCCAGAACCAGTAATAAAGCTAAGAGTCTTGCCACAGACAGCGCCCACCTTCTTCTTTAACTCGCGCTAAACGCGCCTCGTGTAATGCTTCTTCATCGGCCGTTGCGCGTAAAACCTTTAATGCGGGAGGGTTAGTCACTCGCTGGTGCTCAACTTTTTGCGAACCATCCTGATTATTTTTCCCGTGGCTGGCCAGGTTCAAATCTGTCTGACCGCCTGTCATCATCAAATATACATCAGCCAGAATCTCAGCATCCAGCAACGCTCCGTGCAATTCACGAGACGAATTATCAACACCAAAAGCACGGCACAAAGCATCCAAATTATTTTTTTGCCCCGGCCGCATTTCGCGCGCTAACTGCAAAGTATCCAGTACCGTACAGTAGTCATTCGTTAAGCCAACATTAGGTCTTATACGGCTGAATTCAGCATCCATAAAGCCCACATCGAAAGGTGCGTTATGAATCACTAACTGCGAACCTTTAATGAACTCGATGAAATCGTGGACAACCTGAGCAAATACAGGCTTGTCGGTCAGAAAGTCGTTCGTTATTCCATGAACCTCAATGGCCTCCTGCTCAACCACCCGTTCAGGATTAATATAAACATGGAAATGATTACCGGTTAATTTGCGGTTAATAAGCTCCACACAGCCAATTTCGATAATTCGATGGCCCTTGGCAGGGTCAATACCGGTAGTTTCTGTATCTAATACGACCTGACGCATGCTGAAATCCTGATATACTCGCTGAAAACAATGGATATAGTATCAAGTAACATGTCGAACTCAAAAACTGTTCATTTATATACCGATGGCTCTTGTCTGGGAAACCCCGGTCCGGGCGGTTATGGTGCCGTTCTGGAATATGGCAAACATCACAAAGAGCTAAGCCAGGGGTATAAGCTAACAACCAACAACCGAATGGAGATGCTGGCTACCATTGAAGGTTTGCGCGCTTTAAAACGTTCCTGCCACGTTATTCTTACAACGGATAGTCAGTATGTAAAACAAGGTATTGAACAATGGATGCAACGCTGGAAACAAAATGGCTGGCGTACGTCGGCACGTAAAGCGGTAAAAAATAAAGATCTGTGGCAACAACTGGATCAGGAAGTTAGTCGTCATAAGGTAAAGTGGAAATGGATTAAAGGCCACTCCGGGCATAAACAAAATGAGCGTTGTGATGAACTGGCCCGCAACGCCGCAACGTGCGAGCCACTATTAGAAGATAAAGGGTTTGAGGGCGAGTAAGTTTTACTCGCCAGCAACTACTGGCAGCTTTTTCTCTTGCCAGGAACTCATCCCTCCATCTACGCTATAAACATCGTTGAATCCCATACGCTGCAGACTTTCCGCAGCCAGAGCTGAACGCCCGCCGGTGCGACAAATAAGATACAGAGGCTTCTCAGCAATGCGCTCAAGTGCATTATCATAACCTGCCACATCAGGGTGTTGATTCAATTGCATTTCCAACACCCCCCGGGGCATATTCACTGCTTCACGAATATGACCCTGACCATATTCCGCAGGTTCTCTCACGTCAATGACACGAGCACCCTGCTCTATCGCCTTTTGCAAATCATCGGTTGTTACTTCTTTTACATTAGACTTCGCTTTGCCACATAACTCTTGTGCTGTAATCATAAATTTAATACCTCTTTAATTGCGTTTAGATTTTGAAAACTGTTTTGTCGTCATTACCGCTGCCGTTTGTCTTCCATTTACGGCAAGGTGTTTGCGCTGAACCGAGGGTTTTAATCGAGTTATTAAAGTTTGTTTCCTGGCCACAATAAAGTAAGCGGCGCGCATTCCCGGTATCGCTTCGCTCAGCTTTGTTGACCAGTCGCTTCCCCTGTGTTCGCTGTGGTGTAAAAAATGTGAAACATAAAATTCAGACTCAAGCACCTCAAACCCTAAAACTTCCAGCCAGTCTTTTACTCTTATCAACGTAAAATACCGCCCACACCAGGGAAAGCTTTTTTTATGACGAACAAAAACTCCACTCGCTACTGCAGGGCTGTATGGATTAAAGCCGGTCAATACCAATACGCCATCTTCGTCGAGAACCCGGGTAACCTCTCTTAATAGCTTGTGTGGGTTTCGGCAAAATTCAAGGACAAAAGGAGCAATGAGGTTATCCACACTGTCTTCTTTTAGCGCCATATCAGTCAGCTCACTGCGCACCGCCACCTTTCCTGCGGCACCTAAAGTCAGCCAGTCTGCGTTACCTCTAAAGCACTCATTGAGTCCCGGCCCCAATGAGCTAATTGCCACCGTCTTTCCTGGTTTCAACCTGCGCTGATGAGACCGGATAAGCTCGGCCGTTTGCTCCACCATGTACTGCCCACAAGCCATTTGCTGCCAATCTTCCGGAGCTGCTAAATCAATTTTTGAGTACGCTGGTTTAATTAACACGGCTAATTCCTGTATTATGAACTTATCTTCAACTTACTCGCTGGGTTTCTCATCCTAGCGTTATAGGGGTTAACATGCGAGTTCATGCAATTGAAGCTTTTGATGATAATTATATATGGGCGATTGAAACCAGTAACAATGACACTGTTATTATTGTAGACCCTGGAGAAGCTAAACCCGTTCAACAATGGCTGAAACAAAACAATAAAAGTATTGATTCTATCTTGGTCACTCACCACCATTACGATCACACAGGTGGTATTGCTGAATTAGTCCAGGAAACTCCATGTCCGGTCATTGGCCCGAATAACCCTGAAATAAAAACCTTAACTCAAACGGTCAGTGAGGGTGACACAATAACGGTTGGCGGCATTACATGGCAGGTTTTTAGCACTCCGGGACATACTTTAGATCATATTAGTTTTTATACCCCAGGTTTCCTATTCTGCGGTGACACGCTATTTTCTGGCGGATGTGGTCGAATGTTTGAGGGCACACCGGAACAATTTACACATTCTCTTTTAAAGCTACGCAAGCTCCCGGGTGAAACCCGAGTATTCTGTGCGCATGAGTACACCCAGGCAAACCTGTCCTTTGCTTTAAAAGTTGAACCAGACAACGCTGTACTACAAAGTTATGCCGAAAAGGTCAAAATGCTGCGTACACAAGACCAAATCACTCTACCGAGTACGTTACAGCTGGAATTAGCCATTAATCCCTTTCTTCGTTTTGATCAGAAAAGTGTTATTGCAGCAGCCAGTGACCATGCCGGAAGTGTAAAAAACACCCCTGAGGATGTTTTTTACACAATTAGACAGTGGAAAGATAACGCCTGATTCTTTAAACTCCTCAAGATTATAATAATTATCGGAAGTAAATTACGCATGACAAACAGCAAGCGAAAGAACACATGGTTTAAGTACTGTATGGTAGCCAGTGGCCTGGCATTGGGTGGCTGCCAAAACACGATGCTGTTTAGCGACAACGATCCGATAGAAACCAACCAGCCGTCTGAGCTTAAGCTAACGCCCATTCCAGAAGAAGTCATTAGCCAGACCACTGAAGAAAAGATTGCTGAGGCTAAACCTGTCGAGCTGACACCTCAGGAGCAGGACGACCTATGGGTACGAATTCGGCAACAGCTGCATTTTGAGGTACCTGATGTACCCAGAGTACAAAGTCAGCGCAACTGGTATGCGAGTCACCCCGAATATTTGGACCGCGTAGCTAAGCGAGCCGAGCCTTACCTTCATTTAATTGTCGAAGAGCTGGAAAAGCGCGACATGCCGATTGATCTGGCACTTTTACCAATAGTAGAAAGTGCATTTGACCCCTTTGCCTATTCACACGGCAGTGCTTCAGGTGTCTGGCAGTTTATTCCCGGTACAGCGCGCCAGTATGGCCTAGACATTAACTGGTGGTATGACGGCCGTCGTGACGTGTTCGCAGCGACTCATGCAGCTTTAGACTATTTACAAGCATTACACCGTTACTTTGATGGCAACTGGATGCATGCTTTGGCCGCCTATAACTCGGGGGAAGGCCGAGTGGCCGCAGCCATTCGAAAAAATGAACGGCTGAACAAGCCAACCGACTTCTGGAATTTGTCTTTGCCCCGTGAAACTCGTGCTTACGTGCCCAAACTTCTTGCCTTATCAGAAATACTCGCCAACAGCGAAGAATATGGTATCGCTTGGTACCCCATTGAAAACCAACCAAAGCTTGAAGTCGTTGAGACTCCGGCGCAGATAGATCTGGCATTAGCAGCTGACATGGCATATATGTCGTTGGATTCATTGCATCAGTACAACTCAGGTTATAACCGCTGGGCAACAGCGCCTAACGGGCCTCATCGTTTACTTCTTCCTCACCAAAATGCGGAGAAGTTTAAACAGGCATTAAGTGAAACCGAGCCGCAAGATTGGCTGAGCTGGACGCGCCACGAAGTTAAATCCGGTGAAAGCTTGTTAACTATTTCAAATAAATACAATACATCAGTCGACGTGATTCAGCAGGTGAATGATATCAGTAGTCATATCATCCGTGCTGGTGAGCATTTACTGGTACCCGTCGCAACGCTGAATATCGATAACTATAGGCTCTCAAAAGATCAGCGTCGCGAAGACCGACAAGATCAAAAACGGGCGGGTAAACGCATAGAGCACGTTGTTCAGTCGGGTGATACACTGTGGGATCTTAGCCGTACTTACAGCGTGAACTTACGAGACTTAGCGCGTTGGAATTCTATGGCCCCTGGTGATTATTTAAAGCCAGGACAAGAATTAGTGGTTTGGACGGAAGCTAAACCCTCTTCGGCAATACAAAGCGGTATCAACAGCATAATGCGTAATATCAGATACCGTGTACGCACCGGTGACTCACTGGCCAGGATTGCTGATAAATTTAATGTCACCATTCGTCAAATAGAGCAATGGAATAATATTCAGCGCAATCGTTATCTACAGCCAGGGCAAATGCTTAAGTTAAAAGTAAATGTCACTGAGGTGAGTAGTTGAGGCAACCTATGAAAAACTTAAAATTTCTTTTTGTTGTTATAGCATTACTTTTTAGTACACAAACTTTGGCTGACTGGAAAGCAGAGGGTAGCGGAGAAGTCATCTATCCTTCGGGTCGGACTGAGCCTTTAGACTTTGGCTTCGAATACAAAAAGGTTTATGACACCATTATTTTTACTGCGGGGAAATCCCAAATGCGGACCTCGGAAATGCCGCCTAACTATATTCTTAATCTGTTCGTTAATAAACAGGGACAAGTTTATGTGGCTGAATTTGCGAACGGTTTCTTTAAGGGATTCGAATTGACTATTGGTGAGCATAAAATCAGCGTGAATCACCGTCGTGAATTTGATGAAGAGGAACCTCTAAAGCATTTACGCGTACAAATTAATGATCGCAGCTTCTTGCTGGATACAACACACCCTACTATCAAATTTGAATTCGACGAAGAAAAAGGCATTGTTGATATCAATGGCTCAGGCCTGTTAAAAGATCTGAGCTCCCGCGGGCGCTAGTCTTTTAACAACTGATGCAATGCATCTTCGTCAAGTATTGAAAGCCCAAGGGACTGGGCTTTAGTCAATTTCGAACCCGCATTCTCTCCCGCAACCAAAGCCGTTGTCTTTTTAGAAACACTGGAAGCGACTTTTGCTCCCAGCACTTCAAGCGCCGACTTTGCTTCATCACGAGTCATCGTCGACAAAGTACCGGTAATAACATAAGTATTACCCGCCAGGCGATCACTTTGAACAGAGCTGGCGTCTTCACCTTCAGGCCAGGAAATAAATTCCTTTAGTTCCGCTACGACCTGCTGATTGTGGGGTTCATGAAAGAAAGACACAATATGATGCGCTACAACGGCCCCCACATCCGGGACTTCCTGTAACTGCTCGTTCTTAGCTGCAACAAGCGCATCCAGGTTTTTAAAGTGATTTGCCAGCGCGTTGGCCGTGGCTTCACCCACTTCCCGAATACCTAATGAATAAATAAAACGGGCTAACGTTGTTTCTTGTGTTGTTTTAATCGCATTTCGAAGATTTTCGGCAGATTTACTGCCCATTCGGGGTAAAGTTGCCAACTCGGCTTTTGATAAACGGTAAAGATCCGCAGGTGACTTTATCCAGTCTCTTTCCACCAGTTGCTCTACAATTTTATCGCCTAACCCGTCGATATCCATGGCTTTGCGAGAAGCAAAGTGCTTAATCGCTTCTTTGCGCTGAGCAGCGCAATACAAACCTCCTGTACACCGTGCTACAGCTTCACCTTCAACTCGCTCAATATCGGACTCACAAATTGGGCAGTGCAGAGGAAATTCAATAGCTTCGGTTTTTTCAGGGCGTTTATCTTTTACCACACTAACAACTTGCGGAATCACGTCTCCGGCGCGACGAATACTCACACAATCACCAATTCGCACGCCTAAACGCTCAATTTCATCAGCATTGTGCAAGGTTGCATTCGATACCGTTACTCCTCCAACATTAACCGGCTCTAAGCGTGCTACAGGCGTAATAGCGCCTGTTCTGCCAACCTGGAAGTCGACTCCGGTAATCGTAGTCAGCTGCTCCTGCGCAGGAAACTTACGAGCAATAGCCCAGCGCGGAGCCCGGGCTACAAAGCCTAAGTCTTGTTGCAAACGAACAGAGTCGACTTTAAAAACAACACCATCGATATCGTAATTCAGAGAGTCCCGGCGCACTAAAATAGATTCATAGTAATCATCACAGCCCTGTACCGACTCAACAGTTTTAATTTCAATGTTGACCGGCAGCCCCCAGTCTTTCAGTTGCTGTAAACGCATATAATGACTGTCTGGCAGTTGAGTGGTTTCTGAAATTACCCCCAGACTGTATGCATAGAAATGCAAAGGCCGTTTAGCCGTAACTTTAGAGTCTAACTGTCGTAAACTGCCTGCCGCCGCATTACGCGGGTTGGCAAAAACTTTTTCATCGCGCGAACGAGCTTGTTCATTGAAGCGTTCGAACGCACCTAACGGCATCACTACCTCACCGCGCACTTCGAGCCGTTTGGGAACATCGCCGGAAAGCTTTAGTGGCACATTACGAATGGTTTTCACATTTTCTGTAATGTCTTCGCCGCTTTGACCATCGCCACGAGTTGCCCCACGCACTAATAGTCCGTTTTCGTAAAGAAGGCTAACCGCGGCACCATCGAGTTTGGGTTCACAACAAAAAGTCACTGTTTGATTAGTATCTAAGCGCTGCTCAACTCTTTTACTAAACGCTTCAAACTCTTCAACAGAAAAGGCGTTATCCAGCGATAACATAGGGACTTCATGCTGAACGGTTTTGAACTGACCGAGCGGCTTCCCGCCAACTTTCATCGTGGGCGACGAAGCATTTTTTAAATCGGGATGCTCAGTTTCTAATGCCTTTAGCTCCTGAAATAAACGGTCATACTCAGCATCAGGTACGCTTGGTTCGTCGTTTTCGTAGTATTCTTTATTATAACGATTAAGTAACTCTTCCAGCTCTTGCATACGCTGGGAAACAGACTGATTCATAATGACCTGTAGTTAAGCTGAATGTTTGCGTTCAAACTCACGAATACGTTGGCGAGCTTCGTGAATCGACTGGCGGGTCAATAACTGGCGCTGCCCATCCAAAACCTGCCCTTGCGGAATTTCGGTGGCCAGCTTCTTAGCCGCATTAAGCATCATATTAAAGGCTTGCTGGCCGTCAAACTTCATGGGTAACGCCATGAAAAAGGCAACACCTTCAGTTTCGAAGTTTTCCATATTATCCAGGTCAAAAGTTCCCGGGTTAAACATATTCGCCACACTGAAAATCATCGGTCCCGTACCGGCCGTATTCTCATAGCGATGAAAGATCCCCAGTTCTCCGAACTTACAGCCCAGTTCCGTCATCATTTGCAATAAGACGGCGCCTTGCACCGGCCCCTTAACATGCAAGGCAATAACTTCTTCCGGAACCGATTCAAAATCTTCAGAGTCTTGCTGGTTGTCTTCCTCTAGCGGTTGGTACTGCTCGACTTCCTCATCATGTTCGTCGTTATCGTCGAATTTAAGCTCCGTTTGCTCAACGTCAACTTGCTCTTCATTACTGACACGCATAGACGGTAGTGAGTCGGAAAGCTCATCATCACGATCTAAATCCATCGACATTTGTTCAATATGCTCGCTGTCGTCCTCTTTCTCTGAAGTCGAAGAGCTCAGATCAGGCGCAACAGACTCTTTGGCTTCTGTCGCTTCTTCCGCCTTATGTTTAACGACACGTACTTCGCCTATACCGTCGTCATCAAAAGCTGACGATTGTTGCTGTCTATTTTCAGCGACGCGTTGTTCACGTTGACGCTGTTGCACATTGCCTTTACGTATTTTCCAGACGCCATGTGCAACAATGCCGGCTATTGCCAGAATCCCAAGAATACTGAGGGTAATTTGTAAACTGCCCATTTTCGCTCCATAAAGCCTGTTTTAACCAGCGTCTGTCATCGCCACAGCTTGTTCCACATCAACGGCTACTAACCGCGAGACACCCGCTTCTTGCATGGTGACCCCGGCCAGGTGAGTTGCCATTTCCATAGCCACCTTGTTGTGACTAATATAAATAAATTGTACCGATTCCGACATTTCACTGACCAAGCGACAAAAACGACCCACGTTGGCGTCATCTAGCGGCGCATCAACCTCATCTAGCAAGCAAAAAGGTGCCGGATTCAAGCGAAATATCGCGAACACCAATGATAATGCGGTCAGCGCCTTTTCTCCACCGCTAAGCAAATGAATTGTACTGTTTTTCTTACCAGGCGGTCTTGCCATGATAGTAACGCCTGTTTCCAGTAAGTCATCATCGGTAAGTTCCAGCGTAGCACTGCCACCACCAAAAACTTTAGGAAACAGAATTTGTAAATCATGGTTTATTGCATCAAAAGTTGTTTTAAACCGGTGACGCGTTTCTTTATCAATCTTACGTATTGCAGCTTCCAGAGTCTCTAACGCCGATGATAGATCATCCACCTGCTGGTCGAGATACTGTTTACGCTCTCTTTGCGCTTCGGCTTCATCAATTGCCGCTAAGTTTATAGCACCGAGTCTTTTTATCTTACTCTGTATTGACTCCAGCTCTTGCTGCCATTGCTTTTCGTCAGCTTCAGAGGACAACTCTTCCAATATGCTTTTCAAAGTAAGACCTGTCTCAGCCAGAGTTTCAAGCACGGCCTGACTGCGTTCCTGAAGCTTAACCTGCTCAATTTCAGTGGTTTGCATTGCCTCTTTGGCCTGACTTATTTTGCTTTGAATTGCACTTTGTCCCTGAGTGATTTGTTGCAAGTCATGCTCTAACCGCGACAATTGCTGGCGTTGCTCCTGTAATTGTTCCGCAACTTCACCGCGCTTATCCAGTAACTCCGTTAACCGCTCATCGAGTGCATTTTGATCTTCATCCGTATCTGCATTTTGTTGCTCACTACGTTCCTGCAGAAGTTGTTGATAACGTTGTTCGCTGCGTTGCAGTAACTTCTGTAACTGTGCGGCCTGAGCCTGCAAATTCTGCTGTTGCAGTGTCATCTGTTGCTGTTGACTGCGCAGTTGCTGCAACTGTTCATCCTCGGCACGAACTTTAGACTCCAATTGTTCGCCGAAGTCTTCATCAACCTGCTCCGTTTGTTCCAGCATCAATTCAAATTCTTCCAACTGCATTTCAATTTGCTGTTGCTGCTCTGCCGAACTTTCAGCATGCCGTTGTTGTTCTTGCTGCTTATCCTGCACGTTCGCTAACTGCTGCTGTATTTGTTCAGCCTGCTGCATGTTCCACTGCAGTCGCTCTTCGACTTTACCCTGCTCGTTACGAACCTGCTGAACCTGCTCCTGAACTTGCTTCAACTGCTCTTGTGCCTGCTCAACCTTCGTCTGAGTTTGATCCAGCTGCGCTTCACTTTCAGACAACCTGGAAGCCAGCACCTCCAGTTGTTCTAGTAAGTTTTGCCGCTGCGTCTGCAGATGAAGAACACTGTTATCCTCATCAACACGAGCCGCGATAAAACCGTCCTGCCAATACCAGTTGCCTGCTCGCGACACCGCAAAACTGGCGTTGCTTTGTTGCAGTTGCTGCTCCGCATTAGCATCCTGTTCAATCGCCAGACACTGCTGCAACGGCGCCCAATAACGTAGCGGACCATTGACTTTACTGGCCAGAGACCAGCTTTCAGGTTCTTGCTCATTCACAGGCCACACCAGCTTCACCCCAGAAACCGCTTCTAATTCTTCCGGCGCTTGTTCCAGAACCACGGCATCCAGCCAGTCGTACGCCAGCTGTTCAACCGCCATTTCCCAGCCACTTTCAGCCCGAAGTAATTCCCTGACCTTCAGGCTGTCTGGATAGTTTTCCTGTAACCATTTTTCACTGCGGCTGTCATTATTTTGCTTCCCTTCCAGCAGTTGCTCAATGGCGGTTAACTGAGCCTGAGCTTTATCTTCTTGCTGCTGATTCTGTCGGTGCTGTTGCTGCTGATCTTTAAATGCTTGTTGCAGAGTCTGCAGTTGCTGCTTACTGTTCTGATACCTAGTTTCTTCCTGCTCCAGCTGACATTTTAACTCCACCAGAGCTTGTTCGTTCTCGTCAACAGATAATGCTTGTTCCTGTTGCTGCAACTCTTGTTGCTGGCTGTGAAATTGCTCCACTTGTTGCAACGCATACTGTTGGCTCTGTTTCAGCTCCTGCAGCTTAAGTTGCGCCTGCTGTTGCTGTTTTTCGACATCGCGTTGCTGCTGTTGCTGCTGTCTTTGTTGTTGTTGCCACTGACGCCATTGCTCATTGGCTTGCTGAGACTGTTCTGACACCCTTTCCAGCTGTTCCTCAACCTGCTCCAACTGAGGCTCCAGCATCAATTGCTGTTCTTCCAGTTGTTCTCTTTGCAGGCGATCATCCGCCAACTGCTCATCAAGCTGTTCTATTTCTTCATTTAGCTGCAGTTGCCGCTGGCTGCGCTGCTCTTTTAGTTCTTGCTGATGTTTCAGAGTTTGCTCAATACGGGTAATTTCATTGCCCACTGAAAACATTTGTTCCTGCGACAGCTCTACTCTGTCGCGCGCTTCTTCTGCCTGCTCTTTCAGCTCAATAGCGCCTCGTTCATCACCACTTTGCTGTGCCTGCCAGCGCTCAAGCTCCGTTTGCTGTTCTGCATACTGCGCCTGCAACTGCTGTCGTTGATTATCCAGTTTCAGCCAGCGCAGAGCCTGCAGTTCACCTTTGAGTTTACGCTCACTGGCTTTCAGTTCTTTATAACGAATGGCAGCCGCCGCCTGACGTTCCAGTTTCTCCAGCTGTTGACCGAGCTCTTCACGGACATCACTCAAGCGCTCCAGGTTCTCGCGCGTATGCAGCATCCTGTTTTCAGTTTCTTTACGGCGCTCTTTGTATTTTGAAATACCTGCGGCTTCTTCAATAAACACGCGCAGTTCCTGCGGGCGTGATTCAATCAGGCGAGAAATCATGCCCTGTTCAATAATGGCGTAACTGCGCGGGCCCAGTCCGGTTCCCAGAAACAAATCGGTAATATCACGGCGGCGGCAACGGCTGCCATTCAAGAAGTAGTTAGACTGGCCGTCACGAGTCACCAGGCGCTTAACCGAAATTTCATTGAATGCCGCGTACTCACCTTGAATACGTCCGGAACTGTTATCAAATACCAGCTCAACACTGGCCTGAGAAACCGGCTTACGAGCGCTAGAACCATTAAAAATGACGTCGCTCATGGCGTCGCCACGCAGGTTTTTAGCTGAACTTTCACCCAGCACCCAGCGCACGGCATCAATCACATTGGATTTGCCACAGCCGTTCGGACCGACGACGCAGGTCATTTGGTCAGGAAAAGGAACTTTGGTTGGATCCACAAAGGATTTAAAGCCAACCAGTTTGATGTGTTTTAGGCGCATTCAGTTGTTTTTATTGGTTATTAGCACGACAGTTTATTATCACAAGACTCTAGCAGATCCGGTAGCCATTTGTAACAATTTAGCCCTCACATTGCCATTGTATTGCCTTATTATAATAAGCAAATTTAAACCTCTGGAGTTTTCATGCAAAAAGCAGCCTACAGCGATTCTGGACTCGCTTACATAGGTCGCGGATTACAACTTATCCGAACTAAGGGACTTCGCCGTTACGTCGTAGTACCTATTCTGACCAACCTCATCCTGTTCTCTCTTGCTTTCAGTTGGCTGTATAGTCAAGTCGACTATTGGCTGAACCGCTTTATGAGCTGGCTGCCCGACTTTTTCCAATGGCTGGAATTTCTTTTATGGCCACTTGCAGTTATTACCATTATTGCGCTCTTCTCATTTATATTTAGTACCATCATGCACTTAATCGCGGCTCCTTTTAATGGGCTTCTGGCAGAAAAAGTTGAGCGCTACGAAAGTGGTGAAAGCCTCGGCGACGAGGGCTTCTTAGGTCTTTTTAAGGATATTCCGAGGACATTAAAGCGGGAAATGCAAAAACTCATGTACTACATTCCGCGAGCGCTGGGTTTCTTTCTGTTATCCCTCATCATCCCCGTTATTGGACAAGTACTTTGGTATGTTTTTGTTTGCTGGATGATGTCGATACAGTACCTTGATTACCCATTCGATAATCATAAACTGTCCTTCCCGAGGATGCGTTCCGAACTGCATAAACGCCGCGGTAAAACGCTGGGGTTTGGGTTCGGTGTAACTGTGCTGACTATGATCCCACTGATTAATTTAATTATTATGCCGCTGGCGGTTTGTGGAGCTACCTCACTGTGGGTTGACCATTATCGTCGAAGTGCATTAAGTTGATAAAAGTAACCGACTAAGCTTGGGCTCAGTCGGTTTTCTTATCTGCACCATCGGATTCAATACCTTCCGGAGAGGTTTCTTCGGAATCAAGGTAATCCGGATTTAATCGCTTATTCGTTTGCACACCCATCTGACGGAATTTATCCACTCGGCCAATTAGGTTACCGCGCCCTGTACTCAACTTCTTCATGGCTTCCTGATAACGGTTATCCAGCGTTTGTAAGCCGTTACCGATTTTTTCCAAGTCTTCCACAAAACCCACAAACTTGTCATACAAACGTGCTGCATCGGTCGCTATTTTTTCAGCATTCTGGTTCTGATACTCATACTGCCAGATATTGTGAACGGTACGCAGCGCAACCAGTAAATTCGTAGGACTTACCAGCATAATTTGGTTGTCCAGCGCCAGCCGGATAAGCTCCGGGTCACGATCAACCGCGAGCAAAAATGCCGGTTCTATAGGAATAAACATCAATACGTAATCGAGCGTACGCAGCCCTTCCAGCTGGTGGTAGCTCTTTTTACCCAACTGTTTTATGTGTTGTTTAAGCGACTGAACATGCTCATTTAACGCCCGTTCGCGGTCTGCATCATCGTCAGAATTAAAATACCGCTCATAAGCCGACAAACTGACTTTTGAGTCGATAACTACGTCTTTTTTATTCGGCAAATGCACAATCACATCTGGCTTGAATGACTTGCCGTCTTCGTCACGATGATGTGCTTGTGTCTGATACTCGTGCCCTTCACGCAGGCCGGACTGCTCCAGAATGCGCTCCAGAACCACTTCGCCCCAGTTACCCTGTTGCTTGGTGTCACCTTTTAGTGCTCGGGTTAAGGCCTCAGCTTCAGACGCCATTTGGCGATTCAAGTCTTTCAGCGACATCACTTCATTTTTAAGCGCAGAACGCTCTTTGGTCTCGTCCGTATACTGCTGAGTAATTTGCTTTTTAAAGGCTTCAATTTGCTGTTTGAACGGTTCTAACGTTGCCTGTAAAGACTGCTGATGGTGCTGCTGCATGCCTTTCGATTTTTCTTCAAAAATGCGATTGGCTAAGTTTTCAAACTGCTGGGTTAGTCGCTCTTCGCTTACCTTCAGCAAATTCAGCTTTTCTTCAGCTGTTTTTTGTTCATGCTCAGCCCGGGCCAAAACCTCACGCAAGCGGCTGTCTTTTTCATAGACGTCATGTTGAAGCTCATCAATACGCTCGCGAAGAATGTCCGCATCTTGCTCCAGTACCGAATTTTGTTGCTCCGCCTGTAAACGCAAACGGCGTTGCTGTTGCCAAAGCAACAACAACGCCGCAACTACAGTCACAACCGGCACGCCTATTATTGCCATCCATTGCCACAGTGCCAGCGACATAATTAAGCTCCTAGTTTTTCATTGAGGTCAGCAATTTTTGCTTTCCAAATAGCAGGCCCCTGCGTATGCGCATTTTGACCATCGCTATCCACAGCAACAGTCACCGGCATGTCTTCCACTTCAAATTCATAAATGGCTTCCATACCCAAGTCTTCAAAAGCTACCACTCGAGATTTTTTAATCGCTTTAGCAACCAGGTACGCAGCACCACCTACCGCCATCAGGTAAACGGCTTTGTGCTTACGAATACTTTCGACCGCTTCCGGACCACGCTCTGCTTTACCGACCATGCCAATAATACCGGCTTCTTCAAGCATCTGGTCAGTGAATTTATCCATACGAGTTGAGGTTGTCGGGCCTGCCGGACCAACTACTTCATCACCCACAGGGTCTACCGGCCCTACGTAATAAATAAAGCGGTTGTTAAAATCGACCGGTAGCTCTTCACCGTTGTCCAGCATACCTTTAATGCGTTTATGAGCCGCGTCACGACCGGTTAGTAACTTACCGGACAACAGCACGGTTTCACCCATTCTCCAATCCTGGATGTCTTCTTTAGTCACTTCATCCAGGTTCACGCGACGAGCATCATCACCCAGTTCAAATGTCACATCTGGCCAATCTTCGAGTTTCGGCGGAGTTAAATCGGCCGCACCACTGCCATCCAGAGTGAAATGCACATGACGAGTTGCCGCACAGTTTGGAATTAAGGTCACTGGTTTAGACGCCGCGTGCGTTGGCAGTGATTTAATTTTTACGTCTAATACCGTTGTTAAACCACCCAAGCCCTGCGCGCCTATTCCTAATGCGTTAACGCGGTTAAAAATTTCTAAACGCAGCTCTTCTTCGGCATTTTGCGGGCCTCGCTCAAGAAGCTCATGGATATCGACAGATTCCATCAACGACTCCTTTGCCAGTACCGCTGATTTTTCAGCCGTGCCACCAATACCGATGCCCAACATACCGGGCGGGCACCAACCAGCCCCCATCTTAGGCAGAGTCTCTACAATCCAGTCCGCAATAGAGTCACTGGGGTTCAGCATCGCCATTTTCGATTTATTCTCAGAACCACCACCTTTTGCAGCGATCATCACTTCAACTTCATTACCCGGTACCATATCAATGTGCACAACAGCCGGCGTGTTATCGCCGGTATTCTTTCGGGCGCCCGCCGGGTCAGCCACAATAGAGGCACGTAATGGGTTATCTGGATTGTTGTAGGCGCGACGCGTTCCTTCGTCCACCATTTGCTGAACCGTCAGGTCAGTTTTATCCCATTGCACACCCATACCAACCTTTACAAAGCAGGTAACAATGCCGGTATCCTGACAAATTGGGCGATGCCCCTGTGCGGACATGCGCGAGTTGGTCAACACCTGAGCGATGGCATTTTTTGCCGCTTCGCTTTCTTCGCGCTGGTAGGCTTCATCCAATGCTTTAATAAAGTCCAGTGGGTGATAATAGGAAATGTACTGCAATGAATCGGCAACACTGTCAATAAAATCCGCCTGACAAATGGTGGTCATGGAACTGCCTCTTGGTTAACTTTTGCGTGGCGCTATAATAGCGTTTTCACCAACAACTGACCAGTGCCACTGACCGGCAAATATTTGCTGTGGTAGTATATCGTTTATGAATAACCAGCCTGAATTGCGAGCATGATGTGAGTGTTTTTCCGGATCTCTGTGCAATAAAACTTAATTGCCAGATTGATAACCAAAATACAGCTACTGAGTTGTTTCAGCGCTGTCAGCATGAAAGCTACGCTTTGTTGCTGGACTCTGCTGCACAGGGCCATGAAAACTGTGCCTATGATATTATCTTCCGACAGCCAGAACTGGTTTTAAGCTGCAAAGCAGGCAAACTGAGAGTATCAACAGACAAGCCTTCAAAACTTCCCCCCGCTCCCGAGTCGGCGGCCGAGCTTTGCCATTATGCCGAGCAATTGAACCTGTTATCAGGTCATTACTCTGGGCCTGCTGAACTGCCTTTTCAGGGTGGCTTTGCCGGCGCTGTCGGCTATGACCATGGTCGTTCACTGGAAGTCATACCTGAGTTTAATCCCGATACTTACCAGTCTCCCGATGCGGTACTGGCCTATTACAGCCAGGCGTTGATTATCGATCGGAAGAACGACACGGTTTGGTTAGTTGCGTCAGTAGGTCAATTAGAGGAGCTAACCGAGTTTTGGGACCAGAAAAAGAAGCCTAAGAAGCCTGAAGCCTTTCAATTAGTCAGCAACTGGCAAAGTAACATGAGCAAGCAGCAGTACACCGAGAAATTTAACGCGGTACAAAACTATCTGCTGGCTGGTGATGCCTACCAGATCAATTTAGCGCAGCGATATTCAGCCAGGTACCAAGGCAGTGAATGGTCGGCTTACCTGAAGTTACGGCAAACTAATTCAGCACCGTTCTCTGCTTTTATGCGCCTTCCCGGCAGTGTTATTCTGAGCCTGTCGCCAGAGCGCTTTTTACTAACTGACGCTCGAGGTCAGGTAGAAACAAAACCCATTAAAGGTACGCGTCCGCGGTTTGACGATACACACAGAGATCAAGCCAGCCAGCATGCTCTGCTAACCTCAGAAAAGGATCGGGCAGAAAACCTGATGATTGTTGACTTGCTGCGTAATGACTTGAGTAAGAACTGTGAGCCTAATAGCATCAAAACCCCCAGCTTGTTTGCCATAGAGAGCTTTCCTGCGGTTCACCACCTGGTATCAACAGTTATTGGCAAACTGCAACCCGGCCGTACCGCATTGAGCCTGTTCAACGGCGCTTTCCCGGGCGGTTCTATTACCGGAGCCCCTAAAATTCGGGCCATGCAGATCATTGAAGAACTAGAGCCACACCGTCGTAATATTTATTGCGGCAGTATAGGGTATTTTTCTCAACACGGTCGCAGTGACACCAGCATTACCATTCGCACACTGCTGGCCGAAGACGGTCAGCTTTACTGCTGGGCCGGCGGCGGCCTGGTAGCGGACTCTACAGCCTCAGAGGAATATCAGGAGACCAAGGACAAAGTTTCACGTATACTGCCGGTGTTAGCATCATGACAATTAATACTCGCGCAGATTTTATTCGTCGCTTCAGTCTTTATCCCTCACCGCCCGTTGAACGCAGAATTGATGAGCCGTTGCGTAAGCGTTTGCGCCCGGCAGCGGTGTTAATCCCAATTATTGAACGACCACACGGGCTCTCACTCATACTCACCAGGCGCTCCAGCAAACTGCGCAAACACGCAGGCCAAATCAGTTTCCCAGGTGGCCGGTTTGACGATACTGACACTGACCTGCTGGACACGGCATTGCGGGAAACTGAAGAAGAGATTGGCTTACCTCGCAGTCAGGTCGAAGTCATAGGACGTTTACACGACTACCCAGTCTTATCGTATTTTATGATTCGCCCTTATGTGGCTTTTGTCTCACCAGAACACCCCCTGGTTGCCGAGGAAAGTGAAGTCGCAGAGATTTTTGAAGTACCGCTGGCTGATATTCTCGATCATGGAAACCACTACGTTTACCGTATTCGTAAGTTTATCTACGACCGGGTGTATTTTATTCCCTGGCAACACCGGAATATTTGGGGCGCAACAGCCGGAATCTTGCGCGAATTGTCAGAGCAATTACAACCGGATGGGAAAAATCATTTCAAACCACTGAACTGACCACTTATTTTCGCTTAAAACTTGCTTCCCCCCACATGAATCATGCGACAATACTATAATAACCAGAACGAGCATGCGCGACAGGTAAGGATAACTATGATTAGCGTTTTTGATATCTACAAAATTGGTATTGGTCCTTCCAGTTCTCACACTGTAGGACCAATGAAAGCAGCTTATGACTTTTTGCATATAGCAAAAGAAGCCGGGCATCTCAATAACGCCGACGGAATAAAAGTCGAACTGTTCGGTTCGCTTGGTCAAACCGGTAAAGGGCACGGTACGGGCAAGGCGGTTATTCTAGGACTTGCAGGCGAGACTCCTGAAAGCGTCGACACTGACAGTGTTGAGAACTTTCTGGAACAAACGCGTAAAACCGAAACTTTGAATTTATTGGGTGAGAAAGAAGTTTCCTTCCCTAGTGAAGGTGCTATTACCTTTCACCGCCGCAAAACCATGCCTAAACACGCTAACGCCATGGAACTCAAGCTGTTGAAAGACGGTGAGATAATCTATAGCGATCTTTATTACTCTATTGGTGGTGGCTTCATTGTTCGCGACGAGGATTTTGACGAGACTTTAGAAGAAGCGATAGAGCAGTCCGCAAAACCTATCCCGTATCCCTTTGACAGTGCCGCAGATCTTTTGGCGCATTGCAAAGAACACGGCATGCGCATCAGTTCATTAATGATGGCTAACGAAAAGGTATTCCGTAGTGAAGAAGATATTCGTGCCGGTTTAATGAAAATCTGGCGCACAATGCAGGAAAGCATCAAAAACGGTATTACCACCGAAGGCATTCTTCCAGGCGGTCTCAAAGTGCGCCGTCGCGCTTCATCCTTATATCAGCGCCTGAAGAAAGAAAAGTCCAGCGATGCTATGCAAGTAATGGATTGGGTAGACTTATACGCTTTGGCGGTTAATGAAGAAAATGCAGCTGGCGGCCGCATCGTTACCGCACCCACCAATGGTGCCGCGGGTATTATACCCGCAGTAATGAGTTATGCTGACAGGTTTATCGAAACCCTGGACGAAGATGCCGTCGTCCGCTTTCTGCTGACCTCAGCAGCTATCGGTATTCTGTATAAGAAAAACGCTTCTATTTCGGGCGCTGAAGTGGGTTGCCAGGGTGAAGTCGGTGTTGCCTGCTCAATGGCCGCAGGTGCCTTAGCCGAGTTTATGGGCGGTGACCCGTCCAGAGTCGAAAATGCGGCAGAGATCGGTATGGAGCATAACCTTGGCTTAACTTGCGACCCCGTGGGCGGTTTAGTACAAGTACCCTGTATTGAACGAAACGCAATGGGTTCTGTTAAAGCCATTAACGCTGCCCGCTTAGCCATGAGAGGCGAAGGCGACCATAAAGTGTCCCTGGATAAGGTGATTAAAACCATGTGGGACACTGGAAACGATATGAAAACCAAATACAAAGAAACCGCTCGCGGCGGCTTGGCAGTCAATATTATTGAATGTTAACGACTAAAGTCATTGCCGGTGCTTAACGCATCGGCAATGAGCAGTTCTCAAATAACTTATCAATTTCTTCCTGAGTTTTCAGTTGCGTCGCTTTTTGTACCTGTTCTCTGGTTAGGTGCGGTGCAAAATTCTCTATAAAGTCATACATGTAAGTGCGTAAAAACGTACCTCGGCGGAAACCTATCTTCGTCGTGCTGTGCGCAAACAGATGTTCAGCTGGTATCGCAACAAGATCCGTATCAACTTTAGGGTCATAAGCCATACTCGCTAATACGCCAATTCCTAACCCCATCCTCACGTAAGTTTTTATGACATCAGCGTCGGTTGCCGTAAAAACAATTTTAGGTTCATGCCCAGCCTCGGCGAAAGCTTTATCAAGTTCAGAACGACCGGTAAAACCATGCACGTAAGTCACTAACGGAAATTGAGCAATATCATCAATACTTATTTTGCTTAGCTGCGTAAGCGGGTGCGACTTTGGTACCACAATAGAACGATTCCAGTGATAACAGGGCAGCATGATCAGATCATGGTATAAGTGCAATGCTTCAGTGGCGATAGCAAAATCAGCCCGTCCCTTTGCTGCTGCTTCGCTAATTTGTTCAGGTGACCCCTGATGCATATGCAGCGACACTTTCGGATAATGCTGAATAAAACGTTCAATAACGTCAGGTAATGCATAACGAGCCTGAGTATGAGTTGTCGCAATATTGAGTTTCCCCTGGTCTGGCAAGGTATGCTCAGCAGCAACCGTTTTTATTGACTGAACGCTATCCAGAACTTGTTGTGCAACGGAAATAATGTCTTTACCAGCAGGTGTTATGTGGGTTAAATGCTTTCCTGTTCGGCCAAATATCTGCACGCCCAGCTCATCTTCCAGCATTCTCACCTGTTTACTAATTCCCGGCTGCGACGTAAATAAGCTCTCAGCCGTAGCGGAAACATTAAGGTTGTGATTCATTACTTCAACAATGTAGCGTAACTGCTGTAATTTCATTGAGGAACGTGCCACTCTGTTTGCGAAATGTGATATAAGAAAATACTATAATAATCTTAATAACTATGACAAATAAAGAACTGATAGCAACGGTATTTGTCAAAATTGCAGGAACTGCCTTCTATGACTCAACCCACATTTGATTTTTCAACCGTACTGGCGTCCTCTGTGCACGACATGAAAAACTCATTGTGTTTACTTATTCAAATGATAGAAGAAGTATCTGAACAGGTCACTGACAGCAGTGCAACAGAAAAAATGGCAAAAGTCCATTACGAAGCGCAGCGCATTAACTCCAGTTTAATGCAGATGTTGACTCTCTATCGTGAAAATAACGACGCGCTGCCATTAAATATCGACCAACATCATCTGGATGAGCTTGTCGAAGAGCTGTTATTAAACAACGAACTGTACCTTGAGCAACGCGGTATTACTGTCAGCACAGAGATTGATGACACCGCTGTAGCATGGTTCGACAGAGACCTAATTTGTAATTTGCTCAATGACATCATCATTAATGCAATGCGTTATACCGCCGATAAACTCTTTATTGAAGTACAAACAAAAAATGACGGTGGCTGCCAAATCAGAGTTCATGACAACGGGGATGGCTTTCCCCCCGTTATGCTCAAGAATGCCGCTATGCTCATGCAAGAGTTAAAGGTTCAACAGGCACGAACCGGCCTTGGGCTCTACTTTGCGCAGTTAATCGCAAATGCACATGAACGAAATGATAAAAAAGGTTTTATCGAACTAAAAAATAATGGACACTTAGGTGGTGGTGTTTTCTCTTTAACATTACCCTGAGAACAATAATAACCTAATGAGCGTAATATGATTTACACCATTGTTATCGCACTGATTATATTACTGATAATACTGGCAATTGTTGTCGGTGCGGTACAACAACATAAACAACGTTTAGAGCTGGAAAGGCGCAAAAAAATGGCGCGTTTACGCAGTTCGCTTGAGCAAATCGAAGATCTCATCCATATGTCGAGCTTTTTCCCTATCGGCAAATCGATGCTGGCGGTACTGAATAGCCGTGCCTATGAAGTGCTCAAGAATATGAACAGCGTGTCACCCTCAAAAGATTATCAGGCACGACTACAAGATTATGAAGAGCGTATTCAAAGTGTCGACCGCAATGATACCTCTCTTATTAGTGAAGACTTTGAGATACCACAAAACAATAAGCAAATTATTGCGATGATCAACGGACTCAAGCGCTTAAGATCAACACTGAGAAGCGAGCATTCGCGCGGCAGAGTTGACAGTAACGTCTTTAGCGTCGAGGATCAGCGTTTAACTAAGTTACAGTTAAAAATCAGTATTGAAACCCTTATACGCAGAGGCCGCCACGCCTATGAAAGTCAAATGTTGGGCTCTGCTCGTCAGTATTATGAGAAAGCGTTGCGCACCATTGAAGACCAAAACTTCAGTGATGACTATACGGAATCTCGTCAGAAATCAATAAAGCAGGCACTTGAGCAGATTGCTCAAGAATTGAAAGATGCCCACGCACGAGATAAAGCCAAGCATAAGAAAGAAGACGATTTAGAAGAACTGTTTCAACCGAAGAAAAAGTGGTAAATGGCATGTCCGACTGGAAAGACCAACTCAGCCAAATGGTATATTCAACAGATTCAGGCCGAATTGATCCGGAACCGGAGCCAGAAAGTGTTCCTGAAGGCGACGGTATTGTGCGCCTGCGACGGGAAACTAAAGGTCGTAAAGGCAAAGGGGTGACTATTGTCAACGGACTGAATAAACCCCAGGCGGAACTAAAAAGCATCGCAAAAAAATTAAAACAACTTTGCGGTGTTGGTGGCGCAGTTAAAGAGTATGAAATTGAGTTACAAGGTGATCAAAGGGACAGTATTGAAAGTTGGTTGAAAAAAGAAGGTTACAAGATCAAGCGCTCGGGAGGCTAAGATCATATTCAATATACAAGCAGCGCCCATTATCACGCCACTCGACGTGACTCGAAAAGTTTCTGATAAGTTGTAGCCCTCGTCCGAAAGCCAACGACTCATCTTCTTCCGTATCTTTTACAGATTCATTGAAGCCGTTTTCGCTATTAGAGGACAGGCTAAAAGACAACAAACTGCTCTTTGGCCGATATTCAATATCAATTTCTATCTCGACTCCTTCCAACTCTGCCAATCGTTCTTCACGCGCCCGATAGTACTCATCAAAACCCTGACCTGTCTGCTTTATTCCAGAGTCGAGTTGGAGAAAGCTATGCTCAAGAGTGTTATTGAAGGCTTCGGCCAGCAATAAGTACAAAGTTGTTTTATGTGCCCGGATACCTTCCAGGTGACTCAACGAATCGACCAGCTTGATAATCGGATCGCGCCCTCTAATTTCATCTTCTTTTAAATAGACTACCAACCGGAAAGGCAGATGCGTCACATTTGTATCAGGTCTTATGACTGGCAAATTTGTTGGTGCACAATCCAGGCACACCAACGAAACATCATCAAACTGCTCCTGCCCCTGCTGGAACTTTTGTAAAGCCGTTACCAGCCCGTCAAAATCGCGTTCGCGCGCGTAGCGCCGCAATAATTCTTCAAAGCCACGCTCAGACAACCTTTCATCGTCCCGGTTTATCATTTCAACAACACCGTCAGTATAAGTAATAAGTCGAATACCTTTTTCAATAAAACAGTGGCTGACCTGACTGCTAAATTCTTCTGGTGGTAAAATACCTAACGCCATATGTTCCGGTACTAAGCGATTTTCAACCTGACCAGCTTCATTAATCAACAGAGCGTCGGGAATTCCGCCGTTCCAATAGGTAATGCGCTCGCCATTTGCCGACAACTCCGCAACGAAGGCAGCACAAAACATATCGTCAGGTAAGAGTTTAACCAGCTTGCGGTTAAACTCTTCAACCATATTGGCTATTGAAAGGCCTTTATCAGCCAAATCAAAAAAGGTTTGAGAAACGGGAAGCGCACCTGTCGCTGGTGCCAATCCGTGCCCGGTAAAGTCACCAACAAAAAGGTAGAAATTGCCTAAGGGGCCGGCTTTAGTCAGAACTAAGTCGCCATTGAATTCGCTGGCAGGCGCCAGATAGGTTTTCAGCAAAGGATATTGTGTTTCATTTTCCTGCAAAGCATTCGCCAGCATGTGACTGACAACGTTTTGCTCCCGCTCCATACGGTTTGAGTGATAAGCCAGCGCTTCATTTTTTCCTTTTAATGAATGACTGAGTTCACGAACCCGTGCGTGAGCGTTCAACTTAGCCTGCAATACCACAGGTTCGAAAGGCACGCTAATGAAGTCATCGCCCCCCGCTTCCAGACACTTCAGCAAGGTTTCCTGATCATCCAGTGCGGTAATAAATAAAATAGGTAAATGAACATCGCCACTCAAAGCCTTTAAACAAGGGGCGGTTTCAAACCCATCCATAATAGGCATCATAACGTCCAGCAACACGACGTCCGGCTCCAGACCAGAAAAAACATCTATTGCCTCAATGCCGTTTGAAGCGCACCTTACCTGATGACCAAAACGCTTAATTAACCCGCTTAACATGACTTGGTTTGCGGGTTGGTCATCAACAATTAAAACCTTCATTAAGCGATAACAAACATCTTATCAAAGCGTGAAATATCGAGAATACGGCGTACATCAGGCTTCGCATTCACTAACTGGATACCTTTTACACTACTACCTAAAGATTTACGCATATTAAGCAACATGCCCAGAGCAGAACTGTCTAAATAGTCCGTTTCCCTCAAATCAATAATAACCGTGGGTTGGGAGTCACCAATATGACTGTAGGCCTGGCGAAACTCCTGAACCAGACTAAAATCAAACTTACCTTTTATGGCAATAACTAACTGCTTACCATCATTTGAAAAATCGCGACTAACGCTCATACTTCCCCCTTTTTTTAATGAGCTTAACACAGATTTTCTGATTGAGTTTATCGGCTGAATACCCTACTCTTTCGGTCACAATAAATCCTAGTTATTTTATTATGGCTATAGCCTTCGACGAACTGCGTATTTTGCTCATCGAACCATCTGATGTGCAACGAAAAGTCATTACTCAACACCTGAATCAAGCAGGTATTCAGCATACCCGCGGCGCTTCAACCATTGCAGAAGCCAAAGAAGAAATACTTCGTTGGCAACCAGATATTGTTACCAGCGCTATGTATTTTTCCGACGGTACTGCCCATGAGCTGATTCAGTTTATTAACGCTAAGGACTTAAAAGATACCTTACATTTTATGTTGGTGTCATCTGAACATCGTGCGGATCAACTCGAGCAGTTCAAGCAAGCAGGTATTATTGCCATTTTACCCAAACCTTTCACGCCGGATCAGCTGCAACGAGCAATAACCGCCACCATGGATATGATGGAGCCGGAACCACTGCACCTTGAGCTCTATGATATAGAAGACTTAAGAGTGTTAATTGTAGACGACAGTATGACCTCGCGACATGTTCTGCGCCGCGTATTTGAAAACCTTGGTGTAGAAAGCTTTGTCGAAGCGGAAAACGGACAACAAGCCATTGATATTCTGGCAGAACACCAGTTTGACTTAATTGTCACCGACTTTCATATGCCACAAGTGAACGGTAGCGAACTGACCCAATACATTCGTAACAGCTCAGCGCATGCTCATACACCGGTACTCATGGTTACAGCCCGCGCCAATGAGCCTCAACTAGCCAATGTGAAGCAAAGTGGCGTTGATGCCCTGACGGATAAGCCATTTGAACCAGCAACGCTAAGAGCTCTTATAGCGCGCTTGCTAAATAGCTAAGTTAGGATGTCTGAAATGAAAAGCCCCTGTCGTAAATGACAGGGGCTTTTTTGCCTAACTAAAACATTTTCTTCTATTCAGAAGGTTTCTGGCGATACTTCTCATAGAGTTCTGTATGGCGGCTACTTAAGCTCACTTTACGGCCATCAATATAAAGGTGCGTTAACTTTTGCCCAATAGGGTCAAGTAAGTCACCTTCCGATACGCTAAGTGATGCACTTTTTCCAACTTCCAGTGACCCCAGCTTATCTGCAACGCCAAGAATCTCTGCAGGTTTCAATGTGATTGCCGCGAGCGCTTGTTGCTGATCCAGACCAAAAGCGACTGCATTACCGGCCGCAAAAGGCAAGTTACGCACGTCCCAATAGCCAGGATAAGAAATCGCAAAGTTCACTCCCGCTTCTGCAAGTCGAGCTGGTGATGAAAAATCTTGATCATAACCTTCATCGTCACGACCTGGCAGACCGTATGGAGAACCAAAAACAACCGGAACATTCAGCTCGGCCAGTTCGTCGGCAATACGCCATGCATCTCTGGCTCCCATCAATACCAAGTCAAACCCATATTCCTGAGCGGTATCAATGGCCTGCTCCAACTGACGCTTATCGTCAGCATGAACATAAAGCTTTTTACTGCCATCAAACAATCCCAGCATAGCTTCCCAGCGCTGATCTAAATCAATAGCGCGATCAGCCTGCTTGGCGTCGTAGTAAGCTTTAGCATCGGAAAATACTTTCATCAGCTTCTGCCGATTTTCCTCATTGGCTTTACGCTGTTCTTCGGCAGAACGACGTTCCCACCAGGTATTAACAACGTATGTCCGTGGCCAGGAAATGTGCACGCCCAGCTCAGCGGCGACCAGCGCATCCTGATAATTCCAGCCATCGAGATGCATTAACGATGACTGACCGGCTACAAGAGATCCTTCAGGCGCTACCTGAGCATGAGTAATACCGTGATAACGTACTGTCGGTATAATTTCCGAGTCCGCGTTAAAGGCAATATGCCCTGCTACTTCCGGGTGAATGTCACCCACTTCGCGAGCATCACGTGTAGCGCGTACCGCTTCAATTTCATTCAAACCAATGGTCGTATCCATTGCAATAACACCTGGATACACGTGTTTTCCTGAAATATCAATAACCTCGGCACCTTGAGGAATACTGACATCACGGCCAATAGCGGTAATTTTGCCATTCTCGAAAACTAAGTCTGAGTCGGTTAGTACGCCATTAGATACCGTGTGCAGAGTTCCTCCCTGAAGCACAACAGGAGCCTGCTGCTTTTCACCCGGAACTTCATCATGTGCCATTGCACTATTCAGCGTCAGCGCACTAACTAATGCGGCACTAACAGTGGTAAGTAGTTTATTCATTAGTGTTGTCCTCCGTGCTGATGCCCTTTACCGGTAAAGTGATCCAGCCAAAAATCATGCTCAGTATCACAGTGCCAGGTTGGCTGTTCCGGTTTATAACCATCTTTAGCGCCCTGCTTAGCATCATCACCTGCTGCTAAAACTTTCTGGATAAGTGCGTTTTTCTCTTCTTTAACGGCTTGCTGATGTTGCTTGTCCAGCTCACGATCAAAGAACTTACGACCATTTATCCAGGTCTGCTCTGCGCGGGCATATGCACTTAAAGGATAATGACTCCACAAAACAAAGTCGGCGTGCTTGCCTTTTTCGATAGAGCCGACATAGTTATCAACTTTTAGTTGTTTGGCCGGGTTAATCGTCACCATTTTCAGCGCTTCGTGTGGCTCCATACCGCAGTAACGAACCGACTTAGCGGCTTCAGTATTCAAACGGCGCTGCAAGTCGTTGCTATCGGAGTTAATACTGGTTAATACGCCACGCTCTTTCATCAAGCACGCGTTATGTGGAATAGCGTCGTAAACCTCAAACTTATACGCCCACCAGTCAGCAAAAGTTGAGCCGCTGGCACCATGCGCAGCCATTTCATCAGCAACTTTGTAGCCTTCAAGAATGTGGGTAAAGGTATCCAGCGTGAAGCCAAAATCCTCAGCCACTTCCATTAACATCAAAATTTCTGAAGCAACGTAAGAGTGAGCATGGACAAAGCGTTCACTGTTTAAAATCTCCAGTAGCGTTTCCAGACGATAGTCCGGACGTGGAGCAGAAACCTTATTACGCTCCGAACGGCTCATACGGTCATAAGCTTGTTTACGCTGCTGGTACTCAAGTGCAGCCTGGAAAGCATCGCGCATGATAGTCTCAACGCCCAGTCGAGTTTGTGGGTAGCGAACGGTCATATTGTCGCCCCAGTTACTCTGCTTAACGTTCTCACCTAATGCGAATTTAATCGACTCCGGTGCAGCATCAAACTTCATGATATTGGCATCGGTACCCCAGCGTAACTTAATAACCTGCGCCTGGCCCCCAATTGGGTTGGCTGAACCATGAAGCAATTGCGCCATGGTTGTACCACCGGCCAACGAGCGATAGATGTGAATATCGTCCGGGTTAACCACGTCACCAATTCTGACTTCCGAAGTCACAGCCTCAGAACCTTCGTTCACACCACCTTCTATAGCAATGTGCGAATGCTCATCGATGATGCCCGGAGTTAAATGCATACCTGCACCGTCAATTTCTGTGACGCCTGAAGGAGCCGACAGGTTATCGCCTATAGCCGCAAACTCGCCGTTTCTGACCAAGACATCCGTCTCTTCCAAAATACCATCATCAGTGGCTGTCCATACAGTTACGTTGCGAATAAGCACATCCTGACGCTCTGGCAAGCCATCCAGACCATAAGCAACATTAGGGAAAGTCAGCTCACTGACGTATTCAACCTGGCTATCTTCTTCTGGATTTTCAGTGGCACCTTCAGGTGCATCCATCTGCGCCTGTAAGGTGACTTCGTCACCCGTTGGAGAAACCGCCGTTACAGCAAATGTTTGCTGTGCCTCAGGCACTAGCTTAAAGCGCCAGCTACCCGCAGGCTCTATATCCAGGTCAGCAACAAAGGATAAAGACTCAGTGCCCGACTGAACATTACGCAACCCACTAGACTGCTCACCAACGTTCACTTCACCAGTAAGCACTGGACCTGGATTAATCGAGATTTCAACATCGCGATCATTCCAGTCGATAGTGTAAGTGCCAACAAAGTCGACTTTATCTCTGGATACCAGTTCGTTTTCTTCACCCTGTAACCAGACTGACTGAATGGTACCGTCTTCGAACAAATCGCCTTTTACCATGACAAAGTCGGCCATATAGCCTTGTGCCAGCTTACCCACTTTGTCTTCGACGCCTGCAATTTTTGCCGGGACCGTTGTCAAAGCAGCTAAAGCTTTGTCTTCACTTAAACCGTGCTTAACGGCTTTACGCAGGTTAGGCCAGAAGCTTTCCGATTTTTCCAGGTCATGCAGCGTCAACGCAAAATTTACGCCAGCTTCTGCTAACATAGCCGGGTTAGAAGGTGCGCGCTCCCAATGACGCAGTTTGGCTAAATCAACATCCAGATGTCCGTCAACGTCACCTACTTCCGGCGCCGCCGGAAAGCTTAGCGGCAGGATCAAATCGCTACCCGAATTTTTCACAGCTTCTAAACGAGAATACTCATAACCTGAACCAACATAAATGGAAGGAACCTCAAACTGATCAAGTACATCATCAGCTCGCAGTAGTGATTTTTCGTCACTGACTTTAAAAACGATTCCGGTATTTTCAATGTCCGTTAACGAATCCAGAGCCGCATTAAATTCAACCGGCTGATTGTGTGATTGTTTACCGTAAGAATTTTCGTACCAGTTAGCATCTGAAAGCGTCTGTCTAACCAACGCAATGCTGCCCATTAAAGACGAAGGGTATTGTTGCTGCGATGAACCTTTATCAAAAGAACCAAAATGTTTTGCTTCACTTTGATAAATGACATCGTTCGGTATTTTATCAGCAAGCGAAACCGTTACGGCACGCCCCTGGAAAATACCATCCAGATTTGCAGACTGAACACTGGTAAAACCTTGTGAAACCCACTTTTTCGCATCGTCGGAGTTCGTTTTAAACTCACTGAACCAACGCTTTTGTGAGTGGATAGCGTCATTAGCCGCATTACCACCTTCACGTTCGTTATTATAAATCGGCGTTTCCGAACGTTCTTGCTCGGCGCTGGCTTTTATACCGTAGCTTCCGTATGGGTCTATAAAGCCCGGATAAATAGTGTAGCCGGTTCCGTCAATGACTTTTGCTCCGGCTGGCGCACGATTATTGCGCTCAATAGACTGGACTGTCCCGTTTTCAATAACCAGAGTCGCGTTCTCAATAGACTTCCCTGGTTCGGTTATAATTGTTGCGTTTTGTATCGCGGTCAAGCTCGGCGTGTTATCTCGCATCCCGTTAGTGCGGGAAGTTTGATCAGCCGCTACCGAAGCGGTCAGTACAGACGTTACTGCTAACGTCAAAGCACTGAGCTGATGCACTTTTTTCATGAATTGTTCCCCATTTTGACTTATTTTTAGTCTGGTTGTCCCATAAGACAAGTTACTTTGTTATATATAGAGGTGACAAGCATTAACCGACAGATCGTGTATTATTAACGGTCAGTGAACTCAACAAACCGGAGTGTTTTCGATGAAAAAGCAATTATTAATAACAGCTATAGCAGGCTTTATGAGCCTTTCGTTTAACGTTTCTGCCGATGAAAACGCCTTTAACGACGGCAATAAGGCCGTAGAGTACCGCCAAAAGGCCCTGTCCGTTATGCAACAGAATTTTGCCGCTATGGCAGCCATGGTTAAAGGCGAAGTTGAATACAATGCTGATTTCTTCCAGCGCCGTGCCGACGACTTTGAAAAAATGTCGAGCATTCCATGGTCCGGCTTCGCCGTTGAAGGTGCAATGCCCGGAGACAATTCCGATGCACTGACCGCAATTTGGGACAACTGGGAAGATTTTCAGCAGCGCGCTAACGACTTACAAGAATACGCAGCAAAACTCTCTGAAGTCAGTCAGCAAGGTTCCATTGACTCAATTAAACCAGTATTTATGGATGCCGCGAAAACCTGTAAAGGTTGTCACGACAACTATAAAGACTGATTAAAGCAACAACATTAAAACGAGCCAAACAGCAACCGCTAATATCATCCCCTGCCAACCGGGTTTTAGGTTAGGGGCTTGCTGTTTGGTTATGCGGTAACCGTGTACCATTGACGCAATAAGAGGCGTCCCTTTGAAGCGGTAATAAACCACAGCCAGAACATGGATGGCAATCACAACTAATATGACGTCAAACTGATTCTTGTGCCAGCTGGTTACTGCTTTTTGCCCATCAGATGACAACCAGCTTGATAATGGACCGGAAAACAAAATTCCATCTGTTGAGAATAGCCCGGTCATAACCTGGCTTAACAGCAATGCCAGCATTAAAATAACCGCCCATCCACCAGCTACACTGTGTGTATTTTCGGCTTCATAAGCACCACTGAACAGCTTTCGCAAATGCTTTAAAATTGCGGCAGGCGATTTCAAAAAGGCATGAAAACGCGCATTCTCACTACCGAAAATGCCCCAACCTATTCTGACAACAAGTAACGCCAATAACGCCACCCCGATATCTTTATGCAACTCCATCCGGCCGTTTTCGACGGTCCACCAAAGTCCTCCCAGAAAAACAATGAGTAAGCCATGGAACACACGGATAAAGCTGTCCCACACTTTAATAGAATTTCCTTTCTGTTTCATGTTGTTAGCTCCAAATAACTGGGAATATAAACAGCTAAGTGCTAGGGTATAATTAATTATGGCGAATAGGTAGTGACTATGCGTAAAATTCTTATTGCTGACGATGATTTTATCAGTATCGAAGTGTTAAAAGCGATGTTGGCTAACTTTGAAGTCGACCTGCTTGTCGCAATGACAGGGGAGGAAGCTTTAAACTTGGCAGAACAAGGACCGGAGCTTATCTTTCTCGACTATGAAATGCCCGATATGTCCGGTGCTGAGGTATGTCAGCATTTGCGACGGATCGAAAAGCATAAAACAACGCCGATTATTGCTATTACCAGTCACCAAAGTGCCAGCGAAATGAGCGCTTGCCGTGAAGCAGGAATGGACGCCACGCTTCATAAGCCTGTTTCACCAGAGGCACTCAGTGAACTGATGTCGGAATATCTGCCATAAACGTTATTCGTGTTTGAATCTTTGGTCATCCGCTAATTGCACCAAAGATTCACTTTCTTGCAGAAATTGATTAGAAAACTCACCAAAATATTGACTAACTTCTTCGAAAAGAAGAATAAAGTCTCTTTTCTTACCATTTTCTATATCGTCGAGTATCTCGGAGAATCGGCGCAAATAACGTCTAATTGAGGAAAACTGCGATTTATTTGCGGCAATGATATCAGCATAAAGTTCTGCGTTCTGAGCAAACAAACGACCTATCATCATCAGTTCCATTCTATAAATAGGTGAGCTGAGTTCTAACAGTTCCTTAATGTCTACGCGTTCTGATGCCAGATGAACGCCGTAAGCAAAAGTGCTTAAATGGCGCATAGCCTGTATCCAGCCCATAGCGTCATCGTGTTTATTTGCATCAACCTCGTGTAAATGAGCGCCCCAATTAATAAATTGGTCTAACAACCACTGATAATGCTGCCGCTGCCTGCCATGAGTAACAACAACCAGTTGCTTTGCCAGGTTCTGCACTGACGGCCCGAACATTGGATGTAACCCTACAACCGGTCCGCCATGCTGCTCCAGCATTGCGTTTAACGGGGCAGCCTTAATACTGGTCACATCGGCTAAGACACAATCATCAGCCAACGGCGGTAAGCGCCTTATCAGTTCAACGGTTTTATTAACAGGCACACTCATGAGTACCAACTGTGCCTGATTTAATTCGTCCTTTGTTGGCCAGTCGTTGCCCTTGTCTATAGTTATGACCCGGTAGCCTGTTTGCCTTAACTGAGTAACCAAACGTGCGCCCAGAGCGCCCTCGCCACCAAACACAAAAACAGGTCTTTCAAGATTACTAGAGGTAGCTGCCGCTTGTGATGTTTGCGTGCGATATGACTCACGAATAATGCGGCGCACGACGTCTTCAATTAAGTCCTCAGACAAACCGGCTTGTTTTGCTTTTACTCTGCGAGCTTTCACTAAAGAACGCTCTCTCTCCGGTACATAAAGCGGCTGCTTCAATGAACGTTTAACCTCACCAACTTCAGCCGTTAGCTTCGCTCTACGCGCAATAATTTCAATTAACTCATTATCAGCCGCATCAATGGCATTACGCAGTTCTGATAATCGTTTGCCCGGTTCTTGACTCATGAGTGGCTACTTTGTTCCTCTTTAATGACACCAATAATACAGCGATACGCCTTTTGAATTTTTTGCATCTTAGCAACACTCCCGCCTTTATCCGGGTGGTACTTATGCACTAACTTTCGATACTGCTTTTTAATAAATGCGTGACTGGCCGGTGGTTCAACTTCCATCAACTGCCAGGCTTCTGCTACTGGCATATCTACCGTTACAGAAGAATGCCCCATGCGTTGCCAAAAATCATCAAGCATTGACTCGACATCGGCTCCCGATGTGCTACTTAATTGATTTAAGTCCAGGTAATACTCTGCCAATGGGTCATTTTCAGATAAAGCAGAAGTTCCTTTGTGCCAAGGCTGGCATTCAATATTTAATGTATGAATAAAAAGCTCATACTTTTTTTGTTCCCGCCAGCGCTCACGTAGTTTATACAAACAATGAAATAATAAAAAATGCGTTTGAAACAGGGTTAAAGGGTCCCGCAATGCGGCCTTATCAAAAAATTCATAGGGCTGAGACTGCAACTGCTCTATAAGCTCAAGCTCAGTCCAATGGGGCTGCGTATTGATGTTCTCAGCCAAAATCTGCGTGAGTATTTCTATATCTTCTTTCATTTTTAAAACACTAACAAAAAACCCAGCACAAGGCTGGGTTTTTCTTTGCTATTTCGTTTTTTTGCTAAAAGCTTAAGACAGCTTCTCGCGGATACGTGCAGACTTACCAGAACGCTCACGCAAGTAGTACAGTTTCGCGCGACGAACCGCACCACGACGTTTGACTTTAATACTGTCAACTAATGGGCTGTGCGTTTGGAAAGTACGTTCTACACCTTCACCGTTCGATACTTTACGTACAGTGAACGCTGAATGCAGACCGCGATTACGAACACGGATAACAACACCTTCAAACGCCTGAAGACGTTCGCGGTTACCCTCTTTTACTTTTACATTTACAACAACAGTGTCACCTGGTGCAAACTCAGGTAAATCTTGTTTCATCTGCTCTTCTTCAAGAGCCTTAATGATGTTTTGGCTAACTTTTGCCATTTTTATATCTCCTATCCTAGGTAAACTGTACTTTACTTGCCGGATGACTGTTGTTCGATAAACTCTTGCAACAATGTTTCCTGCTCGTCAGTCAGAGCTAGGCTATGAATTAACTCTGGTCGTTGCAGCCAGGTTTTACCCAAAGACTGCTGTAAACGCCAGCGACGTATCTTTTCATGATCACCGCTTAATAAAACCGGCGGTACTTGCTGCTCATTATAAATTTCTGGTCGAGTATAGTGAGGGCAGTCCAGTAACCCGCTGGCAAAAGAGTCTTCTGCCGCTGAATCCTGATGTCCCAACACTCCCGGAATTAACCGTGAAACTGCGTCAATAAGCACCATTGCTGGTAACTCACCACCGCTTAATACGTAATCCCCTATCGACCATTCCGCATCGACGTACTGCTTAATAACACGTTCATCAATGCCTTCATAACGGCCAGCAATCAAAATCATTCGATCATTTTTGGAGAGCTTCTGCACTCCGCTGTGATCAAGTTTTTGCCCTTGTGGTGACAAATAAATAACAGGAGTGTCCTCACCCAGGCTTTTTTTTGCTGCATTGATAGCATCCACAAGTGGCTGCACCATCATCAGCATACCCGGACCACCGCCATAAGGCCTGTCATCAACAGTCCTGTGGCGATCATGCGTGAAATCACGAGGATTCCAAACACTCACTGTCAGCAAACCTTCCTTTATTGCTCTGCCGGTAACACCATAGTCGGTGACTGCAGCAAACATTTCAGGAAACAAACTGATGATACCAACCTGCAATGGTTTACTCATCAAAAGTCTGACGGCCACTCAACCTGAATACGCTTCTCTTCCTTATTAACCTCAGTGACATACTCACTTTGGATAAAGGGAATTAAACGTTCAGACTTTCCGAACCCATCGTTGCTGTTTGCCTTTACGACCAACACATCGTTAGATGCAGTGGGCATAATTTGTTCAACCACACCCATATCATAGCCTTTAGTGTTTACTACACGCATACCAATAAGGTCGCGCCAGTAAAACTCGTCATCAGCTAATGCCGGTAACTCATCTGCAGCAATGCAGATATCCGCACCAGTGAGGCGTGCAGCCTCATCACGATCGGATATACCTTCTAACCTGGCGATAAGTCCGTTGTTGTGGCGACGCCACTCGACAACTTTCATTTCGCACTCAGTTTTCTGGCTGAGTAACCAAGGGCTGTATTCAAATATCGATTCTGGATCATCAGTAAATGATTGCACTTTCAACCAGCCTTTAACGCCATACACCGCACCAAGGCGACCAACGACGATTTGTTCTGATTGCTGCATTAATTTACCTACCTGAATCTGTTAATGCTTACGCCGCAGCGCTTGCATCTTTAACAAGTTTAGCAACACGATCAGATAACTGAGCGCCTTTGCTTACCCAGTGCTCAATGCGGTCAACATCAACACGAAGTTTTTCTTCCTGACCACGAGCTACAGGGTTAAAGAATCCTACTTTCTCAATGAAACGACCGTCGCGTGCATTGCGACTGTCAGCAACTACCATTTGGTAGAAGGGGCGTTTTTTAGCGCCACCACGTTGTAAACGAATGGTTACCATTGCGTTCCTCAATATAACTGTTTTGTAAATGTAAAAAATAGCAAAGCCCTCCGACAGAGTCGGAAGGCTCGGCAATTCTACTGATTTTTACTGCAAATGCAAGCTTGACGCGCTTTTTCCTAACGCCCGGGGAACATTCCTGGAGGTAACTTTCCACCCATGCCGCGCATCATTTTCTGCATGCCGCCGCCTTTCATTTTTTTCATCATTTTTTGCATTTGAGTAAACTGTTTAAGCAGCTTGTTCACATCCTGAACCTGGGTACCAGAACCAGTGGCTATACGGCGCTTACGCGAGCCCTTTATAACATCGGGACGCAGCCGTTCTTTCGGGGTCATGGAGTTGATAATGGCTTCCATACGCAAGGTCATTTTGTCATCCATCTGACCTTTCATTTGCTCTGTCATTTTACCCATGCCCGGCATTTTGGTCATTAATCCCATCATGCCGCCCATTTCCCGCATTTGAACTAATTGGTCACGAAAATCTTCCAGTGAAAACTGGCCTTTTTTCATGACTTTTTTAGCAACCTTCTCAGCCTTCTCTTTATCGACTTTTTGCTCAACTTCCTCAATTAAAGAGAGCATATCGCCCATGCCAAGAATTCTGGAGGCTACTCGGTCAGGATGAAACGGCTCCAGCGCATCGTTTTTCTCGCCAACACCCAGGAACTTAATAGGTTTACCGGTAATATGACGAATAGACAGGGCGGCACCACCGCGCGCATCGCCGTCGGTCTTAGTCAGAATAACACCGGTTAGCGGCAGAGCTTCGCTGAATGCTTTGGCCGTATTCGCCGCATCCTGCCCGGTCATAGCGTCAACGACAAACAACGTTTCAATTGGGTTGATGGCTGAATGCAGTTGCTGAATTTCCTGCATCATGTCTTCATCAATGGCCAAACGACCAGCGGTATCCACTAACACCACATCAATAAACTGCTTACGAGCCTGGGCAATAGCGGCATTAGCAATATCAACCGGCTTCTGCTCTGTGGTAGAAGGGAAAAACTCAACCCCAACTTGCTCAGCAAGCGTTTCCAACTGCTTAATAGCCGCGGGACGATAAACGTCGGCACTGACGACCATTACTTTTTTCTTTTGGCGTTCAGTTAAATATTTGGCCAGTTTGCCCACACTGGTGGTTTTACCCGCACCTTGCAGGCCAGCCATTAAAATAACAGCCGGTGGCTGAGTGTTTAACTGCAAGGGAGCATTGGCCTCGCCCATTGCCGCTTCGAGTTCAGACTGAACAATTTTTACAAACACCTGACCCGGCGTAAGGCTTTTATTCACCTCGGTGCCAACAGCCCGCTCTTTCACTTTGCCGATAAAGTCTTTGACCACAGGCAAAGCAACATCGGCTTCTAGTAAAGCCATGCGAACTTCGCGCAACGTTTCTTTAATATTGTCTTCGGTCAGTCGACCCCGGCCGCCAATAGAGTGCAGCGTTTGCGACAAACGTTCCGATAAATTCTCAAACATGTCGATCGTCTCTTATATTGCGATTTCTGACGGAAATAGTAATGGGGGCAGTATATCTGATTTGCAAGAAAGTTTCGCCCCGTAAGTATTGGGTTTAACTGACTGACATCGTATACTCATGACTACGAACAACTCAGAATCAGGGAATTCGAGCGCGTGATGCTCTCTTTATTGTTGCTAATCAGCTTATTGGGTTATAGTGCCAGCGCTTTTGTTATTCTGCGAAATATACTTAAAAACAAAACGCTCCACCCAACTTATCAAATTGTACCTGCTGCCTTAGCAGTCATCGCCCATGGTTGGCTCATCCTGCTGCAACTTTCTTACGACGACTTCGATCACATTAATGTCTCGTCAAGCTTAGCTATTGTGGCCTTTTTAATAGCTACCCTGACTTTGCTAAAAAATAATCAAGCCAGTAATTTATTTCTAAAACCTGTTATTTATCTGTTTTCAGCCCTGACTACCGTGCTGTTAGTTTTCACTCCGGTTGACTGGGGCGCTGATATTAGTGCCGGGCATGGGTTAGTTTTTCACATTACCTTATCTTTAGTTGCTTACGGCATTTTAGCCTTAGCCACTCTTTACGCGTTACAGACGAGTTACTTAAACCGGGTTCTTAAGAATAGAAAAGGTCATATTCTCTTAAGCAAGCTACCGCCGTTAATGACCGTCGAAAAATATTTCTTCAATCTTCTGGCGTTAGGCACGTTTGTTTTATTTATTGCGCTTGGCTCGGGTTTTATATTTCTAGACGATATGTTTGCACAGCAACAAGCACACAAAACAATTCTGACTAGCCTGGCCGCCCTTCTCTATTTAATTGCCGTAATTTTACATCGCGCATCGGGGTTACGTGGACGCATTATTGTTGTACTTACGGTTATTGCCAGCACTTTGCTTACACTGGGTTATTTTGGCAGTCGGTTCGTGAAAGATTTTCTCTTATCCTGAATGGTACTTGACTTCATCGCTGAGAACTCTACATTGTCACATTCACAGTTTAATTAAGGAATAACGCGTTGGACGAGATATCGACGGGCATGTTGCTCGTGATTTTAGCCGTACTGATATTTTTATCCGCATACTTCTCTGGCTCCGAAACTGGCATGATGTCTATCAACCGGTATCGGCTACGCCACTTGGTACAAAATAATCACCCCGGAGCCAAGCGTGTCCAGTATCTGCTCGATCGCCCCGATCGGTTGATAGGCTTAATTCTCATTGGAAATAACCTGGTTAATATCGGTGCATCGGCTATTGCAACCATTCTTTGCCTGCGCTGGTTTGGTGACGCAGGGATCCTTATCGCAACGTTAGGTTTGACCTTAATTATTCTCATTTTCTCAGAAGTGACACCTAAAACGATAGCTGCCCTGCACCCTGAGCGCATTTCATTCCCAAGCTCTTTTATTTTACTGCCGCTACTAAAAGTCATGTACCCCATCGTTATTGGTATGAACTTCATCACCAATTCGTTTATGCGGTTATTGGGAGTTAATCCAAAACAATCGCAAATGGCAGACGCCTTGAGTTCAGATGAGCTACGCACAGTGGTTAACGAAGCCGGAAACTTAATCCCGACGTCGCACCAGGAAATGTTGGTCAGTATTCTAGACCTTGAGAAAGTCACGGTTGAGGATGTCATGATCCCCCGCAACGAGATTGTCGGCATTGATATTAGTGACGACTGGAAATCTATTGTGAAACAGCTATCAAACGGCCAGCACACTCGCGTTTTGCTTTACCGAAATGAAATAGACGATGCTATTGGATTCCTGCACGCCCGCGATGTTATGCGGTTAATGAGTAAAAACCAGTTTACTGCCGATAAATCCATTTTAGTCCGCGCCGCACGTGACGCTTATTTTATTCCGGAAGGCACACCGCTTAATGTTCAGCTATTAAAGTTTCAACGCCGTAAAGAACGTATTGGCCTTGTTGTTGACGAGTATGGCGATATTCAAGGCTTGGTGACTCTGGAAGATATCCTTGAAGAAATTGTCGGTGATTTCACTACGTCCATGGCGCCGGCTCCAAGCGAATCCGTTACTCTGGAAAACGATGGCAGTTTCTTAGTCGACGGTTCCGCTAACTTACGCGAGTTAAACAAAGAAATGAATTGGGACTTCCCAATAGACGGGCCTAAAACCTTAAGTGGTCTGATTATTGAACAGTTTGGTGATATTCCTGACGCCAGGTTATCGCTACGTTTAGGCGGCTACCCCGTAGAGCTCATCGAAATTGGCGACACCATGATCAAACAAGTAAGAGTGTTACCTAAGCTTTATCGAAAACCAAACAGTCAATCGAATAATGATTAACCAAAGAACAAACGCCACAGCCAACCGTGTTTTAAATCTTCTTCGCATTTATTCAATTGTGCGGCATAGGTCATAGAGCGGCTTTTCACTACCCTGGATACTTTTACCAGCCAGGGTTTCTTCAAATAAGATTTTCTCTGATACCCGCCCCAACCTTCGTGATAATTAAGGTATTGCCCGTAAGCATCCCACTTTGAGACCCCATTAATTTTATGCGTTTTGGAAATAAACCAGCCCATGAAATCAATAGCGTCTTCAAAGTCGTCACGACTGGCCCAGCCATTACCGGTTTCCCGCTGATAATCTTCCCAGGTCATGGTTTTGGCTTGTGAATAACCGTAAGCTGAACTAACTCTTCCCCAGGGAATGAAGCCTAGCAGGTAGTCTCTGGGAGGAAGAGCATTATGCTTAAATGAGCTTTCCTGATACATCATAGCCATTGGCACATGAATGGGGACTCCCCAACGCTCACGTGCATCGGCCGCAGCGTGATACCAATCGCGGTGTTCTTCAAAAATATGGCAGACATTTTCCGGATTCGCCGGTGGAGGTGTTGCGCAGCCGCTAAGCGTCACAATGAACAGCGCACTGGTTAACAGTTTCGGCTGAATTGGAAAAAAAAGTTTTATCGCCATTGAACTTTATTCACTCATTAAACTCTTAGTAATTGAATACAGGTTGTAACTGAGAAAATGCATTTATGTTCATCCCTGAACGTTTTGTTTAACGCAGTCCTTTTGGGCTGCGTTTTTTTATGTCTTTCAATTAGATACCTGACCCGACTTTGCTGCCTGACTAAAATAATTTGCCAGAAAGGTATCAAAGTCAACTTTATTGTCTTGTTTATAACGGTCTGCAAAAGCTTCTTCAGATTCCTGCGCCCATTGAGTAAAGTCACCCTGCTTGTAATAACTTAGTGGCTCATTATTAAACTGTTCGCGGTATTGCTTAGCCAATTGCATGCCTAAACTACTGTTGTCCCTATCTTGCTCTTTAAGCAGCCCTAAAATCTGGCCTGACAGGGTTCGCTCCGGGTTCAAAACCCATTCGTAGAGATCGGCTAAATGATTTTGGTAGCGTTTATCACCTGCACTATCATCTAAGGCTTTTGCCAACGGGGTAAAATCAGCAAACAGCTCTTCTAACCAGTCCGCCATTAAACGGTCAATACCATTTTGTTGCAGACTCAGACGCGGATCTCGCCCCTGCATGACTACTTTAGTAAAGTTTTTATCAGCTTGCTGCTGCTGTTCCCAGCTCATTTCTTCACTCGGTTGCAACAAACAGTACAGCAACATCACATCAAGAAAATGCATTTGCTGAGCGGTAATACCAACATCGCTAAACGGATTTACATCCAGAGCTCTGATTTCAACATATTCTACACCGCCTCGCTCAAGAGCCTGACTGGGTGTTTCGCCCTCATGCGCGGTTTGTTTAGGGCGGATAGGTGAGTAAAACTCATTTTCTATCTGCAAAATATTATCGTTAAGTTGACGGTAGTCGTCGCCTACCTTTACACCAATTTTCGAAAACTGCTGAGACGGTGTTGTAATGGCTTTACGTAACCCCGAAACGTATTCCTGCAAAGAGTTGTAGGTTATCTTAAGCGTTGCCTGTTCTTTGTTGGTATAACCCAAATCACTCATTCGTAATGACGTACCATAAGGAAGATAAACGGTTCCTTTACCAACGGTCTCGAAATTCCACTTGTTCAGTATTTCTTCATTATTGGTCTGGCAGAAAAACGACTTACACAAAGCCGGAGACGCTCCAAACAAATAAGGAATAACCCAGGCTATACGCTTGAAGTTGCGAATCAGTGCAAAATATTGATTAGTGCGAAAATCCTGGCTATTGCTAGCGCCTTCAATCGCAGCCAGCTCTTCCCACATTTCATCGGAAACCGAGAAGTTGTAGTGCACACCGGCAATGACTTGCATAGTGGCGCCATAACGATAGGTTAAACCGCGACGATAAAGACTTTTCATTCGCCCGGAGTGAGAGTCACCATACTTAGCAATACGGATATCCTCGTCAGATCCGATATAACAAGGCATACTCATTGGCCATAACAGCTCATCACCAATGGCTTTATAAGTTACTCGGTGAATGTCACGAAGCTGTTCCAGTGTGGTTTCAATATTACTTGCCACTGGGGTAATAAACTCGAGCAGATTCTCTGAATAATCGGTCGTAATCGTTGGATGAGTCAGGGTTTTACCCAACTCCTGCGGGTGATCGCCTGGTGCCAGCGTTCCATTTTCTTTTATGCGCAAAGCTTCTCGTTCAATACCACGCCCGATGCCCTGCCAGACTGCTGTTTTACCCGATTGCTTAAGCTTTTCGATAACTGCTTGAAATGTTGCTTGCAAAAGACAACTCCATTCACTGAGACGGATAGTTTTCTGCCGATTAGCTTACTGGTAATTCGCTCAAAGGTCTATGTTTGTCACTGTTAATTTGCGTTCATACCTTGGCGATTCAAACTCAACGTGGCAGACTACATGCCGATTATATAACCACTCGGTTACGGATTAACCATGAACTCATTCTGGACGTTTTTACAACTAATTTTTGTCATCCTTCAGGTAACCAGTCTGGCGTTGTACGCACTATTACCCGCACCCTGGAGCGACACAGTATTAGTCGCAATGATATTGTTCAGTTTGATTATTGGTATCGTTATTTGGTGGTGGTCGAGACGTAATGCTCTGACTGCACCTTTTCGTCAACCCTTTCTTTCATCCGACTCACTGCAACTATTTGAACAAGTATTTAATGACCTGCCAACACGAGTTTACTGGCGCGATCCTCAACTTAAGCTGCTGGGCGGAAACCGCGCCTTTGCGAACGATTTTGGTGTTGAGCCAGAATCCCTGGCGGGTAGATCAGATGCCGAAATTGAATCACTTGCTGCTAATGACGTTTTACTGGAAAGAGATAAAAAGACATTTACCCAGAAAGCCCCTTCTGTCAACGCAGAAATAGAACTAAAAGTTGACAATAAAAGCCAATGGGTAGAGCACTCCAGCGTCCCTCTTTACGATGATGACCATAACATTATCGGTATTCTTGGCAGCTACTACGATATTTCTGGTATTAAGTCTGTTGCCGAGGAAATGGAGAAAGCTAAAGAGACGGCTGAACGCGCTAACCAGTCAAAAGGCGAATTTCTGGCTAACATGAGCCATGAAATTCGTACCCCAATTAACGCAATTGTGGGTATGGCAAACCTTTGCCTAAAAACAGAACTGAATCAAAAACAGAAACGCTATATAAAGGTCATCGATTCCTCATCACAGGCACTTCTCGGTGTTATTAACGACATTCTGGACTTTTCAAAAATTGATGCCGGCAAACTAACCGTTGAGCGAATTCCTTTTGATTTACAGGACGTACTAACCTCTCTTGCAGACATGTTTGCGTACCGGGCCTATGATAAAGATCTTGAATTCATCATTAACTTGCCGGCCAACATACCAACCCGCCTGATAGGCGATCCGCTGAGGTTGAATCAGGTTTTGGTTAACCTCATTAGCAACGCCATTAAGTTCACCGAAGACGGCGAAATTAATGTTGCCGTTAACTTGCTGGATAGCTCAAAGGACAATGTTCTGTTACGTATTTCCGTCACCGACACCGGTATCGGTATGGATGAAGAGCAGCGAGCCAACCTGTTTAAAGCTTTTACTCAGGCCGATACCTCGACAACCCGAAAATATGGCGGAACGGGCCTTGGGCTGGCTATTTCCCGTCGTCTCATATTGCTTATGGGAGGCGATATCGGTGTCACCAGTGCTGCTGGGCAAGGCTCAACCTTTTACATAGAAGTGGAGCTCCCCCTACAGAAAGAACAAGACAACAGCCACCATCAATATCTTCTGCAAAAGCTCAGTGGTGTGCGTATTCTTGCCATTGATGACAACTTAAGTACTCGTGAAATGCTGTATGAAATGCTGCGCAGTTACCAGGTTGATGTAAAAGTTTGTCGCACTGCAGAACAGGCGTTGCAAGTTTTCCAGCAGTCCGTAGAAGAGGACAACCCTTATCAATTAGTATTAGTTGACTGGCGTCTCCCCGGCATGGATGGTCTTGAGTTTTGCCAGACAATAACAGAACGTTACGCAGACGAGATTCGCCCTAAACTGACTCTTGCAACGGGCTACTATGCCGAAGAGTTATCAGAAAAGGCAAAGCAAGCGGGCGTCAACGACATCATTTCAAAGCCTTTTACCGCATCAACTTTAGGAAGAAGTCTGGCTTCGACGTTATTTCAGCGTGAACTCCCTGATGAAAGCGATGCAGAGAGCGGCGACGGTATCCCGGAGAGTATTCTGCGGGCCCCCATTTTGGTGGTAGAAGACAATGAAATTAATCAGCAAGTCGCCAGAGAAATTCTTACAAGCCATAAGTTTAAAGTGGATATCGTAGAAAATGGGCAGTTAGCCGTAGAGGCCGTTCACAACAAAAATTATTCTCTGGTTCTAATGGATATTCAGATGCCTATCATGGATGGGCTCAAAGCAGCCCGGACCATACGTGCGGACTTTAACTATCAGCAGCTTCCTATCCTGGCAATGACCGCCAACGCAATGAGTGGTGATGAAGAGCGGTCATTAGCCGCTGGCATGCAAGGGCACATTGCTAAGCCTATTGATGAGCAGCAGTTGATTAAAGCCATTATTAAATGGGCTGTTCCCGGCGACTACACAAATAATCAGCAGCCTGAAGCACCTGCGGCTACTGAGGAGGATGAACCGACTAAGCCACCCGTTCGTATACCACAGGTGAAAGGTATTGAATTTGAGGCCGCATTAAAACGGTTACAGTATAATGTAGAGCTTTATCTTAAGCTGGTTGAGCAGCTTTATGAAACTTATCAGGGCAGTGCAACTAAAGTCTCTGACTTCATAACCCGAGGCCAGCACGACAGCGCTCGTCGCTATTTTCATTCGTTAAAAGGTGCAGCGGCTAACCTTGGGTTTACACATTTACAAAATAAGGCGGCTGATTTAGAGCAGTTTATGGCCGAAGGTAATATCGATAAAGTTGCTGACCAGATTACTGAACTGGAGAGACGTTTACGTTATGCTCATCAAGCAGCGGTTGATTTAGAAGCCATTCAGCAACATCAGTCTTAAGGACTTGCCATGACAAGATACTTTTTTATTATTCCGTTATTACTGAGTCTGATTTGGTTGCTGTATTTGCGTGCTAATGGCTGGAGCATTAAGCAAGGTTATAAAGGCTTTGTGTATATTGCGGTAATAAGTGGTGTCATCGCCGCGTTTTACACGGCGATGATGTTTTTGACCGGACGTTAAACTAGGGCCAGTAAAACGCCGGCTGCAACTGCTGAGCCTAATACTCCGGCGACATTGGGTCCCATAGCATGCATCAGCAGGAAGTTTTGCTGATTAGCCTGCAAACCAACTTTATTGACTACCCGGGCCGCCATAGGTACAGCTGAAACTCCTGCAGCGCCAATCAATGGATTAATTGGATCTTTACTAAATTTACCCATCAACTTCGCCATTAAAATACCACTGGCGGTACCAATAGAAAATGCCACCGCACCTAGCACCAAAATACCAAGTGTCTGGAAACTGAGAAACTGATCTGCTTGCAATTTAGAGCCAACAGCCAAACCAAGGAAGATGGTCACAATGTTAATCAGTTCGTTCTGAGTGGTTTTTGTTAAACGCTCAACCACACCCGATTCACGCATCAGATTTCCGAGACAGAACATGCCAACCAAAGGCGTTGCAGAAGGTAAAAACAACAACGTCAGACCCATAGCTATTAGCGGGAAGAAAAGCTTTTCGCGACGAGCTACGGGACGCAGCTGCTCCATTTTTATTTCACGCTCAGCCTGAGTGGTCAGTAGCTTCATTATCGGCGGCTGGATAATCGGTACCAATGCCATATACGAATACGCCGCGACAGCAATTGCTCCCAATAAATCAGGTGCCAGCTTTGATGCCAGGAAAATCGCAGTAGGCCCGTCAGCTCCGCCAATTATCGAAATTGCAGCAGCATCCGACATCGAAAACTCAATGCCCGGTATCCCGTTCAGAGCAATAGCACCAAATAAGGTTGCAAAAATACCGAACTGAGCAGCGCCGCCCAAAAACAACATTTTGGGGTTTGCCAGTAAAGGCCCAAAGTCGGTTAAAGCGCCAACCCCCATGAAAATGAGCAACGGAAACATACCCGTATCGATACCAATACTATAAACATAGTAGAGAACACCACCCGGCTCTGTAAAACCGCCTAAAGGAATATTTGCCAGAATTGCACCAAAACCTATAGGCAGCAGCAATAACGGCTCAAACTTCTTTGAAATTGCCAGGTACAACAACACACAACCAACAACAATCATACTGAGTTGGCCGAACGTCATTGCAGCAATGCCTGTGGTTTCCCATAATATCTGAAGCTTATCCATATTAGCCTACCGTCACCAGAGCATCACCGACGGTCACAGCATCACCTTCTTTTACGTGAAGAGACTGAACCGTACCGTCTTTCTCCGCTTTAATGTCGGTTTCCATCTTCATAGCTTCCAATATCAGCACAACATCGCCGGCTTTAACCGCTGTTCCCTCTTTGGCCACGACCTTAAAAATATTGCCGGCCAACGGTGCGTTTATCGTTTCACCACCACTAGAGCCTGATTCACCAGAGGAGTCTGACTGCGTTTCCGATGACTTAGGCTGTTCTCCAGACGAGGTTGATTTCACAGAATCTAACTTACCTGTGGGTCCAACCTTGACATTATAACGTTTACCGTCGACTTCAACTTCGTACTGTTCAACATCACCCGTTGTTGCAGGCGCTTTTTTCTCTTTGCTCTCTGCTTTTTCTTCAGGCTCTTCACCGGGTGCCGGTTCAAAAGCATCAGGATTGTCACGATTCTTCAGAAATTTCAGACCAATTTGGGGGAACAGAGCATAAGTCAGAACATCATCCACAACGTCATCAGCTAAGCGGATGTCTTCATCTGTTGCTTTATCTTTAAGTTCTTTCGTTAGTGCATCCAGTTCATTGTCCAGCAAATCAGCCGGACGACAGGTAATGGCTTCTTCACCATCCAGAACTCGTTTCTGTAGATCTTTATTTACCTCTGCTGGAGTCGCTCCGTACTCACCTTTCAAAACGGCAGCTGTCTCTTTAGATATGTTGGAGTAACGCTCGCCACTCAATACGTTCAGAACCGCCTGAGTTCCTACGATTTGTGAGGTTGGTGTAACCAGAGGAATAAAACCAAGGTCTTCACGTACCTTTGGAATTTCTTCCAGTACTTCATCAAATTTATCCAGAGCACCTTGCTCTTTCAATTGGCCTTCCATGTTGGTTAACATGCCGCCTGGAACCTGAGCCAGTAGAATACGCGCATCGACACCTTTTAAAGAGCCTTCAAATTTCGCGTATTTTTTACGAACTTCACGGAAATAAGTGGCTACTTCAGCCAGATCAGGCAAAGACAAGCCAGTATCCCGGTCCGTATTCTCTGTCATTGCAACCAAGGTTTCTGTCGGTGAGTGACCATAAGTCATGCTCATCGAAGAAATCGCGGTGTCCAGCATATCAATGCCGGCATCGATTGCCTTTTGATAGGTTGCAACACTTAAGCCTGTGGTTGCGTGACACTGCATAGCGATCGGCAAATCGGTTTTTTTCTTCAACGCGCTAACGAGTTCGTAGGCATCGTTAGGTCTTAACAACCCGGCCATATCTTTAATGAATAAGGAGTCACAGCCTAAATCCTCTAATTCCTGGGCCATTTCCACCCACTTATCCAAGGTGTGTACCGGACTTACAGTATAAGCAAGAGTTCCCTGCGCATGACCCTCTACGTCTTTTGCGGCTTTAATAGCGGTTTTTAAATTACGGACATCGTTCATGGCATCAAAAATACGAAAAACATCAACGCCATTTTCTTTGGCACGCTCAATAAAGCGCTTTACGACATCATCCGCATAATGCCGATAACCCAGTAGGTTTTGCCCTCTCAGCAACATCTGCTGGCGAGTGTTGGGCATCGCCTTTTTCAGTTCACGAATGCGCTCCCACGGATCCTCACCCAAGTAGCGAATACAAGAATCAAAGGTCGCTCCACCCCAGGACTCCATTGACCAATAGCCGATGCTATCAAGCTTTTCAGCAATAGGTAACATGTCTTCCAGACGCATCCGCGTTGCGAGTAGTGACTGATGAGCGTCACGAAGTACCAACTCTGTCAGTAGCAGGGGTTTACTCATTATGATTTCTCCTTGTTATTCGCCGCTTTCGTACCCTTGCGATAATGATGTATGGCAGCTGAAATTGCAGCCAGTACCGCGGGAGATGCTGTATCAGAGCTTCTATCTTCAACTGGAGAGTGACTACTGGCAACAGCCTCTGGCGTTGGGATCAAGCGTTTCATCACGCTCATTGCAACGACCAGTAGACAAAGAAAGATAATGACTGCACCCATACCAACGAGCATGAGTTGCGCAGCTTGACTGAGCAGTTCCGACACGAAGCACTCCTAATTGGTTGCTAAGGTATTGTTATAAAATTATTAAATACTATGGTAGCAAGTCGCGCAAGGAGATACAGCAGTAAATAGTGGGTATTCAGAGATTAAATGCGATTGAAAATTAAGCAGGGAACAGTATAGGGAGTAAAAAGAATGGCGCGCTCGGGAGGACTCGAACCTCCAACCGCCTGGTTCGTAGCCAGGTACTCTATCCAGTTGAGCTACGAGCGCGTATTCAGGTTAGTAACAATATGGCGCGCTCGGGAGGATTCGAACCTCCGACCGCCTGGTTCGTAGCCAGGTACTCTATCCAGCTGAGCTACGAGCGCGTATTGTTACTATAAACGACTGGCGGAGAGGGAGGGATTCGAACCCTCGATAGGGCTACAAACCCTATACTCCCTTAGCAGGGGAGCGCCTTCAGCCACTCGGCCACCTCTCCAAATCGTTGTGGCGTGAATTCTAGCGATGTTGGCAATAATGTCAATCGCTTTTTTAAAAACTCGGGTCTAAGTGTGGGATAATTAACCATCTCGCGTGATTTTTCTGCAAAATGGTCAAAAACATAAAAAAAGACCGGCTTCCGCCGGTCTTAGTCTAAAAGATTATTCTTTCTCTTGCTCATCGTCCTTTTCGGACTGAATTCGCATATAAATCTCTTCGCGATGAACGGAAACGTCTTTCGGGGCATTAACACCAATACGTACTTGGTTTCCCTTAACGCCGAGAACAGTGACCGAAACATCATCACCTATCATCAATGTTTCACCTACACGGCGAGTTAAAATTAGCATAGATTGCTCCTTCAATACTGTTCCGATTCTTACCGCGAATATCGAACATTTCCCTGAACTGTCGTAAGCAGTCTACCAATACTGAGAGCGATTACACTATAACGAAACGCATAATTTTTCGTTGTGTTTTTAACCCTCAGTACGACAACTACAGTTGCTGTTGTAACCAAGTTGTTGCAGTAGCCAGAGCTTCATTTAACTGTTCCGGGAGTGAACCACCCGCCTGAGCCATATCAGGGCGACCTCCGCCTTTACCACCAACCACGTTAGCCGCCTGGTTCACAACATCTCCTGCTTTAACTTTAGACGTTAAATCGGTAGTAACGCCAGCAATCAGGCTGACTTTATTACCATTTGCAGTTCCTAATAATACGATGCCGGAACCAATTTGGTTCTTCAGATCATCAACTAAACCACGTAAAGACTTAGGATCAGCCTGATCCAACTCCGCAATTATTGCTTTTACACCATTAATATCAATAGCTTGGGCAACAAGCCCGCCACCAGCTTGTTGTGCTAATTTTTGTTGTAACTGCTCATTTTTACGCTCAAGCTCTCGGAACTTATGCTGCAACTGGTTTACTTTTTCAGCGACAGCGTTAGGTTCTGTTTTTAACTCGCCAGCAAGGTTCTGTAATATAGACTGCTGTTGCTGGGTGTAACGAATAGCCGATTCACCGGTTACAACTTCGATACGGCGAACACCCGATGCTATTCCCCCTTCAGAGGTTATTCTGAATAAACCGATATCACCAGTTGCTTTTACGTGTGTGCCGCCACAGAGCTCCATAGAGAAATCCCCCATGCGCACCACACGTACCTGGTCGTCATACTTTTCTCCGAACAACGCCATGGCACCAGCTTCTTTTGCTTCATCAATTTCCATGAGTTCGGTTTGTAATGGTAAGTTAGCCCGAATTTGAGCATTCACCTCACGTTCAAGCTGAGCCAACTGCTCATTTGTAACGGGTTCAAAATGCGAGAAGTCAAAGCGCATTTTATCAGCTTCTACTAACGAACCTTTCTGCGTAACGTGTTCACCTAATAGGTTTCTAAGAGCAGCATGAAGCAGGTGAGTCGCAGAATGGTTGCGTTTAATATTTTCTCTACGCTCAGAGTCAATTTCAGTTTTTACACTGTCATTTAACTTCACAGCTGCCTTTGCAACACCATGGTGCGCTATTGCTTTACCGATGTATTGAGTATCAGTGACTTCAAAAGCGTTACCGTTTGCAACTAACACACCTTTATCGCCTATCTGACCACCACTTTCCGCATAAAACGGTGTTTCTGAAAGAACAACAATACCCTTGTCACCAGCTTGTAACTCTTCAACCGGTTGCCCTTCTTTGAAAAGCTCAACCACTTTTGCCTGCCCGGCAACATCATCGTAACCGATAAATGTCGTTTGATTTTCAGACTTTAACTGTTGGTTATAATCCATACCAAACTGAGACGCCTGTTGAGCTCGCAGGCGCTGTTCAGACATAGCTTGTTCAAAGCCTTCTTCATCAACTGTCAGCTCATGCTCACGTGCAATATCCGCTGTTAAATCAACCGGAAAACCATAAGTGTCATAGAGTTTAAAAACGACATCGCCAGGTATCACTTTGCCTTTAAGCTGACTAATTTCATCAGACAAAATAGCGAGGCCCCGCTCAAGTGTCCGGGCAAACTGCTGCTCTTCTCGCTCCAGCGCATCTTTAATGATCTGCTGTTTCTGAACTAACTCAGGGTACGCATCGCCCATCTGCCGTGCTAACTCATCGACTAAGCGGAAAAAGAAGGTATCTGTAGCACCCAATAAATGTCCATGACGCACGGCTCTTCGTATTATACGACGCAGCACGTAACCACGGCCTTCATTAGATGGCATCACGCCGTCAGTAATCAGGAATGAACATGAACGAATATGATCAGCGATTACCCGCAACGACTTATTATCAAGATCGTCAGTACCAATAATTTCAGCTGCCGCTTTAATCAACGCCTGAAATAAATCAATTTCGTAGTTACTGTGAACGTTCTGCATAATGGCAGAAATACGCTCAAGCCCCATGCCTGTATCAATCGACGGATCGGGCAATGGTTCAAAAGTTCCGTCAGCCTGACGGTTATACTGCATAAAGACCAGGTTCCAGATTTCTATGTAACGGTCGCCGTCTTCTTCTGGTGTCCCCGGAGGACCGCCCCAGACTTCCGGACCATGATCATAAAAAACCTCAGAGCAAGGTCCACAGGGACCGGTATCACCCATAGACCAGAAATTATCCTTTTCACCAATTCGTGAAATGCGGTCTTCCGGAACACCGATATCTTTTGCCCAAATATCGTAAGCCTCATCGTCTTCAGTGAAGACCGTTACCCAAAGCTTTTCCGCCGGTAACTTCAATTCTTTAGTTAGAAAGTCCCAGGCATATTGAATCGCCTGCTTTTTAAAGTAATCACCAAAGCTAAAATTCCCCATCATTTCAAAAAATGTATGGTGGCGAGCGGTATAGCCAACGTTTTCAAGATCGTTATGCTTACCGCCAGCACGAAGACAACGTTGCGCAGACGTAGCCTTATTATAGCGACGTTTGTCAGTGCCCAGAAAAACATCCTTGAAAGGAACCATTCCCGCATTAGTAAATAAGAGGGTTGGATCGTTACCTGGAATCATTGATGACGAAGGCACTTTTTCGTGTCCTCGTTCAGCAAAGTAATTTAAAAATGCATCACGAATTTGGGCACTGTTCATGCTCATGTTGAGTCCTACTTTTCTTAACTGAGTGACTTTAGGTCAATATTTTAATGGCCTAAGACTATCATGAAGTAGCCGCCTAGCCTAGCGTCGTGGTCGATTGACACAAGCGAAAATTTG
>Ga0208772_100031_pt1 | contig 82941 bp, 75 predicted proteins | sample AntDeeMetVIREN14_FD_184782 | JGI IMG/M metagenome (GOLD analysis project Ga0208772, IMG submission 184782) | Saline lake microbial communities from Deep Lake, Antarctica, in enrichment culture - Antarctic Deep Lake Metagenome VIREN14 (SPAdes)... ... | reverse complement strand
TCAGCATTAAGCTGAACGAAGACAGCGTATTTGAAACACCGTATAAACCGAGTCAATTAGTCAATATTCACTTTAGTGAACAACTAATGGATATTGAGGATGCGACAACCTTCCAAAAGGTTAGTGAGGTTTTAGAGTCTTATCCCTCAAATAAAATCCCATGTACCCCATGTAGTGCGGCACTCAATGCAACCGCATGGAGTCGTTTTGGTCGACCTCAAATGCCTCAAAGCTGGCATTTCCAAAAGTCCGACATTAATGAATGGCCGGCAGAGCGTACCTTATGCGAATTAAATTCAGGCTTCGATCAAGGGTTATTTCTAATTCTTGATGCAGATGATGAGTTTGCAACCTGCTTATTATTAAGTGATGGAATGCAGCTTTCGGCAATTAAGTCTTTGAAACAATTTTACGTTATAAAAGTCACATTGAATCGACTTTTACCGGCGACAGTCGACTTGGCAATGTCAGCCCAGTCTAACTGGAACCAACAGCTGGCTTAGTAAATTTGTTTATTAATTTTTTCAGGAAAATACAGATGTGTTCTGGGGAATTAATCTAAAGATATTTCTGTCCGGACGTTGGTTGCGGGGGCAGGATTTGAACCTACGACCTTCGGGTTATGAGCCCGACGAGCTACCAGACTGCTCCACCCCGCGTCCGATTGAGAGCGCATAGTATAGCCATAGTTCACATCGCGCAAGCTTTATTTGACCCAATTGAATAGTATTTAAACAAACACGGTTTAACTGCTGATTTATTGGCCGCCACACCGTGTAATTCTCTTATTTCTGCTGCAATTACAGACAGCCACTAAGCTCTCCGTTATAATTGTTCCCTTAATTTTTTAGGCGAAGTTTCTATGTATCGTTTTTTTATTGCGTGCTCCAAAGGCCTTGAAGGGCTTTTATTTGATGAGCTGCACGAGTTCAACTTAAGTCATGTTAAGCAAACCCTTGCGGGTTGCTATGTTGAGGCTGACTTGCAGCAGGCTTATACCGTGGCAATGTGGTCCAGGTTAGCAAGCCGAATGCTGCTTCAACTGGGTGAAAAGGAAGTTTCCAGTCTGGATGAAATTAAACTCGCATTAACTCAATTCTCATGGAGCAAGGTTTTCGATGCGAACAGAACTTTCGTTGTTGATTTTTCCGGCGGTAATGATGATATCCGCCATACCCAGTTCGGCGCACAGTTAGTTAAAGACTGCATTGTCGACAACTTTCGCAATAGCGGGTTTGAACGGCCTAGTATTGATAAAGAAGACCCGGACATTCGTATTGCAGTGCGAGTGCATAAAGACAAGCTAACCTGGTCTTTAGACTTCACCGGCGATGGCATGCACAAAAGGGGATACCGTCTGCAGCAGGGTGAAGCGCCGTTAAGAGAAACACTAGCGGCTGCCATATTAGTTCGTGCGGGAATTAAAAACGAATTAGAGAAAGATGAACCGGTTATTTTTGACCCGTTTTGTGGTTCAGGCACCTTAGTAATAGAAGCTGCCATGATGGCTATGGATCACGCACCAGGCTTGAGCCGCGCGCACTGGGGCTTTTTGTATTGGCATGAGCATTCGCCGCAATTATGGCATGACGTACTCGAGCAGGCAGAACAGCGCTTTAAAGAAGGGAAGCAGAGCTTTAAAGGCCAGCTAAAAGGCTCTGACAACAACCCGCACCTAGTGGCTAAAGCAAAAGATAACGCAAAGCGTGTGTTATTGCATGAATTCATAGAGTTTGAAGTTGCGGATGCGACAAACTGTGAAGCACCCGCTGAAAGCGGTTTGTTAGTCTGTAATCCACCCTATGGCGAGCGTCTCGGTGAAGCGGTGGAAACCTTATTGTTGTACCGTCGTTTTGGCCGGCAGCTAAAAGACACTTTCCATAATTGGCATATAGCCGTACTGGCAGGAGACGAGCAGTTACTTAAACGCCTTAAACTACGAAGCCATAAAAAGTACCCGCTACTGAACGGTGCAATTCCAGTTAACCTGGCACTTTACGACTTAACTAAAGAGCAACCTGACTTCGCAGAGAGTCAAGCTGATGATCTGGTTAATAGAGTTAAGAAGAATTATTCGAAGTTAAGTAAATGGGCAAATAAGGAAGGCCTGGATTGCTGGCGTGTTTATGATGCCGACATTCCTGAGTACAACTCCGCTATCGATATCTATCAGGATTACGTTGTTGTGCAGGAATACGCAGCTCCAAAAGATATTCCGGAAGGCGTTGCTAATGACCGTTTGTGGTTCATGCTGGAGTCCTTAAGTTCTGCTTTGCCAGTATCAGAAGATAAAATTATTTTAAAACGCCGCCAGCGCCAAAGCGGTAGGCAGCAATACGAAAAACAGTCGCAGGAAAGCACGGTATTAACGGTTAACGAGTACGGCGCCAAATTTGAGGTGAATTTAACCGACTACCTGGATACTGGTTTATTTATGGATCACAGATTGGTACGTAAAGAGTTATTGGACAAATGTGAAGAGCTGGATGTGCTCAACTTATTTGCCTACACCTGCACGGCTTCGGTTCAGGCTGCAAGGGCAGGTGCGGCTCGTGTGGTTTCGGTTGATATGTCTAAAACTTACCTGAAATGGGGTGAGCGTAACTTTGCATTAAACCGTTTAAGAGGTGACTACCAGTTTATCCAGGCCGATTGTTTTAGCTGGATGCGCGAACAACGAGGCAAGCAACTGTTTGACGTTATTTTTCTTGATCCGCCAACCTTTAGTAACTCAAAGCGAATGAATGGAACCCTGGATATACAACGCGATCATGTCGGTTTGATAAAAACCGCTGCGGGAATGTTGAAAGAAGAAGGGGTCATTTTATTCTCTAACAATAGAAAGAAATTCCGCATCGACGAAGAAGGACTGGATAAAGCGGGTCTTGAGGTGAATGATCAAACTCAGGCGTCGATACCGGAAGATTTTAAACGTCATAAAGGTATTCATCATTATTTTATTATTTCACGAGCGTAATTAATGTCGGATTTTTATTTGCTGACCAAATCAAACTGTCCACTTTGTACTCAGGCGATTCAGTTATTGCACTCTTTGTCTCTGGATGAGCCGGTTGAACTTGGAGTGGTCGATATAGCCGAACAGCAGGAGCTGCAAGAAGAGTACGGCTGGTTGGTACCAGTATTTATTCGAGGAAAAGACGACGCTGAGCTGCGTTGGCCTTTCGATGCTAATCAATTGCTGGAGTTTGTAGAGCAATGAGTTTATTACGTGTACAGGATGCACACCTGGCCTTTGGCGCCGATGCAATTTTAGACGGTGTTGATTTTACTATTGAAGCCGGTGAAAGGGTTTGTTTAGTTGGTCGTAATGGTGCGGGCAAGTCAACCTTACTGAAAGCTATAGACAGTGAAGTGGTTCTGGACTCTGGGCAAATACAGTGGGTTGGTGATACCAAGGTGACACGCTTACCTCAAGATCCGCCCAAACAGTCAGAGCAGAGAGTATTTGACTACGTTGCCGAAGCTCTGGCGGAATCGGGTAAAGCGTTGGCTCGTTATCATGAACTATCAGCCAGCCTCACTGACTCGCCAAGCAGTGCCACACTTGATGAAATGGATAAATTGCAGAATAAATTGGACGCAATTAACGGGTGGCAGGTTAATACGCGAATAGAGCAGGTCTTAACGAAACTGCAATTGCCGGCCGATGAGACCATGGCTTCACTTTCTGGTGGTTGGCTACGTCGTGTGGCTTTGGCTCGTGCCTTGGTTGTTGATCCTGACATTTTGCTGTTGGATGAACCGACCAACCATTTGGATATTGAAATGGTTCGTTGGCTGGAAGAGCAAATCGTTAATTTTTCTGGTGCTGTACTATTTATTAGTCACGACAGGGCATTTATTCGTCGTCTGGCCACCCGAATTATCGATCTTGATCGTGGGCATTTGACCAGTTATCCCGGAAATTACGATACTTATTTACAAAAGAAGCAAGAAGCGCTGGAAGTCGAAGCAACCCACAATGCCGAGTTTGATAAAAAGTTAGCTGCTGAGGAAACCTGGATTCGACAAGGAATAAAGGCGCGACGAACTCGCAACGAAGGTCGGGTACGTGCACTTCAGGACTTGCGCAAACAGCGACAACAACGTCGAGAACTTCAGGGCAAAGCGAACCTGTCTGTTAATGAATCATCTCGTTCAGGTAAAAAAGTTTTTGAAGGGGAAAATCTGTCCTTACGTTTTGGTGAAAAACCGATTATTAATGATTTGGACTTATTGCTAATGCGCGGCGACAAAGTCGCTTTTGTCGGTCCGAATGGTTGCGGGAAAAGCACCTTAATCAAAGTTATTCTGGGCATGCAGGACGTTGACAGCGGAAAAGTTCAACTGGGTACCAACCTTGAAGTTGCCTATTTTGATCAACATCGATCGCAACTTGATCCTGAACAAACCGTGATGGATAACGTCGGTGATGGTAAGCAGGATATCGAATTTCAGGGACGTAGCCGTCATATTCTTAGTTACTTACAGGACTTTCTGTTTAGCCCTAAACAATCCCGGACTCCCGTTCGTGCCTTATCTGGTGGTGAGAGAAACCGAGCTCTGTTAGCTAAGATTTTGCTGAAACCCAGTAATATTTTAGTACTGGATGAGCCTACCAACGACCTTGATATCGAAACTTTAGAGTTACTGGAGCAAATTGTTGCCAATTATCAGGGGACTGTTCTGTTGGTCAGCCACGATAGGGAATTTGTCGATAACACCGCCACTAGCGTTTTGTACTTTGAAGGCGAGGGCGTTATTACTGAAATAATTGGTGGCTTCACTGAGCTAAACCACTATTTAGCCGCTAAGGCTGAAAATTCATTTTCAAATAGTGGAACCAAAGCAGCGCCAAAAGAGTCAGACAGCAACAAAAGTTCGCAAAATAAGCAGAAAACGGCCGACAAAGGTTCAGACAAGCCTAAGAAGAAGTTATCCTATAAACTGCAGCGCGAACTAGAACAGTTACCAAAGGTTATTGCTGACAAAGAAGCAAAACTTGAAGAATTACAAAAAATAATGAATGAACCGGGGTTCTTTGAACAGCCATTAGATAAAACGGAACCAGTGATGACTGAAATTGCCAGTATTGAAGAGCAATTGATGCAGGACCTGGAGCGCTGGGAAGAACTGGAAAACTTATCAGAACAGAGTAGTTAGTTAATAATGAAACCATTTACGCTGAAGTCACTTACCGTCGCCATCGTTTCAACAGTATCTTTTGCATCTGCAGCAGACACTTATAATATTGAGAAAATTGATACTTTGAATAATTATCGAAGCAGTGTTCCGCAGAGCATTAATGCCAGCGGGAAAATTGTTGGTATTGCGCGTTTTCCTGAGAATGCAGAAATTGATTTTTCTAAAGTTCCTACGCGCTTGTTGACGCAAATAGGTTTTGATCCCGAAGAAGACGAACAACTGACAATTGCTCAATATGAGTACATTGTCGAGAACCTCGGTAACTACGCAAATAGTAGCCTCCAGACTCAGAGGATAGGGTTGAATCAGGCTTTTATTTATAACGGTGTCAGTAGCGAAGTTAATGCCGTATCGACAACAGCTGACCAGCTCGAAAATAGTGTCGATAGTTTTTTATATTCAATAAACAATGCGAATACAGCGGTTGGCATAACCAGCGCGCCATACGAACTTATTGAGCATGAATATACTAATTCTGACGAGGAAACTGTCACAGAAGAATATTTTGTTTCAGACTTTTTAACTCGCGGTATATGGTTTAATAATGGAATCGCTACTTTAGTTGAGCCTCAAGCGACTGAGTTCTTGGGAGGGGAGAGTGCGATCTTTGATATCAACGACAGTGGACTTGCCGCTGGTTATGAAAGTGTTGCTTTAAGTCCAGCGGCAACGACCCGAATTGAAGAAAACTGCGAAGATCCTGAAGTAGCAAATGAAGCGCAACCTTTAGAAGTTTGTGTTTGGGGAATTTGGAGAGGCTTACAGAATACAGACGCCTCCAATATCGCCACTTTCAGCAATAGTCGTTATCGTTATAGCCGCCCGCGCTCAGGTTACAATGCAGGACGTTCTATCTATGACATTCGCGCAAAGTTATGGCAGTTTGATGGCAGTGGTGAAGTCATTGATCAAGTTGAACTACCTACTTTAGTTGAAAGAAGAAGCGATGATGACGACGATTTTTCCAGCTATGCCTATGCCATTAATAATAACGATATCGCTGCAGGACAGAGCTGGACCTATCATCCTGAGCGCGATGCAATTCGTATGCCGGCAATTTTCCAAAATGAAAAAGCCATACCGGTTACTGAAGATCCAGTTTACTTATGGGGCTCAGCAACTGACATCAATGACTCGAATATAGCGGTTGGTCATCTCACTAAGCGTCCAGCTGGAAGATTGCGCAGTTATGGTTTCTATTACGATGTTGACTCGGGTGAACTGACGATTCTTGACAGCTTCTTTAATGGCGCATCGACTGTCGTTCGCAGTATCAATGATAAAGGCGAAATGGTCGGAACCGCAGAGATTGATCCTACGCTTTCTCAAGTTCGTCCCCGGGCGGGTTTTTACTATGATATGAGTGCGGAATCCCCGCAAATCATCAATCTGAATAATACTATTAGCTGCGATAGCGAATACAATATCGTTGATGCTAATGACATTACTGAAAACGGCGAGATTATTGTTACGGCACTCAAAACTGAAGAATATATTGACGAAGAAGGGGAAACCCAAACTCGTGAAATTTTAGTAAATTTAAAATTGGATCCTATTGAGGGTGAGCTTAATAATTGCACAGAGAATGAAGAACCTGTAGAGCGCCAAGGAGCAGCTATTGGATTGGTCTCTCTGCTTGGTTTAAGTTCCTTTCTTCTGCTTATTACCGCAATACGCAGAAGAGCTTTTCTTAAGACCAAAAAATCATAATCGTTTATAAAATAAAAAGTAGCACAGTTTCAATCCGTTAAAAAAAGTCAATGGATACTGTGCTGCTTTTACAATTGAACTCTCCTGAAATAAGTCTATCAATAGTAATGAGGCAACAAAAAAACGCCTCAACTCTCTAAATAATAATCTGTGAATAACAGGCGAGGGATAGATTTATGAAAAGACAAAAGCGTGATCGCTTTGAAAGAGCACATACTCAAGGCTTTAAAGCTGGTTTGCATGGCCGCTCAAAAGACCACTGTCCTTATCAAACTCAAGATGATTTTAGATCCCACTGGCTGGGAGGTTGGCGAGACGCAATGGAGGCCAGAAATACCGGCTTATTCCGCTAATTGTCAGAAGTAAATAGATAGATAATTTAAACGCCGATGCTTAAATACTAAAAAGCATCGGCGTTTTTTCGTTTAAGACGAGTTTTAGAAAGTAGAAGTATCTGTAAATAGACCTACTTTTAAGTCTTTGGCGGTGTAGATCTCGCGTCCGTCTACTTCCACGCGTCCATTGCCCACACCCATGAACAATTTGCGCTTAATGACTCGTGTCATATCAATGTAGTAGCTTACTTTTTTATGTTCAGGAAGTATTTGCCCGGTGAACTTTACTTCACCAACACCCAGCGCACGTCCGCGGCCCGGCCCACCAGACCATGCCAGGTGAAACCCAAGTAATTGCCACATAGCATCAAGACCAAGACAACCAGGCATGACTGGGTCACCCTTAAAGTGGCAATCAAAGAACCAAAGGTCAGGGTGGATATCGAGCTCAGCATGGATAAAACCCTTGCCGGCCGAACCGCCGTTTTCATTAATTTCAATGATGCGATCCATCATTAGCATATTGGGGGCTGGCAACTTGCTGTTGCCAGGACCAAACATTTCCCCGCGACTGCAGGCTAGAAGTTCTTCGCGAGTAAAGCTCGACTGATTCATAAATACCCTAATTTAGTTATTCAAAAACTAGCGCGCAGTTTAGCGTACAACTGTACGCTAAACAAATCCGACAAGTTCTTTCTTAGCTAAAAATACGGCGCCAAAAGCTGCGAGGTTGATCATTGTCAGAACTATCCAATGTTCGGTCTCGCACGTTCTGGAAAAGGGTTTTAATTGGAGTTTCGGTTAATAGCTCTAAGGCTTCCTCGACATGTTCAACGGTATAAACGTGAAACTGCCCATTTTTAACAGCTTCAACGATTTCATCATTAAGATTGAGTTGATGTTTGTTTGACTGCGGAATAATGACGCCTTGCTCACCGTTAAGTCCCCGGTGTTCACAAAGAGCGTAGTAACCCTCGATTTTTTCATTTACCGCACCAATTGACTGAACATTACCAAACTGGTCAACCGCACCGGTAATGGCTAGAGACTGCTTAACGGGCTGTTCTGCCAAGGCTGAAATTAAGCAACAAAGCTCGCCAAGTGACGCGCTGTCTCCATCAACTTCGTAGTAAGATTGCTCAAACACAACGGTTGCTGAGACTGATAAAGGTTCATGGCGGGCAAATTGATTAGCCAAATAAGCACTTAGAATCATGACGCCTTTGGTATGAATATTACCTGAGAGATCAGATTTACGCTCTATATCGATAATATCGCCGTCACCATAGTGAATGGTTGCGGTAATTCGGGAAGGTTCGCCGAATTCACTGCCGCCCATAGTCACAACAGTCAAACCGTTCAATTGACCAACGGCGGTGCCGTGTGTATCAATTCGAACCTGCTGCTCAAGAATGCTGCGTCGACTGAGTTCAGCAAGGTTACCTTCGCGATCGCGTTGTTGCTGAAGCGCCAAATCTATCGCTGCTTTATCAATTTTTGCGTGTTGATTCTGCAATGCGCAGTCATTGGCTTCACGAAGAAGCTGGAGCAGACTGACTGTATTGAGTGTCAATTCTTGCTGGTAATCGGTATATCTGGCACAAACACGTAGCAAGGTAGAATAGCCGTCTGTGCTCAAGGGCAATACGTCAGCCAGTTGCCATACATACTGCAAGTAGTTGAAGTAGGGCGCTATTGGTTCGTTTTGTGTCGCGTAATGACCATGAAAGTCCGCAAGAAATGGGAAAAAATGGTCGAAGTCTTCGTCGTATTCGCGAAGTTGCGCGTACTCGTTGCGAGAACCGAGTAAGACAATTTTTATGCTCACCGGGACTGACTCAGGCCGATAGAAAAAAGCGGCACCTGAATCAGGCGACTGCCTTGGCCATTCAAATTCACCGCCTTCTATAACGTCCTTTAAACGTTTCCAGAGCTTTATGTTTTCCAGCAATTGCGCCACTTCAATGGCCAATACACCGCCATTTGCCTTGTGCAGTAAACCCGCTTCAATCAAGTGAAGCTCTGAGCTAACAGTGCCTTCAATGGATTGAACTCCGATATGTCCAAACAAACGCTCTTCGGTTACGCGATCGCAATAATAATAAGGGGCAGGGTGTTCATGTCCTACAAGAACAGAAGCCAGACTTTCACCCTGAATTTCCTCGGCTTTTTTATCTCTAATCTGCTGCATATAATCACGCAACTTATGGGTATCAAACTGCTCAATTATCGCTTTGTAGGCCTCGTCGCGCTGGTCTAGTGGACGCTGCAGAAAACCCCAGATTGCCTTGATAGCGGCATCAGCGGTACCTGAGGGTAAATTCACACATAATGGCCTTAGTGGATCTGTTGGGTTTGCCAGGTAAATCCAGTCATACCACTGCGTAAATTCCCAATGATTGTCGTTAAAGTATGAGTTGAGAAGGTCGCGCTTCAGAAGCCCTGTAGGAAATAAGGCATAGATATTTGAATACGTTCCTTGTTGACGCAGCGCGTTATTCAAAGCGTTAACCGCTCGTTTTTGTCCGACTAATGCATCTTCTTTAAGTTCGGCTGGCAGCTCTTTCAACCAATCGTTTGTTTGTGGCTGCAATGCGAAAATATCTAATTTCATTGAATTGTTCTTCTCTTAACTAGCAATAGAGACATGATAACAGAAATGGCTAATTGAGAGAGTTTTGCTATGGTAATAAAAAACGGAGAAAAACAATGCAGCCGGCAAAACTGTGCAGTCTCATTCTAGTAGCTTTTATTCCTCTGGGCTGCAAAAGCTTATCGGAAGGCTCTTTGTATCCGGAGAGCTATCAAGCTTCTTATGTCAGGCAACTGAATGACTATCAGTTAACTGGAACCGGAGCCGAAGCCCTTGGACTCGTCTCAGCTAATGATTGCCAGTCGGAAAGCGATAACGAACCTGCAAGTCGACAACAGGCTTTAGACAGACTGAAGGCTAAAGTCTACAACTTAGGCGGTAACGTTGTCGTTTTGTCATCTTGTCACGATGCCAGAAATAACCAATGCCAGAGTTCAATATCTTGTATTGGTGGTGCGTATTACATTCCCTGGCAGCGTCAACCAGGTAACCAACGAAGAACCTTCTAGACATGAGGGAATTACGATACATTCTTCTTTAATATATCATTGCGTATAATGTATATTATGTTAAATGATAACTGTATCAGTATAGCAGCCCTACGAAGTGCTTACTTTTTAAAACTGCTGCTGAGCTAGATCTGGAAGTTTCTCTGCGAGAAAGTCGATAAAAACACGTACAGCGGGAAGAATTCCCCGTCGGTGTGAGTAAGTCATGTGCATAATTCCGACAGGCAAATGCCAATCGGTTAATACTGGAACTAACTCGTCATTATTTACTGCTTCGTTACAAAGGTAATTAGGTAAAGCGGCAACCCCCAATTGTTTGATTGCTGCTTCCCTTAATACAATCATGTCGTCGGTAATAAGACGAGGTTTTATCCTGATATTTTTTTGCTGACCTGAACGGTGAATCAGCTCATAGCCATAGCGGCCATTTGTGTAATGCATACTGAGATGCTCGAATTTTAGTAAATCTTCGGGTTTTAGAATGGCTTTGTCCTGAATTAAGCCGGGCGCAATGTAAAGTGTCTGAGGTGCCTGGCTAATTGGTCTGGCTATCAGGCTCGAGTCTTCTATGGTGGGCCGAACACGCAAGGCAACATCAATGCCCTCTTCAACCAGATTCACTGGACGGTTAGTAACCACGAGTTGGATTTCGACCTCTGGATACAAACTCATGAACTCTGGTAACACCTGAACTAACAAACTCTGACTGATTGCATAAGGCGCGCTAACTTCAACTTTTCCTCGCGGCTTATCCAGTAGACGCTGAGTGACTTGTTGAGCTGATTCCGCGGCGCTGACAAGGCGTTCACAATGCACCAGAAACTCACGGCCAACGTCAGTTAGTTTAAGGCCGCTTCGACTTCTGTGAAAAAGTCTTGTGCCCTGTTCGCTTTCTAACTGAGTCATTTTCCGACTTATGGTTGATTTTGGCAGACTTAAGTCGCGTGAGGCTGCGCTAATGCTGCCTGAGGCTATGACTTGAGCAAATAAATAATAGTTTGTGACGTCGGGAAAAGACATAAGGACCTCAAGGTTCCGCTAATGGAACATAAGTTCTCATTCTAGCTTCTTATTAAAGTATTTGGAACGAATTATACTGTCACCATCTTAAAATAGAAAAAATAATGAGGTTTGTATGAAAATATTACATCTAGATTCGGGTATCTTTATAGATCAGTCAGTTAGTCGCCAGTTAACTCGCGACATTGTCTCTCAGCTTAAAAATAGCGAAGAGACAACAGTTGTTTACCGCGACTTGGTTGCAAACCCAGTTGGTCACCTTACGTCTGAAGAGCTTTTAGCCGAAGAGAAGCCTTTAATTGATGAGTTGGTACAGGAACTTTTTGACGCAGATACCATTATTATTGGTGCACCCATGTACAACTTTACTATCCCTACACAGCTGAAAGCCTGGATTGACCGTGTGTTGCAGGCCGGAGTAACTTTCAAATATACGGAAAAAGGTCCACAAGGCTTAGTTAAGGACAAGAAGGTTTATATCGCTTCAGGTCGTGGTGGCATTTATTCTGAGGGTGATATGCAGGCACTCGATCATCAGGAAAGTTACTTAAAGCAGGCACTTTCTTTTATCGGAATTACTGACGTTACTGTAATTCGGGCGGAAGGCATGAATATGGGTGATGAACCTCGTCGACAGGGATTCGAAAAAGCGTCAAAAGAAATAGCTGCTATATAACTTCTTGAAGCGTACCCTACTCGTCATCGCGGTGCGCCTTGATTTGTACCTCATCGCCTAATTGTATTACCTCTATTTCTATTGGCTGGCAGCAGACCTGGCAATCGACGATCTGCTGCTGCCCAATATCATTTAGCCAGTCCACCTCAATATCGTTAATTGTCATGCAGTAAGGACACTCAAATGTTTTTGGATCGGTAAGACTCATAGCAAGCACCTTAAATTAAAGCTCTAGTCTACAATAGTAATCGAATCTTTAAACTTTTGCGTAGCTTATAAAATATTCAATTAAAATAACCGACTGAGTGCGAATAATGACATCGTGGCTAAAACAATCATTAATAATAACTTCGTTATTGGTCGCTAGTACAACGCTGGCTCAAACACCCGTTGAGTATATAGAAGCAAATAGAAAGCCGATAGTAAACACAGTCAAAGTACCAACTACCCTTTCAGCAAGAGGGTAAGCTGGGATTTGTACAGAAATCGCCAAATTAAAGCTATCCACTTGATAAGTCGAACATTATTATTTTATTTACGCTTAAATCGTAAGGATCCGAGGAAATCACTTGGCGGTAACTATTTCTTAACGTCTAGCTTATGAGTTTAAATTAGTTTCTAAAACTGTGCTTTGGCAGCTCTATTTGTACTGCAAATCCGGTTGGATGGATATTGTTGAATGATATTTTTCCATGATGCAATTGTATTATCTTCGAGGTAATGGATAACCCCAGACCAGAGCCGCCGATTTCACTATGCCCGCGGAATCGATAAAACCGCTCTCCCATTCGCTGAAGTATTTCTTCGGGTACACCGGTGCCTTGATCTGTTATTTTGATAGTAATGCTTTCCGATGTTTCAACCGCGTCTATTTGTATCTTGGAGTCTGTCGGTGAAAATTTCATGGCGTTGGATAAAAGGTTGGTCAATGCGCTTATTATTAAAGTTTCATTGCATGCTATCTTGGTCGTGGGAACGTCGACTTGCCATTGGTAATTCTCGACCCTGTTTGTGGGAAGACTGTTGATGGCTGCAGAAACAAGCGTTTTGAGTTCAATGTCGGAGAAGTCAGTAGACTTGTCCAAACTATCCAGTCGATTTAAACGCAAGAGTTGATTAACTAAATGCGACATGCGCTCTACGGCACTAAAAATGGCTTTACCGGACTGTCTGGAATCCTCTAACGATTCAGCATGAATAATATTTTCCGAGTGAACCTGAATGGCGCTTAACGGTGTGCGTAACTCATGTGATGCATCAGCAATAAAGCGTTTTTCCCGCTCTGAAAACATCTTAATTTGATGTAATAGTTTATTAATTGCCTGCTTTATCGGAATCAACTCTTTGGGCAGGTCTGACTCAATTGGCGACAGGTTATTTAACGCTCTGGCCCTCAAATGCGTGGCGAATCGGTTAACAGGTTTCAGTACGAGATAAACAATGAATAGTATGATTAGGCTGATCGGTACCCACATCAGTAGTAACGGGTACAGTTGTTCTGTAGCCAGATAACCACTGAGCTCACTGCGTACATCCTGCCGTTGAAAGGTACGCACCCAAATGCCTCTAGATTTCGAGAAATAACTAAAGATAAACCATGTTTGCGCGTCATTTTCTAACGTATGGTAGCCGGACTTTAAATTCTTCAGCGGCAGTATCTGCAGTTGATTAGTTAAGGCCAGCAATTTACCTTCAGAGTTGTATATGTGATAGCCGATTTTGGACTCGTACTTGTGGCCGCTAGGGCCTCTCTCATTAGCGGACTCATCTTCACCGGCGTCATAGTAGTTTGATATTGGGATTCTTTGGGGTGCTGGGTGAGTTTCCGGAGACGGCGTATAAAACGCTGCCAGCGACTTTGCGGTTTGTGCAAGTTGCGCATCAAAAACTTCATCTAACTCGTGCAGAATATCCCGATAGCTAGCCCAGGCTGTGACCGCTAATACAGCAATTACAGCTAAGTTAATGCCAATAACCAATGAGCGGCGAAGCGACCAGAGTTTCATGATGACTGATCTTTTAACAGATAGCCTAAACCCCTGATGGTGGTAATCAGGCCAGGGTTCAGTTTTTTGCGTAAATGGTGGATATGGACCTCTAGCGAATTGCTTTCGTTATCACCACCCCAACCATAACATGCGGTTTCTAATTGTTCTTTACTCACTATTTTTCCGGCATGCAACGCGAGTTGTTTTAGTAATATCCATTCTAGCCGGGTTAAATTAATGGTTTTGCTCCGGAAACGACATTGTTGTGATGCGATATCAACGCTCAGGTCACCGCAAGTTATAATATCATTGAGTTGGTGATTTGCTTTTCGCACCTGAACCCGAACACGGGCTTCTAACTCACGTAATTCAAACGGCTTTACCACGTAATCATTGGCACCTTCATTTAGTGCCAGCACCTTCGTATCAATGTCATCCCAGGCGGTGAGTACGACAATAGGGACTTGTTGGCCTGCCTTTCTCAGTTTTTTTATCAGGGATATGGCATTGCCATCAGGCAGGCCAAGATCAAAAATTGCCAGTTCGAATTGGTCAGTTTTAAGGGCACTTTCCGCTTGCGATAGATTCATAGCAAGTTCGACCATATAACCCATACGATTCAGGCCCTTAATGATACCTTCAGACAAGGCTTTGTCATCTTCAAGGAGTAGTAGACGCATTTACATATCTCTCGTTAAACTGGGTTAAATCAAGGCTTGCATTATAAAGTGACGTTTCTACATTAAAGTAACCCAATACAGTATGCGAGAAATTATCGTGACTAATATTGGCATCTGTATTATTTCCCGTCATTTCAAATGTCCCTGAAGGCCAAACTATCCAAGGAATATGTCGTTGTTCCTTGGGGGCTAACCAATTGGGTAAACCATGCAGGTAGATACCGTTATCCCCCAGGGACTCACCGTGGTCGGATACATACATCATACTGCTGGCCAGCTCTTTGTGGCTTCTCAATAACCTAACAGCCTGACTGACGAGCCGATCAGTTATCAATAAACTGTTGTCGTAGGCATTAATAATTTCGTCTTTTGTACAGTTTGTTAATTCTTCGCTTTTACACTCCGGTAAAAAACGTTTGAGTTTTTCTGGGGAGCGTTTGTAATATGCTGGCCCATGGCTGCCCATTTGGTGGAGTACAATAATTGAATCCTGAGTTATGTTTTGTAACCAGGAGCTCAATTCATCAAGCATCTCAAAGTCGTAGCAGCCCGTTTCTCCACACCGATTTTCATTCATTACAGTGGTATTAATACGGTTACATACGTCTTTGCACCCGGAGTTGTTTTCAATCCAGGTCGCATTGATACCGGCATTTTCCAAAACATCTAATACATTACTCGAATTTCTGGCGGCGTTGGAATAAATATCAGCCGTTAAAAAACTGAACATACAGGGAACAGAGACAGCCGTAGCTGTTCCGCATGAGATGGCATCTTTGTAGCTCAAGAGTTGTTCTGAAGTTGCCAGTTGCGAAAGCATGGGTGTTGTCGGACGCTCATAACCATTCAGTGAAAAGTGATCGGCACGTGCCGTTTCTCCCAGTATGACAACCATGATCCTTGGTTTTGCCGACGTTTTAGTTTGCACCGCGTCCTGCCCCAAAGCGATAAACTGAGCCGGTTTTTCTAATTTTTGTCTTATGACTGAAACACTAGCCGAGATGACGTTGAATGGGACGATCCGATATTTTACATCCCGATGGTTACGAAATAAGGAGGCAAAATCATCATAACTTGTATAAGCAATACCGACGGCTAGAAAGCAGAAGCAGGCTGCTGTAACAAGACTTTGCTTCATCTGTGTGAGTGTTCTTGCTTTGGGGATTTTTATGTACACCAGCAATAACGAAGGGATGATACCCAGTGCTATTAACGTGATAAAAAAACTGGTAGAAAGTTGATCTCCCGCCTCTGCTGGGTCGGTTTCCATGGTGTTGATGAGCATGTCGGAGTCAATAACAATACCGTATTGCAGCATATAAAATGAGGCCGGCGCCGCCACAATAATTAGAATAATTGCCAGTGGCTTGAATGCATTAATGAACCGGCTTAAAGCCAGCACAAAGGCATAAAAACAGAGTGTGAATGCCATTAACTTAAACTGAGTGAATGGCTGGACACCATAAGTTTCCAAAGCGCCCAACAAGGCCGCTGAATAGGCAAAGGTTAGCCAAGTTGCAACAACTATTAACAGTACTGAAAAATTAAGGGTTAGTCGTTTCATGCTGCTCACCTATATGAAAAATGAATAACGCGATGCTCCAGCAAATAAAGGCTGTGGTGATATCGTCGACGAAGAAATGGGCGCCTCGCAGTTGTTGTGCAAAGCCGAGGATGAAGCCAACAAGAGATGAGAAAACGGCAGATACCTTAGCGAGGCCTGGCCGGGTTTTACACCAAAAAAAATACAGCCCGATCCACGCAAAGCCGATACTCGAGTGCCCCGACGGAAAACATCGTCCAGAGCTAAAGGAGCTGTCATTTAACGACCATAAACTGAAGTAAGGTTTGGTCCCGCCGTATACACGCAGATCCCAAGGGCAGTCCATCCCCAGAGTGGCTTTAAGGTAATTAACCAAGCCAAAAGACAGTAAAATGGATAAGAGCAGTAGCACATAGCGGCGCCGCTGAGCGATATTTCTCCCTGAAACGAACTGAACCAGGGTTAAGGCTAATAGTGAAATGACAGCGATGAGATTGAGGTTGCGTACACCTTCATGAAGAATGGTTTCAGTAATGAAGTGGTGTTTAAGTGACCACTGCTCCCCTTCTAGCCGATAGAGCTCATTGGCAACTAAGAACTTGAGATCAAATAATTCTGCTGTTGTTAACACCGCAATAAAAATCACCAGAATAAACAGCCAACGTTGGCTGATCGTTGTCACCTTCAAAGCCCGCATAAGAGTGCTGCCCAAACGATGATGAACTGAAGGATGGCAAGAAATACAGCGGCCGACGCGATATCTTTCGCTCGCGCGCTAAGATCATGGAAGTCTGCGCCGATGCGGTCAACTACAGCTTCTACAGCGGAATTAAGCAACTCAGTAATGAGTAAGCCGGACAGAGACAAAAACATTAACAATCGCTCTGTTAACTCCAGCGGTGCCAGCACTAAAATAGGCGTTAATAAAATGACCAGTACCACTTCTTGCCGAAACGCGGCTTCAAAAAGCCATGCAGCCTTTAGCCCTTTTATGGAATACCGCGTTGCATGAAGTATTCGGATTATTCCTGTTTTTCCCGGTTTCATGATGAGTCCTGTCACGATAAAAAGTGCATCCTAAACGACCAATATTAAGTTCAGCTTAAGGTTCTCCCTTTACTATCCATCGCATCACTACAGCTACAAATGGATTGGATTGTTAATGCGGAATGTTTTTCTAAAAAAAGGGGCGCGCTCTTTAGCGCACTATCACACGCTGATTGTCGGGTTTGGGCTTGGCTTAATCATTTTGAGTGTCAGCCGTCTGTTGCTGTTTATCTGGCAGTTTGATCGCGTAACGGAGGCCGGGAATATTGACTATCTGATGGTGATGGGATTGAGAGCTGACGTTATTCAAATGGGATATCTGACACTGCCATTATTGTTATTGGCGCCGTTATTTCTAAACCGCTGGGGTTTGGGGCTATGGCAAAAAATTCAGAGCATCTGGCTGATTGTCGCTATTACCTATATTGCGTTTATGGAGATATCAACGCCAGCCTTTATTATGCAATACGATTTGCGACCTAACCGCTTGTTCATTGAATATTTAGAATACCCCAAAGAAGTGTTTAGTACGCTCTGGGCGGGTTTTAAACCCTGGTTATTTTTAAGCGGTGTGGTTGTGATTGGCTGTTTATATGGATTAACTAAAATAGCGAAGCGCTTGAATAAACCAGCGCCCGTTGGTAACAATCACATTGTCAGTTCTTTGATTGTCTGGCCGTTGTTAGTGATCCTTGTCTTTGCTGGTGTCCGCTCAACCCTGGCGCATCGGCCGGCTAACCCGGCCTTTTTTGCGGTGACGTCTGATGCACTTGTGAATAGTTTAGTTATTAGTTCAGCTTACTCTGTAGAGTATGCAATTTATAATATGCGTCACGAAGCAAGCGCTGCCAGTGTGTATGGTAGTGTCCCCATCGATCAGATACTCAATACCGTGAAAAAACAACCTCACTTAGTTGGGAAAACCTTTCCGTCTGAAAAATACCCAACAGTGCATTTTAATCCCGCTTCCCGCAACTACGATAAACCGAAGAATATTGTTGTTATTTTGGAGGAGAGTCTGGGGGCTACTTTTGTTAAAGATTTAGGTGGGATTGGTGTGACGCCAAACCTTGAACAGTTACGACAGGAGGGTTGGTGGTTTAAGCAGTTGTACGCGACAGGAACTCGCTCGGTTCGTGGTATTGAGGCGGTCATCTCAAGCTTTCTACCAACGCCTGCAAGAAGCACGGTAAAGCTCTCTTTATCGCAGCAAAACTTTTACACAGCGGCGGATTTGCTGTCGCGTAAAGGCTATTTCACCGAGTTTATTTACGGTGGTGAAACACATTTTGACAATATGGGGAGCTTTTTTACTGGCAACGGGTTTCAGTCAATACTGGGGCAAAGTGACATTGTTAACCCGCAATTTGTGGGCAGTTGGGGGGCCAGTGACGGCGATTTATTTAATACGGCGCATCGGAGATTTGAGGAGCTAGAGAAAACTAAGCAGCCTTTTTTTAGTTTGGTTTTTACCTCGTCTAATCATGAGCCTTTCGAGTTTCCGGATAATGAAATTAAACTGTATTCGAAGCCAAAAAATACGGTTGAAAATGCGGTTAAATACGCCGATTTTGCTCTGGGTGAATTCATTAAAAAGGCAAAAAGAAGTGAGTATTGGGAGGATACGATTTTTTTGATTGTTGCAGACCATGATACGCGTGTCTACGGCAACGAATTAGTGCCCATTAATAAATTCCATATACCGGGGCTTATTTTGGGAGGGTCGATTGAACCCAAAGAAATAGATTCAATAGCCAGTCAAATTGATTTGTTACCGACTGTTATATCGTTGGCGGGCGTTTCTGCCCAAACCCCGGCGATAGGTCAGGATCTATCTGCAGAAGATGTACCGCCTGCCAATCGTGCGATGATGCAGTTTGGTAATAATTATGCGTGGATGACTAACAAGGCCGTGGCCATCTTAACGCCGGGCGAAGATATCACAGGGCATTACGATGTTCAGAAAAACCGCTTTATCGCAGATGATAAGACGAATAGCCAATTACGCGAAGAAGCACTGGCACATGCACTGCTGCCATCCTGGCTGTATCAAAATCGGGCTTACTTTGTGCCAGAGGATCTAAATTAGCGTATTCAGTCGACTATGAGAGACGTTCTTCCTTTCCTAAGTGCTGGATTTCTCCGGCACTTTAGTAGCACAAGCAACGGTTTTTACCAAGTTGATGGGGTTATTAATGCCACCATTTACTGGTTAGCGCGAGGTTTATGCTATAGTATTAAAAGGTAGTACCCTTTAATACTCAGGGAGGTCAGAAATGGCAACATCCGTAAAATTGAATGACGATATGAAAAAACGCGTGAAGCACTTGGCCGATGTTCGTCATCGCTCAGCGCATTGGATCATGCGTCAGGCGATCCAGGATTATGTTGAACGTGAAGAAAAACGTGAAACGTTTAAGCAAGATGCACGTCGTGCCTGGGAAGAGTACCAACGTAATGGTTTGCATTTGACGGCAGCGGAAGCCGATGAATGGTTAGCTAAGCTTGAATCGGGTGACAATGCTGAGTTGCCAACGTGTCACAAGTAATTTGGTCCCCGGCCGCTTTAGCGGATGTGCAACGTCTGTATGAATTTTTGCGAGAGAAAGATCCGATAGTGGCCCGTGAGGCCGTCAAAAGCATTCGCCAAAACGTCCTTATTTTGGCTGGCCACCCCGAGATTGGCCGCCCGCTGGATGATATGCCCATTGAATTCAGAGAGTGGCTCATTGAGTTTGGCCAAAGCGGTTATGTTGCTCTCTACCGCTACGATGGTGTTGAAACGATAATCCTTGCAGTTCGACATCAAAAGGAAGTTGGCTATTCGTGATCGTTTGGCTTATTCAGTACCTCAATACGATAATCCGGGCGCAGTGCTTGCCGGCTCATATCCAGTATGTAATCACCAAAGCGATTAATGTGTGCAGTCCGGTAAGGCGATAGCCCGGCAATAATGTCGGCAGTAATTTCGGTACCGTCCTCCATAAGCTGTTTAAGAACTCGCGTCATACGCTCCGTGTTGTAGAGTACGACCATGTTCGCCACCAGATGATTGTATTTCACTATTTTACTCTGCTCATGGCGGATGTTTTGAGCGATCACACCATCACCACCGAAGAACAACCATTTTATAAAGCCATTAAACTCTTCGGATTTGTTGGTCTCGGACTGAATGACTTGCCGTAAGTCGACATTATCAATGTAGTTCAGAAGAAACAGCGTTCGGACCACTTTACCCAACTCCGGGAAGGCAAAATACAGTTTGTTTTTCCGACTGTATGTGCCGAGCCGGCGCAATAACGATGATGCAGGCATCCGTCCTAGTTTGATGGATAAAATGATTTTCAGCATGTCAGGAAGTAGTTGTTCAATCAGCGCAAAATCAATGCTGCCGGAAAACAGTTGATCGATGTGCTCATAGCGGCAGGTCTTGTCGGGTCTAAATAAATTTAAATCGTGGATGTTTCGGATCCGCGGCATCAATTGAATACCCAACAAGTACGAGAGCCCGAAAACCGGATAACTTTGCGACTGAGTATCGCCATGTAGAAACTCTGGCTGGATCTCGGATTGGTTTTTCAGCAGACCATCAATTAAATAGTTGCCCTCGTAGGCCCCACAGGATAGGAAGTGACTGTATAACGCGATGTAGGTATCGGATACGTGGTAATAGCCGATGCCGCCGTAGCCACCGTAGCGAATATGGTACTCAGACATCAGATTTTGCTCGTAAAGCTCCCATTTTGTACCGTCCACCGACGCGTGTTGTCCGCTGCCCCAATACGTCGGTAGATCAAACTGATTGTACGCGTTGATGACGTTGGCAATGGCTTTATCCAGACGATCATCCGTTACTTGTTTCAAGTTAAGCCAGGCAACCTGCTTAGGGCTGATCCCCTTGATAGAGCGAGCTGTTTGTGTGGGGCCTAAGTTGCATCCGTAACAAAACAGTGTGGTAACGAAACGTCTGGCGGGATCGTCCACTCGGCTTTGTTGGCCGGACAACGGATAAAATAGGTCGCTGAGGTTTAACCAACGTTCGCTGTCCACAAGGATGTCGACGATACTGGTCGGCTCCAGTTGCTGACTGATGGCATCGTCCACGCGTTGAATGGCCGCTCCGGGTCGCTGTGTTGATAATCGCTTTAAACTGATCCGACCCTCTTTGATCTGAGCGTAGGTATTCTCCGGAAAACGTTCGTCCACTCGCTGCGCGAGACGCTCCAGTTTGGATTTTAAATGCTGAATGAGTTCACCGGGCTTCTCCAGTGGTAACTCGACTTGCTGCGCATAGCGTGGTAATTCACGGGCATAGGTCGCATCATCAACCAGCCCTTCGCGATAGTCCTTGTATTGCTCGCTGTTGACGACGTACAGATCCACAGACGCCAATTCCTGTTTAATGTGGAGCAAAATACACAGCTCCAGATATTTGCGGTGAAATGTAATAAAATCGTCGTCTCGCTTCGGTGGTCCCAGTACCAGCTTTTGCCAGGCCGCCGATAACCATTTACTGCCTTTGACGCCATCAAAAGCATTCAGTACATAGCGCTTATCAATGTGCTCCTGACGGACATCACGCAACGATAGTAGACACCGTAGCAGACGTTCGGTGGTCTTATCGCTTGAGGTGCTGCGTAACGTGAGTATGGACAGGCAATTGAATAACAGCGACCGCTTAGTACGATAAGGCCGCAAAAGAAAGGGGTAGTAATTATTGCCGGAGTAAGCCAGATGTTCATCGCACTTTGCCACCAGCGCTTCTTTATCCGGGCCCGCGCGTTCATCGAGACGTTTAAGGCGCTCCGCGGCGCTGCCGGGCGTATCCATTTCCAGTAGCATATCGCGTAGGGTACCAATCAGCTCGTTCGTCTGTGCCTGTTGCTGCAAGATGTAACTTTGTAAGTTGTCTTGGGCCTGTCTCTCCAGCCCTCGTATAAGCTTAATAAATAGCTCAGCCACATCATCCAGCGCCTGTCCGTGTTGACTGCGGATCAAGATCACAGCCAGCGCGTACCGTTTGTTGGGCCTTAAGTCGCGCATTTCTTTGGCATCCAATGCCCGGGCTTCCAACATAAACTGCCGGTATTTAGCGGTGGGTAATGACAAGGTTGGCATTTGGGTTTCCAGCGCCCGCAGCCATTCCACGTGATGTAAATAACTCCGGATGGCTTTGTTGGTGGGCCTTTTAGGCTCTCGTTTAAGTCGTTGCCAGTCACTGTAAGTGTCTGACGAGACTTGCGTTGATAGCAACTGCTCTAACTGCTTTTTGGCCGCAGTGTTCAGTTTTGTCGTGATCCGCGTATACAACTGGTCATTCACCTGCTGGCGACTCTGTTGTGCCTGTCGCTCAAGGACACTGAGCCCGGGTAACTCAAAACGGTGATGAACCAGCTCTTCGAGCATCACGTTGACAATGTCGGTAACGGCTTCTTTCGTAAACGCGGCGGTTTCGGAAACCTGACGTAACCAGGCGTGCTCATGTCGGGTAAAGCGCCGGATCCCATGATGTTGACGGATCAGGGTAATGTGACGTTGCCGGGTACCCGAGCGCTGATAGCTCGCCCACTGCTTAGGGGTGGGTTTTACGTGAATGTCGGCGACTTTTCGGATGTGCTCAATGATGGGGCTCGGTGCCTCCGAGGGTGACAGAAAGTAACCGAGTCGTTGCACCAGTTTCAGTTGTACCAAGAACCCTAAACGGGCGATGGGTTGTGAAATGCTCGCCGCCCATTGGCGTTCATTTTCCGTCGGGTGATACCGGGTCGATAAAATGGCGTAGGTAAAGTGCGCCTCCAGCTTCGGATACGCGGTTTGCTGTCTTTGTGTCATGGCATGGTACCCCTGTCATTGTGTTATTCCCATTGGCGCTGCGTCTCGGGCTCGCGGATCATCGCTTCCAGATAATAATGCTCGTCACTGGCAATGCTATGCAGCCGCTCCAGTAGCTCGTCGACCACCGTATCGAGCTCCGCTCGGTGCCCGGGTGCCAACTGTAGTCGATAACTATGCGGCTCTGTCTGATCCACGTTCTCGCTGAAGGACTTTAAGCCGAACCGCTCGAGACGTTTTCGAACGGTACGCTCTGCTCGTGTTTTGTGATCGAGCCTTAATAAACGCAGTTCAACCGTGAGTACAATGGGCGTGGCATCGGTCAGTCTCATATTCTGGTTCACCATTTGAGCATTGGATGGCATTGTTTCAAAAGGTGTAGAAGCGTCCAAATAGCGTACGGCTGACTGGATATCACGCCACCCGACATATTCCATCAACTCGTTCAACGACCATCCTTGCTGGGTGGCCCAGTTGGCGAATCCGCGTCGCAGAGAATGGCTGCTGTACTGATCCGCATTCAGTACACCGGCTTCTTGAAGGCGCTGCCGCAACAATGGCAATACACTGGCCGGACTCATGGGTAGTGAAGCCATCTGGTTCCATCGGTTTATTCCACGAAATACGGGGCCTTCGGTGATCTTCGAGTCGTGCAACCAATCCTGATAGGCCTGAACTGGGCAAAGCTTCGCCAACGCTGGAGTACGATAAGCCTGACCCTGATTGTTTCTGTCGGTTTTACTGCGGGCTAAATAGATCGATAAACCTTCACCGGGCGCCAAATCAATGTTCTCTACATGTAATCGGACGATCTCATCACTGCGGAACCCCCGCCAAAACCCAATGAGCAACAGCGCTTTATCCCTGTTTGCACGTAGAGCCGTGGCGTTGGTGGTCGATGCTGACTGGCGGCACCGATCTAACCAGTCACAAGTTCGCTCCAGGGTTTCGAGTTGCATGGGGCGGGCCTGCTTAACGCGAGATGGATGCAATTCGCGGATCCCTTTAAGGACCTTCCGAACCAACGGCGATTTGGTGGGATCGACAAAGCCCTGCGATTGATGCCATTGCCCCAACGCAGCCAGCCGTAGCTTCAGCGTATTGTGCGCCAACACACCGGCATGATCGGCTAAATACCGGGCGATTTGGTCGCTCGTCGCCGGCAGCCGACCGCCCCAGTGCGCCTCGAAGTGCTCTATGGCTGACTGATAACTGCGCCGTGTATTTTCCCGGGTTGCGGCGTGCAGGTAACGATCCAAGTTACTCATGGTGTCCTCATTCAGGCAGTACAGTTGATATTTCACATTCACCCGTCGGTGCGCAGTACGGATCCGTTGCCTATCGTCGTTCATTACGTAACACAATAGCCCATAAATCAATAAGAAACAGACTAACCCATCATAATTTCAGATTATCTATTCTTAAAAATACTTAAAATTAGACAAAATAAAAATATTGTTTAGTATGTAAATACATAGTACATAATACAGTATGAAATTGTAAGGGAACTATAATGGCCAGAGGCGGTATTACGAAAAAGTCAGTAGAGCAGGCGCGCAATGCATTACTCGCACGGGGAGAGTCAATCTCCATTGATGCCGTTCGTATTGAACTCGGCAACACCGGCTCAAAAACAACGATCCACCGTTACTTAAAAGAGTTGGAAACCGATGACGACAAAAAGGCACTCTCAGCGTCGTTAAGTGATGAACTCATCGCGTTAGTCAACCAACTCTCCGACCGGCTCAAAGCGGAGACTCACCAGACGCTGGAAGCGCAAGAGGAGCGGCACAGCGAACAGGTGACGGCCTGGCAGGAACGGTTCGAGCAACAAAGTCAGGAACTACAAGCCACACAAACGCATGTTGAAGAGCTAGTGCAAGCCATGCAGCATGCCGACCAGCGTCAGCAGCAGCTTCAAGAGGCAAACCACCAGTTGCAGGTTGAGAATGAGCGACTCCAATCCGATCTGTCCTCACAGAAACAACGCCTGTCTGAAAAAGATGATCGTATTGCGTCTCTGGAAGAAAAACACACACAAGCCCGGGAAGCATTAAATCACTATCGCGATTCGGTCCGTGAGCAACGCGAGCACGAGCAACGGCGCTACGAGCGCGACGTTCAGGGGCTGCAAAGTGAGGTCGCTGAGCTGGAGCAAACCTTGACTGCACGGCAGCACAGTTATTCAGAACTGACGCAACGCAATACTCAACTCGAAACTCAATTGGCGGAGCTTAAGAGACACTACGATGCCGTATACCAGGAAAGTCGAAGCTCGGAAGCTCGGCTATCCGAGTTAAAACAACAGTACGACCGACTGGAAACCCGGTTTGCAGGCGTAACGAGCGAACTACAAGGTGCCCACGACAAACTGGAGAGCTTACAAACGTCGCTCACGGAGCTCACAAAAGAGAAACAGGCATTAAAGCATGAGTCAGTGCAACTTAACGCGGTTATTGAGACGCAAAAAGCAATGATTGAACGGTGGTTCAATACCAAGACGCCGCAAAAACCGCGCCCGTCATAGCCCGGGTTTTGGAGCAATATTGTCGTGAGCTGTCTTCGTAGATAGAGCGCCGCCCACGCTTGGTTCGTGGGCGGGCTTTAATAGAAAAGTCCTGTCGATAATCGTTATTGAAGACTGGAGGTGAGCTTAATGGACGTATTAATTTTTCCCATCATTTTGCGTAACGGCTCGCAATCAATATAGGCCTCCGATAACGTCATTTTTAACGCTTGCAGGAGGTGAATAACCCCTTTTGACGAGGAGGCTTGTAGAACAAGCGGATCATCGTCATCAATACCACCGTAGTAGAACAGCTCAAACTTATTGGTTATCTCTTGGTCATACTCTGAAAAGAACCAATTTTCCAATTTACTTTTGATCGATGACAACCGGCGGTTAACACCAATGGGCTTTGCGGCCGACTGCTCGATAGCTTTAATCAGCCGAGCAGCGAATTGATGAGACTCAACTGACATAATGGCGTTTGGACGGCGTTCATTATGAGGCGCGTTCCAAATTGCGATGGGTCTTGTTTTACTTCCTGACGCTCGGTATATGGTGCCTTTCGCGACGGCTCTTTTCTTATCCTGAGGGGTAATACAAAGGGGACTGAAAAAGGTCTCATGGCCGTTAGCGGATGTACCGTCCCAATTGTCTTTCGTTAGTGGAGAGGGGATGTTATCAATTTTCTCCATTAAGGCACTAATATCGTAGCCTGTCGATGCATCTGTTGCGATAAACAGGCTCGACATACCTGGATAATACATACCTGGCCACTTTGAGGCCTTTAGGTGCCAATTATACTCTTTAGCCCATGCGGCTCGTTTGCCATCAACGACTGCATCAATATAAGGCTCATCAACCAGGATAAACTGCCCGAGAGCAGGATCATACCAATGAGAAGAGTGATCAGATTGAGGCAGTCGGTTGTTATGCTCTCTATCCGGGTAAGCCGCGGTGTGATCCCTGCTCGGTTTTAACCCCGTGGCTTCGATAAACCTTAACACCCTGACCGCTTTACAAATCAGTTCTCTTGCTTCCTCTTGTGAGGAGCAGACATCGTCATTGACAAAAAGATCCGGCGAAGCCAGCCTAAACCTTCCGAGCGTATTGGCAATTTTCAATTCATTTTTAGTGGCTAATTCGAGCAAAGGTATTGAAAGCTTAATTTCAAGTACTTCTCGACCCGTTTTACGGAGCTGCCGATCATACCAATAGCCGGTAAAAAATAATTGGCAGCTCGGTTTGAGAATAGATGAGTTTTCGAGTTGGTTACGTGCATGAGCGAAGTTTTCAAAAAAAGCACTTCGAGCTGCTATATCTAAAGCTTCGTGATGAGGTACGCCATTCGATTTTTTAATCTGTTTGGCGCGACGCTTGATTCCACCAAGTGTTGATGGGCGAATAGTTTCGTTCAACATTTTCTATCTCCTGGCTTGTCTAATAGCGTCGCTCGTCAACCGCTTAACAAGCCCGATAAAAATATTGAGCTAGTATGATATTCGTAAAGGTAAGGTAGTGCTTCAAAAGCTTTGCAACGACGAGCGGCTGGCTCCCACCAAGAGCAGTAGTTCATTTATAAGACAAAGACAAAAGTAATGCAACATGTTTTAGAGCAAACGCAAACGTGCTCGCTAGATTAGCGAACCAGAGTTCGGTATTTGGATAACCAGCTCTCTTTATAGTTATCGTTGTAAAACAAAAAATGGTACGGTCGCTACTATCTGAATTTTTGGTTGATACCGCACAAGACAACACAGGCTAATTGGATGCAATACATCGTAGAACATCGAGAATTTTCAGACTTTCACGGTCGCTTTAATGTACAAACTATCAGCGAGCACGGACCATCAATCAGGCTCGGGTACCTAAACTGGACGATTGAAGACGGGGTTATGCACATTGATGATGTACTTGTTAATAAAGCTTACCGACAGTACGGAATTGGGAGTGACCTGGTAGAGACACTGCTCAATTTAGCCGATTTGAGAGGAGTGCATGAAGTCCGTGGGCTTGCTGACAAAGACAATACTAGGCTGCACAGGTTTTATGAAAAGTTCGGTTTCCACTTTGATGAAACCCCCAACAACCATGGACAATTGCCATTTAGATTGTATTTTGTTGACGCCGATGAAAGCTAGATTACGCCGTATCCACTGCTTTCATCGCAAAGTGTCTTAAACTTTCTAGCTAATTCCATTTGAGATCGACTAATTTCCAAGAACACACCTAATAAAGTATAAACTCTTTAATTAACAATTAATTAAGCTGGATTTGGCGAATTCTGTACGAATCCCGGCTTACCCTCAGCAATGAATAACTCGCAGCTTGGTTTTGCAGTTGAAGGGAAACTATTAAAGCTTCAAAAGGATACTGGGGACTCCGTCAGTAAGGGAGATGTTTTGGCCACGTTAGATGCGCGTCAGATAAATTCCCGGATAGAGTCTTTGCAAGCCCAGGTAAAAAGTGCTCAGACGACTCTGGAGGATGAAAAACAACAACTGAATGAATTAGACGCGCTTGCTGAAACGGACTTTGTACCAGCAAGTGACTTGCGACGTTCGCGTACCAGGGTTCAGGTGGCAAAGTCACAATTGGTTGAAGCCAGAGCTTTGTTGAAAGAAACCGAAGTAAACCAAGATTACCACGAACTTAAAGCGCCTTATGACGGTGTTATTACAAACCGAAGCGCTGATCTTGGTGAGTGGCTTAGTGTTGACCAGAGTGTTTTTCAGTTAGTTGCCGATCAAAATCGCTACGTCGATGCTTTTCTGTCCCAGTCTTATTACGCTTCCATTGACTCTAATACATCTGTGAAACTCAGTCACAAAGAAATCGATATTAGCGCGAGTATTAAGAGAGTTGTGCCCTACGTAGACGGAAATGACCGCTCTTTTCGAGTGCGCATTACGGGCGACTATCCGGACAATTGGGTTGCAGGCATGCCTTTAACCGCGACTTTTGAAATTGACACAAAGCGCAGACAAACCGCCGTCCCGCAAGACGCTATAGTGCGGTACAGCGATGGCCGTACATCGGTTTGGGTCGCAAAAAAAGAGAACGATAATTGGCAGGCTGTGGAAAGGCCGGTTGAGCTTGGCTTGAGGTTTAACGGCTATGTTGAAATAGAAAGCGGCCTGGATAATGGTGAGCGCGTGATCGTCCGGGGTAACGAGGCCCTGACCAATGGGCAGGCTTTGGAGCTGACGGAGTCTGCGGATTATGATTGAAGCGGTGATTAAGCATAAGCACGTAACTATAGTCTCTATCTTGATCCTTTGCCTGCTAGGCATTACTGCGGCACTCCGTATTCCCGTACAAATGATACCCGATTTAGAAGTTCGAACCATTTCTGTCCAGACGCAATGGCCCGGTGCTACGCCTCAGGACATAGAGAAAGAAATCCTTATAGAACAGGAAGAGTTTCTTCATACTGTACCTAACTTACAGCGCATGGAAAGCAGTGCAAGTAATGGCGAAGCGAGCATAGAACTGGACTTTCCTTTTGGTGTTAATGTTACCGAAACATTAATTCTGGTTAACAATGCGTTAAGTCAGGTGCCGGATTACCCTGAGAACGTCGATGAACCTAGAATTTTCTCTGCGTCTTTTTCAAGTAATGCTTTCATGTACTTTCGCGTCGCCCCTATTGAGGATAATCCGAAGAATATCGATATGGTGATGATGCGAGATTACATTGAGGATAATGTACGGCCGCGAATGTCATCGGTTGCCGGAGTATCTCAGGTAAACGTTAGCGGAGGTGCTCAGCGACAAGTTCGTATTCTGATGGACAAAGACGCCCTCATTCAATACAACGTGTCGGTTAATGAGGTTCGCTCTGCAATTAGCAGTCGTAACCGCGACACCTCTGCAGGTGAACTGGAGCAAGGTAAACGCCGTTTTTTGCTACGAACCGTTGGTCGGTTCGAGTCACTTGAAGAAATTGAAAACACAATTATCCGCCGGACCGGTGACAGCCTGGTTAGGCTTAAAGACGTGGCTGACATCGATTTTAATCACTTTGAGCTTAACAGTGAGTCCTGGTTCAAAGGCCAGCAGGTTCTTAGCTTACAGGTTCAACGTGAGCTTGGCTCTAATGTCATTGATATTAAGTATGCCATGATGGACGAAGTCGAACGCATCAATGAAGAGTTACTTCGCCCTGCCGGAATGGAAATTACATTAAACTCGGACGATGTTCGCTATGTAGAAAGTTCCGTCCAAAATGTGCTCTTTAACCTATTACTGGGCGCCCTATTTGCAACTTTAGTCATGTACGGATTGATGCGCTCCGGGCGCGCAACGCTTATTGCCGTAATTGGTATCCCCATTTGTACTCTGGCCGGCTTTTTAGGGCTACTGTTACTCGACAGAACCATTAATGTTATTTCTTTAGCCGGTATAGCCTTTGCCATTGGCATGACGCTGGATAACACGATTGTTGTGCTGGAAAGTATCGAGCTGGAGCGACGTAAAGGATTGACCCCAAAAGACGCGGCAATTGAGGGAGTAAAACGAGTCTGGACTGCGGTACTTACTTCAACACTCACGACCGTGATGGTTTTTCTTCCTATACTCTTTATCGTTCAGGAAGCTGGACAGCTTTATTCTGATATTGCAATTGCCATTTCTGCATCGATTATTGCCTCGATGTTTGTCGCCGTAACTTTAGTGCCTTTGTTAGCGGCCTACTTCCCCGCTGAAGCCAAAACAAAGGTGACCGACAAATTAACTAACCGTATTGATTCTGCTAGTCAAAAATTACTGGCTTCAAATAAGTCCAAATTAACCACTGTGGGTGTTACTTTTGTTGCTGTTGTTGGTATTTGGTGGTTTTTAACACCACCTGCGGAGTATCTGCCAGAGGGTGAAGAAGCAAAAACCTTCGCCACCATGAGTGCCCCACCGGGCTACAACTTACAGACCATGTCATCTATTGGTGACGAAATTAGAGCTATTTTTGATCCGGCTCTAATGACGGAAGAGGCAGAAGTAACACGCTCAGGCCTTACCATTCCAGCGCTTCAGACAATGAGCCTTAGTGTTGCACCCTCAAACATTCGTATTATTGCTGAGACTCGTGATAAAAACCGAATTGACGAATTAATGGGTGTGATAACAGAGGTTTACGAGCGGTACCCGGGTATGCGGGCTTTTGCCGCTAAAGGATCAATTATTAGCAGCAACGACGGCGGCACCCGCAGCATTAATGTGGATGTTGGTGGTCAGGAGCTTAATGAAGTTTATGCTGCGGCACGTGCAATATATAACCGGTCTCAGGAGGTTTTTGATAACCCAAGAATACAGTCAACTCCTAATTCACTTACCCTGGCACAACCTCTATTAGAAATACGGCCCGACTGGGAGCGTATGAGTGAGTTAGGTTTAGATGCAGACAGCTTTGGTTATGCGGTTTCTGCGCTGACAGATGGTGCCTTTGTCGGTGAGTATTTCCAGGGTGACGATAAAATTGATATGTATCTTTATAGCGAAAAAGGTACCGAAGTAACCCCGGAAATGCTGGATGACTTACCCGTTCTTAACGTAAATGGCCGCCCGGTATCACTAAACGCCATTAGCGAAGTCCGCCAAATAGTTGATACCAGTACGGTTCGCCGGGTAGACAGTAGACGTACCGTAACCTTGAATATTATACCTCCAGAATCAGTTGCTCTTGAATCCGGTGTTGAAATGGTGCGAACCCAAGTGCTGCAGCACTTAAGAGAGCAAGGCGTTATAGCAGCAGACATCTCCACTCAGTTATCGGGAGCCGCCGATCAACTGGCAGAAACTCAGGCGGCATTAAGTGAAAACTACGTTATCTCAATAGCTATTATTTATCTGTTGATGGTGGCTATTTTCGCCCACTGGGGTTACCCGCTGCTTATTATGGCGACTATTCCTATGGGTATCAGTGCTGGTATTGCCGGCCTGGCTCTGATGAATGGTGTTGGTCAGCTATTGCCAGTATTTGGCTTACAGCCGCTGAGTCAACCGTTCGATATGATCACTATGCTGGGCTTTCTTATTCTTATGGGAACGGTAATCAACAACCCTATCTTGGTTGTGGAACGAGCAATCTATCTACGTGATAAAGAAAACTACCCTATAAAGAGAGCCGTTCAGGAAGGCCTATTGTCGCGGGTCAGACCTATTACTATTACCACTTTAACAACACTGTGTGGCATTGCTCCTCTGGTCTTTATTCCAGGCGCCGGTACAGAGCTTTACCGCGGGGTTGGGGCTATTGTGATGTTTGGTCTCATAGGTGCTGCGCTTGTCACTATTTTCACTTTACCTGCACTATCTGCACTGGTACTAAAAAAACGAGGAATGAATTCTTAGACAAAATATTGATCTTTGCTCTATTTTTTTACTGTAAATATTTTGTAAACTGCCGATAGCTTATTAAGTAAGCTTTCCGTCGGTTGACTAAGGATCATCAATGAAGATCATACAGCAGTTAAGTATTACGCAGAGACTGGTTTCACTACTGGGAATTGCCGCTTTAGGAACAGCTCTGATGGTGGCGTTTATGATGTTCATTTTGAACAACCTGTTGGTTGAAGAAGAAAAACGTAAACTCAATGCCGTACTTGACGCAGCTCATACCATAGTCAGCCATTATCACCAAGAATACCAGGACGGTAACCTCAGCGAATCTGAAGCCAGAGCGGAAGCCTATGCTCGCCTTGATAACATCCGCTACGAAGGCGTGGAGTATATCTTTACGCTAAGTCGTGAAGGCGTTTTAGTACAACACCCCTTCTCTAAGCAATTAGTCGGCAAAGATGTAACCAGCTATGAAGATCCGGAAGGCACTCAACTGTTTCAGGAAATGGTTCAAAAAGCACGTTCGGCTGACCGCGCTACCGTGGAGTATATATGGCAAAAAGGTAACAATTCCAACAATTTAGTTCCTAAAATTAGCAGAATAAGAGTATTTGAACCCTGGAACCTTATTATGGGGACAGGTCAGTATACCGACAATATTACCAGCATGTTGTGGCAGGAGTTTTTCAAACTAGCAGGATTGGCTCTGTTTCTTGCTGTACCTCTCCTTCTTTTGTTTGTGTTGATCATACGCAGTATTACTCGTCCCTTGAAAACGATTAATAATGCCATGTTTGATATTGCTGAAGGTGAAGGTGATTTAACCCGGCGGCTCGATGACTCTGGCTCTGATGAGCTCGCTAAATTAGCGACTTCTTTCAATACTTTTGTGCACAAAATTCAGCAACTGGTGCAAAGTGTTCAGGAAAGTGCCCGGAATGAAAGCGAAGCCGCCAGTCAGTTGACCGATTTATCTGCTACGAGCAGTCGACAGAGTGATGAGTTAAGTTCGCAAACAAGCTCTATCGCTACGGCAATAACTGAATTGTCTTCATCAGCTTCAGAGGTTGCCGACCATGCCCGCCAGGCGGCCGATTCCGCGAATACCGCAGATGAGGAAGCTGGTCGTTCAGCAATCATTGTTCGCGAATCGGTCAATAATATTGAGGCACTTACCTCTGAATTGGGTAAAGCTGGCGAGAAAGCCCGGTTATTACAGGACGGTTCGGATAAGATTGGTAATATACTCGGTGTTATTGTTGCTATTGCTGAACAAACGAACTTACTTGCATTAAATGCGGCTATCGAGGCTGCACGGGCTGGTGATGCAGGACGAGGCTTTGCTGTAGTCGCTGATGAAGTCAGAACTTTAGCAACCAGAACCCAACATTCAACCGATGAAATCTCCTCTATTGTGGAAAGCATTCAGGGAGCAATTAAAGAGGTCAGTCAAATTATCAATGATGTGGAGCACCGCTCAGCATCGACCAACGAAGAGGCATTGAAAGCCGAACGAGCAATTAGCCAAATTCAGGAAGCGGTCGCCAATATTTCCAGTATGAACATACAAATTGCATCAGCAACCGATGAACAAAGTCGGGTCACTAAAGATTTGAATGAAAATATTACCGGTATATCTGATCTATCTCATGCTAACCAAGACGCAAATACGCGGGTATCTGAAGTAAGCCGGGATCTCAGTAAAAACAGCATTGATCTGAGTCAACTTGTGAGCCGGTTTAAAACAAAGTAACCATAAAAATACTAGGGACAATAGTAATCTACCCTGTACCTTTTTAATCACAAGACGTAAAATGCAGGTACTTTTACATGGATCGTGTCTGGTAAAAGTCACCTTTTTCCTGATCTTAATCACTGCGGATTTAAAAGATGAGTCAAACAATTCCACAACAACCGATCGAATATAATATGAAGGTCGTTCGGCAGTTTACTGTCATGACCATTATTTGGGGTATCGTCGGTATGGCGTTGGGCGTATTGATCGCTGCTCAGCTAGTCTGGCCAGAGCTAAACTTCAATACACCTTGGTTAACCTACTCCCGTCTTCGCCCACTGCATACTAACGCCGTTATTTTTGCGTTTGGTACCAGTGCACTTTTTGCTACTTCTTACTATGTTGTTCAAAAGACCTGTAAAGTGAGCTTGTTCTCGGACAAGTTGGCTGCTTTTACTTTCTGGGGTTGGCAAGCTGTTATTGTGGCAGCCGTTATTACTTTGCCTCTGGGTTTAACCAGTACAAAAGAATACGCCGAACTTGAGTGGCCAATCGACATTTTAATTGCTGTCGTATGGGTCGCTTACCTCATTGTTTTCTTTGGCACATTGGCTATTCGTAAGACATCGCACATTTATGTGGCGAACTGGTTCTACGGTGGCTTTATTGTTGTTATCGCCATGCTGCATATTGTGAACAGCTTCGCGATACCGGTGTCTTTTACTAAGTCATATTCAATCTACTCAGGTGCTGTAGATGCCATGGTTCAATGGTGGTACGGACATAACGCTGTAGGTTTCCTTTTGACAGCCGGTTTCCTGGGTATGATGTATTACTTTGTGCCAAAGCAGGCAGAGCGGCCCGTTTACTCGTACCGTTTGTCGGTTGTTCATTTCTGGGCACTTATTTCCTTATACATTTGGGCCGGACCGCACCACTTGCACTACACTGCTTTACCAGACTGGACTCAGTCAGTTGGTATGGTGATGTCAGTAATTCTGTTCGTTCCTTCATGGGGCGGCATGATCAACGGTATCATGACCTTATCTGGCGCTTGGCATAAACTGCGTACAGACCCAATTCTGCGTTTCTTAATTGTATCTCTGTCATTCTACGGTATGTCGACTTTCGAAGGTCCGATGATGGCAATCAAGTCAGTAAACGCCCTTTCTCATTACACCGACTGGACGGTTGGTCATGTGCATTCAGGCGCTCTAGGCTGGGTTGCGATGATTACCATCGGTTCTATGTACTACCTGGTACCTCGCTTGTTTAATCAGAAAGAGATTCACAGCATTAAGCTGGTTAACGTTCATTTCTGGTTACACACTATTGGCGTAGTTTTCTACATTGTTTCAATGTGGATTTCAGGTGTTATGCAAGGTCTTATGTGGCGTGCGACCAACTCTGATGGAACACTAACTTATAGTTTCGTAGAGAGTGTTCAAGCATCGTATCCGTTCTGGACTGGCCGCTTTATTGGTGGTGTGTTCATTGTCGTTGGTATGCTGCTTATGGCTTATAACTGTTACCAGACAATTCGTGCCGGCCGTCGTGAGACAGCTGCAGGCAACGTCGTACAAACTGCCTGAGGGAGAGAATAATGAGTCGCTTTAAACACGAATTTGTTGAGAAAAACTTAGGTTGGTTGTCTATTTTAATGATTCTTGCTGTTTCTATTGGCGGTTTGGTAGAAATCACTCCCCTACTTTTTCAGAAGCAGACCAATGAACCGATTAAAGGGCTACAGCCATACACTGCACTAGAACTTGAAGGCCGTGACATCTATATCCGCGAAGGGTGTAACAACTGTCACAGTCAGATGATTCGACCTTTCCGTGCTGAAACAGAACGTTATGGACATTACTCTTTAGCCGGAGAACACGTATGGGAATTCCCTCATCTCTGGGGTTCTAAACGGACAGGTCCTGATTTGGCTCGGGTTGGTGGACGTTACAGTGATGAGTGGCACCACGTTCACTTAATGAACCCACGAAACGTGGTTCCTGAATCAAATATGCCAGCGTTCCCGTGGCTTGCAGAAAACAAGCTAACGGGTGAATACACCGCTAAGAAAATGGAAGTTATGCGCTCACTGGGTGTTCCTTATAAGGATGAGGACATTGCCGGCGCTAAAGAAGCTGTTCAGGGCGAAACTGAAATGGACGCTCTTATCGCATACTTGCAGTCTCTTGGCACTGCGTTACAGCAGGCTGATAAGTAATGGATTACGGAACCTGGCGCGGCGTATTTAGCCTGATCATACTGGCAATTTTTATTGCTATTGTGTTCTGGGCTTTCAGCCGCCGTACGAAAAAACAATTTGATGAAGCGGCTAATTCCATATTTGAGGACGAGTCATCAGTAGATAAAAGCGACAAACCGGAGTCGAAGAAAGATGAGTAGCTTCTGGAGTGCATGGATAATTGTTCTGACGCTGGCCACTTTGGTGGTACTAATTTGGCTATTACGCTGGAACATGAAAAATTATACTCACATCGAAGAAGGTCAGGAAATGGACCACGAATTCGATGGAATTGTTGAGTTAAACAACCCTCTTCCAAAGTGGTGGACCTATTTATTCTGGGCCTGTTTTGCCTGGGGCTTTTTGTACTTAGCTTTATATCCTGGGTTAGGCAATTTCAATGGCCTATTGGACTGGAAAAGTTCAAACCAAGACGTTCGCTCTCTAGAGGAGTCGCGTCAAGCAATGGAAGAAGCCCATGAAAAAGGAATGATAGTCGAGTACGATCGTTCGATTCGTGCAGCTGAAGAGAAATACGGCCCTATTTTTGAAGCATTTGCAGAGCAGTCTGTTAAAGAACTGGCAAAAAATGAAGATGCTTTAGATGTTGGTCAACGACTATTCTTGCAAAACTGTGCTCAGTGTCACGGCTCAAACGCTATGGGTGGCCAGGGCTTCCCTAACTTGACTGATGATGACTGGTTGTACGGTGGTGAGCCAAGCGATATTAAGACATCCTTGTTAGAAGGTCGCCGCGGTAACATGGCACCTTTTGGTGAGCAGTTCAGCGATAAAGAAATTAATGAATTGGCAAACTACGTCGCAAGTCTTAGTGGCCGCGACAGAGATCCTGACCTGGTTGAAGCCGGCAAGGCAAACTTTGCAGTCTGCAGCGCTTGTCACGGACAGGATGGAAAAGGTAACCAGCAGCTGGGTGCTCCTAACCTGACTGATAATGTTTGGCTATATGGTGGTTCAATTAATAAAATTGAAGAAACTATTAAGTATGGGCGTAGCGGTGTTATGCCTGCCTGGAAAAACATTTTAGGTGAAGATAAAATTCATGTTATCTCAGCTTATGTCTACAGCTTGTCAAACGACGAATAAAACGCAGTATATAGCCCCGCTACGGCGGGGTTTTTTGTAAGAGGTCCTATTATATGATTCAACCTTGGTATAAGCAGTTTTGGCCATGGTTTCTTATTTCCCTTCCCGTTACTGTAATGATCGTTTGCGGTGTTATCATTTATTTGTCCATTTCTCAGGGCAACTTTTCGATGGTGGTCGACGATTATTATAAACGCGGCAAGACAATTAATGCTGTTATTGAGCACGTTGAAGAAGCTCAGCGCCGTAATATTTCCTTCGAATTCACTGCAAATCAGGGCAAGTTAACTCTAAAATATACTTCAGGTGAACCGGAAGAGCTGTCAGCTTTACGAGTTTATTTTGTGCATGCCACTCAGGCTGAAAAAGACTTTAGTCGTTTGCTAAGTGTCGCCGCAGACGGTACCTACCGGGCTGATATTCCAGACAACATAAGCGGCAAGTGGACCGTTACTGTTGAACCCTATAATAAGGTATGGAAAGTGAGCGAAAAGTATCAACTCCCTAAAAGTGAATTAACAAAACTTCGTCCATTATTATACGGAGTTTAAACACATGGAATGCTTCCACTGCCTGCAACCTGTTCCCCGGGGGGTTAACCTTTCTGTTGAATATAAAAGTTCAGAAAAGCCCGTCTGCTGTGCCGGTTGCCAGGCCGTGGCAGAAACCATTATTGAACATCGTCTATATGCTTATTATGAACACAGGGACACCTCGAAACTTCAGGAGGCTCCTGTACTCCCTGATGAGTTAAATGATTTGAATTTGTATGACCACCCTGACTTACAAAAAGAGTTTGTAAGGCACGAAGGCGACGGTACTGAGGTTGCCACCCTGACAATAGAAAATATCACCTGCGGTGCGTGCGGCTGGCTTATTGAACGTGAATTGATGCGTTTGAAAGGCATACACAAAGCGATAGTTAATGTTACCAGCCGTCGATTACAGGTTAGCTGGTCACCTGAGGAGTTAAAGCTCAGCAGTATTCTCAGAGCGTTAGCTGCAATTGGTTATAAGGCTTTGCCATTCCAGGCCAATGAGGCTGAACAGCAATATACCCGCCAGAGAAAAAGTTATATAAGACGCCTGGGCGTGGCAGGTATTGCCACCATGCAAGTAATGATGATTGCTTTTGGTCTGTACTTTGGTGTGGTAAGTGACCTCTCTCCTGATTTACAGCGTTTTTTATGGGGAGTCAGTCTGGTATTTGCAACTCCAGTCATTCTGTACAGTGCGCAACCTTTTTATGCCGGCGCTCTTAGGGCTATACAGGCTTCACGTTTGAATATGGATATTCCGGTAAGTATCGCTTTGTTAGGAGCTTACAGTGCCAGTGTGTACGCTACTATTACCAATACTGGCGAGGTGTACTTTGAATCCATCTCCATGTTCACCTTCTTTCTCTTAACCGGACGCTTTCTTGAATTACTTGCAAAGGAACGTGCGTTAAAATTTGCGACTAACCGGCTGACTCTCTTACCTAAGCTGGCTTCCAGAGAAACCGATGACGGTGTTGAATCTATTGCTATTAAGCAGTTAAATGTCGGTGACATTATTCGTGTAAAAGCTGGTGAAACCATTCCCGCCGACGGAGAGCTATTAAATAAGCAGGCACAGGTCGATGAAAGCCTGCTAACAGGTGAAAGCCTGCCACGTTCTAAAAAGCTTGGCGCCGCAATTATTGCCGGCAGTATTAACCAACACTCGCCTATACGAGTCAAAGTGACGGCTATTGCTCAGCAAACCGTGCTGGCGGGTATTATATCAATGCAGGACTCTGCATTAGCGGTTAAACCAAAGGCGCAGCAAGTTATTGATAAAATTGCCGGTTATTTTATTGCTGCCATTTTAATTATTGCTGTTATTACTTTCTTTAGTTGGTGGTGGATCCAGCCTGAACATGCTCTATGGGTGACTTTGGCGGTGTTGGTGGCAACCTGCCCTTGTGCTTTATCACTTGCCGCTCCCACCGCGCTTACCGGTATTATTCACCGGCTTAATCGAGATGGCATATTACTTAAAGGCGCTGATGTATTAGAGTCTGTAAAGCAGTTAGATAAAGTTTGTCTTGATAAAACCGGGACTTTAACCGAGGGGCAATTTCGTCTTGTTGAGCGCCAGGACTCTATCGACTCAGAAACAGTGAATCAAATTGTTAGCGGACTGGAACTGTTTTCCGAGCACCCTCTTTCCGTTCCTTTGAGTCAGCTTTCAGATACCCCTGCTAAATTTACTCATGTCAGCAACGAAATGGGCGCAGGACTGCAAGGCGAATTTAACGATGAAGTTTATCGAATAGGCAGTGAAAGTTTTATTCAGCAATGGCACCCCGAGTTTAAAGCATTTAACAGGTACCAGGTAATTGTCGCAAGCAAAAAGCAGGTTTTGGCACAGTTCCGGGTTGAGGATCAGATACGAGACGGTGCGGCAGAAACCATAGAATGGTTAAAAGAAAATGGCTACCAGCCTATTATCTTAAGTGGTGACAGCGAGTCCAGAGTCTATGAACTGGCCAAGGAGCTGGGTATATCTGAGTACCATAGTGGATTAAAGCCGGAAGAAAAATTGGCATTCGTTACCGAACAACAACAATTAGATCATACTGTCTGGATGGTCGGTGACGGCATCAATGACAGCCCGGTTCTTGCAAAAGCTGATCTCTCAATGACCTTTTCAAAGGCATCAGACTTGGCTCAAACCGCAGCCGACGTTGTACTAATGTCTGAGTCATTGAACCAAATAAAAGTGGTTATAGAAAGCGCTCTGAAGACGCGCAAGGTGATGCAGCAAAATTTCACTTGGGCATTAGTTTATAATGTATCTATATTACCTGTTGCGGCTATTGGTATGGTTGCCCCGTGGGCCGCAGCACTTGGCATGTCGCTCAGCTCTTTGTTGGTCATTGGTAACTCTTTAAGGTTGTATCGAAAATGAGTGTAATTTACGCGTTAATACCGGTTGCGATAATTTTTGTGATCCTCGCCGTGGCTATTTTTTTCTGGGCGGTACGCTCCGATCAGTTTGAAGATATTGAGCGTCAGGGTCTCAACATTCTAATGGATGATGAAGACAACAAGGGCGATGATGAATCCGATAAGCCAAAGCGCTGATCTTGTAACCGCATTATTAATGGGCCTTGCTGGCGCTGGTCACTGCCTGATGATGTGTGGCGGGATAGCAAGCGCCATGGGCATTAATACTAAGCCCCATCATGTATGGCTTTATAATTTAGGCCGAGTGTCCTCTTATATGATAATTGGAGCACTTGTCGGCGGCGCTATAGGCTATTTTGCTCCAGAAGGCGGTTATACAACGGTTATCCTACGTTGGTTGGCTGTTATTTTTCTCTTTCTATTGGGACTCTATTTTACTGGCTGGTTTGCTGGGCTGGTTTATTTGGAGAAAGCAGCAAGCCCGGTATGGCGAATAGTTCAGCCTTTTGCGGCAAAGCTGAGAAATAAACCGGGTATTTTTGCTACTTTCTTTGCTGGAGCCTTATGGGGCTGGTTGCCTTGCGGTATGGTTTACAGTGCTCTTAGCTGGGCAGCGTTAAGTGGTTCAGCTAGCGGTGGCGCGTTAACCATGGCTGCTTTTGGCTTAGGCACCTTACCAGCTATGATTGCAGCAGGTCATTTTAGTCAGTTCCTGCACAATTTTTTGCGAGCTCAGGGGGTTCGCACAGCCATGGGTGTTTTACTGATTATTTATGCCCTATGGAGTTCATTGACCCTCCTCAAACCTTTTTTTCAATAAAGCCTGCAAAGCTTTTGGCTTTCGTCTAATCTAACTAATAGACGTGAATTTATTATGAGGTGAGTATGGACGCATTCCGTCATGTTTTGGTCGTTATAGATGCCGCCGATGAGCAGCATAAAGCCTTGAAAAGAGGTCTGCATATGGCTCGACTGAGTGATGCCAGACTGACTTTGTTTTTATCCATTTACGATTTCTCTTATGAAATGACAACCATGTTATCCAGCGAAGAACGCGACGTTATGCGTTCTAATCTCATTGCTGATAGAAAAGTCTGGCTTACTGACTTGTTGAGTGAATTTGATACAGACGCTATTGCTATTGATATCAGCGTTGTTTGGCACAATCGCCCGTTTGAAGCCATTATAAAAGAAGCGATTAAGCACAAGCATGATCTCATCATAAAAGGTACTCAGGTCAGCGCGAGTTTCCAAAATCTAATTTTCACACCAACTGACTGGCACTTGTTAAGAAAAGCTCCCTGCCCGGTTTTGCTGGTCAAAGAACACGAATGGCCCAGTCATGGCCAAATTATTGCCGCTGTTCACACGGGTTCAGAAGAAGAACATCATCAGAAGTTAAATAAACGAATTATTGAACACGCTCAATCAATGAGCAAAGTTCTCGATGCCAGTGTGCATTTGGTTAATGCGTACCCTAGTGCGCCCGTTAATGTAGCGGTAGAAATTCCAGAGTTTGATGTCAGCGAATATACAGATGCGCTAGAGCAGCATCATGTAAACCGAATGGCTGCTCTTGGCCGGGAGTATGGCATTTCTAGTCACTATCAGTACCTTTCTCAAGGTTTACCGGAACAAGTGATACCGGAAGCATCCAAACAACTGGATGCCGAATTAGTCGTGTTAGGTACTATTGGTCGCACAGGATTAAGCGCAGCTTTACTGGGTAATACTGCGGAGCATGTGCTGGATCAGTTAAATTGCGACGTATTAGCCATTAAGCCAGAAGACTTCGTTAGTCCCCTCGCTTGAGTTTAATGCCTCAGGTATAATCCGGCTCCTAACGCTTAAATATGACAGGTTGCAGGAGCCATTATGGCCAGTGAGAACAAATACAGTTTCAACAAATTACAGAAACGTATTCGCCGCGAAGTCGGCAAAGCCATACAAGATTTCGGTATGATTGAGGATGGTGACCGTATCATGGTTTGTCTGTCCGGCGGTAAAGACAGCTATACTCTGTTAGACACTTTGCAGTACCTTCAAAAAGTCGCTCCTGTGAAATTCTCCCTGATCGCCGTCAACCTTGATCAAAAACAACCTGGCTTCCCAGAGCACGTACTTCCTGAGTATTTAGAAAAGCTTGGTGTTGAATACAAAATTGTTGAAGAAGACACCTACAGTATCGTGAAAGATAAAATCCCTGAAGGAAAGACAACCTGCTCTCTTTGTTCGCGTTTACGCCGTGGAATTTTGTACCGTACGGCAAAGGAGTTAAAAGCCACTAAGATAGCTCTGGGACACCACAGAGACGATATGATTGAAACCTTGTTTTTAAATATGTTTCATGGCGGAAAATTAAAATCGATGCCGCCGAAACTCGCAAGCGATAACGGTGAACATATTGTTATTCGGCCACTTGCCTACGCCCGGGAAAAGGACATAGAGCAATATTCTGAGGCTATGGAGTTTCCAATTATTCCGTGCAACTTGTGTGGCTCTCAGGAAAATCTTCAAAGGAAACAAATAAAGCAAATGCTTAACCAGTGGGATAAGCAGTTTCCAGGAAGAATTGAGAGTTTATGTACCGCAATGCAAAATGTTGTTCCTTCGCACCTGGCTGACAATGCCCTGTTTGACTTTAAAGCGGTTACTGCCAATGGCGTTGCCGATGAAAACGGCGATAAAGCTTTTGATACCGAAAATTTCAGCTCTGATGCAGTGAATAATAGGCCTGTTTTAATGAGTGATATTCCGATTAAACAACTGGCTTAAACAAGACAAAAAAGGCTCCTAATTGGAGCCTTTTTTATTATGTCGAAGTGCGTTATTCGGGTTGTGGCAGAGGATTCAATTCTTCGCTAACGCGTTCCACAATTGGTCGGTTTATACGGATCATTGCACGTAATTCTTCAATATAATCCTCACCGCGCTCTGAATAGCTCGAAAGCCCTGTAATAAGATCTCGTGCCAAAATATCTGCATTATTTAAACGTTTTTGTTCTCGTAATAAACGTAAATCCAGATAAGCTCCGTGGGTATTTATATTCCGCATGTAGCTCTTTACTGAGGCATTAACCGAGTCAAACTGAGCAACTTCATGGCGACCACCTTCAACTCTTCCGGTAGGCACGAGACCACAACCTTTCGAGTAACACCATTGCCCAAATAGGTTTAAACCTTTTCTGGAGAAACGCGAAGTTCCCCAACCAGATTCATTGGCGGCCTGCACCAAAACCATCATTTCCGGAATAATATCGATGCGTCGTTTCAGAAGACCAAACAGATTATCATCAATTACTATGTCGTCTTCCAGACGGTAGTAATCTATCCATTCTTCCAGTTGTTTTCTGTCTGTAGCGGTAAGCTCGTCTTTTTTATAGCGTTCATTAATAGCTTTAAGATAAGCTCTGTCATGCAATATGCGTATATTTTCAGCTTCCACTAAAGGCAGCAAAAAGCGAAAAAACTCTTCCTTCTTTTCGGTTACATCTGTCATTGACATAAAATCCGGGAGATCTCTTTTCACTTCAACCTTCGGAATTGCTGGCAAATGTGCAGTAACTGATTGATCCGGAACTTTTACATCAGATTCTTTAACAAGCCAGGGTAAAAGTAATGCCGCTATACTCAGTACTATAAACAGTAAAATCGTTAATAATCGCATGTAGTCCTCAAGCCGAAATATTTTCAGACGAATTATCGTTCTTTGGTTTCTCAATAATAGATACGCCAATAATGTCTCGATAGACCACTCCAATGAGGTTATAGATCATTGGTAACATCCAAATGAGACCGAGCCCGAAAGGAATTATAGCGATAAACAGTAGTCCCAGAATAATTAGAAACAACAGAATAAATTTGGGAAGCTTAAAATGTGTTATTTTTATCGAGTAGTACAAGGCATTTAATGGCCCTACTCCCCGCTCTACAACCAACGGCATAGCCAGGCTCAAAATTACCGTAATATAAAGCGATACTAATATTGCAAAATTAGGGTGAATGAGCACCATTAACTCACTCACTAGTATGCTAAGCAGACTGCTAATAACAGCAACGGTAATGAGCGGGAGCAATATATTAAACCCGTTAAAGACATCCGCTGTTTTGGTTTGGATACCAACGCTGTGTTTAATGCCCATTAGCATTAACCCACCAAGTAACGGTGCGCTAATAACAGCTTGAAGAATACTGGCAAGATATTGAATTTGCGCCGAGCTTTCTATGACTTCAATTGAGAACACACTCATTATAGCCAGTACCATGAGCACGTTAATACCTAACAGGATTAAAAAACCACCAATCAAAGACACTAAGTTTGATTTGGTTATATTAAACGACTGCTCTAATACTTGTCGCACTGAAAGCTGATAGTTCCCTTTTAGGGCCTCAATCAGTGAGCCTCCAATGACTACTTTGTTATCATCCACAGAAATTCCCACACTTTTTTTAACAGTAAGATAAACTAGCGCCCGATATACTAGAGTATCCATTGGCGCGATCCAATTTAAATCGACAGAACAATTTGAGGCAGGCATGAAATCACAGAAAAAACGACCCGCCAATCCTAAGTTGGTTTTGCTAAACAAGCCCTACGGTGTGTTATCGCAATTTACAGGTGAGGAAGGCGACCAGACATTAAAAGCTTTCGTTCCACATAATGATGTCTACCCCGCAGGACGGTTGGATAAGGACAGTGAAGGCCTGCTTTTGTTAACTAACGATGGTGTCTATCAGGCGCGCCTGGCAAATCCTAAATATAAAGTATGGAAAACTTACTGGGTTCAAGTAGAGGGTGAACCAAGTGAAGAACAGCTTGAGCAGTTGCGAAATGGCGTTGAATTAAACGATGGAATGACACGTCCTGCCGAAGCCTTTGTCATGCCTGAGCCAATGAACTTATGGCCACGGAACCCGCCAGTCAGGGAGCGTAAAACGGTTCCTGATACCTGGCTCTGCATTAAAATCCGTGAAGGTAAAAACCGTCAAATTCGTCGTATGACAGCGCATGTTGGACTCCCTACTTTGCGCCTTATTCGTGCGGCAATTGGTCCGTTTCAGTTAAAAACACTGAAGCCGGGAGAATGGCGAGAAGAACCGCCTGTTTGGTAGTTTCCTGAGCTACCCTAGTGCGGCCTAAAATGATAGAATGCGCAGCCAATTCAGGAGTTACAGTCAGCCAGAGTCAATCTATGTCAAATGCCAGTAAAAAAGTCATCGTTGGAATGTCAGGAGGAGTTGACTCTTCCGTGTCAGCCTATCTTCTTCTACAACAGGGCTATCAGGTAGAAGGCCTGTTCATGAAAAACTGGGAAGAAGATGATACTGACGAATACTGCGCTGCTTCCGATGATTTAGCTGATGCTGAAAAGGTTTGCGAAACACTCGGCATAGAGCTACACACAATCAATTTTGCTGCAGAGTACTGGGACAACGTGTTCGAGTACTTTTTGGAAGAATACAAAGCCGGGCGCACACCGAACCCGGATATCATGTGTAACAAAGAAATTAAATTTAAGGCCTTTCTGGAATTTGCCGCAGAAGCATTAAATGCCGATTACATTGCGACCGGGCATTATGTGCGTCGTCAGCAGAAAGACGGAAAGTGGGAAATGCTGCGCGGTTTAGACAGTAATAAAGACCAAAGCTACTTCCTTTATACGCTAAGCCACGAGCATATTGCGCAAACTTTGTTTCCGGTTGGTGAACTGGAAAAATCAGAAGTGCGCCGAATTGCAGAAGAACAAGACCTCATTACAGCCGATAAAAAAGACTCCACCGGTATTTGCTTTATTGGTGAACGCAAATTTAAAGACTTTCTTCAGCAGTACCTGCCGGCAAAGCCCGGGCCCATTGAGTCTGTCGATGGCGAACAGTTGGGTGAACATGAAGGTTTGATGTACCACACTCTGGGTCAGCGCAAAGGCTTACACATTGGCGGAATGGCGGATACCTCCGGTGAGCCCTGGTACGTTGTCGATAAAGACGTAGAGCGAAATGTGCTTATTGTTGCGCAGGGGAAAAATCATCCACGTCTTTATTCTCAAGGCCTTATTGCCGGGCAATTGCACTGGGTGAGTCGTACCACGCCACTAGAGGCTTTCGACTGTACGGTTAAAACACGCTATCGTCAGCAGGATATCCCCTGCCGGGTTACTCCGCTTGATAACGGTGACTTTCAGGTTCAGTTTAAAGAGCCGGTTGCAGCGGTAACGCCAGGACAATCCGCAGTATTCTACAGCGACGACGTTTGTTTAGGCGGCGGCATTATTGAACAGCGCATAACCGATTTTGAGGTTAAGCTATGAACGAATGGCAGCAGCGGGTAATTGCCTTAGCTGGCATGTCATTGAGTGCTATGGCCGTGCAGAAGCTGGCTCGCAGTGGAGAGCTCTACCCTGAGTCTATTACAAACACTTTGGTTCACAGCCTTCTGCAACAAAATCCTGACAACATAGAAGATGTTTATGGCGGGTTGGAGAATATCCAGCCAGGCATTCAGGCGTTTATTCGCCAGGCGGGAAATAATAAAAATAAAGATCTAGAGGTCACCCGCTATTTGGTTGGTTTAATTCATCTTTCCCGGCGTTTACTGAAACAGCCCGACGTACTTAATTTACTGGGTGAACGTATCGCTCAGGTAAAGCGTCAGAAAGAAGAGTTTGAATTTGAAGATTATCGCGTACAGCAAAGTTTTGCGGGAATTTATCGCGAGTTGATAAGTCCTCTGGGACAACCTATTCGAATTAATGGAAACCCGGAGTTTTTGAAACGAGACTCAAATCAGCACCACATTAGAACCTTGTTGCTGGCTGGCATTCGTAGTGCCGTGCTTTGGCAACAAGTCGGCGGTAAACGTCGTCATTTCGTATTTTCAAGAAAGAAAATGTTAGATACAGCGCAGCAATTGTTGCATGTCGCATAAAAGATTAATGACTTAATTAACTCTCGGAGAGCCAGTTTATGTTGCCCTTTTCTTCACTAACCGCGGTGTCACCTGTTGACGGACGATACGCCTCAAAAGCGGAAATGTTACGTCCTATTTTCAGCGAGTACGGACTGATTAAATTTCGTGTGACTGTTGAGGTTCGTTGGTTGCAATTATTAGGCGAAGTAGATGGCATTAAAGAAGTGCCGGCGCTTAGTGAAGAAGCGACAAAAATACTGAACTCCATTGTGGAAAACTTCTCTGTAGACGATGCGGAGCGCATAAAAACCATTGAGCGCACCACCAACCACGACGTGAAAGCGGTTGAATATTTCCTGAAAGAACAAGTGGCTGATAACGAAGAACTGAATAAAGTATCTGAGTTTATCCACTTTGCCTGTACTTCAGAGGACATTAACAACCTTTCTCATGGCTTAATGCTGAACACAGCTCGCGATGAAGTCTTAGTACCGATGATGCAGGACTTAGTTGATCGGGTTAAAGAGCTGGCGAAAGAACACAAAGCCGTTCCTATGATGGCCCGTACGCACGGCCAACCGGCAACGCCAACCACAATGGGCAAAGAGTTTGCGAACGTTGCTGTGCGTCTACAGCGTCAGCTTACGCAGCTTAAAGCTGTAGATGTCATGGGTAAAATCAATGGTGCTGTCGGTAACTATAACGCGCACCTTGCGGCCTACCCTAATGTAGACTGGCATCAAATCTCAGAACAGTTCGTGACGTCACTAGGTTTAAGCTGGAATGCTTATACAACACAAATTGAGCCGCATGACTATGTTGCGGAATACTTTGACGCACTGGCTCGCTTTAATACCGTACTCATCGATTTTGATCGTGATGTCTGGGGTTATATTGCGTTGAACCACTTTAAACAGCGTACTGTTGAGGGTGAAGTGGGCTCTTCAACTATGCCTCATAAAGTGAACCCTATCGATTTTGAAAACTCTGAAGGCAACCTGGGTATCGCTAATGCGGTTATGCAACATTTGGCTCAAAAGCTGCCTATTTCCCGCTGGCAACGTGACCTGACGGACTCTACCGTTTTACGTAATTTAGGTGTGGGTGTTGCGCATGCCGTTATTGCATTTCAGGCAACGTTAAAAGGTTTGAGTAAGCTGGAAGTTAATGAAGCCCGCCTGGCAGCTGAGCTTGATGAAAATTGGGAATTGATGGCGGAACCGGTGCAAACCGTTATGCGTCGATACGGTGTTGAAAAGCCCTACGAAAAGCTTAAAACCTTAACTCGCGGAAAACGCATTACCAGCGATGATCTTGCGAAATTTATTGACTCTTTAGACGTGCCAGACGCTGCTAAAGATGAAATGAAAGCCCTGACTCCGGCAAATTACATTGGCCGTGCCACTCAGTTTGTTGATGATCTTGTATGAAGTTAGCTTTTAATAAAGAGGATTTTTTAGCGAACTACTGGCAGAAAAGGCCTTGTCTTATCCGACAAGGCTTTGCTGATTTTACCGACCCTGTCAGCCCTGAAATTCTAGCTGGACTGGCCATGGAAGAAGGCGCCGACTCCCGGGTTATTGAGTCACAGGCAGATACCGAATCTGGCTGGTTGGTTACTCATGGCCCGTTTGAAGAATACGAGCAGTTTGGTGAAAGCCACTGGACCTTATTAGTTCAATCAGTCAATGAGTGGCTGCCAGACGTTGGCGAATTGATAACACCTTTCCGTTTTCTTCCGGATTGGCGCATAGACGATGTCATGGTCAGTTTCTCATGCGAAAACGGCGGTGTTGGTCCTCACCTGGATCAGTATGACGTTTTTATCATACAGGGAGCCGGTTCCCGACATTGGCGCGTTGGTGAGCGACAATCAATGCGGGAGTGTCAGCCAGCAGCCGACCTTTGCCAGGTAGAAGGTGAATTCAACGCGGTTATTGATGAGCACCTGAAAGCCGGTGACGTTTTATATATACCCGCGGGCTGTCCGCATGATGGTGTTGCCTTAGAGCCTTCGCTCAATTACTCGGTTGGGTTCCGGGCGCCGTCAAAAGCAGAGTTATTATTGCAGCTGGGCGATATTGCCATGCAACAGGAGTCCCTTCAGGAACGATACCAGGATCCAGAAATTGGCAGCGACGATACTTCCTGGGAAATTGAAGAAAAGCAATTAGCCGCCTTAAAATGCTTTTTGAAAGAAGCCCTTGAGAGTGACGAAACGGATAGGTTACTGGCGAGAATTGTATCGCAGTCAAAACGCCCTCTTCCCGAGCCAGAACTACCAACAACAGCAGAGCAAGTGCCAGACTTATTAGCGCAACCTAATGCGTTCATTGAGAAAGCGTCCGGTGCCCGTTTCCTTAAACTAAGTGACACAGAGTTTTATGGCAATGGCGAAGCTTTTTCCGTATCAGACGAAACGTTAAGCACAGCGCAATGGCTTGCTCAACTGCAGGGCTCAGAGCCCGCATCAATATTAGCAGAATTGGCTCATTCTGACTCGCAGTCAGAACTCATCGCCGAAATGATAAATCAGGGAATTATCTACTTATACATTGAAGAATCCTGAGCGATTCTGTGTAAACAAGAGTTGATAAACACCCGTTTGAATTGCTGAATTTATTCACTTAATTAAGTAGCGCGAGCCCTATCTAAATGGTAATGTTCGCGCAATTTTTGAAGCAATGAGGAATTGAAATTCATGTCTCTATACGAGCATCCCGAATTCGATCATCACGAGCAAGTTGTCTTTTGTCATGATCAGGAATCAGGCCTAAAAGCCATTATTGCAATTCATGACACAACTTTAGGTCCAAGCCTTGGTGGTACCCGTTTGTGGAACTACGCTTCATCGGCCGAAGCTTTAACCGATGTGCTGCGCTTGTCGCGCGGTATGACTTATAAAAGTGCTATGGCCGGCTTACCTCTGGGTGGCGGTAAAGCGGTTATTATTGGTGACGCCAAGAAAATTAAAAGCGAAGAACTGTTCCGCGCATACGGTCGTTTTATCGAGTCATTGAGCGGCCGTTATATTACTGCAGAAGATGTGAACATTCGTACCGAAGACATCGACATGGTTGCGAAAGAAACCAGTCATGTTGCCGGCACTGCCGATAAAGCAGGCGACCCTTCACCTCATACTGCATTGGGCACTTATCTGGGTCTTAAAGCCGCAGCTAAGCATAAATTAGGCAGCGAAGATCTTAAAGGGATTAAAATAGCCGTTCAGGGCCTTGGCTCTGTTGGTTATGACTTTGCTAAGTACTGCGCAGAAGACGGTGCAGAGCTTATCGTTACCGACATTAACGAAGAAGCTATAGAGCGCGCAGTTAAAGAACTCGGCGCGAAAGCTGTTGGTTTGGATGAAATCTACAGTGTTGACGCTGACGTCTATGCACCATGTGCGCTGGGTGCAACCATCAATGACGAAACGTTAAAACAACTTAAAGTTAAAATCATTGCCGGAAGCGCAAATAATCAGTTAGCGAATCCTAAACACGATCAAGCAGTAAAAGATATGGGTATTCTTTACGCACCTGATTACGTGATTAATGCCGGTGGTGTTATTCATGTGTGTTCAGAAGCCGCTAATATGAGCTTAGAAGAAACTGATAAACGTGTTCGTGGTATTTATGACACTCTGGATCAGCTTTTTGCTCGTGCAAACGACGAAGACCGCCCTACAGGTGCAGTTGCTGATCAAATGGCACGTGAAATTATTGCCAAAGGTAAGCAGTAAAAATAAAAGCCTGATTAACTCAGGCTTTGTAAGATGATTTCAAGCGGGTGTTTCACCCGCTTTTTTTCTATCCGTTTTATTTGAGACCGGCATGAGAACCCGGTTACCAGCACACCGCTGCTGCCGTATTGCTGAATTGCCTGCTGCCACCCCATTTCATAAAGGCCCAGGCTGTCATCCTGGTTTTGCTTTTCATGACCAAAAGTTCCAGCCATACCACAACAACCAACATTAACGATGTCTAACGTTAACCCCAATTTTGTGAATAAAGCCTGCCATTGTTGCGCCGACTCTGGAACAAAGCTTTGCTCTGTACAGTGCAATAGCAATCCATAATTGCTGGTGCTGGTTGACCCTGCTTTCTCAAAGTTTAGCGTGCTTAACCATTCAACTACGGTCATTACCTTAACCTCTGGCAACTGACCTCCGTTTGATTTTCGATATTCATCTCTGAATATCAAAGCCGTAGAGCTGTCTGGCCCAATCAGGGGAATTCCTGCATCTGAAAGCGGTTTCAGCTGCTCAGTAACTTTAGTCGCCGTTTTGTCGAAATCTTTTAGGAAACCTTTTACGTGCTGTGCTTTACCATGCCCTATAAAAGGCAGTAAAACAGGGGTAAAGCCGAGTTTCTTAATGAGTAGCCCCAGCTTTAATACAAAGTCCGCCTCATAGAATGTGGTAAAAGGATCCTGCGCAATAACAACCGCCTGTTGGCGTTCGCTCTCAGTTAAACTCAGAACTTGCTCCGTTGTTAATTCGATAAGGCCATTGCGCTTCCATGCCGTTCTCAAGTTTGGCGTCGAAAATAGAGGGGTATCGACATAACCCACACCGTATTTAAGAACAAACCGGCTTAAAGGGTTATTAATCAGCAAATTACTGAGAACAGGAAACTTACTTGCAAGAGGAGCCGTTTTTTCTATGCCCTTTACCAGGTAGTCTTTTAATGGACGAGCATACTTACTGTAATAATGATCGTAAAAACGGGCTCGAAATGTTGGGACATCGACGTTAACCGGACACTGATTCGTACAGGCTTTACATGCCAGGCATTTATCCATCGACTCTTTTACTTCGTGGCTGAAGTCGTTTCGATCTGTAAGTCGGTTTAACTGGCGTTTAACAAAGCCTATCGGCTGAGGCCGTTGAGTAGCGTCGTAACCTGCGTTATGGGTCAGGCGTAACCACTCGCGCATAAGCCCTGCCCGACCTTTAGGAGAATAACGACGGTCTCGTGTGACTTTATAGGAAGGACACATAGCGGACTTGGGATCATAATTGAAACACAACCCATTACCGTTACAGTCCATTGCATTTTTGTAGCTGTTACGGGTTGCTATTGGAATCTGCCGATCAAAGAAGCCACGTTTTACCGCGTCAACAGAAACTAATTGCGCATCAGTATTCAAAGGCGTGCAAATTTTCCCCGGGTTCAACTGGTTAAACGGGTCAAAGCTCGCCTTGATTTTCTGTAATTCTTTATAAAGGTGCTCTCCGAAAAAAGCGGGTGCGTATTCGGAACGATAACCTTTTCCATGCTCGCCCCACATGAGCCCCCCGTACTTCTGGGTTAACTCTGCCACCTGGTCACTAATTTCTCTAAGCAGGAGTTCATCGTCCGGTTCACACATATCCAGAGCCGGGCGTACGTGTAAAACACCAGCGTCCGCATGCCCGAACATTCCGTAGTGCAAACCTTTAGCATCTAATAACGCCCTAAATTCATTAATAAAGTCAGCCAGTTTTTCTGGAGGAACCGCGGTGTCTTCGGCAAAAGCAACGGGCTTACGCCGGCCTTTTGTGGCGCCTAATAAACCAACCGACTTTTTACGCATGGCATAAATGAGCTGTATACTCGGCAGGTCATCACAAATTTGATAACCAATAACACCTTTGTTGTCTTTGCTTTTAATCAGTTTGTCCAGACGTTTGGTCAACGAGCCGACCTTCTCGTCTATTTCCTCTTGATCAAGCCCGGTAAACTCAACCATGTTGATACCGTCCATCCGCTGACCTTCAACATCGGAAAGTAAAGGCTCAACCGACTTCCAAATGATATCCTCACGAGCAAGATCAAGCACCGTACTGTCAACGGTTTCTACTGAAGTTGCTTTAGCTTCAACTAAGAAAGGAGAATTCTCTAGTGCAGACTGAAAGTTTGAATATTTAACATTAACCAGCACTTTGTGCTTAGGAATGGGAGTGATATTCAGCTTAGCTTCGCTGACAAAGCCTAACGTCCCTTCCGAGCCTGCTATTACTCGAGAAACGTCTATTTTTTGATCCCCAGGGTCATAGGCATGCTTTAAATCGTACCCGGTCAGGAACCGGTTTAATGGCGGAAACTTTTCACGAATATGAGCTTCCTCGCCAACACAGGTATCTATGACCTGACGGTAAATGCGAGCTATTCGGTTGTCCTGACGGGCGATACTTTCCGCTTGCTCTAGCGAAACCGGACCGCTGTCTAGTACATGCCCATCAAGTAATACGGTTTTCAGGCCAAGAATATGGTCACTGGTTTTACCGTAAACTAACGAGCCCTGACCTGAGGCGTCGGTATTAATCATGCCACCCAGGGTGGCGCGATTGCTGGTAGAAAGGTCAGGGGAAAAGAAATATCCGTGAGGACGTAAAATATCGTTGAGTTTATCTTTAACCACACCAGCCTGAACTTTAACCCAACCTTCCTTCGGGTTAACTTCAAGCACTTTATTCATATGTCGGCTTAGATCAACCACAACACCTGAGGTTAACGACTGTCCATTAGTGCCGGTTCCGCCGCCTCGGGGAGAGAACTGCACACTGCTGTTACTCTCCTCACCAGCAAGCTTCATTAATAAAACAAGGTCGGCATGATGCAGTGGGTACAACACTGCCTGAGGCAGACTTTGATAAACGCTGTTATCCGTGGCCGCAATTAAACGGCCAGAGTAACTGACATCAATTTCACCAGCGAACCCCGACTCTTTTAACTGCTCAATAAAGTGTCGGTAGTTCTCTGGTAAAGCGTTTTCAGCAGCAACCTTGGGTAATACTGTCATTTTTACAGGTGGTCCGCCAAGTACATCCATGTCTCAATAACGGTATCCGGGTTCAGTGATACCGAATCGATCCCCTGCTCTACCAACCAGGCGGCGAAATCAGGATGATCTGATGGTCCCTGACCACAAATACCGACGTATTTACCGCGCTTCTTAGCCGTTTGAATGGCCATTGCCAGCAGCTTTTTCACTGCCTCGTTACGCTCATCAAATAAATGTGCGATAACGCCAGAATCACGATCCAAACCTAAAGTTAACTGGGTTAAGTCGTTAGAACCAATAGAGAAGCCGTCGAAGATATCAAGGAATTCGTCAGCCAGCAAAGCGTTAGAAGGCAACTCACACATCATAATGACGCGTAAGCCATTTTCGCCCTGGACCAGTCCCTGTTCGGCCAGAAGTTCAATAACCTTACGACCTTCTTCAAGAGTTCTGACAAATGGGATCATGATTTCGATATTGGTCAGACCCATATCGTTACGAACGCGTTTAATTGCTTCACACTCCAGTGCAAAGCAGTCGCGGAATTCTTCAGAAATATAACGAGATGCACCACGGAAACCAAGCATTGGGTTTTCTTCGCCCGGTTCATATTGCTTTCCGCCAATAAGATTCGCGTATTCGTTCGACTTAAAGTCAGACATACGAACAATGACACGCTCAGGCGAGAATGCGGCACCTAAGGTAGAAATGCCTTCAGCTAAACGTGCTACGTAATATTCGCGAGGACTGCTATAGCCAGCCATCATGCTATCAATCGTCTTTTTCAGATCATCGCTTTGCTGGTCGTAATTTAGCAAGGCTTTAGGGTGAACGCCTATCATGCGGTTAATAATAAACTCCAGGCGAGCCAGGCCAATACCGGCATGCGGCAAGCTGGCGAAATCGAAGGCTCTGTCCGGGTTACCAACGTTCATCATAATTTTTAATGGTAGATCCGGCATGGCATCAATTTGTGACTCGGTGATATCGAAGTCCAGTTCGCCCTGGTAGATATAACCGGTGTCGCCTTCAGCACAGGATACCGTAACCGCTTGTCCATTACTGATATGGTCAGTTGCATCACCGCAGCCAACAACCGCCGGAATGCCAAGTTCACGGGCAATAATCGCCGCGTGACAAGTACGACCACCACGGTTAGTAACAATAGCAGCAGCGCGCTTCATAATCGGTTCCCAGTCAGGGTCGGTCATATCGGTTACTAATACATCGCCCGGCTGGACTTTATCCATTTCGCTAATGTCATTCAGTACACGAGCAACACCACGGCCAATACGCTGGCCTATGGCACGTCCGGTGCAGACAACATCACTTTTCGCTTTTAGTGCAAAGCGTTCAATGGCCTGACCTTTCTGGTTTGACTGAACCGTTTCGGGGCGTGCCTGAACAATATAAAGTTTGCCGTCAATGCCGTCTTTTGCCCACTCGATGTCCATTGGACGGCCGTAGTGCTCTTCAATAATCAGAGCCTGTTTAGCCAGATCTTCAACTTCTTCATCGGTTATCGAGAAGGTCAGACTTTTCGACTTTTCGATGTCTTCAATGACTGTCTGTTTTCCATGCTCTCTGTCGTCAGAGAAAATCATTTGGATTTTTTTGCTACCCAACGTTCTGCGCAACACTGAAGGACGCCCCGCATTTAACGTTGGTTTATGTACATAGAATTCGTCCGGGTTAACGGCGCCTTGTACGACCATCTCACCAAGGCCGAAAGATGAGGTAATGAAAACCACATCGTCAAAGCCTGATTCAGTGTCAATGCTGAACATAACCCCCGAAGACGCGATATCGCTGCGTACCATACGTTGTATACCAGCTGACAACGCAACACCACGGTGGTCGTAGCCCTGATGAACACGGTATGAAATAGCGCGGTCGTTAAACAACGAGGCAAATACGTGCTTAATAGCTTCCATAACGCTACCCAGACCACGTACGTTCAGGAATGTCTCCTGCTGTCCTGCAAACGAGGCATCCGGCATGTCTTCAGCCGTTGCGGAGCTGCGTACAGCAAAACTGAACTCGTCATTGTTTTCACTTAGCTCGGCAAAAGCATCCTTTATGGCTGCTTCAAATTCCGGCTGGAACGGCGTATCGATAATCCACTGACGAATTTCCTTACCAGCTTTTGCTAGTGCCTGAACATCGTCAACATCAAGTGTGTCGAGCAAATCGTGAATACGATCGTTTAAGCCGCTTTGCTCCAGAAACTGGTTATAGGCGTCTGCCGTTGTCGCAAAACCACCGGGAACTTCAACCCCTGCTCCGGCTAAGTTACTGATCATTTCACCCAGTGAGGCATTTTTACCACCGACTCGGTTAACGTCTTGCATTCCCAGATGTTGGTACCAAACTACGTATTCTTGCACGTCACAATCCTTAATTGATTTTTTCGGCATGGAAGTGACTACTATTTTACACGCTGCGGCCCAACAAGTTAATATCGAACCTTCAATCGCTTAAAAAGAGATCCCCCTGTGCGCTATGCTTTTTACATTTCTGATGGTACGGCACTGACCGCTGAGGCCTTTGGTCACGCGCTTTTATCTATGTTCCCGGTCACTTTTGAACATAAAACACTGCCTTTTATCGATAATCAGAAAAAAGCCGATGAAGTGTGCAAAACAATAAAAAAAGCTGTTTTAGACAGTGGTGAACCTCCTTTAATCTTCCATACCTTCGTAAATGAGAAGCTGAAAGCCAAAATCACCGACTGTGGCGGCATATGTTATGACTTTCTGGATCATTTCATCGCGCCAGTAGAAAAGGAGCTGGGAGTTAAAGCTCAACCTAAAACACATCGTACCCATGGCGTACATAAAAACTACAACTTCCGAATAGATGCGATTAATTATGCTCTGGATAACGATGACGGGAAGCGCCTGAATCAACTGGATAAAGCCGATTTGATCTTAATTGGGGTGTCCCGTACAGGAAAAACACCAACCAGTTTATACCTTGCTATGCAGTATGGTATTAAGGTTGCGAACTATCCGCTGACCGATGATGATGATTTTGAGCGGTTACAGTTACCTAAAGAGCTGAAACTGCATCGTCATAAGTTATTTGGTTTAACCCTCTCTTCACAGCGGTTACATGAAATAAGAAGTCAACGACGTGAAGGCAGTCAATACGCCTCAATGGCTCAGTGCCGATTTGAACTTGCAGAAGTAGAAAGGCTTTATAGTCGCGAGGCCATACCTTTTATTAATTCAACACACTATTCCGTGGAAGAAATTGCAGCAAAAATTCTGGCTAAAACAAACTTAGAGCGGCATCGCTATTAATGCCGCCCTATTCTTTTGTTCGAACAATAAAACTACTTAGCGTTGGTACTTTCAAAAATTTTGTCTGCTGACGCTGCGACAAAGCCGGTATACAGCTTGCCGTTTTCAATTTCGTAGCGCTTAGCAAACTCATAGAAGCAGCTGGGTATCTCAGCAGTCTTATCAGAAAACTCAACGGGGTGACGATCGGCCATGGTTGATGACTGTTCCAGGTAAACTTCCGGAGAACCTTTAATTTCTCCACCTGAGTCGTTCAATTTGAAACCATTGTCTTTCAACTTCTGGTTCACTTGCTCAAGAGACTCATAACCAGGCAGTTGATTCACGCTAACCGTGAAGTGGTTGGCGCAATAACCAAACGCTGCCATCCATGCCGCGTACTCACTTTCTTCTAACAAAGCCTGATAATCAGCGTGGCTGACTTTCCAGTGCGTTCCTGAGTATAAGAAGTCTGACTTTTTCGTGTCCTCAACTGACACTTGAGCCACCATGTCTTTCACTTTCTTTTGCAGTTCTTCAGAAAACTCAGCAGTCATCAACTCACTGATAAACACTTTTGGTAACTCAGGATCTTCATGCTCAAAATGTTTTGCACGAAGCTTCTTCGCTTCAAAGTGGTAATCTCCACCTTCTTTATAACCCAAGTCTAAGAAATGCTGAGCCAATACTTCTAAACCTACCGGGCTAATATCAAAGGTACGAAAAGCAACGTGATCATTCACGATCGGATGCCCTTCTCCTAAAATTTGATGAACCTTCTTTGCTGAAGGTGTACGTGATAAATAATCTTGCCACAAGTTTTCAAATAACACTTCTACCTGTTGCGACATACAACAATATACCTCTTAAATAATCGGTTAAAGGAGACTATCAGCCCTCGCCGTTGCGGGCTGCTTTTAATGACTCGGCGACTAAGAACGCCAATTCTAACACTTGATCAGCATTCAGTCGCGGATCGCATTGTGTGCGATAACGGCTAGATAAATCCGCTTCACTGATACGGTAAGCGCCACCGGTACATTCGGTAACATCTTCACCGGTCATTTCTAAATGAATGCCACCAGGGTAAGTGCCTTCAGCCTGGTGAATAGCAAAGAAATGCCTTAACTCTTTATGTATGGCGTCAAAATTGCGAGTTTTCAGACCATTATCCGCTTTAATGGTATTGCCGTGCATTGGATCGCTGGACCACACTACGTTACGGCCTTCGTGCTTAACACGACGTACCAGTTCCGGTAGCTTATTGGCCAGGTTATCAGCCCCCATACGCGTAATAAGCGTTAAACGACCCGGCTCGTTATCAGGGTTCAGTATGTCGAGTAGTGCAATAAGCTCGTCCGCTGGCATGGTTGGACCAACTTTTACACCAATCGGGTTATGAATACCGCGCATAAACTCAACATGGGCTTGATCCAGCTTGCGGGTACGCTCACCAATCCAGACCATGTGCGCAGAGCAGTCGTACGGAAGCCCTGTTAAAGTGTCTGTGCGGGTCAAGGCTTGCTCGTAAGGCAATAATAAAGCCTCATGAGAAGTAAACAGTGATGTCTCATGAATGGTAGCGTTGTTATCTGCGTTAATTCCCAACACTTCCATAAAGCGCAGAGCAGACTGTATTTCTTCAGCAATTTGCTGGTAGCGTTCCTTTAACGGGTTTGACGCCAGGAAACTCAAATTCCATTTGTGCACTTTATGTAAGTTGGCCAGACCACCCTGTGCAAACGCACGAAGCAAGTTCAAAGTTGCTGCAGAATGGTGATATGCCTTAAGCATACGTTCAGGGTCGGGTTGACGAGAGGCGTCGACAAACTCTGGCCCGTTAATGATATCGCCACGATAGCTGGGCAAACTTAAATCACCGACAGTTTCAAAATCACTTGAACGTGGTTTGGCGTACTGCCCTGCCATACGAGCCACTTTTGTCACCGGACAGGAGCCTGCAAACGTCATGACGATGGCCATTTGCAGAATCACTTTGAAGGTGTCACGAATTTTAGGGGCGTTAAAATCACTAAAAGATTCTGCGCAGTCACCACCTTGTAACAGGAAACCGTCTCCTTCACAGACATTTTTCAGTTGGTTTCTTAACGCCCGTATTTCTTCAGCGAAGACAAGAGGCGGAAACTGACTAAGCTGTTGTTCTACAGCGTGTAATTGCGACGGATCTGAATATTTCGGCTGTTGTTCAATTGGCTTATCGCGCCAACTGCGCGCACTCCACTGGGCCATAACAAAAATTTATCCGTTTTATCGGTGAGTAAGAACTAAGAATGTACCGCTGTATCCCTTGAAAAGCAACGACTAACGCCGTTGCTCAAGAGCATGAATGCGCTCATCCAAAGGCGGATGACTCATAAACAACTTCGATATTGTCGAGCGTTTACCATTAATACCGAACGCTAGCATGGTACCGTCAAGCTGTGACTCTTTGCCTTGTTGTAAGCGACGTAAAGCGGCAATCATCTTTTGTTTACCAACTAAGTCTGCAGAGCCAGCATCGGCCCTGAACTCCCGCTGACGAGAGAACCACATAACAATCGTGCTGGCTAATACCCCGAATACAATTTCAAGAAGCATAACAACGCCATAATAGGCAAAACCACCACCACGTTGGTTATTACCACCGCGCATCAGCGCGCTGGCAATAATTCTGGCGAAAAACATCACAAACGTATTTATTACGCCCTGAATTAGCGTCAGCGTTACCATATCGCCGTTAGCAATGTGACTGACTTCGTGTGCCAGAACGGCTTCAACTTCATCGGCATTCATGTTCTGTAATAAGCCCGTGCTGACCGCAACTAAAGAAGCATTCTTACTGCGGCCGGTAGCAAAAGCATTAGGTTCCGGAGACTGATAAACCGCGACTTGAGGCATGGGAAGTCCAGCTTTTTGTGCCTGCTGTTGTACTGTGCGAAGCAGCCATTCTTCAGACTGATTCTGTGGTTGCTCGATAACCCGGGCACCGGTTGAGCGCAAGGCCATCCAGCGTGATATCCACAGCGACACGAAAGCACCACCAAAGCCAAACAAAGCACAAAAAACTAATAGTCCGATTGACCCTTGTGCGTCAATTCCGGTTGCTGCTATCACAATATTAAAGACCACGCTAACAACCAGTAAAATGGCCAGGTTAGTGGCTAAAAACAGCAAAATTCTTTTCATTGTCCGTACTCCAGAGGGAACTTAGTCTGCTAAGTTATGTGGGGTTATTTCGTCAAATTTCAATCGTGTTTGTGGAAATAAATGGTCAAATCTTTTTCCGGCCAATCCGGTACATAAGGTATATAAGCAAGCTCGTGAGTGCAGAGCAGTTCGCGTAACGAGGCTAGATTTTCCTCTTGTCTTGGCATTGGTTCCGGGCCCGTTTGTACAGCTATCCATCCAACAACGTCACAGCCTTCCTGTCGTATTGACTGAAGGCTAAGCAAGGCGTGATTCAGGCAGCCCAGTTTTAGCCCAACCACCAAAATGACTCGGGCGTTGATATCTTTCACCACCTCAGGCATACGTAACCCCGGGGCCAATGGTAATTGCCACCCTCCTGCGCCCTCAATCACCAGGCTGTCAATAGGCTGCTGACGAAACCACTCAACCGCGGACACTAATTTTTCTTTTTCAATTACAATATCATTATCAATAGCCGCGATATGTGGCGCAATAGCAGCCTCAAAAGTATAAGGATTAACTCTGTCATAATCGAAGGCTGTATTACTGTGTTGCATTAAATTTAATGCATCCTCATTCACTAACTTCCCGCTTTGCCAGTGACACCCCGAAGCTACAGGCTTCATTACGGCGACATATTTTTTGCGCTTAACTAAGTTTTGAACAAAGGCACAAGCCGCAACAGTTTTTCCTGCGTCGGTGTCCGTTCCGGTAATAAAGTAAGTGTTCATATTAACCTAAACTCAATGTTACTTAACTAACCTGATATTAAGAACCGACCATTCAAGTGGCAGTCCCTCTGTTGTTCTATAGCTTTCAAATGCATTCTCAAGCTGTTGCAGGCGCCCTTTGGTCATCAAACCGGAGGTATTCGCGCGCCTAACATAATTGGCGCCAACGCCTTTAATACTTCCCATAAGATCGCGTGAGTTGGCGAAGTATTGAATGTGTTTTTCCAGTTTAAAGTCGGCAGACTGCCATTTAGATAAACGCACTTCGCGCTCTACTTTCTCTGGAGAATAAAATGTCTGTGTGTGTTGCCTATCATCAACAGCATTCCAGCTTTTAATGAATGAACTGAAAGTGCCTTCAACAACAGTATTAACCGTTGCAACACCACCAGGTTTTAGAACACGGTAAGCCTCTTTCATCGCTTTTTCTAAATGATGTACCCACTGCACTGACAAGTTAGCAAAAAGCCAGTCAACGGAATGAGCACTGACAGGCAGCGCCTCCCATTCACCATTAAGCCAAACCTGATTTGGGTAGTTGCCTGCTGCAGTCGCCAGCATCCCTGGGGCAATATCAACACCAATATAATGTTCGGTCCGGGGCAACAGATGAGCAGTGGTTGACGCAGGTCCGCAACCGACATCCAGCAAAACAGCGGCACTATCAGGTCCAAGGTTCAACAAATTGCTTGCAGTCAGCCGCTGGATATCGTCATGCTGGTGATAGTGCTTAGCTGCTTTGTTGAACTGCCGCGCAACAGCTTGCTGAAAATTCATGGGCTTCATAGATTGTCACGGATCCTGTCTACAACCTGCCAAAAGGTTTCAAGAGCTGCCTGTGGCATATTGGAAGTCAGACTGAAGCGAATACGGGAAGCCCCAACAGGCACAGTTGGTGGACGGATCACACTGCATAGGTAGCCGCTATCTTGTAACTGCTTAGACATAGCCAGCGCTTCGGTATCGGAGTTAAAAAGCCAGGTTTGTATTGCGGTATTGGAATCAATTGTTTTTAAGTTACGTTGCTTCATTTGCTCACGAAAGTACTGAATACGGTTAGCTAACTGGTTTCGTCGTTCATCACCTTCTGAACTGCGTACAATTTCTATTGAAGACTTTATTGCAGCAGCCTGAGCCGGTGGCATAGCGGTCGAATAAATATAGTCGCGACAAAATTGAATCAAACTTTCAATCTCATCGTCTTCGGCACAAACAAATGCCCCACCAACCCCCAAAGCTTTACCAAAGGTTCCGGTCAGCACATCGACGGCATCTGACCCCAAAGCTGTTGACCCTTTTCCTTCAGAGCCATAAACACCTAGCCCATGCGCATCATCGACTATTACCTTTATGCCAAATTGTTCCTTTAAAGATGCCAGTTGCTTCAACTCACAGGCGTCACCGTCCATACTAAAGACGCCTTCAGTAACCAACCAGTCACCGGCATTTGCTTTATCAACTATGGGCAGAGGTTGATTGTGGGGGTAACGCTTAAACTGCGCTTCACTATGCTGCATACCGTCAATAATTGAGGCATGAACCAGTTTGTCTGCAAAGACCTTTTGCTGCTTACCGACCAAAGTTGTCAGTACACCATGATTTGCAGCAAAGCCTGAGTTAAACAGCAAAGCTCTGGGTTTCCCCAACCAGTCAGCCAGTAGCTCTTCGAGTTCCTGATGTGCACTGCTGTAGCCACTGAGTAGAGGCGAGCCTGTACTGCCAACACCCCAGATATCAACAGCCTGCTTAAAAGCCTGCCTGATGTTCCGATGCTGGCTTAGGCCAAGATAATCATTGGTGCTGAAATTTAGTTTCCATTGAGCGTCAGGGTTGCGGACTTTCCGCACACGAAAAAGCGAAGAACCTTTTCGCTCTTTCAGACGGCGTTGATATGCGGACACGGCTTTTTCCACTATGAAGCGTCGTAATAGCGCACAGGATTCTGCTGTTCCTGAATAGCGTCCTCTATTACTGCAGTATGGACTTCGTCATCGTACCCATCACGTTGTTCTGGTGTTATTCCCAGACGCTCAAACAATTTCAAATCAGCATCAGCTTCAGGGTTTGCAGTTGTCAGTAATTTTTCGCCATAGAATATTGAGTTGGCACCGGCTAAAAAGCATAAAGCCTGCATTTCATCATTCATGTCTTCACGACCAGCCGATAAACGCACATGCGAAGCCGGCATTAAAATACGTGCAACAGCGACTGTTCGCACAAACTCAAAGTTATCCAGGTCTTCTAGCTTAGCGAAAGGCGTACCTTCAACTTTTACCAACATATTAATGGGTACACTTTCCGGATGTTTTGGTAAATTAGCCAACTGTACTAATAAAGAAGCACGATCGGTGACACTCTCTCCCATACCAACAATACCGCCTGCGCAGACTTTCATACCAGCGTCACGAACATTATTCAGCGTATTCAGGCGATCCTGGTAAGTTCGGGTAGTAATGATATCGCCGTAAAACTCCGGCGAGGTATCGAGGTTGTGATTGTAATAATCAAGCCCGGCCTGTTGCAGCATTTTTGCCTGCTCATTACTGAGCATGCCAAGTGTCATGCAGCTTTCTAAGCCTAATGCTTTGACGCCTTTTATCATTTCAATAACGTAAGGCATATCGCGATCTTTAGGGTTACGCCATGCGGCGCCCATACAGAAACGGCTGGCGCCCTTTTCTTTTGCAGCCTGAGCTTCCGCTAAAACACTTTCTACAGCCATCAAACGCTCACGATCCAACCCTGTGTGATAATGCGCACTTTGCGGACAATATTTGCAGTCTTCGGGGCAAGCACCGGTTTTAATCGACAGCAAGGTACTGACCTGAACTTCGTTCGGATTAAAGTGCTGACGATGCACGGTTTGCGCTTCAAAAACTAAATCATTCAATGGCTTTTGTAACAGTTCCTGAACCTCTTCAATGGTCCAGTCATTGCGAACTTGTGACATGGGAAATCTCATATGCTTGGCAAATTATGGTCGACTAGAATAATTCAGCTCGATACACTGTCAATATACTTTGCATTCCATACTTTACAATAGATTGATTTATGACCATAAGCGATATTGAGTTTGACCGACAGCATATTTGGCACCCCTACACATCTATGCTCAATCCATTACCTGCTTATAAAGTTGAGTCTGCAGAAGGTTGCCTGATTACCCTTGAGAATGGAGCTCAAGTGATTGATGGAATGTCCTCCTGGTGGGCTGTCATTCATGGGTACCGTAATCCACGCCTAGATGCTGTGGCACACAGTCAAATTGACAAAATGAGCCATGTTATGTTTGGCGGCATGACCCATCAGCCCGCGATTGATCTTGCCAGATGCCTCATTGATTTAACACCTGCTGAACTAGAGCGAGTATTCATCGCCGACTCAGGCTCTGTAAGCGTTGAAGTCGCGATAAAAATGGCGTTGCAGTTTTGGCTGGCCCGGGAGCGCCCGGAAAAGCATCGCCTGCTGACAGTAAAAGGTGGATATCATGGTGACACCTTTAAAGCGATGTCAGTTTGTGACCCCGTGAATGGTATGCATCATTTGTTTAATAAAGCGATTAACTCACAACTTTTTGCTGATGCGCCAATATTAACGCCTAATGACGAATGGACAGAAGACTCAGGTCAGCAACTTAGACTTTGGTTTGAGCAGTTTCATGGTGAGCTGGCAGCGGTAATACTTGAACCTATTGTTCAGGGCGCAGGCGGCATGCGGTTCTACCACCCGGAATACCTTAGGCTCATACGCAAACTCTGTGATGACTTCAATGTACTGCTCATTGCCGATGAAATTGCTACTGGCTTTGGCCGCACCGGTAAGTTGTTCGCCTGTGAACACGCCGATGTGACTCCTGATATCCTTTGTGTGGGTAAAGCACTTACCGGCGGCTACATGACTTTAGCAGCTACACTAACCACGAAAAAAGTAGCGGAAACCATTGGTCAGGGTACCGGGGGCGGTGCTTTGATGCATGGCCCTACGTTCATGGGCAACCCTTTAGCATGCGCGGTCGCTGCAGAGTCACTGGCTATTATTGCTGAGGGTAACTGGCAACAACAAGTCAAAAACATAGAGAAGCAATTAAGAAAGGAACTTCTTCCATTAGAAGAATATAACTCAGTAAAAGATGCTCGTGTATTTGGAGCTATTGGCGTACTGGAAATGCACCAGCCTATTGATGTAGCCAGTGCACAAAAACGGTTTATTGAATTAGGTGTCTGGATTCGGCCTTTTGGCCGTTTGCTCTATATTATGCCGCCTTATGTGATTACAGCGGAAGAGCTCAGTAAGCTTACATATGCGATGGAAGACTATGTTGCAAATCAGGACAACGGCTAGGTTTAGAAACCAAAGAAATAAAGCGATAAGCCACCTAAGCAACTCATGATTAATACCATAATATTAATCCATAAATGCTGCTTTTCCTGGCGAAAAAGAACGTAATTAAGAACAAAGCTAAGCAGACTAACAAGCAGCCCAACAACTAAAAGAATGACGAATAAGTCACCTAAAGTAATGTGCCAGTAGTCACGTACCGAAATACCAAAAATTTCGGTCAGAATGGTATTGCGTTCAGGTTTCGCATAATTGAAAACAATGGCAGCAACCACAAATATAAGCCAGCCAAAAATGGACAGCCATCCCAAAACACGGGACCAAAATGGTACTCGCTTTAAATCCGCTAAGGATCCCCTTTTCATAATTTTTCTCTCTGTTCTCAGGGGTTATACTTGAGTCTGCGCCAAACCGAGGTAACATAGCAACCTTTCTATAGCAAAATAGTGTAAATTTCGGAGAAAACCAACTCATGTCGTATGCTTCTGTAGTGGATGTTCTGGCAGGAAAAATCGCTGTCGATGAAACCGTCACAGTCCGGGGCTGGGTCCGCACTCGCCGTGACTCAAAAGCCGGTATTTCCTTTATTAACCTGCACGATGGTTCATGTTTTGATGCCATTCAGGCCGTTGTTCCGGCAGAACTCCCCAATTACAGTAACGAAGTTCAGAAGCTGACAACTGGTTGTTCTGTTGCTATTACAGGTGTTGTTGTTCCTTCTCAGGGCAAAGGCCAGTCATTTGAACTGCAGGCAACTAAAGTTCACGTTTATGGCTGGGTTGAAGATCCGGACACCTACCCTATGTCGCCAAAGCGTCATAGCATGGAGTATTTACGCGAATACGCTCACCTGCGTCCCCGTACAAACATTACTGGTGCCGTTATGCGTGTTCGTAATGCCTTATCTCAGGCGGTTCATCGCTTCTTTCACGAGCAGGGTTATCTTTGGGTAAGTACGCCTATCATCACCACCTCTGATTGCGAAGGCGCCGGTGAGATGTTCCGTGTTTCAACGCTGGATATGTTGAATATTCCGAAAACAGACAAAGGTGAAGTCGACTTTTCAGAAGACTTTTTTGGTAAAGAAGCTTTTCTGACAGTTTCAGGTCAGCTAAACGTTGAGTCTTATGCCTGTTCGTTGTCTAAAGTCTACACCTTTGGTCCGACATTCCGGGCGGAAAACTCAAACACCAGCCGTCACTTGTCTGAATTTTGGATGGTTGAGCCAGAGTTAGCGTTTGCAACATTAGACGACATAGCAGGCTTAGCAGAAGCTATGTTGAAATATGTCTTTAAAGCCATACTTGAAGAGCGCCCGGACGACATGACGTTCTTTGCCGAGCGCATTAACCCGGACGCTATCAGCCGTCTGGAAGCCATAGTTAATAATGATTTCGTGCATATGGATTATACCGATGCTATCGAAATACTGAAAAATTGCGACAAAAAGTTTGAATACCCAGTTGAGTGGGGTGTGGACTTACAGTCAGAGCACGAGCGTTATTTAGCCGAAGAACATGTGGGTGCACCGATTATTCTGAAAAACTACCCGCGTGATATTAAAGCCTTCTATATGCGTCAGAACGAAGATGGCAAAACCGTTGCTGCAATGGACGTTCTGGCTCCGGGTATTGGTGAGATCATCGGTGGTTCAGCTCGTGAAGAACGTCTTGACGTTCTTGACCAGAGAATTGAAGAAATGGACCTGCCGAAGGAAGAATACGGTTTCTACCGAGATTTGCGTCGTTACGGTACTGTTCCTCACGCAGGCTTTGGTCTGGGCTTTGAACGCTTAGTCGCTTACGTCACCGGCGTGCAAAATATTCGTGACGTGATCCCATTCCCACGAGCTCCGAAAAGTGCTGAATTTTAATCCAGCACCAGGTCGTTGCCGTTTATAAAGAACGGTGACGGATCTTTTTGCGGTTTTACTGGCGTAGGGACAGCAGGCGTCCCTACGTACAGGAAGCCAACTATGGCATCATCTACTGATAATCCTAACTGTTCCTTGATAAAGTCATCCTCAGCCATCCATCCCGTCCGCCAAATTGCTCCAATACCTTGAGCAAACGCCGCTTGCTGCATACCGTGAGTCGCGCAGGCCACCGTACAAAGTTGTTCGTCACGCGGGACTTTTTTATGGTCCTGAAGCCGTAAACACGAAGCTATCACTAAAGGCGCACGAAAAGGCAACAGCCCTGCTTGCTCGACGACAGTTTCAGAAAAATCGTTAAGCCGGGCCGCCTGCTGGTAAACATCCGCAAGCACTTGTCTTTCTTTGCCTTGAAACAAAATAAATTGATAAGGTGCTAGCCCCATGTGATCAGGTGCTCGCACGGCTGCTGCCTGTATTAATTCGAGCTGTTCTTGTGTAGGTCCCGGTTCGTTTAAACGCGGCATAGAGGAACGAGTTGTCAGTAATTCTTCCGCTTTCATACATCAACCTTTTTCAATGTGTAACGCTTAGTTACATTCTCTGACTAGTCTGTCGCTCAGACATTCGATATGCTAAGGCCAATTTAAATTAGCAAATGAGAATTAACTATGCGTTCAGTCGGGTCAATCTTCAGTTATTTGTGGAAAATAATCAACGGTACTCGCAAGTTCATTTTGAACCTTGTGTTTTTTATTATTCTGGCAGTTTTTGTCGCTAGCTTAATGCAGGGAGAAGATCCTATTGAGGTTCCTGAAAATGGAATTATGGTTCTTAATCCAAATGGAATGTTAGTTGAAGAAAAAACCTGGGTTGATCCGTTTGATAAGTTTCTAAATGAAGCACTGGGAAGTGGAGATGAAATTCCTGAAGTGCTCTTGTCTGATGTTATCGACTCAATTGAGAAAGCTAAAACTGACGAGCGCATCGGTGCCCTATACCTGAATCTACAAAATTTATACCCAAGTGGTTTAAATAAACTACGTACAGTTGCTGACGCGTTAAATGACTTCCGTACTTCTGGAAAGCCAATTATCAGTAATGCTGACTACTATATGCAACATCAGTACTACCTGGCAGCGCACGCCGATCAGCTTTATCTGAACCCTATGGGTGCGGTAGTTTTCGAAGGGCTTGATTATACTCAGGTTTACTTTAAGGAGCTACTGGACAAACTTAAAGTTCAGCCGCACGTGTTCAAAGTCGGTAAATTTAAAGCCGCAGTTGAACCTTTCATTCGCAACGATATGTCAGATGAAGCGCGCGAAGCCAATCAGTTCTTGTATTCTGCATTGTGGGACACTTTCCATGCTGATGTTACCGCTGCCCGAAACATTAATCCGTTGGTTACAAGCGGTAAAATAGATGACTACATGTCAGCATTTAATAATGCCAATGGCGATATGGCTAAAATGGCGTTAGAAACGAACTTAGTTGATGCTTTGCGTACTCGTACAGAAGTCCGCAATGAACTTATCAACTTAGCCGGACACGACAAAGAAGAAGATACATTCCGTCATATTACTTTCGACAATTACTTAGCTTCTGAGAAAGTCGTTCCGGAAAGCCTGAAACCGAAAGACCGCAACCAAATTGCCGTTATAGTTGCTCGTGGTCAGATAGTTAATGGTTCACAAAAAGCCGGTATGATTGGCGGAGACAGCACAGCAAAGCTGATTCGCGACGCGCGTAATAACGAGCAGACCAAAGCTATCGTACTTCGAATAGACAGTCCTGGCGGCAGTGCTTTTGCCTCAGAAATTATTCGCCAAGAGATTTTACAGGCAAAAGAAGCCGGTATTCCTGTTATTGCATCTATGAGCTCTGTAGCGGCTTCTGGTGGTTACTGGATTGCGGCTGATGCAGACAAAATTGTTGCGGCGCCAACAACTATTACTGGTTCAATCGGCGTCTTTGGCCTGCTAATGACGTTAGAAGACAGTTTTGCGGCTATTGGAATTCACAGTGACACTGTGAGTACAACCGAAATATCGTCGCTCAACCCGCTCGAAGAAATGACTGATTACCAAAAGACGTTAATACAGCGTTCGGTTGAATCTACGTATGAAAACTTCCTAAGCATTGTCAGCAATGCGCGTAATATGTCTCGTGATGATGTTCATGAAGTTGCTCAGGGCCGCATATGGACGGGACAGCAGGCTATGGAATTTGGCCTGGTTGACCAATTAGGTGATTATGATGATTCTATTGCGCTTGCTGCTGAACTTGCAGCCATTGATGATTACGATGTGAATATTGTTAAGCAAGAGCTATCTTCAAAAGAGAAGTTTCTCGCTGACTTATTTAACAGCAGTTCAGATTACCTGCCAACGCCAGATCTAAGTTCACAACACTGGTTAATGGGTACTTTGAATAAAGTGAAATCAGAAACTGCCGTTTTGCAGAATTTTGATGACCCTAAAAATGTTTACTCTTATTGTGCACTCTGCCCTCAACCGCGATAGAATTATCGCGGTTACTTTGTAGAGTAAGGGAGTAAACTTTGCCGCGTAAAAAGATTTACGTCGCCTATACGGGCGGCACTATAGGTATGAAAAAATCAGCTCAGGGTTATGTTCCGGTTGCGGGACACCTGAGCCAATGCGTTGAAAATATGCCCGAGTTCTTTCGTGATGAGATGCCGGAATTTACCATTAATGAATACTGTCCATTAATGGATTCATCCAATGTGACACCATCTGATTGGGTAACCATAGCCCGGGATATTGAAAAAAACTACGCAGACTACGATGGTTTCGTCATCCTACACGGAACCGACACAATGGCTTATACAGCTTCAGCGCTGTCTTTTATGCTGCAAAATTTGAGTAAGCCCGTTATTGTCACCGGCTCCCAAATTCCTCTGGCTGCCCTGCGTTCTGATGGTCAAACGAACTTACTTAATTCACTTTACGTTGCGGCTAATTACCCTATTCCAGAAGTTGGTCTGTTTTTTAACAATACTTTGTATCGGGGTAATCGCTCGACCAAAGCTGATGCTAATGGCTTTAACGCTTTTGCCTCACCGAATTACCCTTCTTTGCTCGAGGCTGGTATTCAGATTCAGTTGAACGCTGGTGAACTTTCAGAGCCCTTGACCCATGAGCTCAAGGTCATTGAAATGACGCCCCAGCCAATTGGGGTTGTAATGCTTTATCCGGGTATCTCAGCCAAAATTATACAGAACCAATTGCAACAGCCAGTAAAAGCAATGATTTTGCAAAGTTACGGTGTCGGAAATGCGCCGCAGGATAGTGCGTTACTGAAAAGCCTAAAAGCAGGTATAGACCAGGACATTACAATTCTCAACTGCACGCAGTGCTTCCGTGGGCGTGTCAACATGGATGGCTACGCAACGGGAAATGCCTTGGCTGAGCTGGGCATTGTCTCCGGTGCCGATATGACAATAGAAGCTGCTCTTACCAAACTGCATTACGTACTTTCACAAGACTTAAACCAAAGTAAAATGCAAAAGTTGTTACAGAAGAATTTACGCGGCGAATTAACTCCGCCATAATTTGATATTGCTTAAATAATAATAAGAAGAATCATGGCAAATTCATCACCTGCGTTTGCAACGCGATTAGGTTTCATATTAGCCGCCGCTGGCTCAGCGGTCGGAGTAGGTAATATTTGGGGGTTCCCAACACAAGCTGCCAGTAACGGCGGTGGTGCATTTTTACTGGTTTACTTAATCATGATTGCACTTCTGGCTTACCCTATGCTTGTAGCTGAAATTACTATCGGCAGAATTCGACGCCAAAACCCTATTGAGTCGCTTAGGAATCTTTCTGAAAAGCCCTTTCTGCGAGGTTCAGGCGCACTGGCGGGTATTGTTGGTTTAATAGTACTGAGTTTGATACTGAGCTTCTATGCCATAGTTTCCGGTTGGCTTTTATCTTATATGATCGAGCCTCTTATGATCTTAATTGGTTTGCCGGAAACCGCTGTCTGGTTTACTGAATTTTCAGTGTCCAGAAATATGGCAACCATGGTGTTCTTCATGTTGCTGACTGTTTACGTTGTCCGGTCAGGTGTGAATAATGGAATAGAACGTTGGTCAAGACGCCTAATGCCATTACTCTTTATTTTGCTGATTGGTATGTCCGCTTATATCTTGACTCAGGACGGAGCCATTGAAGGGCTTAAAATGTACCTGGTTCCGGACTTCTCAACCATAACGGATCCAAACCTGATTATTCGTGCCATGGGGCAGGCGTTTTTCTCCCTGTCACTGGGTGTTTGTGTAATGATGACTTATGGTGCCTACCTGTCGAATTCAGAGAACATTCCGAAAACGGCCGCCTGGGTGGCCGGCATTGATACCAGTGTCGCATTTCTAGCGGGTTTATTGATTTTACCTGCGATGTTTGTCGCTCAATCTAATGGGGTTCCCATTTATGCAGAGGACGGCAGTTTACTGTCTGCCGATACCTTAGTTTTTACCGTACTTCCGGCAATGTTCGATGCACTGGGTTACACCGGACTTTTCGTGTCTTTTGGCTTTTTCCTGTTGATGGTTATTGCTGCTATTACGTCGTCAATTTCAATGCTTGAAGCTCCTGTCAACGCACTACGAGAAGAAGCTAAATGTGATCGCAGTAGTGGGGTGTGGATTATTGCCCTGGTCGTTACCGCAATTTCTACAACCATTATTTATAATTTTGAAACTCTTTTTGGCGCCGTTATTACCTTCAGCACCGTTTACATGCAGCCGATAATGGCATTGGTGTTTGGCGTTATGCTAACTTGGGTACTGCGCCAAAACTATTTACTGAAAGCGCTCCAGCAAGGCTCACCTAATATAGATAAAAGCCTGTTTTGGAAAATATGGCCCTGGTACGTAAAGTTTGTTTGCCCGATACTCATTATTCTGGTCATTTGGCGAGGATAAAGCCCCACTTAGGTGTGGGGCTGCACCCATTAAATAGTGAGTATATCCATGAACTCATTAACAGGTATCTGTTCAAATGATGACTGTTGGCGGCAACGTTCAAAAATTGAACTCACCCTGTGTTCGGGAAACCTCGTCGCTAAATTGGCCTTAAACTTGTTTTCAAGTACAGGAACGCCCTCTTCTCTGCGGCGTCTATGGCCAATTGGGTACTCCACCACAACTTTTTCGGTATGACTACCGTCTGTAAAAAATACTTGTAGCGCATTAGCTATCGAACGCTTTTTCGGGTCGTGATAATCCTTACTGTACTGTTTGTCTTCAATCACCTGAATTTTCTCCCGGATAGTGTCAATCACCGGATGATTATTATGGAAACTGTTTTCATAGTGATCAGCATTCAGTTCACCAAACAATAAGGGAACGGCTGCCATATACTGTAAACAATGGTCTCTGTCGGCAGGGTTAGCAAGTTTGCCCTGCTTGGAGATAATTCGAATAGCAGACTCGTGGGTGGTAATTTCAATCTTCTCTATTTCATCAATTCTGTCTTTGACTTCCGGGTGTAATGTGACGGCCGCTTCACAGGCTGTCTGCGCATGAAACTCTGCCGGGAATGACAACTTAAACAAAATATTTTCCATCACATAACTGCCATAATCTCTTTGGAACTTAAACTGCCAGTCATCTTTAGGTTTTAGTTTCTGATCTTTATTCGTTTTATTGAAGAGCACATCATAGAATCCCCATTGTGGGGCTGTCAGGGCTCCCGGAATACCCATTTCTCCACGCATCGTCATATCGGCTAAACGCACCGCTCTTGAAGTGGCGTCCCCGGCTGCCCACGACTTACGCGAACCTGCATTGGGAGCATGACGATAGGTTCTTAAAGACTGGCCATCGACCCAGGCCTGGGAAACCGCCGCCATAATTTGCTCTTTAGTTCCGCCCATTAGCCAAGTAACAACAGCCGTTGAAGCCACCTTAACCAGAACAACATGATCAAGACCCACACGGTTAAAACTGTTTTCTATCGCCAGGTTACCCTGAATTTCGTGGGCTTTGATCATAGCTTCCAAAACCGTTTTCATTGTTAACGGCTTTTCACCTTTAGAAACGCGGTTTTGAGAAATATAATCTGCGGTCGCCAGTATTCCGCCTAAGTTATCGGATGGGTGTCCCCACTCGGCAGCTAACCAAGTGTCATTGAAATCAAGCCAACGTATAATGCAGCCAATATCCCAGGCCGCCTTGACAGGATCCATACGAAACTGAGTTCCCGGCACTCTGGAACCATTTGGAACACTTGTCCCCTCAACTAAAGGCCCCAGGTGTTTACTGCACTCAGGAAATCGCAGTGCTAACAAACCGCAACCCAGGGTATCCATCAGGCAATTACGCGCGGTATCCCAAGCTTCATCGCTTTTAACTTCATAACCAGTAACATAGTCTGCGATATCCTCAATAACCTTGTCGTAATCTGGACGTTCATTACTTTCAACTGTCGCACTCATCGCTGACTCCTTAAATCTAAAGTTCAATGACAAATATTGTTAGTTCATGTAACTATTTGTACCAAAACATCGCTTTTTTTGATCGCTGCCTGTGAGTTTTTCGCCAAATAATGAATAAAAAAAACCCGGAACCAATCCAAATTGTTCCGGGTATAGGGGAATGGCTCAAGGGTTGAGCCGTGCGCTAACTCATGAATAAAAAACTGTAAAATAGTTCGCCTAAAATTTGTTCGGTAAATTTCAGTGTAGCCAATATTAAAGAGATGTCTAATATTTTTGCACTTTTTTTTACTTTAGCTTATCTCACTGTTTTTAATTGATTTTAGGTAAGTAAAACACAGGTTATGCACAGCTAATTAAGGGTTATTAAACAGCTTGTAATAGTTCGCCGTTGTTGTTTTAGCAACCTCTTCCAAAGTAATCCCCTTAACATCAGCAACGCATTTAGCAACGTCGACAACGTAGGCTGGCTGGTTCTCTTTACCTCGATGGGGTACTGGAGCTAACCAGGGACTGTCGGTTTCAATAAGTAGCTTTTCAAGCGGTAATGCTTTGATAGTTGCACGCAGTTGCTCTGCGTTCCGAAATGAAGCGATTCCCGAAATAGAAATATAGAAATCAAGATCATCGATGGCCTTTTTAGCCATGTCCAGAGACTCAGTAAAGCAGTGCAAAACACCGCCGAATTTCTCTGCGTGGCCATTTTTTAATAGAGAGAGGGTGTCATCCTGAGCGTCACGCGTATGAATAATTAAAGGCTTATTAACATCCTTGGCAATTTCAATATGCTGTTCGAAGTTTTCTCGTTGCAGCGCTTTAGATTCTGGGTGATAAAAATAATCCAGACCTGTTTCGCCTATAGCGACCACATTATTTGCCGAAGCCAGCTGACGTAACTTGGTACCCAACTCGACGATAGGTGTCTGACTGTCTTTAACGTACAAAGGATGCACCCCACAAGAAATGGAAACATCATTAAAACCTGCAACGGCTTGCTGCATAGCCGGGAAGTCTTCCAGTGTAACGCACACACACAGCATGTGTTCGACCTTATTGGCTCTTGCCATTTCCACAATTTGCGTTAGATCAGCGCCCGCCTTTTCAGGATTAATTTTATCCAGATGGCAATGCGAGTCGACGAACATAAATAGCTCCACTTATCGTTAATGTGAGTGACAAAAATCCGTAATTAATTGCTCAAAGAGTTTACCATAGTCGTTTCTGTGATGGCGGCATAGGTAATTGATCTGATGAATCCGAGCTTGCTGCTCCGAGCCAAGGGTAACGGCAACCCAGTCTTTAGCTGCCTTAATTTCAAAGCACAAAGCAATGTTTCCTGTTAAATTAACTGGTTTGGGACCGAGTTCAGGGTACCTAAGCTCCAGAGTGACACTCTCTCCCAGAGCAGCTTCTTCTGAAAGCTGTGCACCGGTTTGTATCATTAGAGTCAAAGGAGAAAATTCGGGAATAATGCGCTCAGCAAGTTCCCTCGCTGAGTTTATATTTAATTGAAAATTAGACAAAAGGCTCTCCTTTTTAAGGAGCCTCTAACCCGAAAGAATATTTGACCAGCGACTCCAGGTAAAACCTAATAATAACGGTAAATTAATGCCAGTGGAGCCCTGAAATTTCTGACGTAACTGTCTGCATTCTGCTACCCATTCACTGAGCTGTGCAATATTCACCCAATCAAAGCCGCTCAGCTGTTGAAGGTCGTCCGCTAATTGCTGATATCGCAAACGCGAAACAGCCGCCTTTTGGTGAATCAGCAGCCAATCTAGCACCAGGTTTTCTGATATATCCAGCCAGTTTAAAGCGGCTTCTTTATCTTTTATTACAGGAAACTCTTTATGGCCGCGAAGACTGTCCAGAAGAGTTTTCGCAGAAACCACCTGTTCGTCGCTTTGCACTGAAGCTGGATAAGCAATGCTGATCCATTGCATACGACTTCTCAGGGTTGGTAATAAGCGTTCCGCATCTTTTGTTGATACTAGCCAGTGAGTGTCCGCCGGTGGCTCTTCTAGAACCTTCAATAAGGCATTGCCTGCCTGTTCCGTCACTTTTTCTGCCTGCAGTATCACAGCAACTTTTAAACCGCTCTGGTTAGCTGTCTGCATAACATTTTGCTGCAGTTCACGAACACTATCGACACCAATTCGGTTAACTTCTGCGCCGTCAATAGTCCAGGTGTCCGGATGATTCCCCGACTGATAAAGCAAACATGACTTGCATGTCCCGCACGCACTTTTGCCTGGTTGTTTGCACAACAGAAACTGATTTAAACGCTCAATAAACTCAGTTGAACCAGCCTCAACGTTATGTTGCAAATAATAAGCGTGAGCAAGTCGACCCGCATCGGCGCTCGCAACAAGTCTTAACCAAGGTTCCCGCAGCCATGGAAACGCCATTAAAACAAATACTCCTCAATTGCTTGCAGTATGGCCTGATGTACATCCAGCATCGGCTTGTTAGCATCAATGACGATAATTGTCGGGTCTTTTGCTGCTATATTCAAATAGGCTTGTCTTGTACGCTGGAAAAACGCCAGGTCTTCTTCTTCTATACGGTCCAGGTCTCCTCGTTCACGAGCACGCTCAAGTCCTTTTTTCTCGTCAACATCCAATAATAGGGTTAAATCAGGTTTAAAGCTTCCCAAAGTTATTTCTCGTACTTTCTCTAGCAACTCATCACCAAGCTGACGACCGCCGCCCTGATAGGCACGTGAGGATAAATCATGCCTATCACCGATAACCCAGCGGTTTTTTAATAGAGCTGGCTTAATAACATTATCAACAAGCTGAACTCTGCTTGCGTACATTAATAGCAGCTCGGTTGTTGAGCTGACTTCCTCGTCCCATTTCTTTTTTACCAGTTCCCGCAGTGACTCTGCAAGCGGCGTTCCGCCTGGTTCCCGTACGGTTTCTGGCCGGACACCTTTCGCCTGTAGATGAGTAACTACGCTTGCAATTGCCGAGCTCTTACCGGCACCTTCAAGTCCTTCAATAACAATAAATTTTCCTGACATAATTACTCTTGATTCAGTTGATAACGGCGGACAGCCTGCTGATGTTGTTCCAGTGTTTCTGAGAAAACATGTCCACCGGACTTATCCGCCACAAAATAATAGTAAGGTGATCGCACTGGGTTAGCCGCGGCTTCAATGGATGCCTTTCCCGGCATCGCAATTGGTGTTGGCGGCAAGCCATTAATTCGATAGGTATTATAAGCAGTTTTCTCACGCAAGTGGGTTCGCGTCAGATTACCGTCAAAATCTTCAATGCCATAGATTGTAGTGGGATCAGATTGCAGCCGCATACCAATTTCCAGACGGTTAGCAAAAACACTTGCAACCAGAGGACGTTCGTCAGCCAGTCCTGTTTCCTTTTCAATAATTGAGGCCAATATCAGTAATTCGTAAGGTGAGTCTACAGGACACCTGTCTGACCGCTGTTTCCAAGCTTCTGATAATACACTCTGCATAGAAAGGTAAGCTTGTTTTAATATTGAAATGTCTGTGGTGTAGGCTCTGTAACTGTAGGTTTCGGGTAACAACACACCCTCAATAGAGGGCTCTTTTATACCTAAAGCTTGTTTGAGCTCTGAATCACTTAGCTCAGAAGATTTACTGACTAAATAAGGCTGCTGCTTGAATTGAGCCAACCACTGATTAAAAGTTAAACCTTCTACCAGAGTAACGGTAAACGTCTTTTCTCTGCCTTGGTTTAGCATTTTCCAAATATCAAACCAGCTTTGTTGCCCGTGTATTTCATACAGTCCGGCCTGTAAGTGATCAATATCTGCAAAAAGCTGGCTAAGACGGTAACTGACTAGCGGATGTCCTTCCTGAAAATGCTCAGTTACTTTAGCTGTAACCGTTCTGGCACTTTCCCCACCTTTGAAGTCGAGCAATAAAGGGGGGGCAGGCTCAGCCTGAATGGGCTGCGATAAATACCAACGCCCGGAAACAAAAACAAGAACAGCTGAAATAACTAACGCAGCAATAACTAACAAAAAAGTAAAACGTATTTTTTTCATATAAGCTGTTCTAATACTGAGGGTAATTCATCATTGCTCACTACTTTATCATTAAACTGAGTGACGGCGACAGCGCCTCGAACACTATTGGTAACGATTATTTTTTCAGCTCCTGCAAGTTCTCTTACTGGATAACAACCGATGTTTAAAGGCGTCAGTAGCTTTTCATCAATAATGAGTTGCCGGATAATACCGTTAATTCCAGCAGAGCTAAGATCGGGTGTGAACCATTGACCTTTTTTAGACCAAAATACATTGCCTTGTATCGCCTCTATAACGTTTCCGTTTGAGTCACAAGCCAGCAAGTCATCGTAACGGGAAGCGCTGCACTCTCGCGTTAATAATACTTGCTCCAGTCGATTCAAAGTTTTCAAGCCAGCTAACTCAGGCTGTTGAGCTAACTTTAATCTCGCGACTCCCATATGGACAGAGCCGATTATCGGTGGGGCGTCACTTACCTGAATGTATTCGTTAGCAATACAATCATCGGAAAAGCGGTAGCCTCTGCCGCCGTTACCCCGTGTTACTATAATTTTACAAACCCCCTTCTCTACTCCTGAGCAAGCATCCTTAATACGTTCAGCCAAAGAGTCGAAACTCGAATGGTTTATAAAGAGATGTTGGTTCGCATTTGAAAGTCTTTCAAGATGCCGTTCAATAAAGAGAGGAGAACCATTAACAATTCGCATGGTGGTGAAGTGGCCATCACCAAATTGCAGACCTCTGTCGAGCTCTGAGCAGTGATAAGGCGCATTATTAAGTAATATTTTATGTATAGTCATAACAAAAAAGGCGGAACCAATGGCTCCGCCTTTTATATCACGTTCAACGACAAATTAGTCGTTAGAATGATTATTTACGTAATCAATTGCTGACTGAACTGTTTTAATTTTTTCAGCTTCTTCGTCTGGAATTTCAGTTTCAAATTCTTCTTCCAAAGCCATTACCAGTTCAACAGTATCTAAAGAGTCAGCACCTAAGTCATTTTCAAATGACGCTTCAGGCTTAACTTCTTCTTCTTTAACACCTAACTGTTCAACAATGATTTTCTTTACGCGTTCTTCAATAGTACTCATTTATAAAATCCCTCAAATAGTCATCGCGAGAGTGAAAATTGGCTGTAGTGTAGTGAAACCAGCCCCATTAATAAAGTAAAAAATAGCATAAAGTTAAGAGGTCGTACCGCTTACCTCTTAAACCATAGCCATACCACCATTAACGTGAATGGTCTCACCAGTGATATAAGCTGCACCTTCCGATGCTAAAAATGCTACCGCAGCAGCAATTTCCCTTGGCTCGCCTAAGCGCGCTGCCGGAATATTATCAAAAATAGCTTGTTTTTGTTCATCATTCAGTGACTTGGTCATGTCAGTGTCAATAAAACCTGGCGCCACACAGTTTACTGTAATGCCTCGGGCTGCAACTTCTTTCGCCATGGCTTTACTAAAGCCAACCAAGCCCGCTTTCGCTGCACAGTAGTTTACCTGTCCAGGATTTCCGGTAGTACCAACAACTGAGCTGATATTGATAATACGCCCGTTACGGCGTTTCATCATACCACGCACCACCGCTTTACAAACCTTAAACACGGCTGACAAGTTGGTGTTCAATACAGCATCCCACTCGTCATCTTTCATTCTCATCATTAAATTATCACGAGTAATACCTGCATTATTGACCAGAATATCAATAGAGCCATATTTCTTTTCAATATCTTTTATAGTCTGCTGCAAGCTCTCCGAGTCGGTAACATCCAGCGCTAAGCCTTCACCGTTGGAGCCAAGGTATTCTGAAATTGCCGCGGCACCTTTATCGGATGTTGCAGTACCAATAACTTTGGCCCCCTGACTAGCAAGAGTTTCTGCTATGGCCTTTCCTATTCCGCGGCTTGCGCCGGTAATCAATGCGACTTTATTTTCAAAGTTTTGCACGTTAATAACCTATTAATTAAAGTGAGTTCAAAGAGTCTAACGTATTCAATGCACTACAACCAAAAGACTTAGTAATGCGCTTATTCAGACCGGTAAGCACTTTGCCCGGACCAACCTCATAAGCTTTTTCGACACCCATTTTTGCAATCTGTTCCACTGTTTCTGTCCAGCGTACAGGACAGTATAGCTGGCGTACCAACGCATCTTTGATGGCATCATCACTATCTGCTACAGCGACATCCACGTTATTAATAACCGCAGTATGTGGTTGCTGTAGTTTTATCGACTTTAACGCTTCAGCCAATTGGCTGGCTGCCGGCTGCATTAAAGCACAATGCGACGGAACGCTAACCGGTAATGGTAATACACGCTTAGCGCCTGCTTCTTTTAAAGCTTCTGCAGCTCGGGCTACTGCTTCTGCGTGCCCTGCTATAACAACCTGGCCCGGTGAATTATAGTTCACCGGAGTTACCACCTGTCCTGCCGCTTGCTCCAGGCAAATTTTCTCAATGTCAGCGTCTTCCAGGCCAATTACTGCAGCCATAGCGCCTTCACCTTCAGCAACGGCTTGTTGCATAAACTGACCGCGTAAAGCGACTAACTTAACCGCATCAGAAAAACCAAGAGCCCCCGCGCAAACAAGTGCTGAATATTCACCGAGACTGTGCCCCGCCATAACGCTTACATCGGCAACGCCTTTTTCTTTAGCTACGCGGTATAAAGCAACGCTAGCGGTCAATAAAGCAGGTTGTGTGCGCTGGGTGTCATTAAGTTTTTGCTCCGGTCCTTGTTGAACCAGCTCCCATAGATCGTAATCTAAAACGGAACTCGCTTCAGAAAACGTTTCTTTTATTAAAGCAAAGTCGTTAGATAAATCGCCTAACATTCCAACGCTTTGTGAGCCTTGTCCCGGAAATAACAATGCCGTCTTAGTCATAATTATCCTCTTAATATTGAACCAGCGCAGAGCCCCAGGCAAAACCGCCACCAAAGGCTTCTAACAATAATTTTTGGCCGCGTTTAATACGTCCGTCTTTAACCGCCCAGTCAAGTGCTATGGGCACCGATGCAGCCGAAGTGTTACCTGTTCTATCCAAAGTAATAACCACCCGCTCCATCGGCATCTGTAATTTCTTTGCTGTTGCCTTAATGATACGCAGATTTGCCTGGTGAGGTATTAGCCAGTCGAGGTCCTGCGCCTGTAATTTATTCTCTGCCAGAGTATCGGTAACCAAACTGCTCAACTTAGCAACGGCAACCTTAAAAACCTCGTTACCTTTCATATACATCCAGGCGCTTTCAGCGCTACCTTCAGTCCCCCTTGGAGCCTGTTTAGCTCCTAATAGATGGCTGTATTCACCGGCGCTGTACAAGTGGGTCGAGAGAATGCCGGGGGAGTCACTTTGCTCAAGTACAACGGCACCGGCTCCGTCGCCAAAAAGTACCAGAGTGTTTCGATCATCTGGATCACACAACCGTGCTAGGACATCAGCTCCTATCACCAGTATACGGCGATGTTGACCACTTTTAATAAATTGATCGGCGACAGAGAGCGCATAAATAAAACCGGAGCATGCGGCTCCGACGTCAAACGCGGGAATGGATGTAATACCCAGCATACGTTGAATTTCACACGCGGCACTTGGAAATGCGTGTTCTGCAGAAGTAGTGGCGACCACTATCATATCCACATCTTGCGGATTCAGTTGAGCCGCAGCTAAGGCTTCTTTAGCGGCTTCAAACCCAATTGTTGCGGCCGTTTCATTAACTCCCGCAATACGGCGCTCCTTAATACCCGTACGTTCTGTTATCCATTCATCGGAGGTATCAACGCGTTTCGAAAGTTCTTCATTGGTCAGTCGTTGTTCCGGAAGATAATGTCCGGTACCAACAATTTTGGAATAAGTCATAGCGCTACTTAACTGATTACAGCTGTTCTGATAAGACTGCTTCGACACGATGTTTAATTCGTTCAGGAAGCTGTTCATGCGCTTCTGCGACGGCTTGCTGAATTGCACTATAGAAAGCACCGGCGCTAGCGCTACCGTGACTTTTTATCACGACATGCCGTAATCCTATCAGACTCGCACCATTGTAGTGGTCGGGCTTCAGCCTATCCCAGGACTTGTGCGTTCGTTTTTGTAAAAAACGGAAAAAAAATCGGTACAACCAATGTGAGTTAAGCGTTTCCCTCATCTGCTCAATAATGAAAGTTGCCAGACCCTCACAGCTTTTCAGTGCAATATTACCCACGAAGCCATCACAAACAAGCACATCCGCACGTCCACTGAATAAATGATTACCTTCAATAAAACCAATATAGTTGACGTGGTCGCATTGTGCGAGCCGCGCGGCCGCATTACGCACTACGTCGTTACCTTTGATGTCCTCTTCACCCATATTTAGAAGGCTAATTTTAGGGGCTGGCACTTCCGAAAGATATTCCGCGGCTACAGCTCCCATGACACCAAATTGAAATAATGTTTCTGAGTCACAGCTTGCGTTGGCGCCCAAATCCAATAGGTACGATTTACCACCTGTTTGATTCGGTAGTGCTGTCATTAAAGCCGGACGTAACACTCCGGGTAAGGTTTTTAGGGTGAAATAAGCGTTAGTCATCAACGCGCCGGTGTTCCCTCCGCTAACCATAGCCTGGCAATTACCCTCTGTTAAGGTATTAAGAGCAATGCGCATAGAGGATTCAGGTTTGCTGCGTAAAGACTGCCCAGGCTTATCATTCATTTCGATGATTTGCTCTGCATGCATGAGCTTTACTGCTGGATGAGAATTTAAGCTGTGCTTTTCAAGCAACGGGGTGAGTTCATGCTGGTGCCCGACAACGGTGAATTTAACATCAGGATACTGATGAACCGCTTTTTCCAGGGCTTCTACAACAATAGAGGGGCCATTATCGCCCCCCATTGCATCAATCGCTATGTTCAGTTCAGGCATGGCCTGTCTTACTTATTAACGACCTTACGACCCTTGTAATAACCGTCGGCTGTTACGTGGTGACGACGATGCGTTTCACCCGTAGTTGAGTCAACCGACAGTGTTGGGCCGTCTATCGCATCGTGTGAACGACGCATGTCGCGTCTTGAACGACTTTTCTTACTCTTTTGAACAGCCATTTACGCTATCTCCTGATTATTTACGCTTCAATTCTTGTAATACGGCAAACGGGTTCTCAGACTCTTCAGCAGCTGATTCGTCAATTTCGCCCCACGTCATCGCATCACGATCCACCTGACATGCCTTAGCATCGTGCTTAGGAGCTAATGGCATAGCCAGAATTAATTCGTCTTCAACAAGCCCATGCAAGTTAATTTCCCCAAAATCGTTTACCTCAATAGCTTCATAGCTATCAGGAAAGTCATCTGCCACCTGCCGCTTAGTGACAGGAGCATACGCAAATTGCGC
>Ga0208772_100030_pt1 | contig 87233 bp, 75 predicted proteins | sample AntDeeMetVIREN14_FD_184782 | JGI IMG/M metagenome (GOLD analysis project Ga0208772, IMG submission 184782) | Saline lake microbial communities from Deep Lake, Antarctica, in enrichment culture - Antarctic Deep Lake Metagenome VIREN14 (SPAdes)... ... | reverse complement strand
CAGTTTATGTCTGGCGGCCATAGCGGTGTGGCACCACCTGAATCCTTTCCGAACTCAGAAGTGAAACACACCAGCGCCGATGGTAGTGTGGGGTCTCCCCATGCGAGAGTAGGTCACCGCCAGACTACAAATAAAATAACCCCAGCCTTAACGGCTGGGGTTTTTTTATGTCCGGCACAAAACTCGGTAGCCTGACGTTCACGTCAGGTGAGTCGACTCCGCCCCACGACGAACTTGAAGCCTGAATCATACCAACCTACCATCTATGGACGCTCCCAATTGTGCAAGTAAAATATCGAAGCCATAAGAGTGTGTTGCAGCCATCTATCCGGGCTCTTAATGCCGATTACTCGACGGCCCCTGACGGTATTCGCGAACTGGGGCCTAATCATTTGAACGCTCTTTTTTAGAGCTATGTTAGGTTCAGGTTGACCCAGTGACGATGTCATCTCTTTGCCTTCTACTTTTTACCTGCGCAACACGGTTGCGAGCTGTTTAACAGGAGTATGACTCCTGATACTTTGTTCCTTTACTTAATAACGCCCAGACAATTCTTGCTAATTTATTCGCCAGGGCCACTATCACTACATTCTTATGCCTTCGACAGAGTAAATCTCTGAGCCATCGGCTTACGGTACGTTTCGGATTCAAGTGACGAATGACTGCTCTGGCACCGTGTATCAACATACTGCGTAGGTAACTATCACCGCGCTTACTGATGCCCTGCAATTTGCTTTTACCGCCACTTGAGTGCTGTTTAGGTACAAGACCTAACCACGCAGCGAACGCTCTGCCGTTACTAAAACTCTTAATATCACCGAGACTGGCCACCAGCGCCGACGCCGTTAACGGCCCGATACCCGGCACTTCACCCAGCCTTTTACAATCTTCCGCGCTACTGGAGTTTCCGTGAATTTCTGACTCCAGGAGCTTTATGTGCTCGTCCGTTTTCCAAAGTCTCGAAACCATCACATGAATATGCCGTCGCAATAGCTCGGGGAGTTGTGATTCAACAGCGCCGTATTCTTCTTTAAGCCAGCTTCTGAACTTATGAAGACCAACCGGCGCTATCACACCAAATTCCCCCATCATTGCCCGCAAACGATTAACCAGCGATGTTCGGTCCCGAACCAATCCTCGTCTGTCACGATGCAGGAGCATAAGAGCTTGCTGCTCAACCGACTTTATCGCGACAAAACGCATGCTGGGGCGCACGACAGCTTCACAAATAGCATCCGCATCAGTTGCGTCGTTTTTATTCGTCTTCACATAAGGCTTAACGTACTGCGGCGGCATAAGTTTCACTTCATGCCCTAACTTCTCTATCTCTCTCGCCCAATAGTGAGAACTACTGCATGCTTCCATTCCGACAATACATTTGGGAATATTAGCCAGCATAGGTAAAAGCTTAGCTCTACTAATCGACCGGTTGAACAAGCGCTTACCCGAATCATTTGCAGCGCAGACCTGAAACACGTTTTTGGCTAAATCAATTCCAATTACCGATATAACTTTGTCCATTTTGCTCTCCTCAAAACCCTGTTCTTATCAGAACAAGTTTAGTGGACTTTTTTAGAGGGGAGCGTCCATACCATTATTTGTTCATCCTTTTCTGATTAATGAGTCCAATCTTTGTTTCTGTTTTTTAGAAAATAAACGGCGATATTTACTGATATTCATTTCATATAATTGGACTAATATATTGTTTGTACGCACGAAAGAGATGAAAGCAATGTTTAGAAATACACAAACAGGCTACGGTGTCATCACCATTGTCATGCACTGGCTAACGGCTTTGATTGTCATAGGCCTTTTTGCCCTTGGTTGGTGGATGCTCACCCTAACCTATTATGATGAGTGGTATCGGCTGGGGCCTTGGTGGCATAAGTCCTTCGGTATCGTATTACTTGCTTTAACTGTTATGCGGGTCATCTGGACTTTATTGAATACTAAGCCTAAACCTTTAGGCAGCAGGTTAGAACGTGTCGGTGCTAAGACAGGCCATTTGTTGCTTTATTTACTGCTATTTACGGTCATGATCAGCGGTTTTTTAATATCCACCGCAGACGGTAGCTCTATTAGCGTTTTTGATTGGTTTTCGGTGCCAGCTGTGGTTACCGACTTACCTAAACAAGAAGATATTGCCGGTGAAGTGCATTGGTATTCCGCCTTGGCGTTAGTGATTTTAGCTGGCGGTCATGGTTTAGCGGCAATGAAACATCACTTTATTAATAAAGACAGCACACTAATTCGAATGTTTGGAAAAACTAAGAGGAAATAATTATGAAAAAGACATTAATTGCAGCCGCTGTGGCGGGTAGTGCATTATTTACTTCGGCAGCTATGGCAGAAGATTATAAAATTGATATTGAGGGTCAACACGCCTTTATTCAATTTAAAATCAGTCACTTAGGTTATAGTTGGTTATATGGTCGTTTTAATGACTTTGAAGGATCTTTTAGTTACGACGAAGATGCCCCTGAAAATGCGTCGGTGAACGTAACCATCGATACTTCCAGCGTTGATACAAACCATGCTGAGCGTGACAAGCATTTACGTGGAGACGACTTCTTAAGCGTGTCTGATCATCCAACGGCGACATTTAAAAGCACCAAATACGTACCGGATGAAGATGATAAAGAGGAAGGTACTCTGCATGGCGAATTCACGCTTAACGGTGTTACCAAAGAAATCGCTATCGATGTTGAGCATATCGGCGCAGGCGAAGATCCATGGGGCGGATTCCGTCGCGGTTTTGCGGGCGAAGTTGATTTAACCCTGGCGGACTATGGAATTGACTACAACTTAGGCCCTGACGCCAAAGAAGTACAGTTGATGCTGTCTATTGAAGGTGTACGTCAATAATCACAGCACCAACCTTAGTTAGTGAGCTAACGCCTCTTTGTAGGCGTTAGCTGCTAATTGGCTATCGCCCAGCGCATGGTAAGCATCGCCTAAAAGACGATAAACATGACTGCTAGGTTCAATCTCCGCTAGTTTCTTCAACGCTTTTTGCGCTAACGAGAAGTCCTGATTGTCCATCGCAATTTGCGCCAGAGCATACAAATAGTCCCTGCTCTCGGGGTTTTGCTTTAACTGAGCCTGTACAAATTCCAGCAGTTTTTCCGATTTCGCATTAAATAGATGCAGAGAGTTTACCGCAGCCGGCTCTAAGTCACCTCGTTTAAGGCCTTTAAGAATCACTCTTGCGGATATTTCGTGATCGCCCAAGTGCTTGAGGGCTGCGGCATAACTTAAACGAATGGTTGCATCAGCACGTTGCTTACTTGGTAAGCTGCGCCACTCGTTGTAGAGCATTTCGTTACTTTTACGCCCTTCAGCAACAAAGCGTTCAAAATACACCTGATACTCAAGGCGTTCGAACTCAGCTGGAGCAAGGTCAGTTACCTGGCGAAGCTCCGGCAAAAGATCTTTAAGTTGCTGCCAGTTTCCCGACGCGTTAAATACGCGGTAAGCCAATTTCAATACGTTAGCCGTATGAGGTTTTGTTTTTAACAGGCTTTGGATTTTGCGGTCAGCTTCTGCCGGGTTCACTTTAACCTGTTGCTCAATAACGACCAATTGTAAAAGTGTGTCCGAATCCTCATAAAAACTGCCGGCTTCTTCCTGCCAGTAGGTTGCTTTACCAGCGTCTTTATCAAGACAGGCGGCTGCGGCAGTTAATGCCGCAAGGTTATTGTCAGGAGCCTTCTTATAGGCTTTGGCAAAGCTCTCGGTGGCTTTATTGGGTTCATCATTGAGTAACTCACGAATGCCCTGCTGATACATTGTCTGGGCTTTGCGCTCGCTGCGATTGGCCAGCCATTTTCGCCCCTGGCGAGTTTTACTCAGCAGCCGACGCAGTAACGACCAAACAACGGCTAATACTGCAACAGCCACAACAGTTACCACAAACAGACCTACAACAGTTGTCTCAATGGCAACACCAGCAAACTGAACCAAAACGTAACCCGCGTTACCAGAGGCCATGGGGCCAATAATGGCACCTAAGATAATGATAACAACCAGCGCAATGATCCATTTCATGATGCGTCTCCCTGCTCAATGGTCTGAGCAATGAAGTCCAGTGACTCTAGCTGGTCAAGGTTTTGTTGTTCAAAGTCTTCGCGGTTCAGTGCCTGAACGCGGGACACGACATCTTGCGTGGCCGCTTTATCACCTTTTACTTCCAGAATAAGTTTTGGTAACTGTTCAAGGTAGCGCTGCCACAATTGTTCGTTGTTCTTAACCGCTGCTTGCTGCGCCAGAGTAAAAATTAACTGAATTCGCTCGTTAATTGCTGTGCGCTGAGTGACATTTAATAAAGGCTCCGGGTCACTTTCTACCGGCTGAATGCGGATAAAGTTATCAAGGAACGACTGCCAGTTAGCACTCAGGTTAGTTTGCCAGTCGTTAACGTCATCGCTGACGGTCTGAGTGTCAGAGCTGAGACGTTGCTGATTGTTATTTACTTTATCCGGTAAGTCAGCCACCCGTTGCTGAAGCCCCACTAACTGCAAAGCCAGGTCAGTGTTGTCGGCTTCGACTATGGCATTAACCCGCTCAATATCTCCTGCTAATTTTTCGCGGGTACGAATGGCGTCTCTGCTGTCGATACCCACTAATTGCTGGTCCGCAAGCTTTAAAAGTCTAAGCGCAGCTTTGTAGTTTTCCTGGCTCCACATCATTCGTGCTGCGGCTGATAGCGTTTGTTTAATTTCCACTAAGCGCCAGTAAGCTGCTTTTTCTGCCGGCGTTTTACGGACATCATCGCGTAAATCTTCCAGGCTTTGGCGTAGATTGGTCAACTCGCGTTGTAACTGCTGATCAGTGTTACTCAGTCTATCGAGTTCCCGCGCCTGAACAGTGCTTTGCAGTTGTTGCTCTAAATTGGCGACTGAACGTTCCAACTGGTTAAAACGAGCGTCAACCGGGTCCTGTCCCGGTGGCTCTGCAACCTGCTCAGAGTCTACGTTAAATAAAGCGGGAAAGCGGGTGTAGCCCCAGTAGGCTGCAGCCGCTATAGCCACTAAAATAATAAGCCACATTAATCGCTTAAAGAAGCGCCCACTACTTTTCTCTGCCGTCAGCGTCTCTTCTTCGGGTTGATCGTTATTCTGGTCATTATTCTGCAACTCGTCGTTCTCTACTCTATTCTCTTCAGTCATGAGTTTTTCCATCCGCTATTAGCGCATTCATTAATATGGCGTCCGCTGCACTGCCTGTTACCTTGATACTGTCTGATTGTCCAAAAGGAATCAAACCTTTCAGGCGGTGACTTGGCACTATCCACTGACAATTATCCAGCCATGTCTTTGCCGAGCTTGGCATTGATGACAAAAAGTATCCCAGTTGCTCAGCACTTGTAACTACTATAGTACCTACTGACTTTATCCATTGTTCAATAAGTTCGGGGTTATTCAATGTGAGTTGTTTTCTGCGATAAACTTCCCAGTAGTCAACGGATGCGCCTCGTGCCCGTAGCGCATCGGCGAGTAACTCACGTCCGCCCTCACCCCGAATAATTAACCAGCTTTGCTGTTCCAGCTTTTGCAGCTCAGCCAAGTCCAGCAAGCCTTCGGACTGATGTGTAAAAGCAGGGCAACTTACCGGTGTATTTAAATGCTTTGCAGTAAACGAAGCCGTACCGGGGCCAACGGCATAATATTTAGAGGGAACATCGATAAAGCCGGCTTTTGCGGCGTAGTGCGCCGCATTTTTGCTGACAATAACAATGCCATCCCAGTGCTGCTGACTAAGATGGGCTAGCTGCTGCTTATCCACAGGCAAAGGTTCAATTTCAATGAAACTGTGAACAAAACACTCCCGGCCCGTTTCGCGCAGCTGGCGAGTGAAGGCGTCCGGCATATTGCCCGGACGCAGCAGTAAAACTGCTTTATGAGTGACTGGATTCACTGTCATAGACTGCACTTAATATTTCGGCCGCACCTTGTTTGAGTAACCGTTCAGCAAGCTCTGAACCTAATTCTTCCGCTTTAGACGCCGGGCCGCGTACTTCATCGCGAAGTACTTTACCACCGTCAGGTTCGCCAACCAGGCCGCGTAAGTAGACGTTATCGCCTTCCAGCTCAGCATAAGCACCAATAGGCACCTGACAACCACCATCCAGCCCGCGGTTCATTGCCCGCTCTGCTAATACTCGTGTGCGGGTTTCCTGACATTGCAGAGGTGCTAATAAGGCCTTCATTTCGGCATCATCACTGCGGCACTCAATGCCCAGTGCACCCTGACCGTTAGCAGGCAATGACTGCTCTACCGGAATAAAGGAGGTAATACGGTCGCCCAGCTCCAGTCGAATGAGGCCCGATGCCGCCAGGATAATGGCATCAAATTCACCGTCGTCCAGTTTACGTAAACGGGTCTGAACATTGCCGCGTAAATCTTTTATGACTAAATGCGGAAACTGTTCTTTAACCTGACAACGACGACGTAAACTACAGGTTCCGACCACGGCGCCTTCCGGCAGTTCATTAAGGTTTTTGTAGTTGTTGGATACAAAAGCGTCGCGCGGATCTTCGCGTTCACAAATGGTGTGCAACTCCAGCCCCGGCGGGAACTCAACCGGCAAGTCTTTCATGCTGTGTACGGCAATATCCGCACGCCCTTCCAGCATGGCTACTTCCAGTTCCTTTACGAATAAACCTTTGCCGCCAATCTTTGCCAACGGGGTGTCCAGAATGACATCGCCTTTGGTAGACATAGGAACCAGCTCTACCGACAGGCCCGGATGCAGTTCTTCAAGGCGTTGTTGAATGTGTTCAGCCTGCCATAAAGCCAGCTTGCTTTTGCGTGTTGCAATTCTAACGCGTTGGGTCATTCGTTTTCCTTTACGACGATTAATGACTTTTTGGGTATCTGGTGCGATGATAGGCAACAGAGAAACCCAAACGGAATACCTATAGTTTAGCGATGTTTAGTCGAATTGTAATCAAGACGCTGGTGCTATCAGCCATTTTAATGACTTTAGTTGGTTGTGGTCAGAAAGGACCACTGACGCCTGAGCCTATGCCAGAGCAAAATACACCTGCAGAGCCGCCGGCGGAAGACAAAGAATGAGTGAGTTAATTGACTATAAAAATGGCCAGTTTCACATCGAAGGCTGTGATGTTGAGAGCCTGGTTGAGCGTTTTAGCTCACCTTTGTATGTTTACTCGAAAGGTCAGATTTTAAAAAACTGGCGCGAGTTTCAACAGTACTGGCCAACGCCTCACAAACTTTGCTACGCGGTCAAAGCGAACAGTAACTTAGCTATTTTACAGCTGCTGGCTGAGCACGGTGCCGGTTTTGACATTGTGTCTGGTGGCGAGTTACAGCGGGTATTGATGGCTGGTGGCAAAGCGGAAGATATTGTCTTTTCTGGTGTGGCTAAGTCAAAAGACGAAATCATAATGGCGCTGGAAGCGAACATTGGCTGTTTCAACGTAGAGTCCGAAGCCGAACTTGAGCGCATTCAGGACATTGCTGCTGCCATGGACAAACAGGCGCCAGTGTCGTTAAGAGTAAACCCTGACGTTGATGCCAAAACGCATCCGTACATTGCTACGGGCATGAAAGCCAACAAGTTTGGTATCAGCATGTCACTGGCTAAGCCTGTGTTTTTTAAGGCTCATAGCTTACCCAACATTAACCTGATTGGTGCAGATTGCCATATAGGTTCGCAAATAATGACAGCGGAACCGTTTCTTGATGCCGCGCAGCGCATGTTTAACCTGGTGGCAGAGTTGGAAAAGGACGGTATCAATTTAACTCACCTGGATTTGGGAGGCGGCTTTGGTGTGGCTTATCAGCCGGAAGAGCCGTTGGATAAAGCCTTTTATTTAAAAGAGCTGGTTAAGTTAGCTGAGAATTACCCGCAAATCACTTTGGTACTGGAACCCGGTCGCGCTATTACCGCAGATGCCGGTGTTTTGCTAACCTCAGTGGAATACATTAAACCCTCAGACGATAAGAACTTTGTGTTGGTAGATGCCGGCATGAACGACTTGTTACGTCCGTCTTTGTATCAGGCATGGCACGACATTCTGCCGGCACACGAGAACAAACGTGGCGGCGACCAGTTAAACGATGTGGTGGGCCCTGTGTGTGAAACCGGAGACTTTTTTGGACACGCGCGGCATTTGAATGTGCAGCAGGGTGATGTACTTATCGTTAAACATGCTGGTGCTTATGGCTTCACCATGGCATCAAATTATAACAGCCGCGGCCGTCCGCCCGAGGTTTTGGTCTCTGGTGAAAATGCTACACTTATCCGCGAACGTGAGAGCTTTAATGACCTCGTCCGGGGCGAGCACTTGTTACACCAGGAAGGCGAATAAAAATGTTATTACATTTTTCAAAAATGCACGGGCTCGGCAACGACTTTATGGTGGTGGATAACGTCACGCAAAATTTATATGTGAATCCGGACCAAATTCGTCGTTGGGCGGATCGGCATACAGGCATTGGCTTTGACCAAATGCTGCTGGTTGAACCGCCCTATGACCCTGACCTGGATTTCCATTACCGCATTTTTAACGCAGACGGCAGCGAAGTCGCGCAATGTGGTAACGGTGCCCGTTGTTTCGCAAAGTTTGTCAAAGCCAAAGGCTTAAGCAATAAAAACCATCTTAAGGTCAGTACCAAAGCTGGCAAAATGGTTCTGCATCTAGAAAAAGACGGACAAGTAACGGTGGATATGGGCGAGCCCTTATTCGAACCGGCGGCCGTGCCTTTTAAAGCGCAAAAAGCGGAACAGACTTACGTTTTACGCGTAAAAGATGAAACCGTTTTGTGCGGCGTTCTGGGGTTGGGAAATCCGCATTGTGTTATTGCGGTGGATAACGTTGATACGGCACCAGTGCAAACTCTTGGCGCTGACTTAGCTGCGCATGAACGCTTTCCTGAAAGTGTTAACGTGGGTTTCATGCAGAAGATATCCGCTGATGAAATTAAACTGCGCGTATTTGAGCGTGGAGTCGGTGAGACTATGGCCTGTGGAAGTGGCGCCTGCGCTGCGGCTGTCGCGGGCATTCAACAAGGTTTACTGAATGAACGAGTAAAAGTCAGCTTGCCGGGTGGGGATTTGCTTATTCGCTGGCAACAAGGGCATCCGGTTAAAATGACCGGCCCCGCAGAATTGATTTATGATGGACAAATGGTGTTATGAGTAGCGAATCAAACATAATGGCAAATGAACGGCTGGACGACAGCCTTATCAGAGAATACTTGCAAGAGAACCCTGACTTTTTCACGCGAAACGATGATCTGCTGACTCAACTGCAGTTTCAGCACATTGAGAAAGGAGCGGTGTCGTTAATTGAGCGGCAGCAACAGAAATTGCGCTTGCGCGTGAATCAACTGGAAGAAGAAATTACCGAGTTGATGATTAACGCACGCCGTAACGAGGCTATTTTTTCTGCTTACAGTAACTTGTATGTTCGCCTTCTGCGTTGCCAAAGTCTGACTCAGGTACTGGAAGAGTTAGAAAACACCTTTGAAAATGAGCTGGAAATGCCGGCCTTGTCACTTAAATTCTTTGACAGCCCGGTGGAGCTGGATGAGCAATACAGCTTTGCTTCCGACACTCACAAAAAGCTGTTGAGCAAGCGCTTTAATGACAGCTCTATTTATCTTGGACGTTTAACCGAGCAGGAGCATAAGCTGTTGTTCCAGGACGAAGACATTGCCTCAGTGGCTTTACTACTGTTAGGCGACAACGGTGAGTTGGGTATGCTGGCGGTTGGCAATACCAATGCCAGCCACTTTGAACCGGCAATGGACAAATTATTGATCAATCAGTTACAGGCTTTGTTAAGCGCATTGTTACCCGGGCTACTGAAAAACCATGAAGCTGCATGACTGGCAGCAAAAATGGATGCAACAACTGCAGGGAGAGCGAGGGTTAGCAGAGCTGACGCTGAAGAACTATCAGCGCCTTATTGCCGCTGATCTGGCTGCTCTTGAACTGCAAAAAATTACTGAACCTAAAGCTCTGCGTGTTCCTGTTATTGAGAGGTTGCTGGTAGGCTGGCGCCGCAACGGGCTGGGTGAACGCAGTATTGCTTTAAAGCTATCGGCATGGCGCACCTTTTGCCAGTTCATGGTGGAATCTAACGCTATGGACGACAACCCAGCCATGTCGGTATCAGCTCCGAAGATCCCCAAACGCTTACCCAAAAACCTCGATGTGGACAGTATTTCTCACTTGCTGGACTTACCCACAGATGATGACCTGGCGATTCGAGATGCCGCCATGATGGAGCTGCTGTATGCCAGCGGCATTCGTCTGGCCGAGCTGGTCAGCCTTGATCGAGATGACATTGATCACCGTATGATGCAACTAAGGGTAACGGGTAAAGGCAGCAAAACGCGCATTGTGCCTTTTGGCCGCTGCGCGGAAAAAGCCTTAAAGAAATGGCTGTCAGTACGTCAGGCCTGGCTGAATCAAAAGCCTGAGTTGGCGCTTTTTGTCAGTAAAAGGCTGCAGCGTATTAGCCCGCGTACTGTTCAGCAGCGGCTGAACCACTGGGGTAAACAGCAAGGCATAGTGGGTGACTTGCATCCGCATAAACTGCGGCATTCATTTGCCTCTCACATGCTGGAATCCAGTGGTGACTTGCGTGCTGTGCAGGAAATGTTAGGACACGCTAACTTATCCACAACTCAGGTATATACACATTTAGATTTTAAGCGTTTAGCCAGTGTTTATGACAGCGCCCACCCGCGTGCCCGAAAGAAATCGACCTAAATTCAACTCAATGAGAGTAATGCGCTATGCAGTTTCATCGCCGTTGGTATTTGCCCAAAGTCATTAGTTTTGATTTAGACGACACACTGTACGACAACGTGCCGGTTATGCAGTGCGCAGAGAAAGCGGTGCATAACTACATTACAGAACAGTTTCCGCAAACCGCTGAGTGGGATATGCACCACTGGCGTCGTTTTCGTGACGAAGTCAGCCGAACCGACCAAGCTCTAGCCAGCGATATGACGAAGCTTCGACTGAAAACACTGGAGTTAGGGTTAAAACAATTCGGTGTTGGTGACGCATCAAAGGCCGCAAACACCATAATGGATGTGTTTTTGTCTGAGCGCAGTAACTTTCAGGTGCCATACAACAGTTTTGAGTTACTCGAAGCATTATCGCAGCACTACAAACTGATAGCGCTTAGCAATGGCAATGTCGACGCTAAAAAAATAGGCCTGGCGAAATACTTCGATCAGGTGATTCAACCCGGAGACGGTATTCGTGGTAAACCTTTGCCCGATATGTTTGCCGCCGCTCAACAGGAATTGCCTAACTTGCAACCGCATGAGTTTTTACACGTGGGTGATCATCCTTACTCCGATGTTCTTGGCGCACAGCGTCATGGCTGGCAGTCGGCCTGGTTAACCTCCGGACTGGGAACCTCGGAGCACTTGTCGGTATTACCAACGGTTACTTTGCATAACCTGAGTCAGCTTCAGCAACTTTTGCTGGACTAAAGCGTCTGATTAACTACTGGTTGCTTATACAGTGATGCACTATTACACTGGCGCATTAACGCAACACAGTTCCCAATAATGACTTAGGTGACCGCAGATGAGTACACACCCGCTTCTGGCAGATTTAAATGAACGACAGCAGCAAGCCGTGTCTGCAACAGACGGGCATATGCTGGTCCTGGCGGGAGCCGGTAGTGGTAAAACCCGTGTATTAGTGCACCGCATCGCTTGGCTCATACAGGAGCGCCAATACTCGCCTTTTAGCGTGTTGGCGGTTACCTTTACCAATAAAGCTGCGGCGGAAATGCGAGGTCGTGTTGAGCAGCTGGTTGGCAGCTCAGTGCGCGGTATGTGGATTGGTACCTTCCATGGCCTGGCGCATCGCCTGTTGCGTGCGCATTACATGGATGTCGGGCTGCCGCAGAACTTTCAGATCCTCGACAGCGATGACCAACAGCGGCTGATTAAACGCTTAATTAAAAGCTTAAACCTGGACGACAAACGTTGGCCGGCAAAGCAGGCACAGTGGTACATCAATGGTAAGAAAGATGAAGGCCTGCGTCCGCAGCACATTGAAACTTACGACCCGACAGAGCAAACCTTAAAAGAAATCTATACTTTATATCAGGAAAGCTGTGATCGGGCAGGTCTGGTGGACTTCGCAGAGTTGTTATTACGGGCCCACGAATTACTGCGTAATAACCGGATTGTCCGCGAGCATTACCAAAACCGTTTCCGCCATATTCTGGTGGACGAGTTCCAGGACACTAACTCCATACAATATGCCTGGGTGCGCTTACTGGCCGGCGAACAAAATAGCGTGACTATTGTGGGTGACGATGATCAGTCCATTTACGGTTGGCGTGGTGCTAAAGTCGAAAACATTCATCAGTTTTTATCCGACTTTGAAGGCGCAGAAACCATTCGCCTGGAGCAAAACTATCGTTCAACCAGCACCATATTACGCGCAGCAAACTCAGTTATTTCTAATAACTCGGGGCGTCTGGGTAAAGACTTATGGACGGACGGTAACGACGGCGAGCCTATTAGCCTTTATGCCGGTTTCAATGAAATGGATGAAGCACGGTACATTGTCGCGCGTATTGAAGAATGGAGAGATCAGGGCGGTTCGCTGCAAGATGCGGCTCTTTTGTACCGAAGTAACGCGCAATCGCGTATTTTAGAGGAAGCCCTGCTGCACGCACGTATTCCCTATCGTATTTATGGCGGTTTACGTTTCTTTGACCGTCAGGAAATTAAAGATGCACTCGCCTATTTGCGAATTCTGGGTAATCGCGACGATGACGCAGCCATTGAGCGAGTGATCAACACACCAACCCGGGGTATCGGAAACCGAACTCTGGAAATGATCCGTCAGGCCGCCCGCGAACGTGGCGAGTCTTTATGGCAGGCTTCAAAGTACATGGTTAATGAAAAGCAGCTGGCCGGTCGTGCGCGTAATGCGGTTGGTTCTTTTCTCGATTTTATTGAAGCTCTGGACGACGAGACTGAAGAGTTTTCGTTAGGTCGTATGAGCGACGAAGTCATTAAAAAGAGCGGCCTCATGGCCATGTATGAAGCCGAAAAAGGCGAAAAAGCAGAAACTCGGGTAGAAAACTTAAAAGAGCTGGTTACGGCTTGTGAAAACTTTACCCTGGATGACGCTGAAGAAGATATGACCCCTCTGAATGCCTTCCTCGCGCACGCAGCCCTTGAAGCCGGTGAAGAGCAGGCCGATGAATACCAGGACGCGGTGCAGCTAATGACGTTACACAGTGCTAAGGGTCTGGAATTTCCGTTGGTGTTTATGACTGGCGTGGAGGAAGGCTTATTTCCGTCCCAGCAGTCTATGGATGAACCCGGAAGACTGGAAGAGGAGCGTCGGCTTTGCTACGTGGGAATGACTCGCGCCATGCAAAAGTTGGTGCTTACTTACGCTGAACAGCGCAGAATTTATGGTCAGGAATTGTTTCACAAAGTCAGTCGCTTTATTAGTGAAATTCCGCCGGATACTCTGCACGAAGTGCGTATACAAACCAAGGTTGAAAAGCCCAGCAGTTATAGCCGGTTTAATAACGCAGCCAGCCATGAGGCCTTTGAGCAGACAGGGTACTCACTTGGGCAACGTGTACGCCACCCGAAGTTTGGTGAAGGTACGGTGTTGAACTACGAAGGCACCGGGCCGCAATCCAGAGTCCAGATCAATTTCGATAACGTTGGCAGTAAGTGGCTGGTCGTTTCGTATGCGCGCCTGGATCCCGTTTTCTGAAGTGTAAAGTAGTGATCAAAAAATGGATTCTTCGACTATGTTTAAGGTACATACATACAATGTCGGAGGCATTTTATGAAGCGCACTGCAAATGCACAGTGGAAAGGAAGTATTAAAGAAGGTTCAGGCGTTGTTTCAACGCAAAGTGGTGTGCTGGACAGCACCCAGTACTCGTTTAAAAGCCGCTTTGAAGAAGGTAAAGGCACCAACCCCGAAGAACTCTTGGGTGCAGCGCATGCAGGCTGCTATGCCATGGCGTTCTCGCTAATGTTAGGTGAATCTGGCTATGAACCGGATAGCATTGATGCCAAAGCCGATGTCTCATTAGAGGAAGACGGTGATGGCTTCAGCATTGCGAAAATTCATTTAACGGTTAAAGCCAGCATTCCGGATATTGACGAAGACAAATTCCAGAAACTGGCAGAAAAAGCGAAAGACGGCTGTCCGGTCAGTAAAGTCTTAAACGCCGACATCTCAATGGATGCCAGCCTCAGCTGAAGCTAATCGCTTCTTCGCTTTACGATCCCGCTGGCGCTGTATTATCGAATCGAAACTGTACAGTGCCAGCGCACTCCAAATAATAATGAAGGTAACCAGCTTACTTTCTTCTAAAGGCTCACCGTAAACCACCACAGCCAGAATAAACATTAATGTTGGCGCAATGTACTGGAAAAATCCCAGTGTCGCATAACGTAAGCGTTGTGCTGCCGCCGTAAAACACAGCAGAGGAATAGTTGTTACTAGCCCGGCCGCTACCAAAAGTAGGTTTAAGGTCCACGGGTTAGCGGTTAAATCACTGCTAGCCGATTGTGCGAAGCCAAAGAGGTAAATCAGCATAACCGGCAGCAAAATAGCCGTTTCAAGCCACAGTCCGCTAATGGAATCTACCGGCAGACGTTTGCGAATGGCACCGTAAATGGCAAAGCTGGAGGCTAAAGCCAGAGCAACCCAGGGCACAGAGCCAAAGGTAATAACCTGAATAGAAACCCCTACCACCGCCATGCCAATGGCAATTAACTGTAAGCGACGCATACGCTCGGCAAAAAAGGCCATACCAATGGCTACGTTCAGCAGCGGGTTAATATAGTAGCCCAGGCTGGCGTCCAGCATATGGTCGGTGTTTACCGCCCAAATAAACAAAAACCAGTTGCCGCCCAGCAAGCAGGTGGCAAGAGTCAGACGAAGTACCAGTTTGCGGCTTTTCAGAATAGGACGAATGCGATCCAGCCGCTTCATGGCAACGATCAGCACAAACACCATTAAAAATGCCCAAATAATGCGGTGGGAGAGTATCTCGAATGCAGGCACTTGCTTTACCAGTTTAAAGTAAACCGGTGCAATGCCCCAAAAGGTATAGGCAGCAAGTGCGAAAAAAACGCCATGCCGCGCCCGAACTGTGTCATCGGACATAGTGGGAATCCTTATTTAATCTGCGTTAACCGACCAGGTAAGTACCGGTTCCAAACGCTATGTGCGTGCCTTCTTCGTTGTGCAATTCCATCCGCGCTACCGCTACTTTGTTGCCTGAGCGGATAATGGTCGCGCTGGCGATAAACTCAGTACCACGGCCCGGACGGAGATAATCAACCCGAAGGTCAATGGTACCACAACGGCTCAGACGCTCCATTAAATAAGCTTCAGAAGGTGACTCCAGTCTGTCGACCATGCCGGCAATAGCGACCAGTCCTCCGGCGGTATCCAGCGCTGTAGCGGTAACGCCGCCGTGTAACATACGCTGCGGGACATTACCCATAAGCTGGTCTTGCCATTTAAATCGAATTTCACCACGGGCAGGGTTAAATTCCGTAATTTCCAGGCCAAGCAGTGCCTGGAACGGAACCTGAGTGTTCATAAACTCGGAAACTTTTGTCAGTATTGTTTGTGTATTCATTTTCGGCATGGTGATTAGCGAACAGGACGCTTACAATAAGAGCATGTTACTCGGGAAGTCAATATAACCATGCACAGCAGTACCGCCGAAAAAACGCAGTTTGATCCGCTTCAGCAGCAGCTTGAGTCTACCTTTGGCTACCATCAGTTTCGCGATGGTCAGCAGGATATTATGCAGGCCGCTATGCAAGGGCGTGACTCTCTGGTACTGATGCCAACCGGCGGCGGGAAGTCGCTGTGTTACCAGTTGCCGGCTATTTGTGGTGATGGCCTTACTTTGGTTATTTCGCCGTTGCTGTCGTTAATGCAAGACCAGGTAGAGGCGCTTAAGGCATTAGATATTTCAGCGGCAACGCTGCATTCCGGGGTCACATCACAAGAATCCATGGCGACGATGCAGGGTTTGCAAAGTGGCGAAATTAAACTCTTGTACGTGAGTCCCGAGCGAGTTTTGCAGCCTTCTTTTATTGAACGGTTGCAGTCACTAAAGCTCAATTTTATTGCGGTGGACGAAGCGCATTGTATCAGCCAGTGGGGGCACGACTTCCGGCCTGAATACGGAAAACTCGGGGTGCTGCGTAATTATTTGCCCAATGTGCCTTTTATGGCATTAACAGCAACTGCCGACTCTGCAACCCAACACGATATTATTGAACGACTGTGTCTGCACGAGCCTTTGGTGCACCGTAGTTCATTTGACCGCCCCAACATTCGTTATGTGGTACAGGAAAAGTACAAGCCGCTAAAGCAGGTTCGCGACTACGTTAAGAAACAGAAAGGCGCTGCCGGTATTATTTATTGCGGTAGCCGCAAAAAAACCGAAGAATTATCTGAAAGCTTACAACAAGCCGGTGTTCGTGCTGCGCCCTACCACGCCGGTATTGAGCACCAAATAAAAGAAAGTACCCTGCGACAGTTTCTGCGTGACGACATAGACGTTGTTGTCGCGACGGTGGCCTTTGGCATGGGCATTAATAAGCCGAACATTCGTTTTGTTATTCATTTCGATATTCCACGCAGCGTTGAGTCTTACTATCAGGAAACCGGTCGTGCCGGGCGCGACGGCCTGCCGGCAGAAGCGCTTATGCTTTATGACCCGCGCGACGCGCAGTGGATACGGCGGATGATAGAAGAGCAGGAAAATGAGCAGCGACGCCTGGTTGAGGCACAAAAGTTTTCAGCAATGCAGGCCATGGCAGAAGCCCAGACCTGCCGCCGACTGGTGGTGCTGAATTACTTTAATGAGTATTCGGATAAAGAGTGTGGAAACTGTGATTTGTGCCTGGATCCGCCGCAACGCTATGACGGTCTGGAAGACGCCCAAAAAGCGTTGAGTTGTGTGTACCGGGTGGGTCAGCAGTTTGGTATTAATCACGTGGTTGAGGTTTTGCGAGGTTCAAAAGCACAGCGGGTTATCGAGCTTGGGCACGACCAGCTTAGTACCTATGGCTTGGGCAAATCGGAAACACAGGAGCACTGGTTCTCGGTGTTAAGACAGTTGATTCACCGAGGGCTTATTCTGCAGGACATACGTCGTTTTGCGGCGCTTCAGCTTACTGACGAAGCGAGGCCGGTGTTAAAAGGTGAAGTTCCGCTGGAGCTGGCTAAACCAAGAATCGAGTTAACAGCGACCAAAACCCGTATTACCGATCGTGGCGACTATAATAAAATTCTGTTCCGGCGTTTGCGTAAGTTACGTAAAGATATTGCCGACCGCGATCAGGTTCCGCCCTTCGTTGTCTTTAGTGATGCAGCCTTAGTTGAAATGTGCATACACTATCCAACAACAGCCAAAGATATGTTAGAAATCAATGGTGTGGGTGAAGTAAAACTGGCACGTTATGGTAATGACTTCATGCATGCCGTGGAGGCCTTTCTGTCCGGAGCCAGTGAGCGACAATTATTTAACGGGTAATAAGTAGCAATGGAAGACAATGTCATTACGTTAAAAAGTACACCACCGGAAGCCGAGCTTGAGCTTTGGGTTGATGAGCTTTGTGAACGTATTGGTGCCACTATTCGCGAAAAAGAGCAGGCGGCAGACCAGTTTTGTTGGCGCTTAAGCATAAACCAGCGCCATTGGTTGCTGTTTTATTCTGAAATTTGCGATGCTGTCTGGCTGCAGGCTCTGGAAGGTTTGGAGCCTACTGTGGAAGCTAAATTAGCGGAGCTTGGCTATGTTTAGGTACTGGTTATGGGCGGTATTGTTAGTTATCGGACTGGGTCAGTCCGCGGCCGCACAGGAGCCGCTTACGGTTTCCCCGCAAACCTCTCGGTTAATGCTGAATGAACACCTGGACTATCGGGTCGTGAATAAAAGTTTAGGTGTTGAAGACATAGCGATTAATGAGCCCCAACGATGGCTTAGTCCTTCGCAACTCCAGAACCATAATTACGCCGGTGAGCGCCCAAATGTGTGGGGCATGCTCCCATTATTTAACCGCAGTAACGGACCTCTGACATTCCACCTTAAGTTTGGCGACCCTTACTTGGAAAACGTAGGGGTTTATTTACTGGATAAAAACGGTCAATTAACGAGCCAAAAAAACAGCCGTTTCTCAACGCCAATATTACAACGAGAGTATTTATCACACGAACAAGTGCTGCCCGTGACCATACCGGCTAACGAAATTGTGTGGCTGGCCGTTTCTGTTCAGCAGTGGCCAGAGCAAATGCCTTCTGTGAGTTTATGGCAACCGGGAGACTTGCAATTACGCCTTCAGCAACAACAGACTGCGCTGGGTGTTAATGCGGGTATTTTAATCTTGTTAGCACTGGCTGCCGCCACCTCTGCCAGATTATTTGGCAGCCGTCTGTTAATTGCATTTGGTACCCTGACATTAGCATTTACGTTGTCACTGCTGCTGCATAGTGGTGTCTGGATTACTTACTTTACCCCCTACTCGCCAGATGTTGCGGCGGCTTTGAAAGGCTATATTAGTCAGCTACTGATTGTTGCACTCAGTTGGTTTATCTGGGAGTGGTCACGTTTTCGTTTCAAACTGTCGAGGTTTAACCGAATTGGTTACTCGGTAATGTTAATTGCTATCGCAATGACCATTTTATTGCCGTGGCTTTCTGAGCCCTGGCAGTTGGCACTTATTTCCTGGGAAATTAATGCACTACTGCTCTGGGGCGGTGTTGTCGTTGGCCGCAGTTTGCAAAAACAGCCGGTATCGGGGCATCGCTGGCAAACCGCGCTGATGGTCCTGACTGTATTATCTGCCTGGTTATTGGTTTCGCCCCGTTATAATCCAATTTGGGAAGGGCTATCAGGGCTGCTTTTGTATAGTGGTCTGACACTGGTCACTATTATGTTTTTACTCGCGTTAGAGCGCTATCGGCTTAGCCGCTTGATACAACGTATTAGCCATTTAAAACAAAATAGAAAAACGTTGCGCCGTCGGTTGTGGCGGATGCTCAAACGAACCGGAGAAGGTTGGTTTCGGTTTAATTCCGATGGCAGTATTAAGCAAGTTAACCGGCAAATGATGAAAATTCTTGCGGCGCATTCAGAAGAGCAAATTCGGGCCAACTGGCCGAACGGTTTCAATATTGATGGTCAGCGGCAACTGGTTTCTATCGAGCGTCTTGATGGCCGAAAAGTATGGCTGGATATTGAGTTATTCAATGATAATACCGGTCGTATAGCCGATGTTACTAAACGCATGGAAGCGGAAGTTCATTTGAATTTTCTGGCGCATCACGATGCCGTAACCGGTTTATTAAACGTGCGGGAATTTAGGCGCTTATTGCAGGAACGGCTGGATAAGAAAAAAACTTCAAGTGTGATTATTATTCGTCTTACCGGTCTGCAGGTTATTGCTGACCGGGCCGGTTCTGATGGACGTGATCAGGCCATCTTGCAGTTGACGATATCGCTTCAGCAAAAAGCTCCGAAAAGTGCTCGGGTGGCTCGTATTAGTGAAACGGAAATTGCCTTGTTGAGTGGTGAGGATGAGCAAGCGGCGTTTGCACAGGCGCACCGTTTGCTTCAGTTTTGTCGTGAATTCCGTTTTAGCAGCGATAAGCGCATATTCCAGCTCACTGCACACGCGGGTATTTCCTACAGCGCGAATGACGGTGTAGCAGCCAGTACTATAATGCGACAAGCCCGGGAGGCTATTCAGCTTGCTATGCAGCAAGGTGACTATCGAGTGCATTCGTACAATGAAGCTGATCAGAAGCGCTTAGTTGGCCAGGCAGAGACCGAATGGGAAACGCGCTTGAAAAAGGCTCTAAGGGAAGAGGACTGGCAACTGTTTTCACAGCCGCTTATTAGTGCGGCCCGAAGTGAAGATAAACACTGCTTTGAAGTTTTACTGAGACTGCCGGGATCGGGCTCGGATGAATCTATCGCACCACAGCAGTTCTTGCGATCGGCATTGCGAGCGGGTGTTATGGGTAAAGCTGACCGTTGGTTAGTTCGCGAAGTTATTGAATACTTTAACGAACAGCCGTTTCAGGCAAACCGCACCTGGCGTTGCCATATAAATTTGTCGGCGCAAAGTCTGGAAGACGTAGACTTCATTCGTTTTCTTGAGCAAATTCTTAAGCAGTCTGTGCTGCAACCCGGGCAGTTAGTGTTTGAGGTGGCAGAGCCTGACGCGGATAAATACTTTGACGAGACCTACCGCCTGTTTAAAGAACTCCAGGGTTTAGGTGTTGGCACCGCTTTAGATCAGTTCGGAACGGGCTTTAATTCATTCCGTTTAATGCGGCAGTTGCCGTTAACGCAAATCAAGGTCAACCGCTTTTGGGTTCAGGACATGTTGGTCGACGCTGTGGATGCAGAACTGGTTGCCAGCTGTGTTCGTATTGCTAAGGTGCTTGATATTGAGGTGTGTGCAGTGGGGGTAGAGAGCGATGAAGCGCGCATTAAGCTCACTCAGCTGGGTGTAGACTATGTCCAGGGGTTCGTCTGTGGGCACCCAGTAGAGTGGCAACGTCAGGAAAAATAGGGCGGCTAATTGCCGCCCCTCATCCAGTGCTTAAGTTTAAGCAGCATTTTCCTTACTTTTGGAACGATCTTCCAGCAGGTCTTTGGTTGAGCTGCCAATGTTGATGCGTTTTGGCTTCATGGCCTCAGGAATGTTCTTCACCAGGCCGACCGTTAACAGACCGTTCTTTAAGGCTGCGCCTGTGACTTCAATGTGTTCAGCCAGGCTGAACTTACGTTCGAAGGCACGGTTTGCAATGCCGCGATGTAGGTACTCACGCTTTTCGTTTTCTTCGGCTTTTTTGCCGGTCACACGAAGCACGCCGTTTTCTACTTCAATTTCCAGATCATCCTCTTCAAAACCTGCAACCGCCAGGGTAATGGCGTACTGGTTTTCTGCTACCAGTTCAATGTTGTAGGGAGGGTATCCGGTTGCACCAGTATCTGAGCGTAGTGCCGAATCCAGCAAAGATGCCATACGGTCAAAACCTACACTGCTACGATAGAGAGGGCTTAAGTCGATAGTTGCCATAATAGTCATTCTCCTAAGAAGCAATAACGTTAAATGTATTAAACAAGTGACACACCATGTGTCGGGTTAAGGCGGCTCTCTCAGAGACACCGGCCTTAACCCTTATATGTGTACTGGTTAAATTGGTTTCAAGAGTCTATTTGTAAATTTTTCATTGGACTCTGGTTCAGGGCACTCTATTATCGTTGTTAAGCACTCACTTATTTTATCCGTGAAAAGGGGCCTTAGAATGGCCGAAGAGCCAAAGAAAACGTGGCAATGGGTTACGGTTGATGAATATGAAAAGCCAGCCGTTCCTACCGTCATTAAGGTAAAAAAATGGTGGCAAAAAATAATTCGCTGGGTGACACCTGACCCGGAACAAGAAGTTGAAGAGGATCAGCCTGAGGCGCTTGAGCTCAGTTTTGATGACGCAGCAGATGCTTTGGAACAGTGTTTTTCTGAATGGCTGGAGGACGACGACGATAACAGCTTACGCTGGATTATCGCGCCGCCTCACTCAGGTGTTACTGAAGCAGTTCAAAAATGGGTAAAAAAACACGAAATAACCGAGGTGCGTTTACCCGACCGAATGTCGCTTTGCAATCCTGATGACGACTCTTGGCCGGAATTTCCGACCGACGCCGGTAAAACCGGAGCTTGGGTGATGCCGCAATTGGCTCATGGTTTTCTCCGCCAAACCAATGGTCTGCGCTGGGTGCGCGAGTTTTTTTCACAGGTGCTTTCCGGGGAGGCCGGCAAAGGCATTATTGTTTGCGACAGCTGGGCCTGGGCTTTCCTGGAAAAAGTGTGGCCTGTACCTGTGAGTCAGTTATGGACACTGCAGGGGCTGGATCAACCGGCGCTGGAGGAGCTTGGTCTGGCGAGTGGGGATGGCCGTCTGAGGGCGTTAGCAGCATTAAGCCGGGGTAACGCTGGCGTCGCTGCGGCGTATTCCGATCGTTACCAACGCAGCAGTGAAAAACCTTTTGAAACACCCGTTTTACCTTCTGAGGTTAGCGATGCTACCGCTTTTGTTTGTTATACCTTGCTGTTGCACCGAGGCTTGAATAAAGCGCAACTGACTAAGGTTTTATCAATAGTCTCTGGTAGCCAGATTGAGATTCAACTGCAGATTCTGCATCAGCGAGGTTTGATAGAGCGAGAACACGAATTTTGGTATGTCACTGCGCGCGGCTACCCGGTTGTCAGAGAGCTACTTGCCTCCCGGGGATTTTGGTTAGACCGGTTTTAAGGGGAGACAGAAATGGAAACAGAATTATTAAGCAACGTTGCCGGGCTATTTAAGTCCCTGGATGGCTTTGCAATTTTTGAAATAGCTGTGATTTTCATCTCTGCGTTGACGGTCGTTTGGCTGATCCAGCGTGTTTTTCCCTGGGTTGCTTCGAATTTACATGGTAAACGCCGTCTCTACGTCTTGGCTTTGGTACCAATGGTCCGAATATTGGTATTGGTTGTTGCCCTGGTTATGATAATGCCCCGGATCATTGAACCAACGTTGCAGAACATGGTGGCAACACTCGGTGCCGCGGGGCTGGCTATAGGCTTTGCATTAAAAGACTATGTCAGCAGTTTAATTGCTGGAGTCGTAGCTATTCATGAAATGCCTTACCGTCCGGGTGACTGGATAGAAGTTGACGGTAGTTATGGCGAAGTTACCCACATAGGCATGCGGACTGTCGAGTTGGTAACCAACGACGACACCGTTATTTGGGTGCCGCACTTAAAGCTCTGGGATAACCTTATTCACAATGCGAACAACGGCGGCCCCAGTTTAATGTGCATTGCTGAATTTTATACTCAGCCGGAAGCCGACGCTTATCAAATACGCGATGCCCTGGAAGAAGTGGCTCTGACCAGCCCATACTTACAGTTGGGCAAGCCCATAGCGGTAACAGCGGCGGAGCAGCCCTGGGGTACGTAGTATCGATTAAAAGCCTACCCGATAGACCCCAGACAGCAGTTTCAATTTATTACCGATATGACAGCCAGAGGCAAAAAGCGCTTAATAGAACTGGGTGTACGCTTCGCCAAAATAGAACCAGACGAAGCGTATGAGCTGAAGCATTAAGCTTCCTCTGCTAAAAAACCGCCCGACTGGTGGCGCCACAATTTGGCGTAGAGACCGTCCTGGGCGAGCAGCTGTTCGTGGCTGCCCTGCTCTATAATTTCGCCTTGGTCCATTACCACTAATTTATCCATAGCGGCAATAGTGGATAAGCGGTGAGCAATCGCGATAACCGTTTTGCCCTGCATCAGCTGGTACAGGTTTTCCTGAATGGCGTTTTCTACTTCCGAGTCGAGCGCCGATGTCGCCTCGTCCAGAATCAGAATAGGTGCGTCTTTTAGCATAACCCGGGCAATGGCGATACGCTGACGCTGGCCGCCGGACAGTTTCACGCCACGTTCACCTACGTGAGCATCTAACCCTGTGCGTCCTTTACTGTCACTTAAGTCTGCAATGAACTCTTCGCAATGAGCGCGGCGGACGGCATTCATTAATTCCTCTTCACTGGCTCCCGGGCGACCATACAAAATATTGTCGCGTACTGAGCGGTGCAACAAAGAAGTGTCCTGAGTCACCATACCAATGTTGGCGCGCAGACTGTCCTGCTGTACTTTATGAATGGCCTGATCATCAATGCGAATTTCGCCGCCTTCAACGTCGTAAAAACGCAACAACAAGTTCACCAGAGTGGACTTTCCGGCACCGGAGCGGCCAACAATGCCGACTTTCTCACCAGGCTTAATGTGCAGGTTAAAGTCGTCCATTACGCCATGGCCTTTACCGTAATGGAAACGCACGTGATCGAATGCGATGTCCCCGCACGCCACGTTTAAGGCAGGTGCATTGGGCTCATCGACAATACGTTGTGGCACCGCTATTGAACCGATGCCATCCTGAACAGTACCGATGCTTTCAAACAGGGTCGACATTTGCCACATGACCATTTGCGACATGCCAAATAAACGCAGAACCAGACCAATAACCACAGCAACGGCCCCCAGAGTTACTGCGTTATCCATCCACAGAACAATGGCAGTAGCGGCCGAGCTGAACAGCAGCGCGCAGTTAATGAAATAAAGAAAACCATAAAGTTGAGTGACCAGGCGCATTTGCTTGTGCACCGTACCTAAAAAGGTATCCATACCGTCGTGGGCGAAAGCCGCCTCACGCTGCGAATGCGAAAACAGCTTAACAGTTTGTATATTGGTGTAAGAGTCGACTATGCGGCCGGTCATATTGGAACGGGCGTCAGCCTGTTCGGCAGAAACCTTGCCCAGCTTTGGTACAAAAAAGCGCAGCAGCAGTGCGTATAAAATGAGCCAGCATGCCAGTGGCAGCATCATGCGCCAGTCGGCACTGCCAATAATGACGAACATACCCAGAAAATAGACGACAACGTAGTTCACTATTTCAATAAAGGTCATGATGCACTGACGAAGGGCGAGCGAGGTTTGCATCAGTTTGGTAGCAACCCGGCCGGCAAACTCATCCTGGTAGTAGCTCATGGACTGTTTCATCAGGTAGCGGTGGCCCAGCCAGCGGATGCGCATGGGGAAGTTGCCGAGCAGTGTCTGGTGGGTTAGCAAAGAGTGAAACCAGACCAGCAGAGGCAAACCTAGCAATACCAGCGCGCTCATGCCCAGCAGAGGCCAAAGTTGGTCGTTTAGTAACGTTTCTTTGTCCTGTGCGCCCAGCCAGTCGACAATTTGCCCGAGAAAACCGAATAACCAGACTTCAGCCACCGCAATGGCGGCCATAAGAAGCGCCGTAACGGCAAGAAAGGGGGTAGCACCTTTCGTGTAATGCCAGCAGAATGCAAAAAAGCTGGTAGGAGCCTGAGTGGGTTCCTCTGTAGGGAAAGGGTTTAATCGGCGCTCAAACCACGAAAACATTGCGTCACTCCTTGATATACATCAAGCTAAGAATATCAGATTGGCAGGCATTCAGCTTGTAAAAAACAGATATTTGAACAATAATGAGAACCATTAACAATTAATGAGGTTTTTATGAAAGCTTTAGCAATGATACTAGCAGGCACAGCACTGCTTTTTAATGTTGCGGCTTCGGCCAGCGATGACGATGAACGCTATAAACACTTTAAACCTGAGCCTTCTGAAAACTTAGAGCAGGCGATCATGAACCTGACCAAGTATAACGCCAAATTACAGGAAATTGTGAATGGCGATTTAGACTCACAGGACATGGCGAAGGTACACGAACTGACTTATACACTGGAAGTTGCACTGGCTCGTTTAAGTAAAGAGCTCGATGTAGCGGCAAACTCCCTGGAAGAAGTGCACCTGGGTTCAGAGCAACTGAATAAGCAGCGTGTTAAAGGCTTTGGCAAGAGCTACTTAGACACCCTGAACCATGTGTTAGGTGAGCATAGTAAACACCATGAAGATGATCATAAAGAGCACCATTAAAAGCCTAAAGCGTTTCTAAAAACGCCTTAAAGTGTCGCAGCCAGAAGCTTTGTGGTTGCGATATGGCGTTTCTTCCAATCGGAATTTCGCAAATCGTTTCACCGTCTTTCTCAGCCCTTGGCAATGGTAAAATCACAACACCTGTATTGCTGACGTAATCAACAATCTTCTTGCTCAGCGTTTCTACACCCAGTGGGAAATGCACGTGGAATAATGCCGTTTGCGGCTTTTCAGGATTAACCCGCAGGCCATCAAGCTCGTTTAAGGCATCGCCTAGCGCTCGCGAGTAATTAACGGCATCGCTCATAATTGGCAGGCTTTCACGCAGACCTCTGCGGGCAGATAGCACTTGCGGGTATTGAGTAATGAGATTACCGCCGGCACGACGAGCCCACACTTTGGCTTGTTCAATAAAAGCATCTGAGCCAGCCAGTATCGCGCCTGAAATGGCACCTAAATCTTTATAAAAACTCACATACACTGAGTCGAAAAGCTCACAAACTTCCGCCAGAGAACACTGATAAGCTTCCGGCACCTGCCATAATCGGGCACCGTCCAGGTGCATGGCGATGTTATTTGCACGAGCCCATTGTGATTGCTCGACAAGGTCGTCCCATTCTGGCAGTTGGCCACCAATTTCGCGCATAGGAAGTTCAAGAAGAACGCTGCCAAGATCGTTGGTTTGAACCGCTTTCAAATCACCGAGAGTTATCGGCTGGTTGGGTTTGCCTGTGGTGGTGCCATTCAATCGCCATAATGCTTCAAACCCCATTTGTTCGTGCAGCATTAAATGCGATGTTGGGTGCAAGGCAACGCCATTGCGCTGGCGCTGGTCCGCATGAATACGCAACGCCATTGGCTGCGCCAGAGTACCTGTTGGCAAAAATAAGGCGGCTGGCTTGCCGAGCAGCTTAGCCACTTCATCTTCAAAATCATTGATGAGAGAGCCGCTACCGTAAACGTCGCGTTCTTCATTGCTGCTTAGCTCGTCGGCGAGTAAGCGTAGTTCATCAGCCATACTCCGTTGCGGCTGGCGCAGCAGAGAAGAGCTTGCCTGATCGGAAGCCCGTGAATACGCTTGTTTGGTTTTTTCCGGAATAGAGAGTGTCATAGTTACCTACTTTGAGTGCACCTTGCCGCCAATGATTTTATAAGCCGGCGTACCACGTATCATGGTCTCGCGCGCAAACTCCTGTCCACAGCCGGGGCAATGGCATGGCTTGGTGGTGTGATCTTCAACAATACGCTCAATAAAACATTTTACCAAAGCGCCTTTGCCACCCTTGCGATATTTAAATATGGGCGTTTTGCACTGCAGGCAAGAAATCTGCACGGTGCGAACCGGCCCTTTCTTGTTGGGTTTTGCCATAAAACAGTCGGTTACAATTTAAGCATTTCCATTAGTGTAACAAGCACGCTATAGTTTTTCTTCCTGTATCAAAAGAAGAATAAAGGACATTGCTATGCGTTATTCTATTGTCGCCCTGGCTGTTTTGGGCTTATTAACGGCCTGCGGACAACCGCAGCAAAACAACTCTGAAAAAAATTCACAAACGACGGTTGAGCAAACTGCGCAGTCAGAAACTGAGCGCCTGAACCAGTGGTTTGAAGAAAAATACGAAAAACAACTGCAACAAAGCCCTATCCAAATGACTTTCCTGGGTCGCAAAGACCGTTACGGTGATATTGATGATATGACCGTCGCTGCAGAGAAGAAGCAGCTCGAATGGCTGGAAGGCACAGTAGAAGAGCTGAAAGCGAACTTTGATTACGACAAATTGAACCTTGAAGCTCAGACTTCCTATGACGTTTGGGTTTATCAATACGAGCAAGCCAAACGTAATGCTGAGTTCCGTGGCATGGATTACGTATTTGACCAAATGCGTGGCGCACACACCTTCTTACCGCAGTTTTTAATTAACTTCCACCGGGTTGATGATGCGGAAGATATGGAAGCCTACATTTCTCGTATTAAGGGTGGTGCAACGGCCATTGAGCAGTTACTTCAGCGCGCGAAAGAACAAGTAGAGAACGGCGTTCGTGCTCCGCGATTTGCGTATGAGCAGGTTATTAAAGAGGCAAAAGGCCTGACTTCAGGTGCCCCTTTTGATGAAGAAGGTGACTCAAGCTTACTGGAAGATGCTAAAAACAAGCTCAGCACGCTTCAGGAAAGTGATGCTATCTCCGCCGAACAAGCCGATAAATACGAAAAAGAAGTGCGGAAAGCTTTGCTTGAACGTTTCCGCCCGAGTTACGAAGCGCTTATTAGCTTCCTTGAAAGCGACATTGAGAATACCGACGAAGTCGCAACCGGCGTGCATCGTCTGGAAAACGGCGAAGCTTACTATAACGCCCGTTTGGCCAACTACACGACGACTGACTTAACCGCTGATGAAATTCATGAGATAGGCCTGAGTGAAGTCGAGCGACTGACTAATGAGATGATCGCGATTAAAGAGAAAGTTGAATTTGATGGCGATTTGCAGGACTTTTTTGATTATATCCGCACCGACGAGCGCTTCTTCTATCCGAACAACGACGAAGGCGCTGAAATGTATCTGGAAGACTCGCGCGAATACCTGGCGTACATTAATGAAAAGCTGCCTGAATATTTTGGCATTTTGCCAAAAGCCGATTTGGTGGTGAAACGCGTTGAACCTTTCCGTGAACAAGACGGTGCGGCTCAGCATTATTACCCAGGCTCGCCTGACGGTGAGCGTCCGGGGATTTACTACGCGCATTTGTCGGACATGAGCTCCATGCCGAAAAATGAGATGGAGGCCATTGCCTATCACGAAGGTAATCCGGGTCATCACATGCAAATTTCTATCGCTCAGGAACTGGAGTCGGTACCGGAATTTCGTACTCAGGCAGGCTTTACGGTATACAGCGAAGGCTGGGGCTTATATTCAGAACAGTTAGCCAAAGAAATGGGTGCCTATGAAGACCCTTACTCCGACTTTGGCCGATTAACCACCGAAATTTGGCGTGCCGTGCGCTTAGTTGTAGATACCGGCATGCACGCAAAAGGCTGGACTGAAGAGGAAGCGGTTAAGTACTTCCAGGAGCACACACCCATTGCTGAAGGTGCGGTGCGCTCAGAGGTTCGTCGCTACCTGGTTATGCCGGGTCAGGCAACAGCCTACAAAATTGGCATGATCCGAATTTTGGAACTGCGTGAAGAAGCCAGAGAAGCGTTAGGCGATAAGTTCGATATCCGTGGTTTCCATGACACCGTTCTTGGTGGTGGCGCATTGCCACTGCATATTCTGGAACGTCGTGTTGACCAGTGGGTTGAGAAGCAAAAGCAGGCTTAACCTAGTTATCTAAATAACCCCGGTTACGACCATCGGACTTGGCGCGATAAAGCGCCGAGTCTGCTTTTGAAATCATCCGGCTAATTAAGTCTTCAGTATTTTCTTCAGCCGTCGGTGTGTGCAGATAACCGTCAATACTAATACTTAGATAAGGCGCAACCTCCGACTGTTCATGTTCTATTTTGAGATTCCGCACGGCTTCCAGCAATTGTTGAATGCTTTCTTTTGTTTTTTGCTCGTCGGTGGCGGAAATGACCGCAACAAATTCTTCTCCACCATAGCGTGCTAGAAAGTCGGTATTACGTTGCAGTTGATCAAACATGGTATCTGCGACGGATTTTAATGCCTGATCACCCTGCAAGTGACCGTAGTGATCGTTGTATGACTTAAACTGATCAATGTCGACTAACAACAAGGCTAAAGGTGTTTTGTGACGAGAAGCACGCTGAATTTCATTTGTTATACGTTCATCAAAGGCGCGACGATTGGCAATACCGGTTAAACCATCTTGTGCTACCTGCGCCTGCAGCATACGGTTCGCTTTCTCCAGCTCCCTCTGCGTATGGATAAGTTCGGCGTAAGTGCGTTGGCGTTCAAGCGTATTAGCTATCATGTCGGCAACCAGGCTTAAGCGGCGTATGTCCGTGGGTTGCCATTGGCGTTTTTCCTCCACCATATCGCAGCCAACAAAGCCCAGCAGTTTTTGGTTAGCGACCATACCAATGCAAATAACGGATTTTATGTCTTCGCGCTCAAACTCTGCTTTTTCTGAACTAGCTTCAGGTGGCAGTAATTGGACATCGTTGACAATACAGGCGTGGTTTTCCTTCATTGCTTTGAAAAACCAGGGTAAATCATTAATTTCTATTGCCTGTAAGTTATCGATATGTGCTTGATAACCACCGCGCACCCACTCATGAGTATTGGTCATATGCTTGATATGATCATCAAACTCAAATACGTAACACCGGTCAGCTTCCGTGTAGTCACCGATAGCGGCAATTACTTCTTCAATACATTCGTAGGTTTCCGCAGGCTCACTGTTAATTAGGCGAGTCGACAATTCAGAGATGAGTTGATCAAAAGATACTTGCTTAGTTTTTACGTCCATGACTCACCTTTATCGCCTTTATGGTTAATAGTTAACCATATCGTCAGTTTAGCGTAAATTGTTATTTTTATGTTGTTCTAATTAAGGCTAACTAAAATAGAACTGCCATATATCCAGTACGACCGGTAAAACAGAAAAGACCAGCAATACAGCCATGGAGATATTAAAAATTCTTTGTGCTCTGTGGTTGGTGAGTAACTGCCTTAATCCAGCACCGGCTACCAGCCAAACGCCCACGCAAGGAAATGCCACAGCCAGAAAAGCCGCTGTTATTTCCATTACTTCTGACCAGAGCGTGCCTGCAACTGTTGTAAATGCTGCCACTGCGCCTGTTGCCATCACCCAGGCTTTGCCATTTACCCACTGAAACAAAACTGCCTGCCAGAAAGTTAATGGTTTACGGTTACCCTTTTCAATTGCCTTGGGAGTTTGTGAGCCAATGACCCAGGCTAACCAAAGTAAATAGATAGTACCGGCAATTTTAATCATTTGGTGCAGAAGCGGGAACTGCTCCAGCACCGAACCAAAGCCCATACCAACCACCAGCACCATGGCCGGAAAGCCAAGGCAAATGCCGAGGAAGTGCGGTAGGCTGGACTTAACGCCATAGTTCACGCCCGACGACATAATCATAATATTATTGGGGCCCGGCGTAATGGTTGTCGAAAAAGCAAAGAAAAATACCGCAATAAAGATTTCCATTATCTGATCCTTTTACTTTTTCTCTAAGGTTGGCGGCAGACCGAAATGTGCGATTAAATTCTGTAGCTGTGCGTCATTGCCGCCATCTTCGCGCTTATTAAATTGCCATAACGAACTTCCACCGCTGCCTTTCCAGTTAATAAGCTTGGGGTTGTGGCCCACTCGTCGTATGACGCAGTTATTCAGGCTGGCTAACCAAAACCACCATAAATCATCCGCATGAGGAGCCAGTGATGAAGCCAGCTCCTGGTCGGTTACGCGTTTATCGAAGCAACCCGGCGGGAAAAGTACACCGGCGCCACTGGTAAAAAACAGGCGCGGATCGGGACCCCGTACCTCTGTTTTTGGGTACCATTGCCTGTAGGGTCGTATTTCTCCGCTTGTTGCATGGCGAAGGTAATGGGCGCGCCAACACAGAATTTCCTGATCATTACCCGTATAAGCATTGACCAGGGTTGCCAGCCAGTTAGGACGGTAATAGATGTCATCGTCAGCGGTCACATGAAAGGCATCGGGAAAGCTTTTAAGTGCCGGAATCAGCTTTTTATAAGAACGGGTGTCGGTACCCACTGGTGCAATGGTTAAGCCATATTTTTGCAATACAGTGACACTTGCCGGAAGTTTGGGAATGTCGTCCTGGTACAACCATAAAATGACTTTGTCCGCTTTTACCGTTTGTAACAATAGCGACTTTAATGTCAGGTGCAGCTTAGCAAAGCGATCGGGGAACGAAGTCAGGTTCACTATCAACTGGCCGGGCAATGTGTGTTCCGACTGAATTAAGGTTTCGCGCTGCTGCCATTGCAGCTCAGTTATCGCCTGGGCGTTTCGCTTAAGACTGGAGCCCGCCAGCGATTTATACTTTCGTAACCAGCGATAGCGCAATTGTTCGAAAAAACCTTTAACTAAATGCATTAGTTTAACAACTAACCCCTTCGTTCGTTATAGAATGGTTACAAAGTGTCCAGTTCTTCTGTAGCCTGTGTTGAAAATACCATAGTACGTTCAAAGAAAGCGAATGCGAGGTAATGCTGAATGGCACTAAGAAGTTGGTTACAGCAAAGTAAAGAGTTCATATTGCGATTTGCAGTATCCAGTCCCGTTCCGGCTAGTTGGCTATATGATGTACCGGAGTCAACCGAAATTGAAGACCTGACCAGCACACCTGAACATATTGAAATTGTCAGTCACTGCTGGAACTACTCGCATTTGTTTGTGTATCAGTTGAAGTCGCTGGTGGATAATGCCCCAGAGGACTTTAAAGTTACGCTGACCGGTTTTTATTGTCCCGAAGACAAAAACACCGTTGCTTTAATTAAAGAGTATGAATCAAAACACGTTGATAATATCGAGTGGAATTTTATTGCGCTCAACAAAGGTGACTTACTACGCCGCGGTATAGGCCGTAATAAAGCCGCAAAAGAAACGAAAGCAGACTGGATTTGGTTTACCGACTGCGACTTGCTGTTTGGGGAAAATACCTTCCCAAGTTTAAAACAGACGTTACGCAAAGAGTCCTGCATTCTGGCGTTTCCTGAACAGGTTTCCCGTACATCCTTGCTGAGCAACGAGCATGATGTGTTGTGTAATAGTAAAGAAACCTCTGTTGAAGACTGCCTGCAGCAAGCGGATTTTAGCACTCATACCTTTTCAAAGGCATCCGGGCCGGTCCAGATAGTGCATGGTGATACAGCAAGGCGTTATGGTTATTGTGAGCAGATAGACTGTTACCAGCAGCCCAAAGACCGCTGGGTGAAAACTTATGAAGATCGCGCATTTCGCTGGTTATTGGGTACGCACGGAAAACCACTAAACATTAAAGATGTGTCGATAATTCGCCACGTAGAGAAGGGACGCTATAAAAAGAACTCGACCTTCTCAGAAATGCGCAAAGCGAACCGTCAGGCCAAAGACAAACTGCTGGCTAAATAAGCGCGTCGATAAGTTGCTCTATAACTAGTAAGATAATTCCCTATTGATTAGGATGGATGTCTTACAGTAACCCTACAGGGAGAGCAGCGAGTGAGTGAATTGACCCCCGGCTTTATTGTCGCGCATGGACATCGGCTGGAAGACTTAACCGATGTGGCGGTTACATTCACCCAAAACTATCCGCTGGCGCCGCTGGAAGAAGAAACCGTGCTGGTGCAAAGTAACGGTATTGCCCAGTGGCTGAAAATTAATTTAGCCCAGGCCAGTGGCATTGCTGCCATGATAGACGTCACCCTGCCGGCCCGCTTTCAGTGGAAAGCGTATCGCGCCGTTTTAGGTGACGACATTCCCAAAACCTCTCCTTTTGATAAAGACCGTCTGACCTGGCGGTTAATGCGTTTACTGCCCGACCTTATTGCTGAAAACCCGCACTTTGCACCGCTTAAGCATTACACCTCTGACGACAACGACGGTCGTAAGTTGTATCAGTTAAGCGGTCGGTTGGCCGATTTGTTTGACCAATACGCAGTGTACCGCGCCGACTGGCTGGATAACTGGGTTAGCGGAAAAGACATACTGGAAAGTGACCAGCCGGTTGATTCCGAACAACTGTGGCAGCCGGAATTATGGCGCGCGGTCAGTAACGATATTGGCATAGACGACTACTGGAACAACCGGGCAGAGCTGCATCAGCGCTTTATTGATACCGCCAAGTCGCTCACCGAACGCCCGACTGGCCTGCCGCCGCGAGTGGTGGTGTTTGGTATTTCCTCGCTGCCACAGCAAATGCTGCAAGTGCTGGATGCCATTAAAGGCTATACCCAAATTTTATTGTGTGTGCACAACCCCTCGCAGTATCACTGGGCGGATATTGTGGACGGTAAAGAGGCTCTGCGTCAGGCCGTTAAAGCCTCTTCACGTTTAAAGCACAAACCCGAGTTGCCGGACGAGCCCGATGATGACGAACTGCATCAGTTGGCGCATCCATTACTGGCGTCCTGGGGTAAACAGGGACGTGACTACATTCGCCTGCTGGACTTATACGACGAAACCCTGCAAAAACAGGAAGCCTTTAACACCATTAAGCTGGAGCTGTTTGAGCCTCACAACACAGACCATTTATTAGCCCAGCTACAGGACGATATTCTAAACCTGCGACCCGTGCATGAAACCCGCCAGCACTGGCCGGCGCCGAATGCCGCCGATAAGTCACTGCAGTTTCATGTCTGCCACAGCCCTCAACGAGAGCTGGAAGTGCTGCATGATCAGCTATTGGACGCCTTCGCCAGGGACCCAAATTTAAAGCCGCGTGACATTATGGTCATGCTGCCGGACGTAAACACCTACGCACCATACATTGATGCGGTATTTGGTCGTTATCACAGCCGGTTGGGTGAACGTGACGCGCGCGCCATTCCTTACACCATTGCCGATCAGGGTGAGCGTCACCAGCGGCCGTTAATGATAGCGCTGGAACTGCTTTTGCAGGTGGATCAGCTGCGTTTTACTCAAACCGATTTGTTCAATTTGCTGTCGGTACCGGCACTGCAGCAGCGTTTCGATATTGGCGATGATGACCTGACGCAATTAAAGCGTTGGGTGAAAGACGCGGGCGCCCGTTGGGGGTTAAACGCAGAGCAACGCAGCCAGTTCTATATGCCAGGCCACGAAGAAACCAACAGCTGGTGGTTTGGTTTAAAGCGCATGATAGCGGGTTACGCCATGGGCGAATTGGCTGAAACCGAGTCAGCGGGAGACACGCCCTGGGCCAACGTTGAACCTTACGCGGAAGTTGCCGGGTTAAGCGCCGCACTGGTGGGTTGTCTGGCCGATGTTATCCGCACGCTGGAACGGTGGTGGCAAAGCGCTCAGGGTGAACTTAGCCTGCCCGGGTGGGTAACACACGGCGAGTGGTTACTGGATGAGTTTTTCGAGGCTGAAGAAGACAGTGACCGCTTACTGTTGGCGAAGCTGGGTGACGAACTGTACCAACTGCGCGATATTTGCTTAGAAGCCGATAACGAATCGCTACTGCGCTTGCCTATATTTAAAGACGCGTGGTTAGAACGGGTGGATCAGCAAAACCTGAACCAACGCTTTTTAGCTGGCGCGGTCAACTTTGCGACCTTAATGCCCATGCGCGCTATTCCGTTTAAGTACGTGTGTGTGCTGGGTATGAACGAGAGCGATTACCCACGCTCTGTGCCGCGCGTTGATTTCGACTTAATGACAGACCGCTACCGCCCAGGCGACCGTTCCCGTCGTGACGATGATCGCTACCTGTTTTTAGAAGCCATGCTCTCCGCCCGCGACTGTTTCTATGTTAGCTGGGTGGGTCACAGCGCCAGAGACAACAGCGAACGCACTCCGTCGGTGCTGGTGGCGCAACTGCGTGACCACCTTCAACAGGGCTGGGAAATGGATATTGATAGCCTGACAGTGGAGCATAAGTTGCAGGCGTTTAACCCTGCGTATTTTGAAACTGATAACGAACCCTACTTTACCTACGCCAGCGAGTGGGCGAAGGCGCACGAGGGCGCGGTTGCTTCAGACAAGACTCGCGAACTGGCCGTGGACGACGTGCTGGAACGCACCCTGAGTATTAACGATATTAAGCGTTTTGTGGAAGAGCCCGCGCGGCTCTATTTCAACTGGCGGCTTGATACTTACTTTAGCCGCAACAGCGAAGACCTGGATGACAGCGAAGCCTTTGTGATGGATAACCTGCAAAGCTGGTCGTTAACCACGCGTTTAATAGATGCCGGCAAGCGGGCGCTTTTGTCCGGCGCGGCAATTGAAGCCTCGTTGTTAAAAGAGCTGAATCGCATTAAGCGCGAAGGTGCTTTAGGTATTGGAGCAATAGCAGAGCAAAATGGATTTCAGCTGCTGGAGCAGGCACAGGACATACTCGAAACCTATCAACAAAGCATTGCTGGCTATGCGGGTGTGAACGAGTTTCCGGTTGAAGTGGGTTTTGAGCACGCCGGTCTGGCTATTGATGACACGGTGACCGGCCTGCACACCAATGAAAACGGTGAACGGTTGTGGGTTGTTACGTCAGCCAGCAACATTGCCGCCAAGAATGGCAAAGGCATAAACGGTGGTGGCTGGAAGCATGCCAGTTCTTTCTATGTGGGGCTTTTATTGTTGAACCTGCAGCAGCCCACTGGCCTGATGATTGTGTCCAAAGGTGGTTGTCAGCTAAAAGTGGCACCGGTACCAGGTGAATTAGCGTTCCAGCAGCTGGAGCAGCTACTGGAGCTGGTGGCTCTGTCGGCCCAGCAGCCACAGCCTATGCATCTGGATGTTGCCATGGCGTGGTTAAGAGCACTCGATAAAAACGAGAATGATGAAGCACGGGCGCACGAAACGGCACGGCAAAAGTACGAAGAAGATGGTTTTAACGACCCGGCGCTGGTGACCAAAAGCGATTACTGCGGCCGGGTAGCGGAAGATTACAGCGCCATTAAGTCATCACCGCATTTTCGGCGTTTTATCAACGAACTTTACGACCCTATGCGCCTGACGTTGGTACCGGAGGTGCAATCATGAGTCATTTGTTTTCTCATACGTTAGAGAACCCGCTCGACTTTCCGCTGAACAGCAGCCGCTTAATTGAGGCCAGCGCCGGTACCGGTAAAACGTACACCATAGCTGCCTTGTACGTGCGCTTAGTTATTGGGCATGGCACCCATAATGGCACAGAAGAAACCCACTTTGACCGCGAACTGGTGCCGAAAAATATTCTGGTCATGACCTTTACCAAAGCCGCCACTGAAGAGCTAAGCGATCGTATTCGAGCTCGCTTGGCCGAAGCGGCCGCTTACTTCCGTGACCCGGAATCGGTAAAAGGTGACCCGTTTTTAGAAAGTTTACGAGAAGATTGCGCCGCTCAAGGGAAAAACCTGAAGCATCTGGCGCGCTTGCTCGACTTAGCCTCGCAGTCGATGGACGAAGCGGCAGTGAAAACCATCCACGGCTGGTGTCAGTCCATGCTGAAAGAACACGCCTTTGCCAGCGGCAGCTTGTTCAGCCAAAACGTGGAAACCGAAAACGACGAGCTGCGTTTGCAGGCAGCCGAGGATTATTTCCGACGCTTTATTTACCCGGCCGGTGCCGAACTCAGCGCCCGCTTGCTGGAAGACTTTACCTCGCCCGAGGCATTGTTAGGCCTGACTTACAGCCTCAGCAAAAGCGGCCAGGCGCCGGTGAATGGTGACTTGCACAGCCTGCTGAAAGAAGCTGAAAGCGCGCATCAGCAACGAATGGTTGCTATAAAACAGGAAGTTGCGCCTATTGTGCAGGACTTAATCGATAAAACCTCGCAAGCCAAAGGCACGGCGACCAAGCTCAAGCAGTTTCAGAAATTTGCCGACTGGTGCGCCGACCCGGAGATGATTGAGCCTGAGGCAACGACTGCTAACTGGAAAAATATCAGCACGGACGAATTACAGAAGTTCGCTGACGCCAAGCTGAGCGGTATGGCTGATAGCTGGTCCGCTTTAGGCCAGTTACAGGACCGCATTAAGCAAAGCAAAGTGCAGCAACAGGAAGAGCTGGCCAGAGTCAAACAACATGCGGCATTCTGGGTCAGTAGCCGCTTTGCCGAACTGCAAAACCAGCGCGCGGAAATGGGCCACGACGATATGCTGACGCGCCTGCGTGATGCGCTGAAAGGCCCCAGCGGTGAAGCACTGGCGGCGTCTATTCGTAAGCAGTATCCGGTGGCCATGGTGGATGAGTTTCAGGATACCGACCCGGTACAGTACGAGATTTTTAACCGCATTTATCACCTCGCGGAGCCGCATGCCGGTACCGGTATTTTCCTAATCGGAGACCCTAAACAGGCCATTTACAGCTTTCGTAACGCCGACATTTACACCTATTTAAAAGCGCGTCGCGACACCGAAGGGCGGCACTATAATCTGGCGAAAAACTTTCGCTCGTCGCAGGCCATGGTGGAGGGCGTTAATGCTCTGTTTGAACGCGCCGAAGAACTGCCGCGCGGGGCTTTCCTGTTTAAAAACGAGCAAGACAACCAACTGCCGTTTAACCGGGTAGAAGCTAACGGATTAAAGACAACGTTTAAACATTGCTTGTTGTCCAGCAACCTGAAAACCGCGCCGGCACTTTTGTGGTCAGTGTCCGGTGAAGAAAAGCGCAACAAAGACACCTTTTTCCGTGCGGCGGCGAACCATCACGCCAATACCATTGCTTCGCTGCTGAATGATCCGCAAGCGGGTTATTACAATGAAAAAGACGAACTCGAGCAGCGCGTTAAAACCAGCGACATTGCGATACTGGTAAACAACTTTAATGAAGCCAACGCCATTAAAAAGGCGCTGAGCGATCGCGGACTGAAGAGTGTTTATTTGTCGGACCGGGAATCGGTATTTGCACAGCGCGTTGCGAAAGACTTGTTGGCGCTGGTGAGTGCCTGTGCCGAGCCGCGAGACCCCTCACTGATACGCAGCGCCTTAGCCACTCAGGTTTTAGCCTTACCCCTTGCAGAGTTAGAGCACATTCACAGTAACGAACAGGAGTGGGAACAACGCGTCGAGCAGTTCTTAGACTATCACGACCAGTGGCAGAGACAGGGCATGCTGGCCATGTTGCACAGCCTGCTGCATGACCATCAGGTGCCGGCTAAATTACTGCAGGACAAAGTTCATGGTGAGCGTCAGTTGTCCGATGTGCTGCATATTGCCGAACTGCTGCAGCAACAGAGTCTGGTACTGGACGGTATTCCCGCGTTGGTGAACCATTTTGCCGAGCAAGTGAACGAACGCCACGGTTTTGGCAGCAACAGCCGCACCCAAAGTGACGAGCAGCAACTGCGGTTAGAAAGCGACGACGCACTGATAAAAATTATCACCATTCACAAGTCTAAAGGTCTGCAGTATCCACTGGTGTTTATGCCCTTTGTGGCTTACACCCAGGCCGAAGCCTACCGCATTAAGCCACCGGCCGTGTACCACGACGACAACGGCCAGCTGCAGGTATTGTGGTCGAAAGACGATGACAACAAACAACGCGTCAGTGATGAAATTCTCGCTGAAGACTTGCGCAAAATGTACGTGGCCGTTACCCGTGCGCAATACGCCACCTTTATTGCGCTGGAAACGGTCAAAGAACATCGCAACAACCCGCTGTTTTACTTGCTGAACGGTGGCACCTCGCTGAGTGATGAACTGTACAACGAAGTGAGCGAACGCTGGCAGCAGGCTCCGCATACTCAGATCACTCGCTTAGAAGACGACGAGCCTCTGGTGCGTGCGATGGAGCAGGAACAAACCTTGCCTAAACTCACGCCACGACAGATGCCGCCGGGGCGCAAGTTAGAGCGTTGGTGGGTGGCCAGTTACAGTGCGCTGAAATACGAAGGCGCCGTGACAAAAAACGTGCAGGCACCGCAGTCTCCCGACGAAATGAACCTACTGGACGAGCGTGACGATAATGGCGCGGAAGTTGCCAGTGCCGCCGAGCCCAGCTTTGACAGCATTCATCATCTGCCTAAAGGCGCCGGGCCGGGCACCTTTTTGCATAACTTGCTGGAAGAGTCGGCCAATATGGGCTTTGCGCAGGTAGCTGATGATGCCGCTGAGCGAACTGAGCTGGTACAGCGGTTTTGTGTCAGCCCGTTCTGGCAGGAGCACGAAAACAGTATTGGGCAGTGGTTAAACGCGTATTTGCACAACGAGTTTCCCATTAACGAGCACGGCGACCGCATAAGCCTGCGGGCGCTGGAACGGTATAAAGCCGAGCCGGAGTTTTGGTTTGGGGCCAGTCAGGTAACGGCGCACAAGCTGGACGCGCTGGTTCACGAACATATTCTGTCCGGGCATGACCGGCCGGCGCTGGAATCCAATGTGCTGAACGGTATGTTAAAAGGCTTTATCGACTTAGTGTTTGAGCACAACGGACAGTATTACGTGGCGGATTATAAGTCGAACTGGCTGGGCGAGGACGACCACGCCTATACCGAACAAGCCATGCGCGAGAAAATACTGCACAGCCGTTACGACCTGCAATACGTCATTTACACCCTGGCACTGCATCGCTTATTAAAAGCGCGTTTGGGTGAGGCCTACGACTACGACACCCATGTTGGCGGTGCAGTGTATCTGTTTTTACGCGGGCACAGAGCAGAAACCGGCGGTGCTTTTTGTGACAGACCACCGCGGGCATTAATCGAACAGCTGGACGAGCTTTTTTCGGGTAAGGACTTATCGGATAGGGAGCAGGCATGAGCGACGTGACATCGAACACCTTATTTGATGCCCTCAGCCAATGGCGCGACGCCGGCTGGGTGCGGTCCATTGATCTTGCCTTTGTTGAGTTCCTGCAGCAAGCGGGAGAAAATCAAAACACGGTTTTGCTGGCTGCGCTGTGTGTCTCGCACCAGGCCGGGCGCGGACATACCCACATTGACATGCAGGCGTTGCAGAGCGAACCCGAAATGGTGCTGAACCTGCCGCCCGAAAACCGCTACACGGCTGAGTGCGCAACGCCCGACCAGTTGTTCCGCCAGTTTGGAGAGCACATGCTGGAAGCCCTGAGTCATAGCACCTGTGTGGATACGGACGGCGCAGGTAATCACCCTCTGGTTCTTAACGACGGTAAGCTGTATCTGCGCCGTTATTGGCAATACGAAACTTTTATTGAACGTGACTTGCAGGCGCGCATGAACGATCGGCCTGTGACCAACGATGATCTGCTAAAAACTACCCTGGCGAAGCTGTTTGATAAAACTCCAGATAATGAAATTAACTGGCAGCGAGTGGCGTGCGCCAATACCGTGCGCAACCGCTTTAGTGTGGTCACCGGTGGTCCGGGTACCGGCAAAACCTACACTGTGGTGCGGCTGCTAACCGCATTGCAGCATCAGACATTAACTCTGGGATTACCGCCTTTGCGCGTGTCATTGGCAGCCCCAACCGGTAAAGCCGCCGCCCGGCTCACCGAGTCGATAGACTCTGAATTAGAGCAGTTAAAAAACAACCCGCAGCTGGCAACCTTACTACCCGCGCTGGACGCGATAGAGGCAGAAGGTAAAACTCTGCACCGTTTGCTGGGTGTTAAGCCGAATTCGCGCGCTTTTAAGCATCACACCGAAAATCCACTACGCACCGATGTAGTGGTTGTCGACGAAGCCTCGATGATAGACATTGAAATGATGACCGCGCTGCTTAAAGCCACGCCCAAACACGCGCGGTTAGTTCTCATAGGTGACAAAGATCAGCTCGCCTCAGTAGAAGCCGGAGCCGTGCTCGGCAATTTGTGCGCTGGTGCAGACGAAGGCCGCTACCACAGCGACACCGCACAATGGTTGCAGCAGGTTGCCGATACGCCCGCCTTGCCCGCAGAATTAATAGACGACAACGGCGAAGAGCGTCTGCAGCACGTGGTGAAGTTTCGTAAAAGCTATCGCTTTAAAGGGTCTATTGCCGACTTGGCCAACGCCATTAACCGACAAGACAACGCTGCCACCCAGCGAGAAATTGAAAAGGCGAAAAACGCCGAAGGTGACCACCCTGTCAGCGTTTACGAAGTCGACAGTTTAGACGATCCCGCATTTGTGAGCTTGGTTAAACGTAGCCTGACGTTCCACGTCAGGAACAATGACAACAACATCAACGAAATCGCCCACAAAGCCCTGCAAAACCTAAGCAACTTCCAAATTCTGACCGCCCTGCACGAGGGCCCCTGGGGAGTGAAAGCCGTGAACCAAAAAGTCGGCGACATACTCGGCGTAAACGCCAACACCTGGTACGAAGGCCGACCCGTTATGGTCACCAAAAACGACTACGGATTGAAGCTGAACAACGGCGACATCGGCATCGCCTTAAAATGCCCCGAACACGACCACCTGCGTGTGGCCTTCCCGGACCAGGAGCACGGCGTACGCTGGGTATTGCCCAGCCGCCTCACGCACATAGAAACCGTGTACGCCATGACCGTACACAAGTCCCAAGGCTCCGAGTTCAAACACACCGTGATGGTGCTGCCCGATCACGACAGCCCCGTGCTAAGCAAAGAGCTGTTGTATACCGGCATTACGCGGGCTAAAGAGCGGTTGAGTTTGGTGGGTAGTAAAATATTTAGCCAGGGAGGTAAGCGTGTCTAATTTTTACCGTGGCATTTATGACTTGTTGCAAACTTCTGCTGTTAAGGATGGGTTATCTGAACAGGACGGTCATCTTGTTTCTGATTTAGAAAATCTAAGCCTTGAAGTTAGCCATAATCGTTTAGTGGAGTCATTGTCAGAACAACTTTCGCGTGTGCTAGCGGCAGTTGGAGAAGGTGAAAAATTAACTGATAACGAAAAACTGAGTCAACAAGTTGAGCTTTTAAACGGGTTACTTCAACACGCTCGCAGTACACTAAAAGAAGAGACTGCTGCTGAAATTATTGACGAGTTTATCTCTCCTCCTCAAGTTCTGCGATCGCTTTACCGAAAAGGCGAACAGCCAGAATTACCTCAAATTGGTCTGGCTCAGCCTTGGTTATTTACCGCAGGAAAAGATTCTCCCGCTTTACTTAATGAACTCATTTCAGAACTATCAAGCTGTAATCATGTAGATATTTTAGTTAGCTTCATAACGGTTTCTGGTGTTCGAAAAATTCATGATTTTTTAAAGCAAATTACAGCGACTGACGCGAACGGAAGAAGTAAAACATCGATTCGTGTGCTTACCACGACATACATTGGAGCCACCGAGAAAAACGCGTTGGATATGCTCGCTAATCTTCCTAATTGCGAGGTTCGAGTTTCTCTTGATGGACGCCGCACGCGACTCCACGCTAAGGCCTGGATATTTGAACGTAAAACAGGTTTCGGAAGCGCTTATGTAGGCAGTGCAAATTTGTCAGGTGCTGCTCTAATGGGCGGCTTAGAGTGGACTGTTAAGTTCACCGAGCGAGGGCAGGAGAATCTTTATTCGCGAGCAAAAGCACACTTTGAGACTTTGTGGGAAGATGGAGAATTTCAACCTTATGATCCGAATGATCGCGATCATGTTGACGCACTAGAGCAAGCCTTAATTCGAGAGTCTGGCGGCAAGTATTCACTTGAGCATGTCACCACAACGTTTTTTGATATTACCCCTAAACCGTTTCAATCGGATATTCTTGAGCAACTAGATAATGAAAGGGCACACGGGCGCTATAAAAATTTGTTGGTTGCTGCCACAGGCACAGGGAAAACTGTCATGGCGGCGTTTGATTACCGCCGAATTTGCGAACAGGAGAAAGGAAGACCTCGATTATTATTTGTTGCGCATAGAGAAGAAATTCTTAGTCAGTCATTAACGACTTATCGGCAGATATTAAAGGACTCAAACTTTGGCGACCTATTAACAGGGCGACATAAGCCTCAACAGTATGACCATTTATTTGCCACCATTCAGAGTCTACGTTCGCAAGAAATCTTAGAGCGTTTTCCGGAGAACCATTGGCAGGTTGTGGTTGTCGATGAATGCCACCATATTACGGCGCAAAGTTTTGATGACGTTGTGTCTCGTATGCAGCCGAGATACTTACTTGGTTTAACAGCGACGCCTGAACGTGCGGATAACAAGAACGTATTAGCGTATTTTGACTCTCGTCCGGATGGTTCCCCATCAGTACAAATGCGACTTTGGAATGCTCTAGACCAGCAGTTGTTGGCTCCATTTGAATATTATGCCTGTGACGATGGACAAGACTATCGTGATGTTAATTGGGCGAATGGGGATGGACGTACAGATCTTCATAATATTCTCTCTGAAAATGACGTGCGTGCGCGCAATGTTATTCGAGCATGGTCCGAAGTTGTTAATACGGTAAGTGACTCAAGAGCTTTAGCATTTTGTGTGGATGTCGAACATGCAAGGTTCATGACACAACAATTTAACAAGGCAGGAATCTCTGCTGCACTGATTTATGGTGAAAGCTCTAGAGATGAGCGAGTTTCATTGCCTAAAAAGCTGGCTAACAAGGAAATCAATGTCCTTGTGACGGTCGATCTTTATAACGAAGGTGTCGATTTGCCTTTTGTCGATACGCTTCTGTTATTGAGGCCGACTCAAAGTGTCACTTTATTTCAGCAGCAAATTGGACGCGGACTGCGTTTACATCCCGAAAAAGAGAGTTGCCTAGTTCTAGATTTTGTCGGCCAACATCGAGCCGGATTTCGTTTCGATGTGTTATATGGCTCTATTACAGGGTTAACTCGAAGCGAAGTATTTGATGGTGTTAAAAATGGTTTCGGAAAATTACCTAGCGGCTGTTATTTACAATTACAAAAACAAGCACGCGAGTCTGTCTTAGGAAGTTTGCGCGAAGCTATAAATCAAAGATGGAATCAGCTTCGAAACGAACTCAATCACTTTGCTAGAATAAAAGGTCGCAGCCAAGTTGGACTGTCAGAGTTTTTAACGGAACAACAGTTAGAGCTTACGGATATTTATCGAGGAAGTGGTAACAAAACGGGATGGACAAATTTACAGCGGGCGGCCCAACTGCTGCAAGGCGAAGGCAATGATGTGGAAACCTACTTTAGCCGGCGCTTTATTAGCTTATTACATATTGATGATCCAGAGTATTTACAGTTTATTCAGAGAGTATCTGAAGCCAATCAGCCCGCTAACCTGAACCAGCGAGAAAAGCAATACGCGCAAATGCTGGCATATCAAATAGATGGGCAAAACAGCCAAGTCGGGAGCGGCAAAACATTTATTCAGCGACTGCATGATGAGTCGGAAGCATGCGGTGAATTAGATCAGCTATCGAGATATCTTGATGCGAAAACAAACTATGTATTCCACGACTTACCAGGGCTAGAAGATACAGCTTTAAAACTTCATGCATCCTATCAAATACGCGAAATACTCACTGCAGTTGGCTTCCTAAGTGAAGATCATCGTGCCCCATTCCAGGCAGGAGTATTGCGTTTGCAGGATAGGAAAGTGGAACTGCTCTTTGTTACTTTAGACAAAGCAGACGCGCTGCACGAAGGCGTTGCCTATAACGATTATGCAGTAAGTCGCGACAAGTTCCATTGGCAATCACAGAATACCGCTTCTTCAAATACTCCAACGGGTCGTCGCTATATCGAGAGTGATTCCAATGGTTGGCAATTCCAATTATTTGTAAGAGAGAATAAGCAAAAAGCCTACAAAGCTTGTGGGCCTGTGACGTTTATCGACAGTCACGGAGAGCGACCAATGAATATAATCTGGGAGCTGAAAAACAAACTTCCAACTAGGCTTTATCAAGCATTTAGCGTGTTGCGGTAGGGATAACCTGCTGTAACAACTAGATCTAGCCGTCCCCCCAATTGCCCCCACCCGCAAATAGTTCTAATATCCCCCCACTACCCAGTAACTTACTGATCTCATGCCTCTTTCCTTTAAAAGCTTAATCCGTTCATTTGCCTGTCTGTTCGTTCTATTCACCGCTGCCAGCGTGCATGCGTCCGAAATCTTCACTATGAAGTCTAAGCTCCTTGATGAAGGGATAACGGCGCGGGTTGCGTTGCCGGAAAGCTATCAGCATTCAGACAGTTTTCAGTATCCGGTGCTACTGGTTATGGACGGTTCAACGCAGTTTGAGCACATAGCGGGTAACATTAATTTTTTAAGTACCTTTTCTATTGTGCCGGAAATGATTGTTGTTGGGGTTAGTGCGAGGAACCGCTTAAAGCGTTTTACTCACACAAAAATGGAAGCCTACGCTGACCGCTCTGGCGGTGCTGAGCAGTACACCCAGTTTTTGCAAGATGAGCTTATGCCAGCGTTGCAGAAAAAGTACAGAGTGTCGCCTTATACGGTGGTTACTGGGCACTCGTTGTCGGGGCTCTACACCAGTTATCTGGCGACTCACCACTCAGATTTCATCAACGCCGCAATATCGGTCAGCCCAAGCCTTTGGTGGGATGATTTTGCGCTTATCAATGACATAAAAGCGGCAGAGCAAGAGGCAGAAAAGCCGGCGGTACGTTGGTTTGTCAGTATGGCGAATGAGCCAAACGAAATGGCCGAGAGCTATGAGCGTTTATTGAACGTGCTGGAAGCTAAGCCGGAATCGGCTTTTAACTGGGAGTCAAAGCAGTTCCCCAGCGAAACCCATGACAGCACGCCATTAATTGGCAATGTCGAGGGGCTTAAATCCGTTTTTCGTGGGTTTAACGCGGTGCCGAACATAGAAATTAAGTCGCTGGAACAGTTGCAGGCGTTTTACGCTGATTACGAAAAAGCGGTGGGTTACGACCTTCCTATGTCGGTTCACCAGTACAACGTGTATGGCTTGAAGGCCGCTAATGAAGGCAAAGTTGACTGGGGACAGGCCATTCTGGAGAAAGGCGTTGAGGTATTCGACCAGTCCGAGATTTTATGGGACAGCCTGGCAACTGTTTATTCAATGAATGACAACAACGAGAGTGCGCTAAAGGCCTCGAATAAAGCTGTGCAGTTCGCACGCGAGCATCAGTCAAAGTACATCAGTGAAATTGAAGCGCAGAATAGTGATTTGAAGTCACGCAATAAATGATGCAGCCTGCGGCAAGTGACATTCAGACTTGCCGCAACACATCTAAAATTCCTTGGTCTTTCGCTTTTTCTTTTGGGGATACATCAAAATAGTCGTTGGCTTTTACCCTATCTTCCCAAAACTTCAAAAAATCCATGGGCTTATCCGGGTCTATCTGCTGAGACTCTGGCGTAAAGGTTTTGTGTAAGCTGGTTTTGGAGATTTGAAAACTCATTGCGCTACGCTGCTCACGAGTAATGACGCCGGCATCAAACAGTTGGCTGGCCAGTTCACTCATGTCATTGGGTGAAATTTGACGAGGGTTAAAGGTTTCAGTTATCGCTATGGGAATATTGGACTGCTTGTCGTCATTGCCTTCTTCAGCTTGGCGGCGCATAGCATCTTCAAAAAGCTGATCACGGGCTGCCATTAAGCTTTCAAGTTTGTCCTTTTCTTCTTTGTTCAGGTTCTCTTTACTTTCCAGCTCTTCTATTTTCTGCTCAATTTCTTCGAGCTGTTCGGTATCAACACCCATGCGGTTCAGCAATATGCTGCGATAGGCTTGGTCTATCAGTGACTCTCTGTCTTCGCCCGGAACGGTGTCTTTGCTGACCGGATCTTTAGCCTTGTCACTTTGCGTTACGGTTGATGCTGAATAACTCGAGTGATTACTGACGGGGTTAATATCCATTTATTTCTCCTTACCCAAAGTTGCCGCCAAGTGGCAAAGGCTTGCCTGTTTAACGCGCTATTTTTGCGTTAACGTGCTTTTGGATAAGAAACAGCAAGAGGTGTGCCAATAGTGGCGTTTAGCCTTCAGGTCTGCTGATAAGGTTTAGCGTGAGGTTTCAGGCGTTTTACATTTTCAGCTTCTTGTTCGTATGCTCGGTGACGCACGTCCCAGATTTCGACGGCGTGCTGAATGTTTAGCCAAAACTCCGGGGTGTTACCCAAAGCGGCAGCTAATTTAATAGCCATAGGTGCGGTCAAGGCTCCTTTGTCATGAACAATTCGGCTGAGGGTGTTTCTGTGTACTCTCATAGCATCAGCGAGCTCTTTTATTTCAATGTTCATCGGTTCAAGAAACTCGGTTATTAGCATCTGGCCAACGGATACCGGGCGACGTTTTGTATCTCTCATAATTATAACGTCCTCTAGCCAATCGTCCCTGAATTTTACAGCCATGGTTTACTGATCACTTTTTATTTATTTTATGCACAACAGTGTTGTGCGTCAAGTTCGTGTATTTATACTAAATTTGAGTTCTTAAACTATCAATTGGTAAGGCATTGATATAAATGTCTTACATTGGCGGTATTAAAACTGGGCAAACCCGCAAAAATTTGTTTTGCTGTGAGTTATTGAAAAACAAAAAAGAATTAACGCTATGCACCAACGCCGCTCAGGAAAAACCACGACCTTTAACGCCGCCACACCAGACAGTGATGCCCAGCGTGACAGGGCTCGCATTATTCACTCGTCGGCATTTCGGCGGCTGCAGGCCAAAACTCAGGTGTTGGGTGTGGGCGAGAGTGACTTTTACCGAACGCGCTTAACGCACTCCATGGAAGTAGCACAGATTGGTTCGGGTATTTGTGAGAAGTTAAAGCAAAAGTATGCAGAGCACGACGCTATTTCGACGCATATCCCGTCTTACTTTCAAATTGAGGCGATTTGTCTGGCGCACGATATTGGTCACCCGCCGTTCGGGCATGGTGGAGAAGTCGCACTTAACTACCACATGCACAGCAGCGGTGGTTTTGAAGGTAACGGGCAGACGCTGCGCATTATTTCAAAACTGGGCGAGTATTCTGACCACGACGGTTTGGATTTAACCCGGCGCACTTTACTCGGTGTGCTTAAATATCCGGTGTTGCATAGGGAAGTTAGTACTCGCTCACTGTCTGCTGTAGACCATCTGGACGCCTTTAAACCGCCCAAATCTATTCATGACGACGAACAGGATGTGCTGGACTGGATATTAGAACCCCTGACTTCCAAAGACAAAGCGACCTTTCGCGCCACTAAAACCACAAAGGGTAAAACAAAGGCGCAGTATAAAGCGTTCGATACCTCCATTATGGAGCTGGCGGATGACATCTCCTACGGTGTGCATGATTTAGAAGATTCGCTGGCACTGAACCTGGTAACGGAGCGCCAGTGGCGTGAAGATGTTCTGAATAAGGTGTTAAATGACAGTATTATTGCTAAAAATGCCGACTTCTATACCAAAAAGCTGTTTTCAGGCGAAAGTAAGCTGCGTAAGCACTCCATTAGCTTACTGATTGGCCATTTCGTACCCTGTATTGAGGTGGTTGAGCAAAAAGTGTTTGAATCTCCGTGGTTGGATCTGCAGGCTGAGTTACCTGAAGATATTGAGCACACGCTGCAAGTGTTAAAAGACTTTGTGTTTAAGCACGTTATTCGAAGTTCGTCGGTGCAGGTGCTGGAATACAAAGGACAGATGATGATTCTTAAGTTGTTTCAGGTATTGAGCGAGAACCCGGAGCGTCTGCTGCCGGAATCTACCTTGAGAAAATACAAGAATACCGACAACCGCGAACGCGTTATTTGTGACTACATCTCCGGCATGACCGATAACTATGCCACTAAGCTCTACAGCAAGTTATTTAGCCCCGACACTGGGTCGGTATTCGATAAGGTTTAATACTTCTGCATGGCAGAACGAACTTTACCCATATAAGCGCGGGTTTCCTGATACGGAAGTTCTTGTTCGAGTCTGTCGTAAACTTGTTGTGGCGTTAACTTATTAATTTCGGTAACGGCGGCTGAAATACGCATTTCTTTTTCGGGGTGAAATGTTTTAGCTACATTTCCAGCGCCGGTGTTGTAGGCCGCTATCATGCAATAAAGACGACTTTCCGGGTTCGTAATTTTATCGAGGTAACGATCTCGTAGTATGGCGAGATAATGGCCTCCGAATTCAATGTTTTGTGAAGGATCAAAAAGGACTTCGGTACTGGGAATACTATCTTGCTCGAAGACAAACCTATTCACATCCATGCCGGCTGTTGTTGGCACTATTTGCATGAGCCCAAAAGCAGGGATAGGTGATTGCGCGAGTGGGTTAAAGCTCGACTCCACCTCCATCACGGCCATTATTAACTCTAAAGGAAGGTTAAGTTCTTGAGCTTGCTGTTGAGCCGTTGCTAAAAAATCGGCGGCACGGCTGTTTAGCACATTGCTTTTGGGCAAAGTCAGTTGCATTCTTTGAACGCGTTTCGTGGTCGCAGAAGACCCCAACTCTGGTTTCTTCGTCTTCGCTGTGCTTTCAGAAGTGGATACCTCGGCCTTTTTTATAATGTCGTCAACACTGCTTTTTGGAGCCCACGCCGCTAATACGGTTTGGTCGCTATTAATGTCAATTTTGCTTAGCAAAGGGTCTTTTTTGGCTTGCTCGCGAACACTGGTGGTACTGAGCTCTTCCAGCAACGCTTTGACACTATCGGTGTTAATGGCCTCATCACCTAAGCGCTCGACACTAATGGTGTTGTCGGCAAAGTCGACGATTGTTCTTTGTTGAAGATCATCAGAGTAATGAATATAGGTGTCGGCATCTGAGAGTTCAGTTTTATCGCCCCAATAACTCGCAACTTTTTCCTTAAACTCATGGTAGTTCTGTTCATACTCTGTTTTAAACGTCTTGTACTCTTGCTGGTACTGTTGCTTAAAGTCTTTGTATGACTGCTGCGGTGTTATTTCTGCGTGAGCGCTTAGTGACAGCGCTATGCTGACTCCCAGATACCATTTTTTCATTATTATAGCTCTTCTTTAACTTTATCTAATTTAGATTTTGAACTATCAATCAAAAACTGCTGAAAGAGTTCAGGATTTTCAGGATCAATTGGATTATTAAACAAGCGATCTAGATTCTCTTTATAACCCTTTTCATTTAACCCAACTAGGACATACATTCCGCCAGAAGGACTTGTTTGAGAACGGTAAATACGGCTGAAAACAACATTCATAGCTAATTCACTTAACATGGTTTGCTGAATACTGTCTGTATTTACATTCTCTTCATTGCTGGTTTTATCGGTCGTGTATCGAGCGTATTCTGAGGCAATTTGTTGAGCAAAGTTTTGTGCAAGACGGTTACGAGCTTCTTGAGCTGCGATATCTTTCATAAAACCAGGACCCGCCGCCTTTTTAGGAGAGTAGCCAACGGCCTGCACCCAGACGTCTTCAACGGGTTGTTCACAAACCCAGCCCGGCGCTTCTTTTTCTGGCGCGTCAGGGAAGTTACAAGGGTTATAACTGATTTGAGTTTGGCCTTGGTGGGAAGCGCACCCTGTGAGTGCGCTAGCCAAAATAACCATCGTTGGTATTATCATGTTCTTCATAAAGTATTCCTTTTTAACGACGTAATGTGTTTAAAAGCACAAACCTTCAAGCCAACCAGCGTTTTCGCCTACACCACATTCACTGTGTTTTAATTGCACAATGTGTCCGCGGCGAATTTGGTTTGCTAGAGCTTCATCGCTTATATAGATGTAAGACATATCTGTACTCATGTCTTTTGTGATTTCCGCTTCTCCCAGTTCAATTCGTGTTAGCTTTTCCTCGCTATACTCATCTCCAGGGATTTTTTCTATCTTAGAGACTTTCACTACCGCACCTTCAAATGCACCTTTAGAAGAACCTAGATTTGTTCTGAAAACAGAGCCTCCTTCACCATCACGGCGTTCCAGAATATAAAAATTCGGAGCCAGTGGATTTAGAAGGTTATGAATATTTGATTCAACGGCGTCATTTGAAGCATCGGCAATCATAGCATTCACTGAAGCGGTTGAAATTGGACATCTGCTATTGCTTGTTTCTGTTTCTGAGCTTTCTTTCCCTTCAAACTCCCAGTTACCGACTTTTTGCATAGTTGGCAACACATAAGCACGAACATCAACCCGGCTACTAGCGGTAAAATCACAATGTGCCGGAGTCGTGTGGCGGTCTCCGTCATCATCAACCCAGCTATCTCGCTCGGTGTGAGAATATTTAAGGCTAGTGCCGGTAATTGTAGCCATGACGGCAATGTCAGCAGGTTGTACACCGGCCGTGTTAAAACGACCAGCAGCCTCGGCAGCTTCAAGTTCGCGTTGTAAGTTACTCGCCAAATCACGATCAATAACTTTGTTTCCCGCTGTTAGAAGAGTTGACTCGATACGATCATAAACTAGACGAGAGAAAGGGGCGTCTGTTTGATCAGAATACTTTACTGGAGAGACCACAATGCGATAGCCAGGATCGTTAACTTGTTCTGGTGTCGGCATTATTGCAGCGTCAGGCAGGTTGACCGTACGAGTTTCGGCCAATTTAGGTCCTGTGCTCATACAACCTGAAAGGGCAAAGGCTAGCGTTGTTAAAGCACCTAACTTTACTAGTGTTTTCATAGTTTTTCCTTAAATTGTGTTTTCAAAACCTAAAGTTATCCACAGCCCTCGCTCTTTCATACTGCTGAGAGCTGTTGCTATTGCGCCCCGATCCGCTGAACGACTGCTGCTGACCGAAGATACTTTTTGGGACCAGTTCTTAGACTGAATTAAGCGTCCATTTTCTTTAACAGAAAATTTTAACGTTACTGTGCTGACGTGTTGTCCAAACAACACATCCCGTTCTGTGCGCGCGACGTGTTCGATCCAAGTAGGACAATCGCTTCGGCAAACGTTAATGCCCTGTTGTGCAAGAGTTTGTTCTACCCATTCATTTACTTGACTGAGCTCGCCTTTGACACCAATACGGATTTGGCTTTGTTCCATTAGCCCTGCTAAAGCATCACGTAATGATGGGCCGGGAGTGTGATCACTAATGCCGGATAAACGAGCTTCAAGGCGATCGGCTTCTGAAGCAGAGTGGGTAACACTTTTTAATTCCAGGTAGTTGCTGAGCCTGTTGACCGTACCCTGTTTAAGCAAAGGTATAATTTTGTTCTTCTTTTTTTCTAATTGTTGGCGCCAGTTATTGGCGAGCTCTTGTTTATCAAGCCGAACAAGAATACGGGTACCATTCTCTGAGTCTGCAATATGCAGAACAGTGTAATAACCTAGCTCTATGTCGTTAACATGCGAGCGGATGGTTCGAGCAACGTTGTCGCTACTAATGCCCGAAAAGTCTTGTGTTTTGCGACTCATTTCGGAAGCTATAGTTGTTCCTAATTTTCCGGCGATGCTGTTAAGAGCTAAGTCTTGAGCCTGGCTTAGCGTGTATCCTTCACCAACACCGTAGAAATATTGCTCGCTATCAACCGGTGGTGAGTTCCACCAATCTTGCGCGCTACATGAAGCGCACAAGGCGAACAGAGCAATTGAAATAATACGGGTGTAAAAAGAATTCATGTCGAACTCCGGGGAGCAAAATAGGCAGCGAATTCATAACGCGTGAGGATCATTTCGGCCGCAATTGGCAGAGATATGTCACCAATTGCGTAACTATTGGGTAACGCCTTAGAGCGAATGTCAGTAAGTGCTTTTCTGGCTTTTTCCGTTTGTTCAAGTGTGTAAGCTTTGGTGAGCTTATTGATTGGTTCTGCAAGAAAACCGGATTTTTGACTTTCTTTGTCAGTTAATGAAGCACCGTACTCTAGATGAGCTAGGTATCGGTTAAAAAACAGCCCTTCACGCGAGAGTTGATGTTGCTCTATATAAAAGTGAATATTGGCTGCATCAGCGGTGAATACGCCGTTAAAAGGTTGCAAATCTGACAGGGTTTTGTCACCTAAAGAGAATGGAGAGAACGAGACTTCAGGCTTAAAATCATCCTTTAGAGAAGTCACCATATACCCTTTAATTCGGCCCTGCTTAACGGCAAGGGTTAATAAAAACTTTGGATGATAGTAGTAACGGTACTCAAATTGATCATCCAATTGGCTTTCTTTTATTAAACGCGCTACCCCAAAAACACCTTCTAAGTAGTCTAAGTTGCCGTCTATGCGCACTTCTGCCAACTTTTCTAACTCGACCTCATTAGTAAAGTTAGTTATAAACCCTTGATAACTATCAACAATTAAGTCGCGAGTGTCGACCCATTGGCCTAAAGCGATAAGCGGGATACAAATGGCGATGAGCGTACGAGCCGAGCGGCGCCAGAACCCCATTGGAGTTGATTGCTCAGGTGAGTTAGAGGCGGGTAGCATTCGTATTAAAGTCCTTTTTATCTTTACAGTTCCTTTACATAAGAGGTTATTTAAACATGGGGGATAATGCAAGATTAAATGTATGTAGTTTAATAAAATGTTGATTGGAAGGTTTTGAGTCTATCTGGGCAGATTCGGTTGCAATAAAAAAGGGCGCCTAAAAGGCGCCCAAAACGTTACATTTTACTCATTAACGGCTTATTGCCATTCGACGAATAGATCTACGCCTGAGTAGTTAGTGTAGCCTTTAAGGCTAATGTACCAACGGTCTTCAGCAGGACTGTCAATTTCACAAGTTTCGTTATTACCTGAACGGTATGGACGGCACTCGTAGTTTGACTCGGTTGGCTGGCTGCCCTGGCGAACATAAAGGTCTGCGTCGCCGCTGCCACCTGACATGGTCACGTTAAGAGCTGACATACCTGCAGGAATATCAACGTAGTAGTGAGTCCACTCGCCGCTGTTGCCAGACAGGTCAGTAGCAGAAACAGAGTCACCTCCGCCGCCGCCAGCGCTAGGCTCTGTGAACGAACCAGTCAGGTTCAGACCAGAGAAGCTAGAGTAAGCATTGACCATGACATGGTAAGTACCGGCTTGTACGTTAGAGATAGAACAAGTTTCGGTATTACCGCTTTGGTATGGACGACAGTCATAGCTAGACTGAGTTGGCTCTGAACCGAAACGAACGTACAGGTCAGCATCGCCTGAACCACCGTTAATGTTAAAGCTTAAGTCAGTCGCACCGGCTGGAACATCTAAGGTGTAGTACAGAGAGTCACCAGTTGTAGCGGACAGGTTGCTAACGGTTTGACCGTTCGTCAGTTCGTTGCCTGTTGGTGGCTCTGGATCTCCACCACCGCCTGAGCCGTCACAGCCATTAGCGTCGATGTAGTCAACAGCGTCTTTGGTTTGTGCCAAACCGTAACCGAACTTAACGTCACGTCCTGCTGCGCCTAAGTCCTGCGCTGTGGTGTTAAGAACGCTACGGATTTCTTGTGCGGTACAGGTTGGGTGGTGTGACCAAACTAACGCTGCAACACCGGCTACGTGAGGTGACGCCATAGACGTACCGCTCATGGTGCCGTAGTTACCTTGCTGGCCAGTCCCCTCAGGGTAAGTTGAAAGAACATCGACACCCGGGCCTGCAATTTCAACCTGGCTGTTTTTCTGTGAGAAAGACGCCAGGTTTTTACTGCTGTCTACTGCCGCAACTGAAACAACGGCGTTGTATGATGCAGGGTAAGACATTGGGTCTGTTTCGCTATAAGCTGAACCGTCGTTACCAGCTGCGGCTATAAGCAGAACGCCCTGGTTATGAAGATCTTGCATAGCGCTGGCTTCGGTCTGGTTTGATCCACCACCACCTAAGCTCATGTTAACGACGTCTGCGCCATTATCAGCACAAGTCTCAATCGCTGAAACCAGTGAAGATGAATAGCCCCAGCCGTTTGAGTTAAATACTTTTACAATGTGCAGGTTAGGGTTGCTGCCAATAACGCCGCGAACGCCCAGACCGTTATCTAATGCCGCAATAGTACCAGCAACGTGTGTACCGTGAGGCCCACCATTATCATGCCAGTTACCTGTGCCGCTATCGTTAGTACCGTTTATGGTGCCGCCTCGTGTGCCCATGTCTTCGTGCGGCAGTTCTAAACCTGAATCGATAACACAAACTTTCTTACCACCGGCAGATGCTGCGGCAACGCTGTCATCAACTAAATCAGCCTGAACCTGGCCGATACCGTAAGGTACGTCCTGAGCCATGAAACGACGCTTATGGTCAACTTCAACGTATTCAATGTTAGGGTTTTTCTCAAGGCGCTTTTTCTGTTTCTCGGTAAGTTCAGCAGCAACTGCCATGTTATGGCGCATGCTAAGCTTTACTTTACCGCCGGTCTTTTTGACCATATTGTTTGCGCGAGATATCGCAAGTTCAGAACGACCACGGTTCCCCATTTTCTGTACGGCGTTACCATTATTTTTAAATTTAATAATGTACCGTTGTGGAGCGGCGCTTTCGATTTGCTTCTGGTTGTCAAGTAGTGGCTGAGCTTGAGAATGCTCAGGTGGTTTTGCAAAAGCAGATGAAACCGACACTGCCAATGCAGACAGCGTAAGAACACTTAGTTTTTTCATAACGTAATATTCTCTTTTTGTTTTTATGTGGACTGCAACGAGTCCTTCAAAGAAGGCAGCAGAGGATACGTCGTTTGGCTGCACGAAAATGACGTCGTTTGACATCATTTGTTGCATTTAATAACAAAAAATAAACGATTTAAAGAGTGAGAATGTAAAGATTGTTTAAAGATTTTACAAAATATCAACATATGTAGCGCTATAACTTAGGCTTGATATGGCTATTGAAATATTTGCAGGTTTCGGTGTTTTTCTTTCTATAAATGGGTGAAGACGTGATCACCCCCGCCTGTTTGAGTTATAATTCGCACAAATTTCAGCCGCGAAGAGAGAGTTATGGCTAGAAACAAGAAAGAATCCATTGTTTTAGAGACGCCTACGGGCTCTGATCATGTGCTGCTGCATTCTTGCTGCGCACCTTGTTCAGGTGAAGTAATGGAGCGTATGGCTGAAGCCGGCATTAAGTTTACGATTTTCTTCTACAACCCAAATATTCATCCGGAAAAGGAGTATTTGCTGCGTAAAGAAGAGAATATCCGCTTTGCCGAAAAGCTGGGTGTGGACTTTATTGACTGCGATTACGACTCAAAAAACTGGTTTGAGCGCGTGAAAGGGTTGGAGTGGGAACCTGAACGCGGTAAACGTTGTACCGAGTGTTTCGATATGCGCTTTGAACGTACTGCGTTGTATGCCCATGAAAATGGCTTCGATACCATTACCAGCTGCCTGGGTATTTCACGCTGGAAGAATATGGAACAGATAAATGATTGCGGTGAACGCGCGGTTGCACCTTATCCGGGCTTACATTACTGGACCTTCAACTGGCGTAAAAAAGGCGGTTCTGCCCGTATGGTGGAAATTGCCAAGCGTGAGCGTTTTTACCAGCAGGAATATTGTGGTTGTGTTTATTCATTGCGCGACACCAACCGCTGGCGCCTGCAAAATGGCCGCGACCGTATTCAAATTGGTGTTGAATACTACACGCCAGAATAAACTCCCCCATAAAAAAGCCCCGAACACTGGGAAGAAAGGCGTCCGGGGCTACACGTGAAACTTACTAAGCCTTAAAAGTTATAACGGAAGTTCGCCATAACCGTGCGTTGCTGGCCGTAGAAACAGTCACCGCGCGCGCCACACGAGGTAATGACAGTTCGGTCTGTCAGGTTGTCGACATCGAGGCTCAGGCTATAGCTATCCCAGTCATAACCAATCATAGCGTCAAACACGGTGTAGCTTGGTGTTTCTGAGTACAGCGGGTTACCGTTATAGACCACGTTCCCGTCAGAGGTGTTCCCTACATAGCGAACGCCTGCGCCAACTTTAAAGCCATTCCAGCTTTCAGGACGGTAAGTTCCCCATACTGATGCTTGATGATCAGGGGTGGCAGACAAAGGTTTTCCGACTTCAGAAAGAACGTTACTTTCACTAATGGCGGCATCGGTATATGCGTAACTGGCGTAGACATCTAAGTAATCCCAGGCTAGCTGCGCTTCAAATTCAACGCCTTCAATCTCTACTTCGCCTATTTGTACCTGGCCGTCCGGGTTTGGTGCATTAGCATCGTTCACCGGGGTTGTCCGGTTTTCTTCAGTAATTTTATAAGCAGCAATGGTTAACAGGTGCTCTGTACCTTGAGGTTGATACTTAATACCGGCTTCCCACTGTTTGCCTTCTAATGGTACATAAGGGTTTTCGTACGCATCCCGGCCAATAAGTGGCGAGAAAGATTCGCTGTAACTCAGGTAGGGTGATAAGCCTCCGTCCATAAGGTACATAAAGCCCAGGCGGCCGGTTGTCGCATACTGATCGGTAGCGCTTCCGTCTTCAGGGTTATTTGTTGCACGGTCGCGACGTAAAGCGGCTGAAATTAGCCATTTTTCGTCTATACGCATGTTGTCCTGCACATACACACCCGTTTGCTGGCTGGTTAAAGAGGCATAGTCAACAACATCGGATTCGGTCGGTAAGCCTGTTGCCTGGCCGTAAACTGGCGCATACAAATCTAGCGGGTTCATGGCGCCGTAAGCGTAGTCGTTATCGGTATTGGAGTCTTGAAAGTCCAGGCCAAAAACTAAGTCGTGCTCAACCGCGCCAGTGATAACAGAGCCATGCAGTTGCAGATCGCTCGTCCAGGTTCTTGCATCGGCACGAGACAAGTAAGAAACGCGGTTAACCGTACGGTTATCGTCTGCAAAAACCGGAGGCCAACCATACATGGTGTTGTAATCGGCGTGACTGTCGTTGTATCTGCTTGCTAAACGCAGACTCCAGTCCAGGTTAATGTCGTGCTCAATAATTGCTGTTAACGCGTCCTGCTCAGTATCGTATTTATCGAAACCCGGCTCCGACACAAAGGTAGAGCTGTCAATTTGACCAAACTCATTTGGGAACAGGGTGCCCTGCCACGGAAAAAACTGCGTGCTGGAACCCGATTCATTGCGCTGAATATTACCAATAAGAGTAATTTTTGTGTCTTCAGAAGCGTGCCAGCTTAAGGAAGGGTTGAGTAGCAGACTGTTGTCGGGCACAAAGTTGGTTTGGGTGTCGCTGTTGCGGTATAAGCCAACGAAGCGGCCTGTTAACGACGCGTCATCGTTTAAGGCGCCGGTAATGTCACCAGCCACTTGCTTGCGTGAATAGTTGCCTAGCTGTGCCCAGAACTCACCTTCTGTTTCTGCCTGAGGGCGCTTGCTGACTAAATTGATGATACCGCCGGTAGAGCCTTGTCCGTATAAAACCGAGCTTGGTCCTTTCAATATTTCAATTTGACCTAACGAGTAGGGGTTAATACGCACGTTGTTGTAGTAGCCGAATAACGATTTAAGGCCATCTAAATACTGTACTGGCGAGACGCCACGAATTTGTGCCCAGTCGCCGCGGGTATCCACGCCGTAAGGTCCATTGTATAAACCCGCTACATAACCAATGGCGTCTTGCACTGTTACAGCACCTAAGTCTTCAATACGGGTTTCGGTCAGAACTGAAACCGATAAAGGTGTTTCAATAATGGGGGGTATCAGATTTAGCGCCGGTAGCGCTAACGTAAGAGATAAGTCCGCGCGAACTGACTTTGATGGTCTCCATCATCTCTTCCTGAGTCTTTTCAGGGCTTTCTTCTTGTGCGTGAACGCTGGTGGCGGTTAAGGCGGCCAGGATGCTGGCCGCTATTGCTGTCTTTTGGATTTTCATTATTCCCCTCAAAATTACGTGGTGTCTAAATTGAGGTGGATCGTAAATGAAAATGATTCGTGTTTAAAGTTTTATTTCAACCAATTGTCCGGAAGTTGCCATGAGGCCTTATGCACGTTGCCGTCCCAGGTTTGCAATGTCACCCAAACGCGGTGTTCAGGTTGATATTGTTGTGGCGCAATAGCGTGCACATGTTGCAGTAATTCACTGCCATGCAGAATGCCGACGTCATCTTTTTGTAAGGCTTCCAGGGCTACGGGTTCTTCGCCGATATTGACGTAACCCTGGCGTATATCGCCGACTTCACCGTCATTTACATAGGCCGCAAAGTCTTTTACCCAGTCCTCGTGGTGGGCGTATGGAGCTTCGTCATTGAGTGGTTGTATCGCTATTTCAAACGGCCCTGCAGACTTCTCTTCCCAAACGTCCGGAAACACAGGCGGCTGCAACTGCTCGTACAAAAAGTAGATAGGCAAAATAAGTATCAAGCCGCTGAGCTTAAATTTATTCCGGTTCCAGAATGTATTTTTACGGCGTGCCATTATTGAGCTCCCTCGCTTTGCAGTTGTTCATTCGCTGTCGCTCGTCTTTCTTTGGCCGCTTTAACCGTGCGCGAGCCCCAAATCAAAAATCCGGTGATGGACATAGCGGATAAAATGAGCCCGAAAATAAACCAAATGGCTTTGGTCCAAATACCACCGATGTTGCCATAGTGAAGAGGGTCAACAATGTGCTGAATGGTTTGTAATGCACCCATTGTTTCGGGCGTTGTTTCGCTGGCTATTTCGCCGGTCCATGGATTTATATTGATGCGGTAGGAATAGTCGTCGAAAAATATTGTGTCGCCGCCTCCCGTAATTTTGTACATGTCGCGGTTGTGCTCGGGCATCATTATGTAGCTGGGGCGGAACTCAGGGAAGCGTGCTTCGGTTGTTTTCATGGCGTCGGCAAACGTCACTGGCGGCTCGGCTTTCTCGCCAAGTGGTATGTCAGAAACCTCCACTAATGGCGGGTGCGCTTCAATATCTATGTCGGCGTGCCACATAACCTGTTGGGTGAAGTACCAGAGTCCGGTAAGGCTCATCACAATAAGAAACCAGATTGACCACACACCGCCGTGTTTGTGTAAGTCGGTTAACAGGGTTTTCTTGCCCTGTTTGGCGCGGATTTTAGGTTGGGTGTAGGCGCGCCAAAAACGTTTATAAATAACCAGGCCAGTGACCAGGGCGCCAATCATAACGAACGACATTGCCGAAACCAGGTAATAACCCACGCTGTAGCTGCTCTGCCAGGGAAACAGCAACCAGCCGTGCAGCGAGCGCATAAAGTTAATAAAGGTAATGCCCTGGTTCACTTCCTGAATCTCGCCAGTGTATTGGTTCACATAGGCAATACCAGAGGGAATGGTCTCTGTTGAAAAAATAACGGCATTTATGAGGTAGGGCTCAAAGGTCATTACCGTTGTGATGTTGGCTGACGGATATGTGTTTTGTACCGCGGCAACCAACTCAGAAATAGGCTTTGCCGGTAAGTCCCCCGGGTTAATTGCTCGTGCATTTTCATTAAACAGCCAGGTTAATTCGTGACTAAATACTGCAATGGTTCCGGTTATGCATATAAAGCAAAACAGGATCCATATAGGTAATGAGCACCATCCGTGCAATTTGAACCATTGTCGTTGCGTCATTTCTTCTGCTCTCTTAAAAAACTTTTCGCAAATGATATTGCTAATGGGAACGATTATCAAATACAATTGCAAAAAGTAATAGTTCTCATTTATAAATTTAGGGCGGAATTATAATGAATCAGTTTGTGAAAAGTGCTGTAGCGGTCGCAATTACCTCAATTATGTTGTCATCTGCTGCTATTGCCCAGGGAAGTAACGAAAAAAATAGTGAAAAGTCAGAAAGCCAACAGAAAGAAAAGATTTTTGAACACATTAAAGTGACCGGAAGCCCGCTTGACCGTGCGACAACGGCAACAGGGCTACCGTTAACTCTACGCCAGACACCTCAGTCTATTTCGGTGATTGATCGCGATTTTATTGATGGTTTTGCATTAGATACCGTCGCGGACGTTATGCAGTTTGCACCGGGTATTCAGGCGCAGCAGGCTGAAACGGACCGCTTTTTCTTCCGCTCTCGCGGGCGTGACGTAACTAACTTCCAGTTCGACGGCGTGCCCATTGCCTATAACAGCTTCTTTAGTGAAGCCTTAGCCGACTCGGTGGTTTTTGAACGAGTGGAAATTGTGCGCGGGGCAACTGGCTTGTTAACTGGTGCCGGGGAACCTTCTGCAGCAATTAACCTGATTCGTAAACGCCCTAAGTATGAAGACGGCGGTTATGCGAGCGTTGGGATTGGTTCCTGGAGTAATTATCGCTTCGAGGCTGACCATTCTCAGACAGTGAGCGAAGGCGGCAATGTGAAAGCGCGGGTGGCGATGGCCTATGAAGAAGGCGAAAGCTACGTCGACTTATCTGAAAAAGAAAACTCTCAAATTTACGCGGTAGTAACGGCCGATTTAACGACCCAGACGCGTTTGACGGTAGGTGCAGACTACAGTGAGCGGAACCCCAAAGGCAGTATGTGGGGCGCATTACCACTGTTTTATGACGACGGCACTCAGGCGGATGATCTACCTGTAAGTACGACAACCGCTTCGCCATGGAATAGATGGGACAGGGAAAGCACCAATGTCTTTGCGCAACTAGAGCATGCGTTTGATAACGGCTGGGACCTTCAAATGGATGTCGAGCGCCGCGAAGGCGAGATGGACGGATACCTTTTATACTTTTCTGGCTTCCCCAATAAAGAAACGGGAGAAGGTCTGAGTGCGTCTCCTAATCACTATGTGTCCGACCGGGAGCAAACGTCGTTTCGTGTTTTGGCTTCAGGCCCTTTTGAGTTATTGGGTCGCGAGCACCAATTAACGGCAGGCGCTCTTTATGCTGAGCAGGATGTTAACGCTACGTCTTACGGTATTACCGATACGATTGTTATTCCCAGCCTGTTCGACTGGGGGAATGGTGTTCCGCGTCCCAGTTTTAGCAATAGTCCTGCATACAGTACCTTGGAGTCTCATACTCAGGAAGGTATTTACGCGGCTGCTCAGTTGAGTTTAACGGACGAATTTACCGCAATAATTGGTAACCGTTTAACTAACTACGATTCATTGTCTGAGTCACCCTGGGCAACCAGCGACTACGAGAACTCAAGCGTCAATACGCCTTATCTCGGTCTTGTTTACGACATTACCGACATTATTTCGACTTACGCCAGCTACACTGAAATTTTCCAGCCCCAGAATGCATTTAACGCTGATGGTGAGTTAATTGGCCCGGTTGAAGGCTCGAATGCCGAAGTTGGTATTAAAGGTGACTTCTTTAACGAAGCCCTCTCTGCCAGCTTTGCTATTTATAAAGTTAAGGAAGATAACTTAGCAATCAATGACCCCGATAATACCGACCCGCTGCCAGGCACGACCATTTTCCCTTCTATTGGAGTGGACGGCGCAGAAAGCGAAGGTTATGAGCTGGAGCTTAACGGTAAGCCAATGGATACTGTGAATATTTTCTTCAGTTATACGCATAACGAATCGACTGACCGCGACGGTTCAGACTATGCGCCGTACTTGCCGGAAGACATGATGAAAGCCAGTGTGCTGTACACGGCTACTGATGCTTTAAAGTTTGGTGTTAATGCAAATTGGCAAAGCGATGTCTCGAACCCGGGTATTGGGCCTAATGGTGAAACCTTTAATCAGGACAGCTATACGGTAGTAAACGCTATGGCTAACTATCAGTTAGGTAAAAACCTGGATTTAAGCCTGAACGTGAACAATCTGTTCGATGAGAAATACTACTCGAGTATCGATTTTTATAATCAAGGGTTCTTCGGCGCAGAGCGTAACTTTGAGTTGAGTCTTAAGTACGCCTGGTAACTTAACTGGGTAATCACAGAAAGGGCAGTGCAACAACACTGCCCTTTTCTTTTGCTTGTTGCTAAGTCCTTCGCAACTTGCTATAACTGCGCGCAAATTCTGCAATACCTATAAATTCAATGAGTCAGTCGTCCGATACCGTTGTTATGGTGCGCCCGCACCACTTTGCTTCTAACCCTGAAACGATGGGGGATAATGCTTTTCAGTCGATAGCGCAGAGGGGCGTCAATGTTGCTCAGGCCGCTTACGATGAAGTGACTAATGCCGTAGCGAAGTTGCAGAGTAAAGGCGTTAAAGTGCATCTGTTTGAAGATACCGGCACAGAAACACCCGATTCTGTTTTCCCGAATAACTGGTTCAGCACGCATCGCACCGGAGGGCTGGTGCTTTACCCTATGTATTGCAATAACCGCCGTAAGGAACGTCGAGCCGGTATTATTGAGTTTCTGCAGGCAACCTATGGGTATGGTAAAACGCTGGACCTGAGCGCGTTAGAACACAGTGAGACTTTCCTGGAAGGTACAGGCTCGGTGGTTTTCGATCACGAAAATCAATTGGCCTATGGAGCCCGGTCAAAACGCATGGACGAAAACGCGTTGAAGCAGTTGTGTAAAGAGTTGGGTTATCAGCCCATTGCTTTTGATGCTACCAGCAGTGACGGGAAACCGGTGTATCATACTAATGTGCTGATGGCGGTTGGAAGCCACTTCGTTATGGCGTCTGTGGATATGATCCGCAATAAGGAAGAACAACAGACTTTTGTTCGTTCAGTGAAGAACTCGGGTAAAGACTTAGTGTCATTAACAGAACAGCAGATAAGCAAGTTTGCAGGGAACATGCTGGAACTGGAGGTCAATGGCCACAAAATTCTGGCTATGTCTGAAACTGCTTATCGTTCATTGACCACAGAACAAATGCGGCGACTGGAGCAGTGGGTTGAGCTACTACCTATAGCGGTTCCGACCATAGAACTGGGCGGCGGGTCGGTTCGTTGCATGCTGGCGCAGGTGTTTAGGAAGGCATAAAGAATTATAAAAGCGGTTTATAAAATAAATGGAAACTATTATTTGACATTATATAGAATGTGCGTAGAGTGGCCGGCGTTGGATAAGAAACAGTTAGTTAAACACTCCTATACGTCGCTTTATTAAGTAGTAATATCTTCGTCCTGTAGTTTTAAGCTTCATTTTTTACCCCGCACGATTGTCGCAACTGGGATCTCCCGGGGCGATTACTTATTTTTTTAAATTTCAGGATATTTATTATGTCTAATTCAGTAAACGGTGTTGTTAAGTGGTTTAACGAAGCTAAAGGTTTTGGTTTTATCGAGCAGCAAGGTGGCGCAGACGTATTTGCTCACTTTAGCGCAATTGTTGGCGATGGTTTTAAAACGCTGACCGAAGGTCAAAACGTTTCTTTCTCAATTACTCAGGGTCCTAAAGGTCCTCAGGCTGAGAACATTCAAGCGGCGTAACCCGCATGAATTGAGCTTTTAACAAAGCCAGAATTATGAAAAGCAGCTTACGGGCTGCTTTTTTTGTGTCTGAATTTTGACACTGTTATTTTGTAACATTACTTGTCTAATTATTGACAAGTTTCGGTAAGACTATGACTATAGCTTTTATTAGAGGTTATTGTTCCCTCCCTAACAATTGACAGAAGAGACACTATGAAAAAGTTATTGATTGCTTTGTCTGTAGTCAGCTGTTTTGCGGCAGCCGACGAAGGTATGTGGATGCCCAAACAGTTACCGGAAATTGCCGATAAGCTGAAGGCGGCAGGTCTGACTATTGACCCTAATGATATTTCTAAATTAACCGAGTTCCCCGCTGCTGCTATTGTCAGCCTGGGCGGTTGTTCGGCCTCGTTTGTGTCACCAGACGGGTTAGTAGCAACGAACCATCATTGCGCCTACAACAGTATTGCTCATAACTCGACGCCAGAGAACGATTTGCTCGCTAATGGCTTTTTAGCCAAGGATTTAGATGCAGAAGTACCGGCAGCACCGGGCAGCCGCATTTTTGTGACCAAAGCGGTCGATGAAGTTACTAATAAGGTGATTGATGCCAAGGTAACCGAGTTAACGGGCAAAGCGCGTCTGGACGCAATAGAAGATAACCAGAAAGCTTTGGTGGCTGAGTGTGAAGAGGACGAAGGGCATCGTTGCACGGTCGCTGCATACTACGGCAGCCTCGAGTATTATTTAATTAAACAGCTGGAAATTAAAGATGTTCGGTTAGTCCACGCTCCTGCTTCTGGTGTGGGTAAATTTGGCGGCGATACCGATAACTGGATGTGGCCACGCCACACTGGCGACTATAGCTTTTTACGCGCCTATGTTAGCCCGGAAGGTGAGTCAGCGGATTACAGCGAAGACAACGTACCTTATAAACCTGACTACCATTTAACGATTGCCAGTGAAGGCCTGGAAGAGGGCGATTTTGTCATGGCTTTGGGTTATCCGGGTCGTACTAATCGTCATCGCCTGCCGTCTGAAGTAAAAGAAACCTTCGAGTGGAGCTACCCTAAAACCGTTGAGCAGTTTCAGGATTCACTGGACATTATTGCCAGGGAAACTGCCGACGATAAAGATGCGGAGCTCAAATACGCAAGCCGAGTTGCTGGCCTGAACAACTACTTGAAAAATCGTCAGGGTATGCTGGACAGTTTTGCGAACAGCAATTTATTAGAGCGTAAGCAACAAGAGCATAAAGAGTTGACCGCCTGGGTTAACAGCGACCGCACGAAAAAAGCTTTGTATGCTGATGGGCTTAATACCATTGATACCTTGCTGCAGCAGCGCCATGAGAAAAGTCGCGCTGATTATCTGCTGAATAATGCGACGCCCCGATTGCTTTCAGTGGCTCGTGCTGTTCACCGCCTGGCTCAGGAAGGCACCAAACCTGATGCAGAGCGTAAAGCGGGTTATCAGGAGCGTGATGTTCCGCGCTTCCAGTCATACCTAGCCGGTATGGACCGTAACTTCGACGCTAAAGTTGAGAAGGCGTTAGACCTGCACAACCTGAGTAACTATATGGCGCAGCCTCAGTCAGAGCGTGATGCGGCTTTCGATAAAGCTATGGGTCTGCGTGATGGTATGAGCAAAGATGAACTAAGCGCTTTAATTGACCGTTGGTATGAAAGCACTAGCTTACTTGACCGGAATAACCGTATGGCGTTGTTGGAGTTTGGCCCGGAGCAGTTTGAGCAAAGCGAAGATCCGTTCGTCAAAGCCGCTGTCGCACTTTATCCTTCCGATTTAGAAGATGAGAAAAAGAGCGAAGAGCTTTCCGGTAAAATTCAGCAAGCCTACGCTGACTACATGCGCGCAAAAATTGCCTTTATGCAAAGTAAAGGAGAGGCGGTATACCCTGATGCGAACAGCACGCTAAGAATTACTTACGGTAACGTTGCAGGGCGCGACCATGGTACCGAAGACGGTAATGCCTGGGCACCTTTTACCACTTTGCGAGGTGTAACAGAAAAAGCTACGGGTGAAGGGGAGTTTGATGCGCCGCAAGAACAACTGAAGGCGATTGAAGCAGGTGACTTCGGTCCTTATGAAAAAGCGGATTTAAATTCTGTACCTGTGAACTACCTTGCCACTTTGGATATTACCGGTGGTAATTCAGGTTCTGCGGTTTTAAACCATAAAGGCGAGTTTGTCGGTCTTGCTTTCGACGGCACGCTGGATTCCATTATTTCCGATTGGGATTTCAACCTGGAGAACACCCGGTCTATTCAGGTGGATACCCGCTACATGCTGTGGCAGATGGAATACGTTGACCATGCGGATAACCTTCTGAAAGAGTTAGGCGTTAAAACGACTCGTCAGCGTTAAGTACTTAATCGTGCTAAATTAAAGAAGCAGTCCACAGGGCTGCTTTTTTGTATCTGAACTTTATTGGCAAACCGCGTAGAATGGCGACAGAACAAGCGAACCGGAACTCAATGTGACTCAGCCGTTAACCGATTTTATCTGCCCACTTGATGGCAAGCCGTTGCACTTAAATGAGCGAAGCTGGCGCTGTGATAATAACCACAGCTATGATGTGGCGAAACAGGGCTACGTGAATTTACTGCCAGTGCAGAATAAGCGTTCGAAAGACCCCGGCGACAGCAAAGCTATGGTGCAGGCACGGAGGGAGTTTCTGGAGCAGCGGTATTATGAACCGCTAGCGCAAGCTCTGGCTGATACTGTGTTAGCGCAGGGCGATCAGGCGTTGCTCGATGCCGGTTGCGGCGAAGGCTACTACCTACGCTACTTGGTTGAGCAGGGCGAACAAAAGGGTACCGATTTAAGCGTGGCCGCTCTGGATATTTCAAAATGGGCAGTGCAGGCTGCGGCAAAACGCGATAAACGCCTGAGCTGGATAGTCGCTTCCAATAACTCTATTCCACTGGACGATAACAGTGTCGATACCATTTTGTGCTTGTTTGGCTTTCCTGTTGAAGCTGAATTTAAGCGGGTTTTAAAACCCGGAGGCCGGTTGATTATGGTGGACCCTGCCGGTGGTCATTTAAAAGAGCTGAAAGCCATTATTTATTCTGAGCAGAAATTTAAAAATGAGACGCTGCCGATAACCGATTCCGCTTTTGAACTGGCTTCTGAACAACGTGTGACCTTTCAGTTTGAACTGAATAATAACGATGTTGTTAGAAACCTCCTTACGATGACACCACACCTCTACCGAAGCAGCGCTGAAGGCCGTGAGCGCGCTGAAGCTCTCAGTTCGTTGCAGCTGACAGCCGATGTATGGGTGCGGGTTTTTGGGTTAAGTACCTAACGCATGCGCGCTGTTGTTCATTCCACAATAACGTCAATATCCAAGGCGGACTGGAACTGGTTGTTCAGCAGTAACTACCCGTTCATTCAGTATGATTTCCTGCTGGCGCTTGAACAGGGCGGTAGTCTTGGGCCGCAGCGTGGCTGGTTGCCGCAATACGTTACGGTACATGACGACCGTAATACGCTCATTGCCATTATGCCCTGGTTTAAAAAGACCCATTCTTATGGCGAGTATTTGTTTGATTGGGCGTTCGCTGAAGCCTACGAGCGTTATGGTTTTCAGTACTACCCCAAACTTATCAATGCTATACCTTTTACCCCGTGTCAGGGGGCTCGCCTGGCTACTGCCAAGGGTGTTAATGCCGCTGATGTTCTAACCGTTATTGAATCGGCGCTGATGCAGGAGCATGACGTCAGCAATCTGCAATGTCTGTACGTTGAACCGAATGTAAGCGAGGCACTGACAGAAGAAGGTTGGTGGCATCGCTTTGATATTCAGTTCCTCTGGCAGAACCGAAATTATAGCTCCTTTGACGACTTTCTCGCGGCTTTGGTGTCACGCAAGCGCAAGTCTATACGCAAAGAGCGCCAAAAGGTGACCGCGCAAGGTGTTGAAATGAAAACCTTGCAAGGGACTGAACTGACCGACGATTTTTGGCATCAATTCATTGTGTTCTACCAGCGCACCTACTTAAAGCGCTCAGGTCATGGCGGTTATTTAACCCCGGCTACCTTCAAGCTCTGGGGTGAACATTTAGCTGACCATATTGTGGTTTTCGCAGCTTACAGAAACGACGAAATGTTGGCGGCGTCGTTGTGTTTTAAAAGTGAGAACACGCTTTACGGGCGCTACTGGGGCTGTCAGGAAGAGCTTGAGTTTCTGCATTTTGAAGCCTGTTATTATCAGGGCATTGAGTACTGCATAAACCAGGGCTTAAGTTACTTTGACGCAGGAGCGCAGGGTGAGCATAAGCTGCATCGAGGCTTTGAGCCCGTGTTGCGGCAAGGGTTTTACCGTTTTAACTCTTCGCCTCTTAACGACGCTATTGAGCAGTATTGTCGGGATGAAAGCACCGCTTTACGCGAACACCTGAAAACACTGCAAACCTATTTGCCTTATAAAAAAACGGATTAGTAAAGCGGCCATATTAAGAGAATCATCACCAACGCGACCCCGGAAACCAGCAACGAAAGGGGCAGTCCGAGTTTCCAGTAGTCACTGAAACTGTAACCCCCCGGCCCCATTACCAGAATATTCGACTGGTGGCCTATTGGCGTCAGGAATGGAACGGCTGCGCCAATAGCAACGGCCATTAAAAACGGATCCATGCTGGCGCCAAAACTACTGGCCATGCTGATACCAATAGGCGCCATAAGCACAGCCGCGGCGGCGTTGTTGACAATATTTGACAGCAACATCGTAACAACCAGTAGCAAACCGACGGCCACAAATTCTGGTGAACCCTGGCTGATATAAAGTACGGCATTGGCTATGGTGTCTGCTGCGCCACTGCGTTCCAGCGCAGACCCCAGCGGTATGGTTGCGCCTAACAATACGATGATAGGCCAGTCTATAGAATGATAGAGCTCTCGCAGTGGTAGAATATTGGTTATCACCATAAGGCCTGCGGCCAGTGAGAAAGCTACAGGAACCGATAGAAAACCAAATGCCGCTAACAGAATAGTTCCAGCAAAAATACCCAGAGGTAACATTAACCGTTTTGATGAACCAATTCGCAAGCTGCGTTGTGCCAACGGAAAGCAACCAAAGCGCTGAAATACGTCATCGAGGATCTCAGCGTCTCCCTGCAGTAATAAAACGTCGCCGGGCTTAAAGCGAATATTGGCTAGTGCGGTGCCCAGCTTCTGACCTTCGCGGGCGACGCCAAGCACGTTGATGCCGTAGCGGCTGCGCAGTTTTGTATCGGCAGCAGAGCGTCCTATAAGACGTGAATCATGCCCTACAATGCCTTCAATTACGGTAATATCATCAGATTTTAAGAAGCGGTCATCAATTTCTTCTTCTGCATTTAGCTCAAGCCCGGTGCCGTCTATAACTTGCTGGATAGTTTCCGCGTTGGCTTCAACTATTAGTACGTCTTCAGACTTTAACCGCAGGTAACGAGCTGGCGCCGACCAGCGCTTATCACCGCGTTGCAGCGCAACAATAACAAAGTCGTCTTCTGTACGGTTTTCAAGTTCGTACAGGGTTTCGCCCACAAAGTTGGACCCTTCGGGCACGTAAAGTTCGGTCAAATAGCTGCTGACATCGTAAAGCGATTCTGACTTTGACTTGCCTGCCTTTTCCGGTACCAGCCAATGACTGAGCAACCACATGAAAAGCAAACCGGCTATGGCAATACTGAGGCCAACGGGCGTAAATTCGAAGATGCCAAAGGTTTCACCCATTGCCTCTCTGCGTATGTCGGCAATGATAATATTTGGCGGTGTACCCACCATAGTAATGGTGCCACCCAGTAAGGAGCCAAAAGCCATCGGCATAAGCAGTTTGGACGGGTTATTGCCGCTGCTGCGGGCTAACTGAAGTGCGACCGGAATCATTATAGCCATGGTACCGGTGTTACTGATAAACGCAGAGCAGACTGTTGTGACCGAGGTCAGCGCTATCATTTGTACCCAGCGTTTATCGCCAATATTTTTCATGGCAGAGGCAAGGGCATCGACTACGCCGGAACGCCACAGTGCCTGGCTTATTATTAGTACGGCAGCTACGGTAATCACAGCGGCGTTACCAAAACCACTGAATACTTCTGCCGTTGGCACCAAACCAAGAATAGCCGCGGACAATAACGCCATCATGGCAACCAGGTCATAACGCCATTTGTCTACGACGAAGAGTACCAGCATAGCCACTAATATGATTCCGATAAGCCATTGGTCCAGCATGTAAGACGCACCGTTTAGTGTTTAAAGGTTGAAGATTGCACAGTGTTGGGTTTGACGCAATAGCGTCTATACTTACCTACGAATCCATTTCGGGAGGCCATAACGATGAAGTACCTAAGTTTAACGAGTGCGGTGATCATTGGCCTGGCGGGAATAAGCAGTACGCCGGCAAAGAGTGATGATCACAAAGACAGCAGGCTGGCGAATGTTGAAATTCAGGAGTGGCAGGTGCCATGGGAAGATTCTCGTCCCCGTGACCCCTGGGTACACGAGGGTACGGTCTGGTTTGTGGGTCAGGGCAGTCATTATGCCGCCACCTTTAACCCGCAAACCGAAGAGTTCAAACGCTACGACCTGCCCGACGGTGCCGGTCCGCACACGGTAATTGTGGATGACCGCGGTGCCTGGTACGCCGGTAATCTTATGAATCATATTGGGTTAATTGACCCTGCAACGGGCGACATCAAGAAATTTGAGCTGCCGGGCGACGGCTCTCGAGACAGTCATACCATGGACTTTACCTCCAACGATGACATTTGGTTTACGGTACAAGGTGGTAATCAAATTGGTTTTCTGGAAACGGGTGATGGCGAAATTATGCTGTGGGACGTTCCTACGGACTCGGCCAGACCCTATGGTTTAATTGTCGAAAATGATAAACCCTGGGCAACGCTTTTTGGTACCAATAAACTGGCGACCGTAGAAAAGGGTAAGCTTCAGGAAATTGAACTGGATAGAAAAGATAACCGACCCCGTCGGTTAGGTATGACTGACGATGGTACTATCTGGTATGTCGACTACAACAAAGGGTATGTTGGCAGTTATGACCCGGTCAGCGGCGAGAATAAAGACTGGCGGGCACCCGCTGAAGAAAATTCACGCCCATACGGTATGGCGGTAGATAAACGTAACGATGTCTGGTTTGTGGAAACGGGCGTTCAGCCGAACCGGCTGGTGGGTTTTGATACCGAAACTCACGAGTTTTCTGAGCCAATCGAACTGGAAAGTGGCGGCGGTACCGTTCGTCATATGTTCTATGATGAAAGTACCGACTCCATTTGGTTCGGTACCGACGCCAATACGTTGGGCGTGGTTCGTCTAGAGGAACCACCCGTTGTAACAGCCGATTAATTACATCGGCAATACTTCTAGTACCGCAACATAGGAGCCCTGGCGTTTACTTGCCGGGGCTTTTCCATTGTTGTCAGTGTACTCGGCTTCTAACCAGTACATGCCAGGCTCATCCAGAGTAAAAGTCACTTCACCTTTTTTGTTTGTTTTCAGTTTGGTAGGTTGTGACTGATCGCGGTAGCGCTCCCCGTCTTTTACCAGAACAATTTCAGTACCCGCAGCTGCTGTGCCATCGATGTTGAACTTAAAGGTAATATTTTCGCCGGTGTATAAGTCATTTGGGTGAGTGACAGGTTCCAGTTCCAGACCTTTGCCTGTCGGGCCCAGCGTATCGTACGTTGGTGCACCTGAAGTGACAAAAGTCTCTACGCGATGTGAACGTTCACTAACTTCCAGATCTTTAGCGTCCTGAGGGACTTCCTTATAGAAGTCGTCATTGGTTTTTTGCGAGCCACGTGGTGGCCAGTACTGGCGTTCACCTTCGGCGTCTACCCAACGTGCTGATAAGCCTGAGCTGGCTGAGTAAACGGTATATGTGCCTTCTTTTTCCAGCTCCACATCGAATACAGAGCGAAGCTTGCCTTTGTGCCCATTTTCTAAAGTCACGGCTGCACCATCGGGTGCCATGGCTTTTACACGGTCCAGTCCCAGCGGGTAGTGGTCCGGATAGAAAATGCCGTTAGCAATAGCGGCGTCAAAAGTAATCCATTCCGAGTCGCCGGATACAATGGTTGCGCTCGGCTTTATCCAGACACGGTGGGCTTCACTGCTGGCGCTGGCGAATAGGGTCAGAACAGCCAGGCTGGTGGTCAGTACAGAAGATAATTTCATGGTTAAGGCTCCAGTTTTAAGGACACACGACCAAGCTCATGCTTGCCGGTGTCTGAGATGGATATTGGGTTTTCAATCGGTAAAGACAATGGCAGGCGTAACATTTCACGGCCTCCAAGCTCGCGTGCGGCTTCGATGTATAAGTAATACTGGCCAGCTTCAAGCTCCGGTAATTGAGTCAGTAAAGGTGTTAAGTCCACACGGTTCGTGCCCGGGCGACGCGTTGCACCCGACACGCCATCAATAGGCATGTCGGCCATGCGACCACTGCGTCGCCACCATTGGCGCATGTCTTTCAGCCACTTTTCACCTTCGTTGTCTTTCAGGTTTACGTCATACCAGACGGCAATGTCGACGACTCGTTGATGACGTTCGTTAGCGAGCCATACCGCCAGGTAGGGAGCGTGGTATTCGGCGACCGATAAGCGAGGAATTTCCACTGTGAGTTCATTTTCAGCAGCATGTGCTGAACCCATAATGGCGAATAAGGGAATGATGAATCCGGCCAGAACTAAAGGCCAGGTGGACTTTCGCCCTTTGCTGTATTTTTTCAAGAGTAATAACCCCGTAACAGTGAACAGAATGCTGGCAATGGCAAAAACATCAATAAAGAGGCTCCAGAAAAGCCCGGTATTACGCGCTTTGTGGAGATCATTGAAGTAGGCAATCCAGCCGCGATCGGTGGTTTCTGAATAAAAGGCACCGCTGGCTAAATCGACGCTGAACCAGCTGTCCCCGCCAGGTCGGGGCATGGCGACGTACAATTCGTAGTCATTCCATTCTATTTCGGCATTTGAACTGATGCTGTTTTGCGTCTTATTTTCGTACCAGCGGTGAAAAAAAGTTGGCAGAACGTCATTCCCTGACGCATTCACCAACCGGGCCAATTCCGTTTGTGGGAGAGAACTTTCATGGCTTTCGACACTGGGTGCAGACTCTATCCAGCCAGCATGGTTAAGCGTAATGCCGGTCACTGAAAACAACAGCATGCCAATGAGGCAAACGGCAGAACTTATCCAATGCCAGTCTTTTAATGACCATCCTTTGCGTCTACCCGAGCGTCGAGCCATGACTTTTTAATCCTTTACAAACATCAGTGAATGTATCTTATATAAAAACTATTCTCATTTGCAATACTTAATGATAAAAATTCTCATTTAGATTTAATGTCGTTATGTTATGATGCGCACAAAATCGCCAATGAGGAATAGTTATGAGAAGTATCATTGCGGAGAAAGTGACTCAGGTACGCCACTGGAACGATACCTTATTCAGCTTCAGAACCACCCGTCAGCCAAGTTTCACCTTTGAAAACGGCCAGTTTGTGATGATGGGTCTGCAACTGGAAGAGAAGCCTTTGCTCAGGGCCTACAGTATTGCCAGCGCTAACCATGAAGAAGAGCTGGAGTTTTTCAGTATTAAAGTGCCTGATGGCGCTCTGACATCGCGGCTGCAGCACATTAAGGTGGGTGATGAAGTGGTGCTATCCACCCGGCCAACGGGAACTTTGGTCCCAGGACACCTGCTACCGGGTAAGAACTTGTATCTGCTCAGTACTGGTACCGGGCTGGCGCCTTTCATGAGCGTTATAAAAGACCCTGATATTTACGAGCAATACGACAAAATTGTGCTGGTGCACGGTGTGCGCTGGGTTTCTGAACTCGCGTACCAAAAGGAAATAGCCGAACACTTGCCCAATAACGAGTACTTTGGTGACTGGGTACGAGAAAAGCTGATCTACTATCCAACCGTAACCCGTGAGCCCTTCCGTGACGAGGCTCATCAACAACGCATTACCGACTTGCTGGAGTCGGGTACTTTAACTAAAACCATTGGTATGCCGGACATTAATCCGGAGCATGACCGCTTTATGTTGTGCGGTAATGACGCTATGCTTCAAGACTTAATGGCAATACTGAATGAGCGCGGCTTTACAAAGGCAACGTCGCGTCGTCAGGGTGACTACGTGATTGAGCAGGCCTTTATTGAAAAATAAAGAGCATTGAGAAGTAAACAGTATTGAGAAATAAGCGAGTGTATGACGCAAGAGCAAGCTAACAAAGCACTGGTGGTTGAAGGCGGCGCTATGCGTGGCATTTTCGCCGCGGGTGTACTGGACGGTTTTCTTGAGGCCGGGCATACAGACTTCGATTTTGCGATTGGCGTGTCGGCAGGTTCAACCAACCTGATTGGCTTTCTTGCCGGCGACCATGGACGTAACCGAAAGATTCTTTTGCAGCATGCGCTGCAGCCCGAGTTTCTTAACTGGCGGCGATTTTTAAAAGGTGGTCACTTTTGCGATGTCAGCTGGCTATGGCATGCTTCCTTTGAGCAAGTGCCGTTGAATACTCAGCATTACCTTGATCAAAACCGGCCTTTATATGTTGTTACCACCAACGTAGATACCGGTTTACCAGTTTACACTCCGGTGACAGCCGATAATTTGCACGAACTTTTTCCGGCGTCCTGTGCTATTCCTCTGGCTTACCGCGACTTCCCCACCGTTGGCGGTGCGGCTATGACAGACGGTGGCCTGGCGGACTCTATTCCGGTGATTAAAGCCTATGAAATGGGTGCCCGCGATATTACGGTTATTTTATCTCAACCACGCGGTTTTCGAAAAAAGATACGACCATTGCCCACCTTTATGAAACGGTTTTTTAAACATTATCCGGCTTTATTTGATGCGGTTGCCAGACGTTCTAAGGTGTATAACGACGCGATTGATTTTATCGATGAGCCACCGGCGGACTGCACGATGACGGTATTGGCACCACCTGCTGACTTTCCGGTAGCGCGTTTTACTCAGGACAAAAAGCTGTTGGAGCAAGGGTATGAAATGGGAAGAGCCGCCGCACTGGCAACAATTACTGCGTGATGTAAGAGCCTGTACTTTATGTGAACCGGAACTTCCTTTAGGCGCCCGGCCGGTCGTTCAGTTAAACCCCAAAGCCCGTATTCTGGTTGCAGGCCAGGCTCCCGGTAAACGTGTACACGCCTCTGGCAAACCCTTTGATGACCCAAGCGGCGACAGGTTGCGACAATGGATGGGCATTGATAAAGAAACTTTCTACGACGCTGAAAAGCTCGCTATTATTCCTATGGGACTTTGCTACCCGGGAACAGGTAAGTCCGGTGACCTGCCACCACGCCCTGAGTGTGCTCCTACCTGGCGGAACAAACTGTTAGAGCAATTACCTAATTTAGAACTGACTCTGGCTATTGGCCAGTATGCTCAGCAATGGCACTTGCAGGAACCAAAGCGCAGTTTGACTGATCGAGTAAAAGACTGGAAAAGTTATTGGCCGGGCTTATTGCCTATGCCGCACCCAAGCCCACGAAATAACTTATGGTTACGTCGGAACCCATGGTTTGAACAAGAAGTCATTCCTGAATTAAAACAGCGGGTTAGAGAACTGCTTTGACTTTTGCAGGGCGACCCTATAATTTTAACGCCTTATAATAAAAAAGTGGGTACGGAAAACCCTTATGACTCCAAGAAAATGGCGAGTCTGGCATCGCTGGTTATCTCTTATTGTCGGCTTACAGCTGGTGGTATGGAGCATTAGTGGCGCCTATATGGTGTATTTTGATCTGAGCTTCATTCACGGTAATCACCTGGTGAAAGAGCTTGAGCAGCCTATGGCTAAAAATACCTTAAACTCCCCAATAAGCTGGGTGTTGGAACAGAACCCAGAAGCCACGTCGGTCCGCTTAATACAGCAATGGATAGATGGTTCTCTGCAACCGGTTTATAGCGTTGAGAACAAAGCTGGCACACAGTTGCTTATGGCTGAGTCTCTTGAGCCGATAGAGCTTGATAGAATGGACATTGGCTATATAGCGCGACAGCATTATTCTGGTGACAAAGACACAAAAGCCCAAGTCAGTTTTATTGAAGACAAAGCTCCGGGTGAGCTGAACCCTGCCTTATTACCTGTTTGGCGAGTGGACTTTAATGATATGGCCGGCGCTACTTTATATTTTTCAGCGGCAACCGGTGAGCTTGTAACCAAGCGTCATGACTTCTGGCGAATGTTCGATTTTTTCTGGATGCTTCATATTATGGACTATCAGGACAGGGTGGACATTGAAACCTGGTGGTTAAAAGCGTTTAGCATAGCAAATGGGTTGTTCCTGATAACAGGTGTTGCCTTGCTTTACTTTCATTATCGTCCGCGCAAAAGAGGACGTAAAAAAAGAAGGCGGTCAGTATGAGGTTTATGCGCAAACTGCACCGCTGGCTAAGCTTAGTTATTTTCATTCAGGTACTTATATGGTTAGTTAGTGGATTCTATTTTAGCTGGCTGGGTCATCAGAAGCTGGCAGCCCACGACTATTTCCAACCCGTTATTGAAGAGGCCGTTGGCCGGGTTTATTACCCGGAGAGTGCCTTAATGGAACGCTTTCATAAGGTTCAAAGCCTGGAAATACGCTCTGTCGCGGGTACCGCTCAGTACGTGGTGACAACAACCAATGGTAAACAGCATTATGTGAATGCACTTACCGGAGACGACTGGAAAACATCGGCTCCTTTGGCAGCTGAGCTCGCCCGTCAAAGCTATAATGGACCAGGCTTTATTGAGCAAGTACAGGCGGTAACCGGAAGCGATGAGATTGTTGGTTGGCAGAGCAAGGGTTTTAGAGTGACCTTTAGCGATGACATCGCAACGCGTGCCTATATAGACGCAGCCTCCGGCGAAGTGGTTGATCACCGCAACAGCCGTTGGTGGTTAAGTGACTGGATGTTCCGTTTACACTTTATGGATTACAGCGGAGAACGGGATTTCAACAGCCTTCTGAACATTGTTGCAGCAACGGCAACGCTCTGGTTTAGCTTATCGGGCCTTATTCTTCTGGGGCAGAGTTTAAAACGGCGGCAGCTTTTTTAAATTAAGCTGCGCTACCACCAACGGCCGGTTTTCTGACAGTAATCTTTATAAGTTTCACCAAAGGTTTCTGTCAGAGCGCGTTCTTCCGGGATAATCTGAAAGCGGTTCATGTAAGCCACATACAAAGCTAAGCCCCATAAAGAAAACACACTACCCAGAAAAACTCCCCAGGCCATTAACAAAAAGAAAAAGCCTAAATACATTGGGTTTCGCGTTCGCTGATAAATACCTGTGGTGACCAGTTCTGTACTTTTGGCAGGGTCACGAGGGTCTACTGTTGTCTGTGCACGCCGAAAACCAATAACGCCCAGCAAGGGTAATAACATACCTAATGCTAATAGGAAAATAGCGGCAGCGCGCTGACCCACATAAAACTGGTTAAAGGCTTCCGTGTAATGGGCGGTTAACCACATTAGCCCGGCAACAACGGCAACAACCAGCACGGGCGGTACTTTGAGTTCAAGTAATTTCATGGCAAAGTGGCTTCCTTTTCGGAAAAGATACGAAAAATGACGACTGATACAGCTAAGATTATTGAGCAAACCCGCCATTGGGTGCAACAGCTGATTGTAAAGTACAACATCTGTCCATTTGCTCGCCGGGAAGTTGAGCGTAAGAGTATTCGGTATGTGGTGGCTGATAAGCGCAAGCCTCAAGGCGCACTGCAACAGCTTCTGGACGAAGTTAACCACCTGGACGCTGCGCCTGAAACCGAAACCACATTGCTTATTCTTCCTTCCGGGTTTGAAGGGTTTTATGATTTTCTCACTTTGGTTGATATTGCCGATGCATTACTTATTGAAGAGGGCTATGAAGGTGTTTATCAGTTGGCGCACTTTCATCCCGATTATTGCTTTGACGGAGAACCACAAGATGATCCGGCGAATTATACTAACCGCTCTCCCTACCCGACTTTACACTTGTTGCGCGAAGCGAGTATTGAAGAAGCACTGAAAAGCTACGATGATCCGGAGTCCATTCCGGAACGGAATATAGCGTTTGCGCGTCGTAAGGGTAGCGACTTCTTTAAGGCAATCTTGGCAGACTAGTTGGCGGGTTGTTGCTACACTATTAGTTACAGTATCAGATTTTAGTTACAGTATCAGATTTAGCAGTCCGCACTGTTGAGCTCTAAAATGATGAGGCGGTATGTCAATAGACCACATTACACGAAGAATTATTGAACAACTGCCGACGATGGTGGCGTATGTCGACAGTGATAGATACTTTCGGTTTATTAACGAAGCCTATGCGTCGTTTCTTGATTTAGAACCTGATGACATATTGGGCAAGCCGGTTACGGACGTGCTGAGTGACGAATCCTACCCGCGAATAAAACCCCAACACGATAAAGTCTTCACGGGCGGTAAAAAAGTCGAGTTTTCAGACGTTGTTACTTTCCGAAATGGGCGTAAGTGCTTTTTGGATATTCGCTACCTGCCTGAGTTTGACGAGCAACATAATGTCGTTGGTCTTTATGCTCTTATTGAGGACGTAACGGACTATTATGCGTCGGTTGATCTCATGCGTACTATTCATGAAGTGATTCATAAACGGGGTCGCCGACTTGATCCGGCATCAATCGATGAGCTGCTGCGAATTGGTGTGGATTACTTAGGTGTCGATATTGGTACTGCCAGCTCAATTAATAACGACACTTACACCATTGAGTGGGTGCAGACTGCAAAAATGGATTTTCCTGCGGGTACGCAACTGCCTTTGGAGACAACCTATTGTTCGGTGGTACTTAAGGCAAATAACTTAATTCACACCAATGATGCTTCAGAAGACCCACGATTCAAAGATCATTCCAGCTATCAGACCTATGGGCTGGATACCTATATTGGAACGCCCGTTGTTATTAACGATGAGGTATGGGGCATTTTAGGTTTCGCCCGCAAAAAGAAACGCGCTGAGCCGTTCAGCGAACTCGAAGTAGAAATGGTGCGATTAATGGGCACAGCTGTCGAAACCGTGATTGCTGAGAAGGAAGTTCGCTCTGACCTAATTCGCCAGCGAGATGATATGGCGGTCATTGCTTACACCGACTCGCTGACGGGGCTGAAGAATCGTTCAGCGGGCATGTATATACTAGAACAAAGCCTGGAGCGGCAAAGTAATCGCCAGAAATGCGTTGTCTCTGTCATTGATTTCGATCATTTCAAAAACATTAATGACACCTACGGGCACGATATTGGAGACAAAGTACTTATTGCCGGTGCAGCTGCAATGTCTGATGCCATTCGCAACAGCGACAGTGTTGTCCGGGTAGGAGGTGAAGAATTTATGGTGGTGTTAGCTTCCACTGACCATGAGAGTGCTGCGCAGGTGCTGGAAAGGGTGCGTCAGGCGGTAGAAGCGATTGCTATTACGCTTGATTCTGGTGAAACCATTAATCCTACGGTGAGTATTGGCGCGTCAGAAAGTCGAGAGGAAGATGATGTTTCGAGTATTTACCGAAGGGCTGATCAGGCGCTGTATAAGGCTAAGCGGGCTGGTCGTAACTGCATTGTCTGGGAGCATGGTAGCGACTCTTAGATTTATTTTGAAAATAAACTCATAAATCGTTTGACTCACACTGGAATAAGCGTACACTCCAACTCGTCGGATAGAAAGACAGTTAGTTAAAAAACTCCACTTCGTTGACCTATTATTATTAATACCATCGTCCTGTAGTTCTAAGTTCTTATTTTTACCCGCATCATCGGTCTTTACGGCCACATACTTAAAAGTTACAGGAAGATATATTATGTCTGATAAAATTACTGGTTCAGTAAAATGGTTTAACGAAGCAAAAGGCTTCGGTTTCATCGAACGTGAAAACGGCGCAGACGTTTTCGCACATTTCAGCGCTATTTCTAGCGACGGTTTCAAAACCTTAACTGAAGGCCAGCGCGTTGAGTTCGCAGTAACTCAAGGCCCTAAAGGTCCTCAGGCTGAAAACATCGTAGCGCTGTAATAACGCGCCTCGAAGTCTAAAAGGGCAACCCTCGGGTTGCCTTTTTTTGTGCCCTTTTTTCATTAACGGTTGGTTAACCAAAGTGTTAAGCCAATGCCAATAGCCATTCCCAGCAGTAGCGTGATCAGCATGGGCAGCGCATCTAACCAGCTCGGTGAACGTTGTTGATTTACTGTGTTATTGACTGTTTGCTTTGAAACCGGACCTGCTTCAATAACCTGACGCTCAATTTCGTACACACTACACAGAGCTGCAACGGTCTCCTGTGACGCGATGCCGTCTTTTTCGACCCGTTGTATGGTTCGTAAGCTAACAGCGCAGGCATCCGCCAGATGCTGCTGTGTCCAACCTCTTTTATTCCTTAGTTCTATGGCTTTAGCGGCATCAATTTGCATAGCTTACCCCATTACCTTTAACGCTAAGGTGGCAGCTAAATAACCAAAGGCCATGCCGGCCAGAAAAAAGATAATGAGGTTACGGATAAAAACTTTTTTATTATCAAAAGCGGAACGGGTTTTGGTTTCAATTACGCTGCCGTTAGCCATCAAAGTACACTCCACCCTGCAGAACAGGAAGCCAGTCACGTTAAAACGCAGTTCGTATTGAGTTCCCTCAATCTGAAACTGATGGCGACTGGATAAACCCAGGTTGCGCTTCCTTGATACTGATGCACCGTCGACCAGAATCTCTTCTTTACCTGTAAGGCTGGAAGCATTTGCAGAAATAGTATGATCTTTGTGCTCAAACTCGAAACGGTACGCTAAATACAGCTTTTCAGTCAGAGATTGTTTCATTGTGATTCACCTTTTTATTTGTTTTAAAGAATACACTCTTCGTGTGCTGAATAAAGCTACCAGTGTTAGAAAAACAGCGTGACGTCAGTTTTGAGCCTGTCATATGACAGTGCTCTGTCGTAATGTCTACAGGCCTTATGCTACTTGTAAATGTCAGTAAAGTGGCGATCTAAATTCAGTAAGGGTTACGTAGGATCAGGCAGAGAAAAACTCATGGAGGTGGATGATGAAAGTAGCTGTTATTGGAGCGAATGGAAAAATTGGTCAGCATTTGGTTGAGCAGATGCAGCACGCAAAAACACATGAAGTGATAGCGGTTGTGCGCAAAGAGGCGCAGCAAAAGGCATGGCAGGAACGAGGTGTTACCGCCAAATTAGGTGATTTAGAAGGACCGGTTTCAAAGTGGCAGGAGCTGTTTGACGGAGTCGATGCCGTGGTCTTCACCGCTGGTTCCGGCGCAAGTGCCGGTGATGATAAAACGCTGCTGGTTGATTTAGACGGTGCGGTAAAAACCATGGAAGCCGCTGAAGCAGCTGGAGTTAAGCGTTATGTCATGGTCAGTGCCTGGCAGTCGAACAACCGGGAAAACTGGGCCGATGCCTTACTACCGTACTATGCGGCAAAACACTACGCTGACCGCGAGTTGATGCGTACAAACCTTAACTGGACCATTGTTCGCCCTGGGGCATTAACGGATGAAGAGGCGACCGGTAAAGTGGTTGTCGGTGATTCACTGGCACCAGGCTCTGTGCCTCGTGAAGATGTTGCCAGCGTTCTGCGCCGCTGCCTTGACGAAAATGGAACCGAGCATAAAGCGTTTGATTTAATGGCAGGCGACAGCGAAGTAGAGCGTTCGCTACAGTCAATGAAAGGAATGGCTTAGCACTTGGGTGTTACGGCTGGAATATCTTCTTGTTCCAGCCGGCTTGACCCATTTTAAGGGTTATAGAACGTTGTTTAAGGCTATGCCGATACCGAAGCGAGTCTGCTTGTGGTTGTAATCAATTAGACTCTCTCCGTAGCCGGTGAAGATTGAGGTATAGCCAATAAACTTACCGCCAATAGGGAAAGTCCAGTTCAGTTCTGCTGAGCCTCTGCCGGTGTCTATGGCATGACGAAGACGAAGAATGTATTCAAAATCACCATCGCTGTATGCGGTGGTGAATTCATAGTCCCCAACGTAGTCGGTAATATTCGGATTGTCATCTCCGCTGGCTTGCATAGGGTCGGTTTTTCTATTTTCCTGTAAGCGTATCCAGGGCTTTAGTGAGAAAACAAAACGGCCTTTTTCAACAAAAAATTGAGCATAAAACCGGTTCCAACTTCTTGATAGTGGCTGGCTTCGGCCATTTGATAAGTGTTCTGCACCAAAGACGATACCGGTATTTGTACCAAAAGGGTGCCAGCCCGTTGGTGTGGCATAGAAAATTTCAGGCATGTAATTGGTTTCACGGAACGGCTTGGAAATGTCATCAGAATAGACTTGCCACCAAGACTGAACGGTTAAGCCGAAGAACAGCTTATCTTCTTCAAATAACAAACTTTCCCGATTAAAAGGCACCTTAAAGCTAAACTGAAATTTTGCTTCGTAGTCTTCAAGATTTTGCTCATAATCATCTACGCTCGCATACTGCTCGCGATTAATGTTGTTACTGGTAATTACCGGCAGTAAATAGTTGCGACGGTGCGGGGTTAAGACATAGGGGTCAAACTGAGTAACCTGCTCACTTTTCATTCGGTTAGTTAAAGCGCCGGGTTGCTCAACGGCATCGACTTCAACAATGTCCTCGTCCTCGGCAGAGCGAAGTTCTTCCTCACACTGAGCCCGAACATCCGCAATAGTGACTTCAGCATTGGCGTCATTCATTTTACCCAGCAGGCATTGCTGCATATTTGAGAGTTCTTGCGCCTGGACATTAACCGCTATAGCGGAAACTCCTGTCGCAAATATCCAGATCCATTTTCTCATAAGAGCAATACTCCTTTACTAAGACTCCTTGTACTATAGCGTAAGAGAGGGTTTTAGATCACCCTGTCGGCATAAAGGGAGTGTAAAGGGTTGGGTGGAACGAATTTGTGCAGGTAAAAATAAAGTCTCATGCTGGGAAGGGGCGGTATTGAGCGATAGGTTAAATGACGCGCCCCGGGCGCGCCATTATTCTTATCGTTTGGGTGCAAGGTAAAGAGGTTCACTCATACCGATGACAGTGTCTCTGCTTTTAGTCTTTTTTTGATGAATAGCTACTTGGTATTTGAGTGGCAACTGCATTTTTTTCAATACTTCATCTGAATAATCCGCACTCGTCGATAAAGGAGTAGTCCATTTCATTGATACTGAGCCGCTTTTAGAGTCAATTTGGCAAGGAGTGTTTCCTTTGGTTTGGGTAACCCATTCACCTTTTCCCGTTGCAAATAAGACTGAGCATGTGTACAACCCGGGAAGTGCTTTATAGTCCTCGATACTATAATTAAACGTTACATCTAACTGGTGCTTATCGGTTCTAGGTAGTCCCACTTCAGAAACTTTAAGATTATTAATGACCGCTTGGCTGTCACTCACATCCGAGTAATTTTGTGATGTACATCCGGTTAAAAAAGCAACGACCGCGATCCCTAGAGTTTTCTTCATCTGTTCCTCCTTGAAAACACAGCATGTTCATATTTTTAGGTTGCATAGCGAGCGACATTAAGTCCTCGACTTTGAAGTTAACGTTAAATGAATGAAATGAACTGCACAACCACGAATTACAAAACATTTCGTCATAAGCTCTTACTCATAAATAGTCCGCTCGTCGCTCACAGCAGACGTTCCCCCCTAATTTTGAAGTAACAAAAAGCGGGTAATGGAGTACATTTCCGTTATAATGACTTTTTATGCGCCGGGTTCTGTTTGAGTTTGCGAACTTTTTCACGATGCGCATCGACTTGCTCTCTATTCATTCTGTGCTGATCTTCGGTTAGTTCGCCAAACTCGGGTAATAAGCTTTCAAATTGACGCAACCGTCTCCGCATGCCTTCCATAGATATTCCGTCGATTGAGGTTCTTCCCAGAAACATCGAAGATAGTGCCTTTAACTCATCCGGCAATTCCTCTCCGTTCAAAACCTTGTTCGTCATCCACAGATAAACATCAACGATTTGCAGCCCGATAGACTCAGCACTACTCGAGATAGTGAGTTCGTTGTCAACCAATCCTCTTTGAACAATTTGGTCGTGGTCAAAGGTTGCAAACAGTGGCTGTTTTAGATATCGCTCTCTCTCACTTTGAGGAGCTTTGCGGATCCCTTCGGTTATCAAACCCTGAACCTTGTGAGTTTCAGCTTGCGCCTTATTGAACTGGGACTGTCTGTCGACGAGAATCGAAGAAGCATGCTTTCGTTTTTTCTTACGCACTCTTCTAGCAATTGAAGAGGCGACGAATTGAAATGCAATAGCATTTGGGGAAAGCATTTTCTCGTCAGGACACCCAAAGTCAAGTTTTAGTGGGTTTTCGATACCGTAATCTAGGGCATCAATGATAATTTCTTTCGCTCGTTCGTCTATCGGTACCTGTGTCGCGCTCTCTCTGATTGCCACAAGCAAGGCCACGATATCTTGGTCGTGCTTCTCGACTCTTTTAACTGTACAGAGTCGCCACGACTCCATGAGTAACTTCTCATCAATTAGTTGAGTCAAGTTCCGGATCAGAAGATACCGAAGCGGAGTCCAATACCATTCCCACTTAACAGCTTCATTTAAACCGGCATCGAATACCGCGTCGAAGAATGTTACGAGCGCAAACGTAGGCTTATGAATGAAATAGTAGTCAAAATCAAACTTCATCTTACTTTGGATTTGCATTAGCAGTGGGGCAATACGCACGAGCCCACCTACACCCAGGACATTCGCATGGATCTGATCGTCATCGATCAGTTCCAAAATCTGTTTGTGAAGTGCGTAGCACAACGCGTCCACATTTGTCCGGCATGAAAGCACGCCATAGCTCAGCACAGGCTGATTAGCATCGAAAAGATTGTTTCCAGTGTTGCCAGATTCGTCAATGTGGAAGAACATAGTATTTTAAATCCGGTGCAGACCTAGCGTCAGCGAAGTCCAGCCCTTACTTTACCTATTAATTTGGAGTCTACCGTGAATGAATAGCATACAAAAATTCAAAATAATAAACAGTCTGCTTATCGCTCATTGCTGACCTCCATTTTCATGCCAAAAGTGGACATTTCAGAACAATTATTTGTTAAGTTAAAGTCCCTGTATTGTCAGGTTCCCATAATTTTCATTTTGCCGACGTTCGGGGACTAGATATCACACTTTTTTCTATGCTCTCTTTTTGTCCAACTTGTTATAACTAGTTAAAAGCTGGTTTTAATCCAGCTTTACCTCAAAATAGTGTCAAACTTTTTTAAAATAGAAGCAGGCCATTTACTATGATCCCGACCAAACAACTCAAGCATCTCATGGTACTCTGCTTTCAAGTCCTCGATCTTTCCGACTTCCATTAGCTTCAAATACGAATCGTCCATATCCTTAGCTCGACCAGTAAAGAAAAGCTCGTCCTCTACCTTATTTTCACGCTTCGCATTCAATGCTAGTTTCTCAAATACCTTACCGACATAAAGACAAATAAATGCCCGACCCGTAGAGCCAGACTCCTCATAGCTTTGCACTAATTTAGGAATTAGCTCTTTGTTAGCAAATTCTATTCCATCGCCGTAAAGCCCTGCTTTTTGAAAATAGGGTAAAATTTTCGTGTACGTTTCAAAAGAGTAGCTAACATCTGACCCCCAAACTTTGTTAAGCGCCTTCTTCATAACCTCAATTGCAGCGTTAAAATCTTTTTTTCTGGCATTTTCTGAAGCATGTTTAAGTAGGCGATCAACCTCAGCATCGAAATGAAATGCGCCGGTTAAAACCATGATTTTTTCTCCTGTGGCGTGATCCTAGCCATTTGGCTCCCACAGTGCAGCGGGCCCGTAGGTGTAAATTTGAAAGCTAACTGGATTTTTACAGCTTTGCACGATGTGTTAAGTAACATCAACTTTTTTGGGATGTAGGCGGTAGTATATTTAGCGTCAAGTTTTGGTCTGATGTTCGCTCGAAACAGACCTTTTGATGTAGAGGTGACAGAGAGAAACGGAGGAACACTTCAAGAACTCAAACGAAATTTAATCCCCAGTCAAGTCATTCAAGATCCTTTGTAACGATTTAATTTTCTTATTAGCAGTAGTTTTTAACTCGTACTCTAGTAGTCCTATTTCGGCCGCACCGGCTAGACCATTCAGATTTTTACTATCGATATCACCTGCGTCCGACTCTAAGTAACTTCGCGCAATTTGATATTGTTCGGTATCATACATTTCGAAAATGTAAATCGTATCGTGGTGCTCTTTGTAACTTAACCCAAACTTCTCGGCTTCACTCAATAATTCCGTTGAGTCCTCTGGCGATGGAACCAAAGGCGATGGCTCTTGAAGTTTTAATTTAAAATATTTTTCAAAACCCAACCAATCGCCCGCCTCTTTATCAAGTAAAAGTTTGGCTAGTTCAAAGTACTTTAATTCCTCATTTAAGCTTGAGATTAATCTTGAGCGTTGGGAGCCCAACTCTCTGTCGACTGTAGCGGAGAGGTTTTGTTTTTGCTTCAAAGAGTCAAAATACCCTGGGAAAACCAAAGCGGTTACAGCTGCAGCCGCAATTATTGTCTGAATTAAGGCACTTAGTACGACAAAGCTTTCTGAATCTGGTGACCAACCGGCAGTAAAGTACAGAGTGACGTTAACAATCACGGCTCCAGCTATGAACCACACAAGGTTTTTAATTGGCTTTTTTACAGACAAAACCTACTTCCTAGTTTAAAAGTACCAAAAATAGTAACTTGAATAGCTAACATAAAGCAAAGGTAACACTTTATGTCCGATTTCCATGTCTGCTCCGAGCGAACAGCAAACCTTCTGACTTTCGGTCTACTTCAAATAGTGATTAGCCGTCCCGTTACTCGTAAGCGTGGGTGATGCCAACGATGCGCGGCAATTTCACTTCGACAGTATTGCGCGTTTTGTTGTTGTGTTGTTTATTTAAGTCGTTTACTGTCAATGACATAACAATAAATAAAGATTAGATATTGTGCGCTAGATAGAGGGTAATTGAGCATGCTCAAGTTTCCTTTGCTACCTCGAAACCTTTAAAGGCAGGAATACTAGCTTGATCAGTAAGTTAAGAACCGAAAACTGTCAATTGAACGAGTTCCTAAGTGCGCACGCACAGTATATAAATGTTAAGTGACTACGATTCTAAATAAGCCACGAGGGTAAAATGTCAGCACTGGAATTCATCCTATTTAAAAAAATATTTGAAGAAGGTTTATCTCAGGACTCTCTTGAAAAGCTGCTCGGAGAATTAA